>Ga0209598_10002790_pt1 | contig 13435 bp, 13 predicted proteins | sample M_140807_EF_Meta_FD_187317 | JGI IMG/M metagenome (GOLD analysis project Ga0209598, IMG submission 187317) | Freshwater microbial communities from Lake Montjoie, Canada to study carbon cycling - M_140807_EF_MetaG (SPAdes) (version 2) | ecosystem: Environmental > Aquatic > Freshwater > Lake... | reverse complement strand
GTGCAGGACATGGAGATGGACGGCACGGATCTAAAATTAAAGTTAAAGCTGACCACACCGGATCCTGCGATCCCTGAAAAGATCGGGAAGGAGATCAGGGACAGCCTGAAAGGCTATGCTCCGGTCAAGAGCGTGATCATTGAGACTGAGGTCACGCCTCCGCAGGCGACCGCCACCACTGGGCCACAGGGGATTGAGGGGGTGAGAAAGATTGTGGCCGTGGCCAGCGGGAAGGGTGGCGTCGGTAAATCAACCGTGGCGGCCAATCTGGCGGTGAGTCTGGCGAAAAACGGAATGAAGGTGGGCCTTTGTGACTGTGACCTCTATGGGCCTAGTCAGTCATTGATGTTGGGTTGTCAGGAGGGGATCCGAGTGGAGGAGGGGACGGAGCGGATCGTTCCTGCCGGGTGTCACGGGGTGAAATTAATGAGTATGGGAATGTTGCTGGGTGATGACAGTCCGGCGGCCTTGCGAGGTCCGATGGTGACGCGGTTTACCCAGCAATTTCTGAGGCAGGTGGCTTGGGGTGAGTTGGATGTGCTGGTCTTGGATCTGCCCCCGGGAACCGGAGACATCCAGTTGACGATTGTGCAGACTGTAGCGTTGGACGGAGCGGTGATCGTCACGACTCCCCAAGAAGTCGCTCTGGTGGATGCAAGAAAAGCGATCGCTATGTTCCGGAAGGTGAATGTAAGGATTCTTGGGTTGGTGGAGAACATGAGTTACTTCCTCGTTCCTGGAACCCAAGAAAAGCATGAGATTTTCGGATCGGGGGGAGGAAAAAAAGAAGCAGAGAGGCAGAAAGTTCCCTTGCTTGGAGAGATTCCATTGGATCCGGAAGCGAGAAAATGCGGGGATGAGGGAAGACCAGTGGTTTTGGCTAGTCCAGATTCGGCTTCCGGAAGAGTTTTTGGTGTATTCGCCGATCAGGTTACAAAAATACTATTTTTAAGTATTTCGGCGTAAGCAATTTACAATTACATATTTTTGTAACCTCTCCCTTGCGAAATAGTCCAAAGGAGCCAAAGTGTATGTAATGAGCGGGACAGGACAACCCAGCCTGGCCAACGATCCGAATGCGGTTTTTCGCAATTCGGCTCTTTATCGTGAATTTCTTTTAGAGCGGGAAGAGATCCTGCGCCACAAATGGTACCTCAGTGAACAGGCCGGGCAGGACGTGGGTTTTGAAAAGGCCCTTTTGGATTGGATTGTAAAACACAGGACCGATTGGCGTTCGATTCGGGAGAAAGAGATCGCCAAGGGAGATCACCACTCCTAAGAAATTTCTGAGACGCATGACGCGTCCTTTAACGGGAACCAGAGAGTTCTCCAAGGAGGCGAAGATGGAAACAAAGTTGATGGATGGAGAAGCGGTGCGCCGCGCAGTGCGGCGTATCGCCCATGAATTTGCTGAAAAGCACCCTAAGGGAGATATTGCGCTCGTTGGTATTCAGACCCGCGGTGTGCCACTGGCCCATCGGTTAGCCAAAGAGTTTCAACAGATCGAAGGCGGAAAAGCCCTGCCCGTTGGCTCATTGGACATCAGTTTTCACCGGGATGATCTGACTCGAAACATCCCTGTGCCTAAGGCGACGGAGGTTCTTTTTGACGTAAAAGATCGGACGGTGATTTTGGTCGATGACGTTCTTTATACGGGGCGGACGATACGGGCGGCGATGGACGCCCTTTGCGATCTGGGACGCCCAAAAATCATCCAACTGGCCGTGCTGGTTGACCGGGGTCACCGGGAGCTTCCTATCCGACCTGATTTTGTGGGCAAAAACCTTCCGACTGCACCGGGACAAAAGATTCGGGTTAAATTGAGTGAGCAGGATGGGGAGGATGGGGTGTTGCTGGAGGCGGGTAAGTCATGAGCACGACTTGGCATCGCAAGGATCTCCTCTCCCTGCGGGAGTTGAGCGTGGAGGAGCTGCAGCAGGTTTTGACGACGGCCAAGGTTTTTAAAGAAATCCTGGGTCGACCGATCAAGAAAGTCCCGTCCCTGCAGGGGCGAACCGTGGTGAACCTGTTTGTTGAGCCGAGCACCCGCACGAAGATATCCTTTGAGTTGGCCGCGGTTCGATTGAGTGCGGACGTGGTCTCCTTGGATAAGGATTCCAGTAGTATTCGCAAGGGGGAGTCCCTCAAGGACACGGCCAAGAATCTGGAGGCTCTACAGGCAGGGATCATTGTGATTCGGCATCGGTCGGCGGGAGCGGCTCATTTTCTGGCTGAGCGCTTGAAAGCTTCTGTGATCAATGCGGGCGACGGTGCGCACGAGCATCCGACGCAGGGATTACTGGATACCTTCACCATTCAGGAAAGGTTGGGAAAGATCGAAGGGGTGCGAGTCCTGATTGTTGGGGACATCATTCATAGCCGGGTAGCAAGGTCGAACCTGTGGGCCTTGTTGAAATTGGGAGCGAAGGTAAAGATGGTGGGCCCTTCCACCCTTCTTCCTAAGGAGTTTTCTGAGCTGGGTGCGGAGGTGAGTTACGATCTGGATGCTGAGCTAGAACAGGCTGACGTGATCAACCTTTTGCGGATCCAACATGAACGGCAGGTGCAAGCGCGCCTTCCTTCCGTGGGAGAGTATTCCGGCTTCTTTGGGCTGAATTTGGACCGGTTTAAAAAGTGCAAGCCAGGGGTGCTCTTGATGCACCCAGGGCCGGTGCATCGAGGGGTGGAGATTGCCAGTGAGTTGGCGGATGGCCCTCAGTCGGTGATTTTAGACCAGGTGACCAACGGGTTGGCAGTACGAATGGCGGTCTTATATCTCGTCTCGGGTGGACGGGGATTGGGAGATTCATGAAAGAGATACTTCTGCAGGGCGGAAGGGTGGTGGATCCCAAGAGCGGGCGGGATGCGAAAGGGGATGTTTTGATTCGGGACGGGACGATTGTCTCAGGTAAGCCCTCGAAAGAAGCCGTGATTGTGAAAGTAGACGGCTGTGTGGTAACGCCGGGTTTGATCGATCCCCATGTCCATCTTCGGGAGCCGGGTCAGTCCGCCAAGGAGACGATAGCCACAGGCACGGCAGCCGCGGTGGCTGGAGGATTCACTTCAGTCATCGCCATGCCCAACACTTCGCCGGCGGCCGACGGTCCGAACACCATTGCCTGGATCCGGCAGCGGGCACGGGAGACCGGGGTAGCGAATGTTTTCACCACGGGCGCGATCTCGGTAGGCCAGAAAGGCGAGGCCTTGGCTCCCTTTGGAGCTTTGAAACAGGCGGGAGTGGTGGGTTTGACGGACGACGGGCACTGCATCCAGAGCGCCGAGCTGATGCGTCGGGCTTTGGAGTATGCACGGATGTTTGATTTGCCGGTTTGTGATCATTGCGAGGATACCTCGCTCTCAGCCGGCGGGGTGATGAATGAGGGAAAGTGGTCGAGGATCCTGGGATTGCCAGGCTGGCCGGGAATTGCCGAGGAAGTGATCGTGGCCCGGAATGCTCTTCTGGCCGAGCTGACGGGAGCAAGAGTGTTATGCCAGCATTTAAGTTCGGCAGCCTCGGTTCGAATCCTGCGGGAGGCGCGGGCGAGGGGTGTGCCGATCGATGGGGAGGCCTCGCCGCATCACCTGACCCTGACCGATGATCTGATCGAGGGATACAACACAGACTTTAAGATGAATCCGCCTCTACGGACAAAGGGGGATGTGGAAGCGGTTAAGAGGGGTGTGGCGGACGGAACGATTCGGTTCCTGGCCACGGACCATGCTCCCCATTGCAACTACGAGAAAGAAGTGGAGTTTGATCAAGCTCCGTTTGGAGTGGTCGGATTAGAGACGGCTCTGGGAATTTATCTGACCGAGCTGGTGCACAGCGGGCTACTGCCTTTAAAGGATGTGATTGAAAAAATGAGTTCGATTCCTTCAGGCTATTTCAATCTGGGGCGGGGAACTTTGGCTGATGGGGCGGTGGGGGATGTGACCGTGATCGATCTGGAGAGAAAGTGGACGGTGAAAAAAGCCGAATTCAAGAGCAAGAGTAAGAATACGCCGTTTGAGGGTAGGGAGTTGAAAGGGCGGGCGGTGTTCACAATTGTTGGGGGAGAAATTCGGCATGACCTCGACGGGCGGGCGGGGCATCCGTAGGTTTTGGATCGTATGGAGGGAATTATTGGACTGGAGGACGGGACAATTTTGAGGGGGAAGGGCTTTGGCCTAGAGGGGTGGGTTGCGGCCGAAATGTGCTTCAACACCTCGATGACGGGCTATGAGGAGATTTTGACGGATCCAAGTTACAAGGGGCAGGTGGTCGCGCTGACTTGTCCGGAGATCGGTAACACGGGGATCAATCCGGAGGATGAGGAATCGGAGAAGCCCCAAGTTTCGGGCTTGGTCGTGCGCCGATTATCCCGGAGGGCGAGCAATTGGCGGCAGCGGGAGACCCTAGATGTCTATCTACGTCGGCATAAGATTCCGGCGGTAGAGGGTGTGGATACCCGAGCTTTGACAAGGAAGTTGCGGATCCAAGGGGCGATGAAGGGGGTATTGGCCACCAACGGAATGTCCGGCGAGGAAGCGGTGCGAAAGGCCAAAGAGTGGCCGGGCTTGGGGGCGGAGGATTATGTGGCCCAGGTCACCTGCAAGAAATCGTATGAATGGGATCCGGCAGGTTTGGATTTCCCCGGGAAACTGGGAACTGAGAAGGTGGAGATGCCCAAGGCGAGGCATCGGGTGGCGGCGATCGATTGTGGAATGAAGAGGAATATTCTCCGCTTGTTGCGGCAGGAGGGAATTCAGCCGGTTGTTTTTCCGGCCACGGCCAAGGCGGAGGAGATCTTAAAAGCCAAGGTGGACGGTGTTTTCCTTTCGAACGGACCTGGGGATCCAGCTGTGCCTACCTATGTCCATGAGACGGTGCGCAACCTAGTGGGCAAGAAACCGATTTTTGGAATCTGCCTAGGGCATCAGATGTTGGCCCATGCTCTGGGAGGGAAGACCTTCAAGTTGAAGTTTGGTCATCGGGGAGGGAACCAACCGGTGAAAGATCTGCGCTCGGGAAAGGTTTCGATCACCAGCCAGAATCATGGCTATGCGGTGGATCCGGCATCTTTGCCGAAGGGCAAGGTGGAGGTGACCCACATCAATCTGAATGACGGAACCTGCGAGGGGATTCAGTTGAAAAGTGGCGAAGCTTTTTCCGTGCAGTATCATCCCGAGGCGGCTCCGGGTCCCCACGACGCAGCTTATTTTTTTCGGCAATTCTCCGACTTGCTGGACGCCGCGCGGAGTTGAGGATAATCCCTAGCCATGCCCAAGCTGATTTCTGAGAGCAAAGAGTTCCCTGGTTTAGTCATCGAGCTCAACGGGCCGCGCATGGGAGTGGGCCGAGTGGATGGAAACGAAGTCCAGATTGTGCACGGGAGTATTTCTTCCCGGCACGGGGAGTTGGTGCTGGAGGGGGCGGAGTACCGGGTGAGGGATTTGGAGTCGACCAACGGCACTAGGGTGAACGATGAAAAAATCACTGAAGCACTTCTCCAGGACCGGGATAGGGTACAGTTTGGGCAGGTTCCGTTCGTTTATGAAGGAGCGACGCCTAGGGTTGCGTTGGCCCTGCCGACCTTAGGAGCGGATTTTCAGGCTGAGGTGGGCCTCGACCTTGGGATCCCGGAAAACTTTCGTAACTTATCTCCCATCAAGGGGAAAGGTGACCCAAAGGACCCCACATGGATGCTTTGGGCCGGGGTGGGCTTTGCGGTTTTGGGAATGGGTTTTTACGTTTTTCGAATGTTCACGACTTAGTCGAAAAAAAATAATTTTTTTTGTAACAGGTAGTTGACAGTAGGGGGGTTGGACAGGCATTCTCATCGTTTCCCCTTGAGCCGATTTTTGTTCGAGTCGAACGACTTCGAAGCAGATTTCGTGCCGAAAGGGGAAAACGCCGGGCGAATCCCGGAGTCTTTTTGACTCCACACTCGCCCATGTAGCTCAGTTGGTAGAGCACGTCCTTGGTAAGGACGAGGTCACCGGTTCAAACCCGGTCATGGGCTCGGTCGCGGTGCAACCCCGAGTGGGGACACTGACGGCGGGGTTCCGATCCGGCGAATGAGGAGATCTGAAACCGCAGAGCAAGGAGAAAAGAGTTTATGGCGAAAGAGGCATTTAATCGTTCCAAACCCCACGTCAACATCGGCACCATCGGCCACGTCGACCACGGGAAAACCACGCTGACCGCAGCGATCACCACCATCCTTTCCAAGAGCGGACTGGCCGAGGCTCGCGCCTATGACCAGATCGATAACGCGCCCGAAGAAAAAGAGCGCGGTATCACGATCAATACCTCCCACGTCGAATATGCGACGGCCAATCGTCACTACGCGCACGTCGACTGTCCCGGACACGCCGACTACGTCAAAAACATGATCACGGGTGCCGCCCAGATGGACGGCGCCATTCTCGTGGTCAGCGCGGCTGACGGCCCGATGCCCCAGACACGCGAACACATCCTTCTCGCCCGTCAGGTCGGCGTGCCGGCCCTGGTAGTCTTCCTGAACAAGGTCGACATGGTGGACGACAAAGACCTCCTCGACCTCGTGGAAGTCGAAGTCCGTGAACTTCTTTCGAAATACGAATTCCCCGGCGACAAGATTCCGATCATCAAGGGAAGCGCCCTCAAGGCCCTCGAGTCGGGTGACCCCAAGAGCGATGCCGCCAAGTGCATCACCGAGTTGATGGCGGCGGTGGACAGTTATATCCCCATCCCGGATCGTCCGAAGGATCAGCCCTTCCTTATGCCAGTGGAAGACGTGTTCAATATTGAAGGTCGTGGAACCGTCTGCACCGGCCGTGTCGAACGTGGCGTGTTGAAAAAGATGGAGGAGGTGGAAATCGTCGGTATTAAGCCCACAGCCAAGACCGTGGTCACCGACATCGAGATGTTCCGCAAGCTCCTGGATACCGCGGAAGCGGGCGACAACGTCGGGTTGCTACTCCGTGGCACCAAGAAGGAAGACGTCGAGCGCGGTCAGGTCATCGCCAAGCCCGGCACGATCAAGCCGCACACGAAGTTTAAGGCCACCGTGTACGTCCTGAGCAAGGACGAGGGCGGCCGTCACACTCCGTTCTTCAATGGTTATCGTCCGCAGTTCTATTTCCGCACGACGGACGTGACCGGTGTGGTCACGCTGAAGGCGGGGGTCGAAATGGTGATGCCCGGAGACAATGTTGACATCGAAGTCGAGCTGATCACCCCCATCGCGATGGAGAAGCAGATCCGCTTCGCCATCCGTGAAGGCGGCAAGACGGTCGGCGCCGGCCGAGTCACCGAAATCGTGGCCTAACCGCCGCGTAACAAACCCGGAGGGAAACATTCCGTCCTAAGGACGGGGTGGCACCAGCCGGACGGAAGAGGAGGGCAGTAGCTCAATTGGTAGAGTAGCGGTCTCCAAAACCGTCGGTTGGGGGTTCGAGTCCCTCCTGCCCTGCACCTGATCAAGGGAGAAAGGATCGAGACAATGGAAGCTTGGAAAATTGGCGGAAGCTGGTTCTGGACCGTCGTCCTGGGGGCATCGTCCCTGGTGGCGCTGGTTCTGCTTTTCCAGTACCGCCAGGCTATCTCCAAGTTCGTTGGCGAAGTCCGTGGGGAGTTGGTCAAGTGTTCTTGGCCTTGGGATCCATCCGAAACGGGTTTACGACGCTACCGTGAGCTGATCGATAGCACTGCGGTGGTGGCTCTGACCACTTTGGTTTTGGCGGCTTACACCTCCGGTTTCGATTTTCTGATCACCCGCCTCGTGGGGTGGTTGGTGAAATTTTAAGGAATGACCATGACTGAGACGACCACCACTCTTGAACCCGCCTGGTTTGCCGTCCACGTCCTCTCCGGACAGGAGACGAACGTGAAACGGCACATGATGAGCCGGATTAAAAGCGAAGAGTTGGGCGACTTCGTGCATGAAGTGGTTATCCCGACGGAGCGGGTTTCGGAAATTAAGCGCGGCAAGAAAGTGGAAACGGAGCGCAAACTGTATCCTGGTTATGTCTTCCTGAAGATGGCGCTGTATGATGCGGAAAAGAAACTGCACGAGCGCCCTTGGTATTTTGTTAAAGAGACCCCCGGTGTCCTCGGATTCGCCGACGGTGACCGTCCGACCCCGATGCGCCCTTCCGAAGTGGAGGGCATGTTGGCCCAGATCCGTGAGAAGGAAGAGAAAATCACCCCCAAGGTCATTTTCGCGGTGGGCGACCGGGTCAAGGTCGGCGATGGGCCTTTCCAAAATCAGGAGGGTGTGGTCGAGGAGGTGGACACCGAACGCGGTCGCGTCCGCGTGGCGGTATCGATTTTTGGTCGTTCCACCCCCGTGGAACTTGAGTACTGGCAGGTGGAGAAGACCTAAGGAGATTTATGGCAAAAGAAGTCACAGGCATCATTCGTTTACAGATTCCAGCCGGTGCGGCGAATCCCGCTCCTCCGGTGGGTCCAGCCCTCGGACAACAGGGCGTCAATATCATGGCGTTCTGCAAGGAATTCAACGCCCGCACGGCCAAGGAGGGGGGAAGTATCCTTCCGGTCGTCATCACCGTTTACAAGGACAAGAGTTTTACCTTCATCACGAAGTCGCCGCCTGCTTCGATCCTTTTGAAGAAAGCGGCCAATCTTGCCTCTGGCTCCAAGGAGCCGAACCGGATCAAGGTTGGTAAGGTGACGAAAAAGCAGGTGATGGATATCGTCAAAATCAAACGCAACGACTTGAATGCGGCCTCCGATGAAGCGGCCTTTCGCATCATCGCCGGGACGGCCCGCCAGATGGGCCTGGAAATCGCAGACTAAGAGGAGAATTCGACTATGGCCAAAATCACCAGCCGCCGTTACCGAGAAGGAAGCAAACTTCTGGAACCCAAGAAACGCTACTCCGTGCAGGAAGCGGTCTCTTTGCTGAAAAAAATGCCGACCGGGAAAAGCAAGGGAAACCCGAGCGTGGATCTTTCCTTTAATTTGGGCGTCGATCCGAAGCAGAGCGATCAGGTGGTGCGTGGCACCGTCAGCCTGCCTCATGGTTCGGGCAAGAATGTGCGCGTCATTGTTTTCGCCCAGGGTAATGCGGCCGAAGCCGCTAAAAACGCCGGCGCGGTGGCGGTGGGGTATGCCGATCTGATCAAGAAGGTGTCTGAGGGCTGGGCCGATTTCGATGTGGCCGTGGCCACCCCCGACGCGATGATTGAGGTGCGTAAGCTTGGAAAAGTTCTGGGACCCCGTGGTCTCATGCCGAATCCCAAGACCGGCACCGTGACAGAAGACACCGTTAAGGCGGTGAAGGAATGTCAGGCCGGACGAGTGGAGTTCAAGATCGACAAGGGTTCCAATCTGCACGTCAGCTGCGGCAAGCTAAACTTCGAGGAAAAGAATCTGGGGGAAAATGTCCAAGCGGTGATTGAATCCGTGTCGCGGGCTCGGCCGTCAGGGGCCAAAGGTAAGTACCTCAAAAATTGTGTTCTTTCGGCCACCTTTTCTCCCGGCATCCCGATTGCAGTGACCGAGGCGGCGGCCGGGTCGGAAGATTAAAAGAAGGAGCGATATCCAGATGAAAGAAGAAAAAGCCATAGTGATTGAAACGATGCGGGAATGGGTGAAGTCCTCGCCTTACCTGATCGTGCTCGATTACACCGGGATGAAAGTTTCTGAATTTTCCGAATTGCGTGGGCGTCTGCGCAAGGTCGGCGCCGCCGTGAAGGTGGTGAAGAACACGCTTTTCAAGCGGGCCTTAGGTGACGCCGCGCTGCCAGCCATCGACAAGGATCTGGCTGGCCAGACGGCGGTGGTTTCCGGCGGACAGGACGCCCCGGCAGCCGCCAAGGTGATCAAGACTTTTAAGGCGGAGTTTACCCGTCCGGCCGTTCGGGCTGGCGTGATGGATGGGAAGATTCTCGGCGTGAGTGAAATCACCATGCTGGCGGATTTGCCCTCGGCCGAGGTTCTGCGCGCGAAACTTTTGGGAACGATTGTGTCCCCGGCCTCGACCTTGGTCCGCCTCTTGGCGGAACCCGGCTCGCGGTTGGCCCGTGTGGTTCGCACCAAGACGGAGGCCGCTCCGGCGGCTTAAGGAAAACGATGTACATGAAAGGCAGCAACTTCGTGTTAGCCCGGGAGCCTTTCCGGGATAATTCGATCACGGGTGTGATCGGCTAACCAAGGGCAACAAACAATACTCCGGCTTCCCATGGGAGTCGGGGAAGGAGAAGAAACTATGGCGGTGAATCTAGAAGAAGTCGTGACGACGTTGAGCGGCCTGACCGTTCTCGAAGCGTCGGAACTGGTAAAAAAACTCGAAGACAAGTGGGGCGTGAGCGCAGCAGCACCCGTGGCGGTGGCAGCAGCGGCTCCGGCGGCCGGCGGCGGTGCTGCGGCAGAAGAAAAAACCACTTTCGAGGTTGTTCTTAAGGACGCTGGCGCCAACAAAATCGGCGTCATCAAGGAAGTTCGTGCGGTGGTGCCCGGACTCGGCTTGGCGGACGCCAAGGCTCTCGTCGAGGGAGCGCCCAAGACCGTTAAGGAAGGCGCGACCAAGGACGAAGCTGCGGAGATTAAAAAGAAACTCGAGGCGGCTGGCGCCAAGGTGGAAGTTAAATAAACCAACTCCCGGTTTGTCCGGGTTAAGGAGAAGCACGCATGTCGAAGTCGACCAAAGTCGAGCGGGTGAATTTCGGGCGGTTGCCCGAAACGGTGGAGATGCCGAACCTCATGGAGGTTCAGCTGGACTCTTACCGAGCCTTCCTACAGGAGGGCACCAACCCGAAACAGCGGAAGAATGTCGGCCTTCAGGCCGTCTTCCGGGAGGTCTTCCCGATCGAAAGTTACGACGAGAAGATCAAACTCGACTTCAGTCACTACGACCTCGGCGCCGGTAAAACGGGTCCGATCGAATGCCTGCGAGAAGGCGCTACCTATGCAGCGCCCCTCTACGTGACCTTCGTTTTGCACAACGAGGGCTCCACGATCGAGGAGCGCGTCTACATGGGCGAACTCCCTCTTATGACGAAGCAGGGGACCTTTGTGGTGAACGGAGCGGAGCGGGTGATCGTCAGCCAACTCCACCGTTCCCCAGGGATCTGCTTTGAGTCCAGTGTCCACGCCAATGGAAAGATCCTGCACAGCTACCGGATCATTCCGGACCGTGGTTCCTGGCTTGAGGTCTCCTACGACACCTCCGACTTGTTGTATGTTCATTTGGACCGGCGTAAGCGTCGCAGGAAGTTTCTCCTGACCACGCTGCTCCGGGCTTTGGACTACAGCACGGACGAGGACATCATCTCGCTCTTTTACCGGATCGACCCGCTCAAGCTTTCGGAGGATCTGGAGGAGAATGAACTCAGCCAGAAGGTTCTCATTAAGGAAGTGCGTGACACCGCCAATGCGGACCTCGTCGTGGCCCGTGCTTTTGAACCCCTGACCAAGGGCGTGGTTCGGCAGTTGCTCGACCTCGGTTTGAAGTCGGTGGAAGTAGTCGACGTGCGGGTGGATGACACCATCCTGAAGTGTCTCAAGAAAGATCCAACCAAGGATACCGAGTCGGCACTGAAAGAAATCTACCGTCGTCTCCGTCCCGGAGATCCCCCCACCGTCACGAATGCCAAGGCCCTGCTCAAGCGTCTGTTCTTTGATCCGAAGCGCTATGACATCGGCCGCGTGGGACGGCACAAACTGAACCAGAAGCTTGGTCTGCAAACCGATCTTGAAACTCGGATTCTGACCAAGGAAGACGTGGTGGCGGCAACCAGCTACTTGATCAACCTGCGTTTGGGCGAGGGGACGACCGATGACATCGATCATTTGGGCAGTCGCCGCGTCCGCACGGTGGGGGAACTTCTTTCTAACCAGTGCCGTACCGGACTTAGCCGGACGGAACGACTGGTCAAGGAACGCATGACCCTGTTCGACGTGAACACGGAGGGCATGACCCCACAGAAGTTGATCAACCCGAAGGCATTGTCTGCGGTGATCCGTGACTTCTTCGGTCGGAGCCAACTTTCGCAGTTGATGGATCAGACCAACCCGCTCAGCGAAATGACGCACAAGCGTCGTCTTTCGGCCCTCGGACCGGGAGGCTTGAGTCGCGACCGCGCGGGTTTTGAAGTCCGCGACGTGCATCCTTCGCACTACGGGCGAATCTGCCCGATCGAAACGCCGGAAGGTCCTAACATCGGACTGATCTCCAGTCTTTCGACCTTCGGTCGAATCAATGAATTCGGTTTCATTGAGACCCCGTATCGCAAGGTGGTGGATGGCAAGGTTCGTGAAGATCTTGATTACCTGACCGCGGATCAGGAGGAGAACTTCATCGTGGCGCAAGCAAACACTGCCGTGGACGGCCACGGTAAGTTTACCTCGCCTCGGGTCTCCGTCCGTTATCGCGGGGAGTTCCTGGAAGTTGAACCTGACAAGGTTCACTACATGGATGTCTCACCCAAGCAGCTGGTTTCAGTCGCCGCATCGTTGATTCCTTTCTTGGAACACGACGACGCCAACCGAGCCCTGATGGGGTCGAACATGCAACGGCAGGGTGTGCCTTTGCTCATTTCGGAAGCCCCTGTGGTGGGAACCGGAATGGAAGGAAAGGTCGCCAAGGATTCCCACGCCATGATTGTGAGCGAAGGTCCCGGCAAGGTGGCTTCGGTCACTGCCCGCCAAGTGATCGTCACGGAAGACGGGAAGGTTCCGGAAAACAAGAAACGTCATAAAACCGATCCAGAAAAGGGGATCTACGTCTATGATCTGCGTAAATTCATGCGTTCCAATAACGGAACCTGCGTGAATCAAAAGCCGATCGTCCATGTTGGCCAGCGTATTTCTAAAGGAACCGTGATTGCCGACGGACCTTGTACGGACAATGGAGAATTGGCTCTGGGGCGGAACGTGGTCGTGGCGTTCATGCCGTGGCATGGCTATAACTTCGAGGACGCCATTCTGCTGAATCAGCGTTTGGTCAAAGAAGACGTCTATACCAGCATTCATATTGAGGAATTTGAAATCGCCGCCCGGGACACCAAACTCGGACCGGAAGAAATCACCCGTGACATTCCCAATGTCGGCGACGAAGCCCTAAAAAACCTCGGACCGGACGGCGTCGTTCGCGTGGGTGCCGAAGTGAAGGCTGGAGACATTCTGGTCGGCAAGATCACCCCGAAGAGTGAAACCGAATTGGCTCCGGAAGAGAGACTTTTGCGGGCGATCTTCGGTGAGAAAGCGGCTGACGTAAAAGATAGTTCGCTCGTGGTGCCTTCTGGTTCCGCTGGGATCGTGATGGACGTGAAGTCCACCGGTGGAGCGATCAAGAAGGACGTGATCAAGCTCGCTCCCGGTGAGGCCAAGCGCCACGCCAAGGGTGTTGAGGATAAATACATCAAGAAGCACGCCGCCTTGAAGGAAGAGTTAACCCAGGCACTTTCCAACATCCTGCTGAATGAAAAGATTCCGCTGGACGTGGTG
>Ga0209598_10002789_pt1 | contig 13438 bp, 11 predicted proteins | sample M_140807_EF_Meta_FD_187317 | JGI IMG/M metagenome (GOLD analysis project Ga0209598, IMG submission 187317) | Freshwater microbial communities from Lake Montjoie, Canada to study carbon cycling - M_140807_EF_MetaG (SPAdes) (version 2) | ecosystem: Environmental > Aquatic > Freshwater > Lake... | reverse complement strand
CGGCGATCGCCAAACTCAACAGGCAACGATTGATCGCTTAGAGGCTCAATTAACGGGGGACATTGCCTCTCAAAAAGCCAGTATTCGTAAATTAGAAGCCGAATTAGCTAATGCAAAGGCAGAATATCAACGGTATCAACAATTAAGCAAGGAAGGAGCCGTTTCTGCTTCTATTTATGACAGTAAGGGGTTAAATCTAGAAACCAGTCGTCAACAGTTAGCCGAAGCCAAAGCCAATTTAGAACGGACAGAGCGCACGACTCGGCAACAAATTAAAGAAGCCAAAGCCGCCCTAGAACGCATTGAAACAACGGGTCAGCAACAAATCAATGAGGCTCGTTCGACTTTAAATAAAGTTGCGGAAGTTCGTCCTGTTGATGTGCAAGCGGCCCAAGCTGAGGTGAATTCTGCGATCACTGCGGTCAAAAAAGCCCAAGCCGAATTAGCCCTTGCCTATGTGCGATCGCCGAGGGATGGACAAGTATTAAAAATCCATACTTGGGACGGAGAAATTGTGGGTAATAACGGCATTGTGGAACTGGGACAAACCAATCAAATGATCGCGGTGGCTGAAGTCTATGAAACCGATGTTAAACGACTAAAAATTGGACAAAAAGCCATTGTGACTAGTGATGCTTTTTCGGGAGATACAACAGGTACAGTCAAAGAAATTGGGCTACAAATTTACAAAAATAATGTTTTAAATACTGATCCGACTGCCGCCACCGATGCTCGCATTGTGGAAGTTAAAATTCAACTTGATCCTGCCAGTAGTCTTAAAGTTCAAGCTTTTACTAATCTCGAAGTAACCGTTGAAATTAAAACTCAATAATTCACAATATTTCTTATAAATTTGAGAAAAATATGAAGCTTATTATTACCATAAATACTTAATGATTTAAAGTCCCCCTTATCAAGGAGGATTTAGAGGGATCAAACCTTTTTTTGAATAAAAAATTTGAGAAAAACCATGAAAAAAGTACCTAAAACTCGTGAAATTCCTTTGGCTTGGTTGCAACTAAGTCGGGAAAAAAGTCGATTATTAGTCGCAATGGCAGGAATCGCTTTTGCGGACATGTTGATGTTTATTCAATTGGGTTTTCAAACCGCCCTTTATGATAGCAATACCAGATTACATCAAAAAATCAATGCGGATCTCGTTTTAATTAGTCCCCAGGGAAGGAATATTGTTAACTTAACCACCTTTCCTCGCCGAAGATTATATCAAGCTTTGAGTTTTGACGGTGTAGCCAGTGCCGATCCCCTTTATGCTGATTTTGTCGATTGGAAAAATCCCCAGACCCAGATTAAAACTTCTCTTTTATTATTAGGATTTAAACCAGATAAATCTGCTTTTTTGATTCCCGAAGTTGAACAAAATTTAGAAAAACTTAAAATGCCAGATGTCCTTTTATTTGATAAGGGTTCCCAGGGAAAATACGATGAAACTTTAGCCAGTTTAGAACAGGGAAAAACCGTTTCTACGGAAATTCAAGAACGCAAAATTAATGTCAAAGGATTATTTCTTTCAGGAGCTTCCTTTGCGGCAGATGGTAACGTGATTACCAGTGATTTGAATTTTCATCGCATTCTAACTCGTCGTCATCCGTCCCAGGTCAGTGCGGGATTAATTAAACTCAAACCAGGCGTTGATCCCCAACAAATGGCTGAGGCATTAAAACTCAGTTTGCCCAATGATGTTAGGGTTTTAACGAAGGCAGAATTCATTCAATTTGAAACAAAATATTGGTCAGAAAATACGTCTATTGGTTTTATTTTTACCCTGGGGACAGCAATCGGTTTTGTGGTGGGAGTTGTCATTGTTTATCAAATTTTATCTAGTGATGTGGCGGATCATTTAGCTGAGTATGCTACCTTAAAAGCGATGGGTTATCGCAATTCCTATTTATTAATCGTTGTTTTTCAAGAAGCTTTGATTTTAGCTCTCCTCGGTTTTTTACCTGGATCAGCGATCGCATTTGGTTTATATGCCTTGACCCGTAATGCCACAAATTTACCCCTATTTATGACCCTGAGTCGAGCGATTACCGTTTTAATTTTAACAATGATTATGTGTACCATTTCAGGTGCAATTGCCACTAAAAAATTACGCTCTGCTGACCCTGCTGATATATTTTAAGATTTTTATGGATTTGGAAACTAAACCCCTACTAAAATTGAAAACTATCTTGAAAATCAACTTGATATTATTCTAAAAAAACAACTTAAAAATTATGCAAACCCTTACTTCTGTTAATCAGACTCAAAATATTACAAATCAGGCTGTTATTTCCGTTAGAAATCTCAACCACTACTTTGGTCAAGGCTCCTTAAAAAAACAAGCTCTTTTTGATATTAATTTAGATATTTATCCTGGGGAAGTTGTTTTGATGACAGGGCCATCGGGTTCAGGAAAAACGACTTTATTAACCCTCATTTGTGGGCTACGTTCTCCCCAGGAAGGCAGTTTAAAATTACTCAATCAAGAGTTATTTGGCGCGAATCAGGAGCAATTAATCCAAGCTCGTCGCAAAATTGGTTATATTTTTCAGGCTCATAATTTACTCAAAAGTTTAACGGCTTTACAAAATGTGCAAATGTCTCTGCAACTTCATTCAAACATTTCTCCGACAGAACGCTATGAACGGGCAACTCAAATGTTAGAAGCGGTTGGACTGGAAGAACGTATTCATTATTATCCAACGGGCCTTTCAGGGGGGCAAAAACAACGGGTCGCGATCGCCAGAGCCTTGGTAAGTCATCCGAGGGTTGTGTTGGCCGATGAACCCACCGCCGCTTTAGATAGTAAATCGGGACGAGATGTGGTTAATTTAATGCAAAAACTAGCTAAAGAACAGGGTTGTACGATTTTGATGGTGACTCATGACAACCGCATTTTAGATATTGCGGACCGCATTATTTATATGGAAGATGGCGTTTTAGTGAGTAACGATACAGGAAAAAGTAAATCAAATCATTAATTCTGATCAGGTTCATCCTAATGGCACGATCGCCTGCTTAAGAAATATTGTCGGAATGCGATCGCTGAAAGTTCGCTAATATATCGCTGATCTATCAGAAAAGGAGAGTTATAATGAAGAAAAGACCCTGAAAGAGATACGTGGTATATAGTTAAGCCATGTGAAGCCCAAGAAATGGTGAAATTCATTGATGAATACTAGAGACCTATTCCCAGAAATGAGAAGTTATGAATATTTTAAATATCTTCATGAGGAATGACATTTCCATTATTAAGTAAAGTGTACAAATCAAAGTTGAAATTAAAAGAAGGAAATGAATACAAAAATAAGCCAAAAATTGCAGAAAAATTAAAAAGATGAAAACATTTTTAGGAATTGATTTTGGAACATCGGGTTGCCGTGCCATTGTGATTGATTTAGATGAAAATATTCACTTGGAAACTGCCATAAATTTTTCTGAATCTTTTTCTTCAAACTGGATTCAAATCTGGAAAGAATCTTTATTTGAATTATTCGTGAATATTCCCCAGGATCTCACCCAATCAATTCAGGCGATCGCGATTAATGGAACATCTTCAACGGTGTTACTCTGTGATGATCGGGGAAATCCTATCACTGAAGCTATTTTATACAATGATGGAAGGGGAAAAGATATCCAAGCAAAGTTAAGCCAATTTGTTCCGCCTCATCATTTGACTTTAAGTGCGAGTTCTAGTCTGGCAAAATTAATATGGTGGTCTGAGCAATCCTATTTTAAGCAAGCGACTTATTTTTTACATCAAGCGGATTGGTTAGCTTTTTTGTTACACGGAAAATTAGGAGTTAGTGATTATCATAATGCCCTAAAATTGGGTTATGATGTGGTGAATTTATCCTATCCTAGTTGGTTAGTTAATCAGGATTTTTTTGATTTATTGCCCCAAGTCTTAGCTCCTGGTACTGTTATCGGCAAAGTTGAAACAGCGATCGCGCAACAACTGAATTTAAACCCTAATTGTCTAGTCTGTACGGGAACAACGGATAGTATTGCGGCATTTTTAGCGAGTAAAGCAAAGGAACCTGGGGAAGCGGTAACTTCTTTGGGTTCAACTCTGGTTTTAAAGTTATTGAGTACAACGCCGATTGAAGATTTAGCATCGGGAATTTATAGTCATCGTTTGGGTAATTTATGGTTAACGGGAGGGGCTTCTAATACGGGCGGAAATGTATTAAAATATTTTTTTAGTGAGCAAGAATTAATTGAATATAGCAAACAAATTAATCCCCAAAATATTAGCTATTTCAACTATTATCCTCTGCTTACACCAGGCGATCGCTTTCCCATTAATAATCCCAATTTATTACCCCAACTAGAACCTCGTCCTGAGAATCCTATTGATTTTTTACAGGGTTTATTAGAAGGAATTGCCCGCATTGAAGCCTTGGGTTATCAGAAGTTACAAGCTTTAGGAGCGACTCCTTTAACTCAGGTTTATACGGCAGGAGGTGGGGCAAAAAATCTGATTTGGCAAAGGATTCGAGAACGCTATTTAGGGGTTTCTGTTTGTTCTTCTAGGCACACAGAAGCGGCCTATGGGACGGCTTTATTAGCTAAAAATAGTTATTCTGGTGTGGACAATTCATCCTGGGATTCCGTTTTTTGAGCCTTCGGTTGACTCCATAAAAACCACCATAGCTCTAAACCGATTAAACCCAATCCTCCCAAGGTAACGATCGCTTTTAGGGCTAGGGGTTGCTCAATCGGACGAAACTGGGGATTTGTGCTGGAATGCTCCGACGACATTGAGACTGCTGGCCCTGCGGATACCGTAAACATTAAAACGACCAGACCGATAATATTACTAAAAATAACGTTTTTGCTCGCCATAAATTGACTCCTTAAATAATAACTTTCGGCTGAAATTTCCGCAGACGCAACGCATTTGTCACCACCGAAATAGAGCTACAGGCAATCGCTCCCCCCGCAATAATCGGACTGAGTAACCAACCAAAAATGGGAAACAAAACCCCCGCCGCGATGGGAATCCCTGCCACATTGTAGATATAGGCAAAGAAGAGATTTTGACGGATATTTTGCATAGTTGCATGGCTGAGTTGGATCGCAGTCACAATTCCCTGTAAATCTCCTGAAATCAAGGTAATATCAGAAGCCGCGATCGCCACATCGGTTCCTGTGCCAATAGCAATCCCCACATCTGCCTGGGCTAGGGCGGGCGCATCATTGATTCCATCCCCTACCATCGCGACAATTTTTCCTTCTGATTGTAACGCTTGGATTTTAGCGGCTTTTTGTTCAGGACGGACTTGGGCTAAAACTCGGACTATACCAACTTCATGAGCGATCGCTTCGGCGGTGGCTTGGTTGTCCCCTGTGAGCATCACCACCTCCAAACCCATTTTCTTTAAAGCCTTGACGGTTGCAACAGAAGTGGGTTTAAGAGCATCCGCAATCCCCATAATCCCTTGAATTTGACCAGCGATCGCGATCCAGACAACCGTTTTTTTCGTATTTTCCCAAGTTTGTTGATAATCTTCCAGTTTTTGGGTGGGAATGCCTAATTCCTCTAGCCAACGTTGAGTCCCAATTTGCACCCTTTTTCCTGCCACGATTCCCTCTACTCCACTTCCCGCGATCGCCTTAAATTCTTGAACGTCTGCAAAATTCACCTGTTGGGATTGGGCGTATCTGACCATCGCTTCTGCTAGGGGATGTTCCGAATTTTTTTCGAGAGAAGCCACGAGTCCGAGTAAATGCAATTCGTTATTGTCCGCAACCCCATTTGCCGTCACAAAATCCGTCACCGTCGGTTTGCCCTGGGTGAGGGTTCCCGTCTTATCCAAAACGATGGTCTTGATTTGGTGGGCAAGTTCGAGACTATCGGCTCCTTTAATTAAAATACCGTTTTCTGCTCCTTTTCCCGTTCCTACCATGATAGAGGTCGGTGTTGCTAACCCTAACGCGCAGGGACAGGCAATAATCAAGACTCCTACGGTGGTAATCATCGCCAGGGTAATATTACCCATGACGTTAAACCAAATAATAAAGGTTAAAATCGCGATCGCAATGACCCCAGGCACAAACCAAGCAGTTATCTGATCCGCTAATTTCTGAATCGGAGCTTTAGAACCCTGGGCTTGCTGAACCATTTTGACAATTTGGGCTAGAACCGTATCTTTTCCCACCCTAGTCGCTCGAAACTTAAAGCTTCCTGTTTGATTAATCGTCGCGCCAATCACCTCATCCCCTGGTTGTTTTTTAACGGTAACACTTTCTCCCGTTACCATTGCTTCATCAATCGTGGAAGAGCCTTCGACAATTTCTCCATCGACGGGAATTTTTTCCCCAGGTCGCACTAAAACAATGTCACCTAAAATAACTTCTGCGATCGCAATATCAACTTCCTGGTTATTACGAATCACTCGCGCTGTTTTTGCCCCCAAACCGATTAATTTACGAATCGCCTCCGAGGTTTCTCCCTTGGCAATATTTTCAAATAATCTTCCTAACAAAATAAGCGTGGTGACCGTCGCCGCTATTTCAAAATAAACATGGGGCATCAGACCTTCCGTTGTAAAAAAAGCAGGAAATAGAGTGACAAAGAGGGAATAAAGATAGGCAACTCCCGTTCCCAAGGCGATTAAGGTATCCATCTTTGCCGTGTGTCGTTTAAGGGCTTTCCATCCGCCGATAAAAAAGGATTGTCCACACCAGAACAGTACGGGAGTCGTTAAAATCCATTGCACCCAGGGATTACTCAACCAGTTAGGAATTAAGGGCAGATTTATACCCAAAATTTCAGGAATCATGCCTAAAACTAACAGGAAACTGATCATACCACCGATCCAAATTTTCCGTTTCAGATCGAGAGTTTCAGCTTGACGAGACTTTTTTTCCTCATCATCTTGACTCGCGTTCATTTCTTCTAGGAGAAATGCTTGATAGCCCGCACTGACTACCGCCGCTTGAATGGTTTTGAGATCGGTTTGCTGGGGATTGTATTTAACCGCCGCCTGTTCAGCCCCAAAATTTACCTGGCACTCAGCAACTCCTGGAACCGATTGAATGGCTTTTTCAATATTCGAGGCACAGGATGCGCAACTCATTCCCCGTAATTTAAGGAGCAGATTATCCATGATGGTTTTTCTAGAGTAATAATGAAACTTCTGGACAAATATGCTTTTTTCGGAATTCTTAACGATTTTTTGAGCGCAATTCGGAACTTTTACAGAAAAAAAGGAGAGATGGGTCACTAAGGATTTGAACCCTGAACCAATGGATTAAGACTCTATGGCTAAAAACCCTACAACATTTAGTCTATCAAAGTTTTAGCTTTCGGGTTAAAATCCTTTTTTGATTTGATGTCAGATTTTAAGGAAAAGTACTAGAAAATTATCCCTAAATCATGAAGAAAATCACCCCGATTAACAAGAATAATTTCATTGTTTTACAGTTTTCATTAGCAAAAAAATGCTTTTCCTTTGCTAGTCATAAATATAATCTTTTTTGGGAAAGTGAACCATTGCTAGAGACTAAAATATCGATTAAGATTGAATATCGATAGTTATTCGTCAATTAAACCGAATCGACTCAAGCCTGAATGTCCAAGGCGATCGATTAATGCGACAGCAACCCTAGCCATAATTATCCCCGCCGCGATCGCTAAGTGAATTACCATGACCCAAACCCTTTACGACACCGACTTCAATCTATGGATAGAGCAAACCATCGCTGCCCTAAAAAGTGGTGACATCCAAACCCTTGACCTGGACAACCTCATAGAAGAGATTGAAGCTATGACCCGTAGCGACAAAAGAGAAATTTTTAACCGTCTGAAGGTGTTAATCATGCACCTGCTAAAATACCGATACCAACCCCGAAAGAAAACTAACAGTTGGATAAAAACCATCAACGAACAAAGAGACCAGATAGAGTTAGTCCTAGCAGACAGTCCAAGCCTTAGACCCTACCTAACCTCAAAGCTCGAAGAAATTTACAAAAAAGCCAAACGAGACGCAGTAACCGAAACCAAACTAACCCCAGAAACCTTCCCGACGGACTGCCCATTCACTGAAGAACAAATTCTAGATTCAGAATATTTCCCCAGTTAAAATAGAAAAGGATTTTTAAAGATAGCCCATCACTGGACTACCTATAGCGTTAAGGGATGGGTCACCAGGGATTTGAACCCTGAACCAATGGATTAAGAGTCCAGTGCTCTACCGTTGAGCTAGTAACCCCTTACACTCAATCACTTTAACACAAAACAACAGCCCGCCGTTTCTCGTTCGTTAATGCCCTGAACTGTTGTTCAGTTTTCAGACTTGGCAAAGTGGACTTTACAAGGGAGAATGAGAATTATATTACTATTTGTAAAGTTAGATTTGTGGCTAAAATTCGTACCGTTTCCGAGACCAAGCGTGAGTTCCATGTCCATCATCATCGTCCTATAAATTCGATTTATCGGCGTTTTGTGGAAGAATTAATGGTTGAAATTCATTTATTCACGGTTAACGTGGATTTTCGCTATGATCCGATTTTTGCATTGGGGGTTGTCACCTCCTTTGATCGGTTTATGCAGGGATATCGCCCTGAAGAAGATAAAAGCTCGATTTTTAACGCAGTTTGTCGCTCAGTTTCTGCTGATCCCCATCACTATCGCCAAAATGCTCAGGATATATTGGCTTCTTCCCAGGCGATCGCGGCTTCTGATTTAATAGAGAAAGTTACCAATTTAACCAATGAATCGGCGGGAGATAACTATTTTCTGCAAACTTTGGTCAAGATTCATCAGAATTCTAATTTTAAATACAGTCGTCTGTTTGCGATCGGACTCTATACGATTCTCAATACCGTTGATCCTGACGCGCTCAAGGAAGAGGAAAAACGCAATCAAGTCCTTGCCCAGGTTTCGGGAGCGTTGAATCTGTCTAGTGAAAAATTGCAAAAAGATCTGGAATTGTACCGTAATAATCTGGATAAGGCGGATCAATTGCTCAAAGTCTTGGATGAAGCAATGGAAGCAGAACGGAAAAAACGGGAAAAGAAGGCTCAAGCGGCCATTAGCGTTGATGCTCCCACCGAAACCACTCCCGAAGTGCCTGCGGATTCTTAAAATTAGGGGCGAATCAATAACCGTCCCAAACAGAATAGTTCTCCTTGACTCAGTTTGAGGGATTCAATTTCCACGTCAGTCCCTAAATCGACGGGAAAGTTGTTGGTCTCATTTTCACCCAGCCCAGGGAATCCTGTTATTTCAATTTCCTGGAGATGGAGGGTTTGGGGATTGAGGAGTGTTAATTTTGCCCGAATTTCTAGGGGAATATTTTCTTTATTTTTTTCTGAAAGAGTTCCTTTTAGATTAAAAATATCGGGACACAAGGCGATCGCATTCCAGTGAATTTGGTAGGGAGCTAAAAAGTTCGTGGGATCAGCAACGCCTTTGAGTTCGAGCAGTGCCACCAATAATTCGGTGAAGGCATTGGCTAAAATCTCGGAACTAAGGGAAGCCTGGAGATCTGTTTCGGCTAACTGGACTTCTCCACTCACCTGAATGGGTTCAAGCAGTTGTAACGGTTTACCCTTGATAATCTGACCAATATTGACGCGGATATTTTCACCCTTGAGCAAAACTTTTCCTAACTGGAGTCCTTGGTAAATAGCTCGTTGACTGGTCAAGAAAACCTGGGGAACGTGACCCCTTAATAATTGGCGGTCTTGTCCTTCGATCTGTATGTCTAATTGTTCGGCCTGTTCGACCTGCGATCGCAACCAAAGCCGTAGCGCGGGGGAAAGAATTTTGCTAATAAGTTTACTGGGCTGATTTTGGGTCATAAAATAGTGAAGTTGGAAGAAGCCAAATGAATAATTTAAACTAAAGAAGTGGGCTTGATTAATTTTAGAATTATGTAAATTGAAGTAATAGACAGATTAATTATAAAGCTTCCTTTAACGGCAATGTTTTCTTTTTTTTGATTAACAATGGAGTCTGAAAATTCATGTCCGAACGTATTCAAAAAATTTTATCGCAATGGGGAGTGGCTTCCCGTCGCCATGCCGAAGAATTAATTTTACAGGGTAGAGTCCGCTTAAATGGCACAGTGGTCAAGTTAGGAGATAAGGCCGATCCCAGTCGCGATCGCCTGGAGGTAGATGGCAAAAGGATTGAGCCGCTAGACCGTCCCAAATTTGTTTATCTGTTGCTCAATAAGCCCAATGATGTCATTTCAACTTGCCAAGACCAGGCACAGCGCAAAACCGTATTAGATTTGTTGCCGCCCCATCTCCGTGAAGGTAAGGGCATTCATCCCGTCGGCAGACTCGATCGGAATTCGACGGGAGCCTTGCTATTGACCAACGATGGCGAACTAACTTTGCGGTTGACCCATCCCCGTTATCATTTACCTAAAACCTATGATGTCTGGGTGTCGGGGCATCCAATGGAAAAGCAGTTAGAGCAATGGGAACAGGGGATTATGCTGGATGGTAAAAAAACCCTACCCGCTAAGGTGGAAATTGTGGATTATGACCGCACTCGCACTTGTCTGGAAGTGACATTAACGGAGGGCAGAAATCGACAAATTCGCCGTATTGCTGAAGAGTTTGGCTTTGAGGTTTTAAAATTACATCGACGGGCGATCGGTGACATTAAATTAAATTCACCCCAGGATCGGTTAGTGAGTGGGCAATATCGTTCGCTCAAACCTGCGGAGATTAGTTTTTTGAAACGTCATGTTAAGTTAGAGCATCAACCTCAAAAAGTCGCTTTCAGAACGAAGCGTTAGATCTGTCTAAAAATATTAAAAAAACATAGGGACATAAAGCACTTTGTATGATTACACCGTAGAGACTAAAAAGCTAAAATGTTTACTAAGCAAAGCTTGTGAAAAATGTACGTCCAGATCCCGATAAGTGTTGTATTCCCTTATTTATATTATCATCCCACGTTTATTCGATGCAAAACTAATCATTCCAAGCCAGCGATCGCAATTTTAAAAGTAAAATTCACAGGAAAAATATTCCCTCCTTTCAAAGGCGATATACTGAGGTTACCGAAGATAGAGGCTAGGGGAAACCAAAACAGATTATCTGGATAATCTAGATAAAAAATTTATTTTGAACAATTTTAAAAAATAAAATTCAGCAGAAAAATCATTAATGCTTTTGGTGTTATTTCAAAAAATCTTTAATATGATAGAGTTGATTGCCAGTATTTTCAGTTACTAACAAACCATTTCTATCTTTGAAATCTATTGATCGCGGCCTTTCTGTTGTACCCTCATTGGGTATTCTCCGACAAGAAAATAACGCTCCCCGAAATTCAATATTATCTGAATCTATGTTAGGGGCAGATTTAAGTAGTTTAATGCGACATAAAATAAATTCGACAAAGCATTTTGCCGCTTTCATTTGCTTTAAGTATTCACCTTTATTAACCGACTTAAGTTCAACAAGTAAAACATATATTTTATGAGATTTTTGGAAAAATAAAATTGCATCATTTTTTCGACATAATCCTTCTTTTTCTGCAAAAAAAGGATAAATTGGATCAACATTACCTGTCCCTTTTGAAATATCAATAGAAAAGCCAAAATAAGGCATTGATTGTTTTAGCCGAATTTTTACGAAGCGACAGGTAGCCTGAAGTTGTTTTTCTTCAATATCAATGGTATTGTTAATTGGTAACAAGTGAAGTTCTGTAGAAATTACCTCCTTTAATAAATCAATTAGCGGACTATTCGACATCTAAATCTTCTCCTTCCTGCGCTGCATAATAAATATCATTAGAAGATTGATTAAGATTATTAATAACTTGATCAAATGTTTTTGCAATAATCCCTTCTTTGGGATCGATTTCCATTGGTTTAATTGTTTGATCGGCAAATAAATAGGAAGAGACTAAATTAGGATCTAAGCTCTCGTTAGGTTTATAGCCATAGTGTTTGCGTAAAGTATCGGCTTCAGCAAAACGCTGATTTAACATAATCAAATTATTCAATTCTCGTACAAAATAGGTACTATGGGTACTAACCACTACCTTGATGCCATTATTAACAAGGGCGGCTATAACCCTTGCTAGATTACGTTGATTATCGGGATGTAAACTTAATTCAGGTTCATCAATCATTAAATAATCACCTACCTTGGCCTGATGTTCTAAATAAAATACTAAACCAAATAGAGTTTTTACAGTAGAAGAACTAAAATGTAAAGGCATTTTTTTTCCGTCACTACGGTAAGGACAAAAAAGTATATCTCCATAACGATCTACTTGATATTTACCATTAATAACATCTTTTTGAATAAATTGTACCTGAAGATTATATTCACTTTTCTGTTTTTTATTGTTCGTCAGTTTATTTAGAAATTCAATGTAGTCAGAAACAGGTTTAGCATAGCGAGAATTTACAATATCTTTTAATACTTCCATTGGATTAATTGTGTCCCTTTGAGCATGATGTAAAAGACGATTACGAATACTCGATAATTCCTTAAAAAATAGATTTAATCCTGAACGTTCAGCAGGTAATAAAAAACAACTTTGATAATTCATGCTAAAAATTAGACGAGCAATATTAGAGGATATTGTTTCTGTTAATAATCGCATTGGGATACCTATATCGCGTATAGTTAAAATCATATTAGTATCGTTTTTTTCTTTTATAATATCTAAAAACCAGTCTGATTCTCTATTCCCTAAACTTGATCGGCTATGCCAAGTAGAATCAATAATGTTTGTTCGGATTTTGTTTTTGTCAACATATAACTTAATTTTTGTTTGCTTAAATTCATATATTTCAGTTCCAAATAAATTGGGTAAATCTTTATAGAGAGCTTGAGACATTTCTAGAAGAATATTATCCAAATCGTTGTTTATTAGCTCTTCTATATTATAGAAAACAACTTGATTTGAAACAAGTTGATCAATTATTTTTTCAACAAAAGAAAAATTGATCTCAAGATTTTTATCTAGTAGGTCATATAAGCAATACATTACATAGGTTTTGCCAGTATTATTGGGGCCACAGAACAAGGTTAGATTATTTAATTCTAATTCTCCTTGCTCAATAACTCCAAATTTCTTAAATTGAATCTTCATAAATTTATTCTTTGAATTTTTAGAAATTAATATGATGAGTTAACTTGATTATACACAGATAAATCTTTCTCTTCACTCTAGCCTTATTAGACTTTAAATTTTTTTGATATTTAGACAAAATTATCATTTCGCTTGATTGCTTACAGCTAAAAATGATTGAAATCTTACTTTTGCAAAGACAAAATAAAATAACTCCCAAAGACCTTTAAAACTTCCGTATAATTCCCTAACTCTGTCAACACATCCTGTAACCTTGAGTCAGTCTGACTACTTTCCAAATCCATAAAGAAAAGATACTCTCCCAACGATCGCTTTGTAGGACGAGATTCAATGCGACTCAGATTAATATTGCGTTCTGCC
>Ga0209598_10002788_pt1 | contig 13438 bp, 12 predicted proteins | sample M_140807_EF_Meta_FD_187317 | JGI IMG/M metagenome (GOLD analysis project Ga0209598, IMG submission 187317) | Freshwater microbial communities from Lake Montjoie, Canada to study carbon cycling - M_140807_EF_MetaG (SPAdes) (version 2) | ecosystem: Environmental > Aquatic > Freshwater > Lake... | reverse complement strand
GGTGACCTGGGCCGTCTGGACGAAGACGGCTATCTCTGGATCACCGGACGCGCCAAGGACCTGGTGATTCGGGGCGGCCACAACATCGATCCGCAACCGATCGAGGAAATTCTGTTCTCGCATCCGGCCGTCGAACTGGCTGCGATGGTCGGTCGACCCGATGCCTATGCCGGCGAGCTGCCGGTGGCCTATGTGCAGCTCAAGGCCGACGCCCACGCGCAGCCGGCCGATCTGATCGACTATGTTCGCGAGCGAACACCCGAGCGCGCCGCGGTGCCGGTCGCGGTGCATCTGATCAGTCCGATGCCACTGACCGGCGTGGGCAAGGTGTTCAAGCCTGCGCTGCGGCTGGATGCGGCCAGACGGGTCGCGCAGTCCCTGATCGAAACGCTGGACCTGGGCGGCGGACAGGCGCAGGTCGATGCAGCCACGCATCCAGTGCATGGCAGCCTGATCACCGTGCGCCTGTCAGGCGTCCCGGCGGCCCTGCACACCACGGTGGAAAAGGGTGTGCACGAGGCCCTCGGGACCTTAACCCTTCGCCACGAGCTGGCCTGGGCCTGATGCCGGCAGTGAAATGGCCTCAGCCGGCCTGGATCGGGATGCGCCGCGGCTGGGCGTAGGCGACCTTCGGGATGCGCAAGCGCAGCACACCGTTGCTGAGCTCGGCGCCGATCTTCTCGGCATCGAGTTCCTTGCTTAGCGTGAAGGTGCGCCGAAAACGCGAGCGCTGCACCTCGGCATAGCCTGCCTCCAGATTGGGCGGCATCGGCATCGAAAGATCGCCCTCGATGCACAGCTGATCCGCCTCGACCCGCAAGGTGAGCTTTTCGCGGGCAACGCCCGGCACGTCTGCGATCAGGGTGATCCCGGTCGAGTCTTCGATCACGTCGACCGGAGGAATCAGCGTGGGAACGGCCCGGGAAGCGATGTCGGAGCTCGGCTCAGCGGCATGCTGCGCAGCGCTCGCCGGTAAGGTAGGAACGGTGGGTGCGGTGGGTGCGGCGATCGTCGCCGGGTTGGTCGGTGTGGCCGTGGTGTTCATTGAGTGTGCCCCTGGCAATGTCGGGTTTGTGAATCAGTGCACCGCGATCCGGCGCGGCTGCGAGGTCTCAAGGCGGGCGATGCTCACATGCAGCACACCATCGCGGTATTCGGCTTTGGCCGCTGCCGGATCGATGTCATCGGGCAGGCTGATCACCCGCTTGAAGCGCCCTGCGAACCGTTCGTTGATATGCAAGGTGGTGTCCTCATCTTCCTTTGGCAACATGCTTGCGCGTTCACCGGACAGGGTCAGCACGCCCCGCTCCAGACTCAGTTCGATGGTCGTCGGGTCCATGCCAGGTTCGAAGGCATCGATTTCGACACTGTTCGGGGTGGTACCGACATTGAGCGCCGGATACCCGCCGCGACCGAGCCCGCGAATACTGGGCGAGACTTCGAGCACCGACTGCATCTGTCGCTGCATGCGCTCGAACTCGGCAAGGATGTCTTGCGGAAACACACTTCGAAGCATGATGATCTCCCACGATGGAATTCAAGGACTACTACCAGGTGCTCGGCGTACCCCGCGATGCGGACGTCGACCAGATCAAGAAAGCCTTCCGCAGGCTTGCGCGCCAGTATCACCCTGACGTCAGCAAGGAACCGGATGCCGCCTCGCGAATGAGCGAGGTGAACGAGGCCTACGCGGTGTTGTCCGACGTCGAGCGCCGTGCCGCTTACGATGCGATCGGTCAGGGTCGACGTCAGGGCGAATCCTTCACGCCACCGCCCGGCTGGGACGAAGGCTTCGAATTTGCCGGCGGCTTCGGGCGCACTCGGCCCGGCGAATACAGCGACTTTTTCTCGGAACTGTTCGGGCATTCGGCCGGCGGCCGGCGCAGGGGTTCGCCGGGCGGGCCGCGCAGCGCTGCGGGCGCTTCGATGCGGGGCGAAGACCATCACGCAAAGATCCTGCTGGATCTGGGCGATGCCTGGCAGGGCGTCACGCGCCAGGTGACGCTGCGAAGTCCGGTTCTGGACGGCTCCGGGCGCAGCACCCTGCGTGAACGCACGCTCGATGTGAAGGTGCCGGTCGGTATCCGCGCGGGTCAGCGCATTCGGCTGGCCGGCCAGGGCGGCTCGGGCCTGGGCAGCGCGCCGGCGGGCGACCTGCTGCTGCAAATCGAGTTTCGGCCACATCCACGTTTCGAACTCGAAGGTGAGCTGCTGGTGGCGCAGTTGCCGGTCGCCCCCTGGGAGGCCGGCCTGGGCGCCGTGGTCGCCATCGAACTGCCCGATCGCAGTCAGCTCAAGGTCAGGGTGCCGCAGGGGGCTCAGAGCGGCCAGCGACTGACCGTGCGCGGCCGCGGACTGCCCGGCAAGACGCCTGGCGATCTGGAACTCGAGGTGCGGGTGATCCTGCCTGATGCCAACGATCCCAGGGTACGGGCCCACTATGAGGCCATGGCCAGAGAGCTCGCGGGCTTTGATGCGCGCTCGGCGGCCGGCAACCTGAACTGAGTGCAGTCTGTGCGCCTGCCGACCGGTCTATGACCAAAGGCTGATTCAGGCTTCTTTCCAGCATCCCGCCGTGTTTTTGGCTTAGGATGAGTCGATTCGAGTCGACTCAATTCGACCCTACTCATTGAAGATCTGACATGAACACCACCACTCAGCAGACGCAGGACATCAGCGCACACCGCGCGCTCAGAAACATCGAGGACCTGCCCACGCCAAAGGGCCTGCCTGTGCTGGGCAATATGCTGCAGATCGATCCGCCCCACTTTCACCTGCAGATGGAGCAATGGTGCCGCGAGCTCGGCCCCTACTTCCGGGTTCAGATCGGCAAGCGAACCATGATGGTCGTGGCCGATCACGAGGTGATCGCCAGCGTGCTGCGCAATCGTCCCGACGGTTTCCGGCGCACGGCCAGGCTGGAGGAAATCGGCGCCGAGATGGGGCTCAAGGCCGGCTTGTTCGGCGCCAACGGCGAGGTCTGGAAACGGCAGCGGCGCATGGTGATGGCCGGCTTCGATCCGGCCCATGTCAAGGGCTACTACCCCTCGATGCTCAAGGTCGGCCAGAACCTGGCCTCGCGCTGGGACGCGGCCGCACAAGGCAACCAGACCATCGATCTGCAGGCCGACCTGATGCGCTACACCGTCGACACCATCGCCGGTCTGGCCTTCGGCTCGGAAGTGAACACCCTGCAGTCCGATGCCGATGTGATCCAGCACCATCTCGACAAGATCTTCCCGGCCCTCTATCGGCGCATGATCTCGCCGTTTCCGACCTGGCGCTGGATCAAGCGCCAGGCCGACCGCGATCTCGAGCGCAGCATGATCGAAGTCAATGCCGCGGTCGATGGCTTCGTCGCTCAGGCCAAGGCTCGGCTCGAATCTGATCCGGCGCGCCGCGCCCATCCGAAGAACCTGCTCGAGGCGATGCTGGTGGCAGCCGATGAGCCCGGCAGCGGCATCGATGATGACCAGGTCGCCGGCAACGTGATGACCATGCTGCTGGCTGGCGAGGACACCACCGCCAACACCATCGCCTGGATGATCTATCTGCTGTCGCGCAATCCCGAGTGTCTGGCCCGTGCCACCGACGAGGTGCGCAGCGTCGTGGGCCGCTTCGACAGCCCGGCAATGGAACAGATCAGTGCCCTCGATTACATCGAGGCCTGCGCACACGAGACCATGCGGCTGAAGCCGGTCGCACCGCAGTTGCCGCTGCAGGCCCTGCACGACACGGTGGTCGGCGACGTGCGGGTGCCGGCCGGTACGATGGTGGTCAGCCTGCTGCGTCGCGATAGCGTGAGCGAGTCGGTCATCAGGGACGCAGGCCGCTTCGATCCGACACGCTGGCTCGGCGAACATGGGCCCGGCGAGCAAGCCCGATCAGCCAAGCGGGTCTCGATGCCTTTCGGCGCAGGGCCGCGGATCTGCCCGGGCCGCTATCTGGCCCTGCTCGAAATGAAGATGGCAATGGCGGTGCTGCTCGGGCGATTCGATCTGCTCGCTGTCGACACACCTCAGGGCGGCGAAGCCGAAGAACGGATGTCCTTCACCATGACCCCGGTCGGCCTGACCATGCGCCTCAGGGCGCTCGCCTGAGGCGCGGGCTCCGTCTGAATTGGAATCGATGAGCCCGACCACGGCGGTCGTCGTGGGTGCCACCGGAGGACTGGGCGCGGCGTGCGTCGAGGCCCTCGCGGCGGGTACTGGGTGCTCGCATCTGCTCGCTCTGTCGCGAAAGCCACCCGCGGAGCCGGCGCAGGGTCAAGTCAACATCGTGCACATGCCGATCGATCTGGAGCTCGAACCCAGCATCGCGCAGGCCGCAGCCCAGGCGGCCGCCCTGCCGCCGATTCGGCTGGTGATCGTGGCCACCGGCCTGCTGCATGCCGCCGACGGCCTGAGCCCGGAGAAATCGATGCGGGCCCTGGAGGCGGCAGCGATGCATCGCCTGTTTGCCGTCAATGCGATCGGCCCGGCCCTGGTGGCCAAGCACTTCATGCCACTGATGCCGCGACAAGGCCGGGTGGTCTTCGCCGCCGTGTCGGCCCGGGTGGGCAGCATCTCGGACAACCGCCTGGGCGGCTGGTATGGCTATCGGGCCTCAAAAGCAGCCCTCAACCAGTTGATCCGCACCCTGTCGATCGAATGGTCACGAACCGCCAAGGAATCGATCTGCGTCGGGCTTCATCCCGGCACGGTCGACACCGCGCTGTCTGCGCCTTTTCAGGGCAATGTGTCGCAAGGCGGACTGTTCACGCCGGCACAATCGGCCAGCGCCCTGCTTCAGGTGCTGGATCAGCTCACGCCCGCACAAACCGGCAGGGTCTTTGCATGGGACGGGCAGGAAGTGCCGGCTTGAGGGGCGCTTGAAACCGACTTGGGCTCAGCGCCCGAGAGGCGCTCAGCCCAGGGTCACCACCACCGTGCCTTCATCGACGCGGTCGCCTTCGGCCACGCGGATCTCGAGCACCGTGCCGCCCTTGGGCGCCTCGACCGGGATCTCCATCTTCATCGACTCCAGGATCACCAGCGCATCGCCCTGCGCGACCGTCTCGCCCACTGCAACCTGAATCTTCCAGACACTGCCGGCCACTTCGGAACGCACTGCTGACATACCGTTCTCCCCTTGCGCAAAGCAGCCGACTCTCGGCGGGCGGCCACAGACTGTCAAGCCGCACCCCCCCATTGACGGTATGCACAGCGCTAGTTGATGGTCGCGCCTGAATCCTTGACCACCTTGGACCACCGCACGATTTCGGCCTTGATGAACTCGCCGGCCTGCTCGGGCGTCGAGCCCACGATGTCGTAGCCGGCGGCCTCGATCTTTTCCTTTGCTTCGGGCGCGCGCATGGCGCGCACGATTTCAGTGTGCAGCTTGTTGACGATCGGTGCGGGGGTGCCGGCTGCAGCCAGCACCGAATACCAGACCGAGACATCAAAGCCCGGCACGCCCGACTCGGCCACGGTCGGCACATCGGGCAGGATGCGCGAGCGCTGCGCAGAGGCCATCGCAATCGCGCGGAACTTGCCGCCCTTGATCTGCGGCAATGAGGACGACAGCGAATCGAACATGAAGTCGACCTCGCCACCGAGCAGGCCGATGATCGCCGGGCCACTGCCCTTGTAGGGCACATGAATCATGTCCAGGCCGAGCATCGATTTGAGGTACTCGACCGAGAGATGGCTGGTGTTGCCGGGGCCGGCCGAAGCGAAGGTGAGCTTGCCGGGATTGGCCCGGGCGCGGGCCAGCAGATCGGCCATCGAGCGGATGCTCGATTGCGCGGGCACGACCACGACCAGCGGCAGGGTGGCTGCGATCGTGATCGGTGCGAAATCACGCACCGTGTCGTAGGGCAGCTTGGGCATCAGCGTGGCATTGATCGCATGCGCCGACAGCATCATCACGATGTTGTAGCCATCGGGTGCCGATTTCGCAATCATGTCGGCCCCGATCGTGGTGCCACCGCCCGGCTTGAAATCGATGATCACCGAGGTGCCCAGCTGCTTGGTCATTTCCTGGGCGATCGGCCGCGCGAGAATTTCGGAGCTGCCGCCGGGCGGATAGGGCATCACGAAGCGAATCGGCTTTGCGGGAAACGCCTGTGCGGATGCAGTGATCGGCCACTGCGCAACCAGTGCGCCGGCACCGGATGCCAGCAAAATTTTGCGTCGGGTGTTCATCATGTCTCCTTTCCTTGTGTGCTCGGTTCTGTGCTGCGCAGCCTGCATCAGGCGGCAGCACTCATTGTGGCTCCAGCCCGGCCTTGCGGGCCACTTCGCCCCATCGCCGGTATTCGCTGCGCACCATCTGCGCCACCTCTTCCAGAGTGGATGTGGCTGGCTGCACGCCTGCGCGTCCCAGCTTGTCGCGGATATCCGCCTTGGCATTGACCGCATTCAATGCAGCGTTGAGCCGCGCCAGCACCGGTGCCGGCGTGCCGGCCGGTGCGGCCAGAACATGCCAGCCGCTGATCACCACCGGCAGGCCCTGCTCGGTGGCCGTCGGAATGTTCGGCGCAGCCGGCTCGCGCGCAGCACTGGTGACGGCCAGCACCTTCACACGACCGGCACTGGCATGCGGCAGGGCCACCGACAGCGGCACCACGAATGCCTGCACATCACCGGCCGCCACCGCGGTGATCGCAGGTGCCGCACCCTGAAAAGGCACATGCTCCAGGCGGATGCCGGCCACCTGCTTGATCTGCTCGAAGGCGATCTGCGAGGTGCTGCCATTGCCCCACGAGGCGAAATTCAGCTTGCCGTCATTGCGCTTTGCATGGGCTACGAACTCGGCCAGGCTGCCCGACGGCAGGCTCGGATTGACCACCAGCGAAAACGGGAAGCGATCGACGATGCCGATCGAGACGAAGTCGTTCATCGCGTCATAAGGCAGCGACTTGCGCAGGTGCGGATTCAGGGCATGGGTCTCCGCGGTCGCAAACAATAGCGTCAGCCCATTGGGTGCAGCACGGGCCACGAATTCAGCACCGATCGCGGCATTGGCGCCGGCCTTGTTGACCACCAGCACCGGCTGACCGAGCTCATCCGACAGGCCTTGCGCGATCACGCGGGCCACGATGTCGGCATTGCCACCGGGCGCAAAGGGCACGATCAGCTGCATCGGCTTGTCGGGGAAGTTCTGGGCCTGGGCCAGGGATGCGGTTGAAGCGAGTGTTGCGGACAGCAGGGCTGCCACCATCAGGGTGCGGCGATTCATCAGCGATCCTGTGACAAGAGTCGGCCAAAGCCGGTGACCGGGGTCGACACCCCGGCAATACGCAGGGCATTCCACATCATCGCCGATGCGCTCGAGAGCACCGGCAGGCCGAGCTCGTCTTCGAGCGGCTGCAGGACATCGAGGGTCGGCATGCCCACCCCGCTCAGAAACACCGCCTGAGCGTGGCGGGTATCGAGGCTGCGCACCAGCGCCATTGCCCGCTGCGGCGTTTCGTCGTAGATGTTGCGGACATTCTCCAGGTTGCGGGCATCGACCACTTCGATGCCGTGCGCCTCGAGATGGGCCCGACCGCGTGCAGTCCACTCCGGGCCATAGGGCGTGCCGACCGCGAGCCGCGCAATGCCCAGATGCGACAGTGCAGCCATCACACTGCCAAAGGCGGTGATGAAGGGCACCCCGGATTGAGCACTCAGCCGCTGGATGAGCTCGGCTTCAGCCGGTCGGCCCAGCGTGTAACTGCTCGCGGTGTGGGCCATCACGATCACCTTCGGAAAGACCAGCGCCATGCGCCGCACATCCTCGTCGAGGTGCGCGATCTGACTCAGGTTGCGGGCTTCCTGCCCGAGGTGCGAGCCGGTCTCGCCGCTGGCATTCATCCGGGTGAAGTGGACCGAGACGTCCGCAGGTGCCAGCCTGAACATCTCGGGCTCGGTGGTGGGGTTGCCGGGCGGAACGAGAAAGCCCAGCCGCGTGCTTGGATTCGACACGAGGTCCTCATGCAGGAAATGGTTGGCTGCGGCATCATGCACGCTGTCTGAACACCTGTACACGCAGCGCTTCATCCGTCGTGCGCTGCGACGACGCAGGTCATGTCCAAGCAGGAGACCCCCTTCATGACACACGACGCCGTCGCCCGGCTCAGGCGCCTGGATGCCTGTGCGCTGTCCGATGCGATGGACAAGCTCGGCATCCGGGGTGTGGTGAGCGATCTGCCGCAGCGCTCGGGCACCGGGCGGATCGCCGGCATCGCGGTGACCGTGAAGCTGGGCACCGGTGCGCCGCCGCCCGGGCCGCCGATTCACCTGTGCTGCACGGCCATCGAACTCGCCGGGCCAGAGCATGTCATCGTGATCGAGCAGCGCAGTGGTGTCGAGGCCGGCTGCTGGGGCGGATTGCTGTCGGTGGGGGCACAGACTCGCGGTGTGGCCGGCGTGATCGCAGACGGCCCGGTGCGCGACATCGATGAAGCCATCGGCATGGGCTTTCCCGTGTGGAGCCGAAGCCTGACCGCGCTCACCGCGCGGGGCCGGGTGGTCGAGCAGGGCACCAATATTCCGGTTGCAATCGGCGATCTGACCGTGCATGCCGGTGATGCCGTCTTCGCCGACCGCAGTGCAGTCATCGTGATCGCTCAAGCCGATCTCGAACGCGTGCTGCAGACCGCCGAGTCGATCGTGGCGCGTGAAGCCGCAATGGCACAGGCGATCCGCTCGGGCACACCGATCGGGCAGGTGATGGGCGGGCAATACGAACACATGCTCAGGAACTAAGGCAATGGGTGATCCGGATACCAGGAAAAAGGCCGCGCGATCGGGGCATGGGTTCTTCCGCTTTGCGGCCGGACTGTTGTTCGGCCTGCTCGGTCTGTTCGCGATCAGCTCATCGGCCTGGGCCCAGTCCTGGCCCTCAAAGCCGATCCGGCTGATCGTGGTTTATCCCGGCGGCGGCGTGAGCGATTCGGTCGCCAGGCTGCTTGCGCCGCGCCTTTCAGAGCGTCTGGGCGTGCCGGTGGTGGTCGAGAACAAGGGCGGCGGGGGCGGCAGCATCGGGATGGATGCCATGGCCAAGTCCAACGATGCGCACACCTTCGGGTTTGCCGCACTCAGCCCGCTCACGATTAATCCGCAGCTGATGAAGCTGCCCTATGAGCCGCTGACCGACGTGATCCCGGTGGCCAGCGTGATGTTTTCACCGGTCTATGTGCTGGGCACGCAATTCTTCAGTGGCCGCAGTTTTGCCGATGTGCTGGCACAGTCGCGCGCCAAACCCGGGTCTTTGCGGGTCGCCACCTCGGGCGTGGCCAGCGTGGGTCACCTGATGGTCGAGCAGCTCAAAGACAAGGCCAAAATCGACCTGGTGCATGTGCCCTACAAGGGCGGCGCGCAGGTGATCACCGATGCAGTCGGCGGGCAGTTCGAGCTGCTCACCAGCAACCCGAGCTCAGCGCTGAACCCGCATGTGGCGAAGGGCTCACTGCGCCTGCTGGCCGTCGGTGCGCCGCGCCGGCTGGAATCGCATCCGGAGACGCCCACGCTGACAGAACTTGGCTATCCGGATGCCAACCTCACCTCGACATTCGGTGTGTTTGCACCGGCGACCACGCCACGTTCGGTGGTGCAGCGACTGAACGAAGAAGTGAACCGGATCCTCGCCCAGGCGGATTTCCGTCAGAAGCTCATCGACTTCGACAACCTGCCTGCGCCGATGTCGCAAGCCGAATTCGCAGCCATGGTGCGGCGCGAATTCGATGCGAACGAGCGGATCGTGCGGTCGGCGAATATCCGCGCAGAGTAAGCGCCGTCAACGCGCCGTGAGCCCTCAGGGCGCTGGACGCAGGCACACCCGATCGATCGCCGCCAGAAAATGCTCGAAGGGTGGCGTCACCGCCTGCGGGTCTTTGGCCCGATCGTCATAACGGCGCAATCGGACCGCCTGTTCGGCGCCTTCGAGCTGTTCAAACGCCCGGACTTCGTCGTGTGTCATCGGCCCGCCCTGCAGCGCGAGCGATCGCACCGAATCGTCGCTGAGCAGGCTGAAGTAGTCCGGGTCGATGGCGCACAGATAGCGCTTGGCCTGGACATGCAGGCGCACCGGCTCGGTCACCTGCGGACCAAAAAAATCGGACAGCCACTGGGCCGACAAGACCTCATGGCGGTCGTCGATACCCGCCCGCGCCGGATCTTCTCCGAGTGCATGCACCATGTGGCCGATGTCGTGCAGCAGCGTGGCGACCACCATGGCATCGGGCTCACCGGCTGCCTGCGCCATCGCCGCACCCTGAAGGGCATGCTGCAACTGGTTGACCTTCGACAAGCCGTAGCGACGCGTGGCCTTCGTGCCATAGAGGTCGAGCAGTCGGGCGGCGAGTTGATCCATGAGCGAATCCAATGCCTGAAAGGGCGCAGCATAGATCGGGTGTGTGTCACCCGCCTGCTGCAGCCACCTCCTGCATGGCTTCATCGCCCGCTGCGTCGACATCGTCGAACCAGCGGTAGATGGCCGGCAGCACCACCAGGGCGAGCGCCGACTCGCCAACAATCCGTTCAGACCGTCAGGGCTCCTGCACCGCCGGCCGCACCCCGCGCAGGCGGCGCACCAGACGCCCGAGCAGGGACTCGGCATCATCAACGTAAGTGAACACCGCCGGCACGACCAGCAGCGACAACAGCGTCGAAGTGATCAGGCCGCCAATCACGGCTATCGCCATCGGTGCCCGAAAGCTCGGATCGGCGCCCCAGCCGGCTGCAATCGGCACCATGCCTGCGCCCATCGCCAGCGTGGTCATCACGATCGGGCGAGCCCGCTTGTGACAGGCATCGACCAGCGCATCGAAGCGGTTCAGACCATTGCGCCGCGCCACGATCGCGTATTCGACCAGCAGGATCGAATTCTTGGTGACGATGCCCATCAGCATCAGCAGTCCGATCAGCGAGGGCATCGAAAAACTCTTGCCGGTGAGCAGCAGCAGCACGAAAGCACCGCCGATCGACAGCGGCAGCGCAGCCAGAATCGTGATCGGCTGCATGAAGTCGTGAAAGAGCAGTACCAGGACCATGTAGATGCACAGCACGCCGATGCCCATGGCCAGCCCGAAACTGGCGAACAGTGCCTGCATCTCCTGGGCATCGCCGAGTTCAGCCACCTTCACGCCCGGCGGCAGTCCCTTGACGCTGGGCAGTGCCATCGCTTCGGTGTTGACCACGCCGAGCTCGCGTCCGGCAAGCTCGACCTCGAGGGTCACGTTGCGACTGCGGTTGAGTCGGTTGATCTCGGCCGGGCCGCTGTCGATGGAGATGTCTGCCACATTCGACAATTGCACCGGGCCGTTGCGACCCGGCACCGAGAGCCGCTCGATGGCTGCCAGGTCAGCGCGCACCGCGTCGGGCAACTTGACCCGGATCGGCACCTGACGCTCGCTGAAATTGAGCTTGGGCAGGCTGATGTCGTAATCGCCGGCGGTGGCCACCCGGACCGTCTCGGCCATGCTCTGCGCGGTCACGCCCAGGTCGGCCGCCCGCGCGAAATCAGGGCGCACGATGATCTCGGGGCGCACCAGGCTCGCACTCGAGGTGACATTGCCGATCCCCTTCAGGGTGCGCAGGTCACGCTCCACCGCTTGCGCTGCGGCCGTGAGTGCCGCGGGGTCCTCGCTGCGCAGCACCAGCTGCATCTTGACCCCGACATCCTGAGAGCCCACGGTCAGGCGCACGCCGGGCACACCGGACAGCCGCTCGCGGATCTCGCCTTCGACCGCCTGCTGGGTGCGATTGCGATCGGTGCGATCGGTGAGCAGCACGGTGAGTACCGCCTTGCGTGCCTCGGGTGCCGAGCCGATCGCAAACGCATCGCCTGATGCGCCACCGCCAATCGAACTGAACACATGCTTCACATCGGGCGCGGCCTCGAGCAGCGCACGCACCGACTCGGCGGCCGCAAACGTCTGAGCGAGCGTGCTGCCCGGGGGCAGCTCGATGTTGACCTGGGTCTGCGAACGATCAGCCGGTGGCACGAAGCCCTTGGGCAGCAGCGGTACCAGCGAGATCGATCCGGCAAAAAACAGCACCGACAGCAGCGCGGTGATCGCGCGGTGTCGCAGGCACCAGCGCACCATCGACAGGTAGGTGCGCATCACCCAGCCATCAGGCGCCTCGACCGCATGGGCCTTTTTGGCTTTCATGATGTAGGCCGCCATCATCGGCGTGAGCAGGCGTGCCACCACCAGCGAGGCGATGATCGCCAGCACCGCGGTCCAGCCGAACTGCTTGAAGAACTTGCCCGGAATGCCCGACATGAAGGCAGTCGGCAGAAAGACCGACACCAGGGCAAAGGTGGTCGCCACCACCGCCAGGCCGATCTCATCAGCAGCTTCAAGGGCGGCCTGCATTGCAGTCTTGCCCATCTTCAGGTGACGCTCGATGTTCTCGATCTCGACGATCGCATCGTCCACCAGAATGCCGACCACCAGCGCCAGGGACAGCAGGGTGACGGTGTTCAGCGTGAAGCCGAAGAGATACATGCCCAGAAAGGCCGGGATCACCGACAGTGGCAGGGCAGCGGCGCTGACCAGCGTGGCGCGCCAGTCGCGCAGGAAGGCCCAGACGACGATCACTGCGAGCAGTGCGCCTTCATAGAGCAGGTGCATCGAACCGTTGAAGTTCTCTTCGACCGGGCGGGTGTTGTCGATCGCTTCGACGATGGTGATATTCGGATTGCTCTGCGAAAGCTGTGCGACCACCTCGCGGGCACCCTGTGCGATGTCCAGTTCACTGGCGCCGCGGGTGCGCATGATCTCAAGCGCCACCACGGGCTTGCCATCGTGCAGGGCCCTGGCACGCCTCTCGGTGAAGGTGTCACGAACGGTGGCGACCTGACCGAGGCGCAGGCGTCGGCCATCGGGCAGCGGCAGTTCGAGTCGCTCCAGGTCTGCGGCGCTGGCAACGGTTGCAATCGTGCGCACCGCCTGCTCGGCGCCACCCACGTCGCCGCGCCCGCCCGGAGCCTCCTGCTGCACAAGCTTCAGCCGACGCGAGACATCGGCGGCCGACACGTTCAGCGCTGCCATCCGCGCGGCATCAAGCTCGACGATGACTTCGCGTGTCACGCCCCCCAGGCGCTTGACCCCTCCGACACCGCGCACGTTCAGGATGCGTTTAGACAGGGTGTTGTCCACAAACCAGGACACCGCTTCCTCGTCGAGTGTGGCGCTCGAGATCGCATAGGTGATCACCGGCCGGCCGGCGGTACTGGCCTTGGTGACAGCCGGATCGCGCAAATCGGCCGGCAGATCGGCCCGGATACGGCTGACCGCATCGCGCACTTCGTTGACCGCGTCGGAGCTGTTCTTTTCCAGCACGAACTCGACGTTGGTGGCCACCGCGCCGTCGAGGATCTTGGTGTAGATGTTCTTGACGCCCTGCAGCGACGCAACCGAATTTTCGATCTTGCGGGCCACCTCGGTTTCGAGCTGCGCGGGTGC
>Ga0209598_10002787_pt1 | contig 13442 bp, 10 predicted proteins | sample M_140807_EF_Meta_FD_187317 | JGI IMG/M metagenome (GOLD analysis project Ga0209598, IMG submission 187317) | Freshwater microbial communities from Lake Montjoie, Canada to study carbon cycling - M_140807_EF_MetaG (SPAdes) (version 2) | ecosystem: Environmental > Aquatic > Freshwater > Lake... | reverse complement strand
GGGTTTTCACCTGTGCCGGTGGCCGCGGCCAAGGGCTTGATGAAACTCACCAGCTATCTGGGGGTGTATGCGCTGATGCGCCAACTCCTGGCCAGTTCCCCCGTCTGGTGGGACCGGCTCGTGGCGGCCCTGCTGGCGGGTGAACTGCTCACCAGCGTGATCGGCATCCGCCAGCTCTACGCCGATTCCAGTCAGCTGGCCCGCTGGTCGGACAACAACTCGGTGGCCGAGGGCACGGTGCGGATCTACAGCACCCTCGACAACCCCAACCTGCTGGGTGGTTTTCTGCTGCCGATCCTTCCCTTGGCGGTGGTGGCGCTGCTGCGTTGGCGCACCCTGCCGCGCCGCCTCTTTGCCCTGGCCGCCCTGGTGCTGGGGATTGTGGCCCTCGTGCTCACCTACAGCCGCGGCGCCTGGATGGGGATGGTGGCCTCCCTCGGCCTGCTGGGTCTTCTGCTGGCCATGCGTCAGACCCGCCACTGGCCCCCGTTTTGGCGTCGCACCCTGCCGTTGCTGCTGCTGGTGGGCACGGCGGTGGCGCTGGTGGTGCTCGTCACCCAGGTGGAGCCCTTGCGGGTGCGGGTGCTGAGTCTGGTGGCCGGCCGGGAGGACAGCTCCAACAACTTCCGGATCAATGTCTGGACCTCCGTGCTGGCGATGATCCAGGACCGTCCCTGGCTGGGCATCGGACCAGGGAACACGGCTTTCAATCTGATCTATCCCCTCTACCAGCAGCCCAAGTTCAACGCCCTCAGCGCGTATTCGATCCCCCTGGAGCTGCTCGTTGAAGCGGGGGTGCCGGGGCTGTTGGCCGGCCTGGCGCTCCTGCTCACGGCCGTGCGCACCGGCCTGCGTCAGGGCGGCGGCCCCGGGCCGCTCGCCCTGCCCAGCCTGGCCGCGGTGGCGGCCTTCGCGGGGCTTGCCGTCCAGGGCATCACCGACACGATCTTTTTCCGGCCGGAGGTGCAGCTGGTGGCCCTGTTCAGCCTGGCCACCCTGGCCGTGGCGGCGGCCGATGGTTCTCCGTCCGCGGAGGGTTCCGGCTCCCTTCGGGTCCCGGATGGCAGCCACCCCGGCTGAGTCCCGGCCGCTGCGCCGGACCACTTCCGCCGATCCCCCCCTCCCAGCCCACCGCTGCGTCCACCATGGCGGCCCCTGCTGATCCCGTCTCCGAAGTCATTCCCCCACGGCCGCTTGGGGCCTGGCTGGTGGCCGGCTTCGACGCCGGCCAGACCCACACCCGTTGCCGTCTCGCCACTGGCGACGGCGCCGTGCTGGCCGAGGCCGAGGGACCCGGGGTGGTGCATCTGGCGGCGCCGGGCGGGCCGGAACGGTTCATCGCCGCGCTGCGGCAGAGCCTGGCCGGGGCCCGGGTCCGGGTGCCGGAAGCCTGGCTCACGATTCCGCTGGCGGCGGCGGCGGTCGGTGCCAGCGGTATCGAGGCCGGCAGCCCCGTGCAGGCTGAGGGCCTGACTCTGGCGGCGGCAGCCCTGGGGCTGCCCAGGGCCCGGCTGGCAGTGACCGGTGACGAGCGCACCGCCCTGGCGGGCGCTTTCCCGGAGGGGCCCGGCATCGTGGTGATCTGCGGCACCGGCACGATCGCCCTGGGCCGCGATGGCCAAGGGCGCCACCACCGCTGCGCTGGCTGGGGTTGGCTGCTCGATGGGGCCGGTTCCACCATGGACATTGGCCGGGACGCGCTGGCCCTGAGCCTGAAGATGGCCGATGGCCGTGAGCCGGATGGTCCCCTGCGGCTGGCGATCTGGCAGGCCCTTGGCCTGGATCCCCGTGATCCGGGTGCCCCCCAGCGGATCAAGGCCCTGGTGGTGGATCCGGCCTTCGGCGCGGCGGGCTTCGCCCGGCTCGCCCCGGAGGTGAACCGGCTGGCCGCCGGCGGCGACCGGCCGGCGGCCGTGATCCTTGAGCGCAATGCCGAGGCCCTGGTGGCCATGGTGGCCGCCGTGGCCGCGGCCCTCCAGCTGCAGGGCCCTCCGGTGGCGGCCCTGGGGGGAGGGCTGATCCATCTGGCGCCCCTGCGCCAGTGCTTCGAGCAGGGATTGGGGCGGCTGGGAGCCCAGCTGATGGAACCCCGGGGCGATGCCTGCCACGGGGCTCTCCATCTGGCCGCCGGCCTGCTTCGGGGCGATCTGGAGGCCCTCGCCGCTGCGGCGGACTGATCGGCGTCCGCCCAAGCGGTCCTGGCCCGGTTCCTGGTGCTTCGATGGCCTGAGTCATCCACCCAGGGCCATGGGCATGCCGGGATTGTCGGGTGCGGTGCCGGGTGCTGCCCTGGCGGACTGGCTGGCCGAGACCCTCGCTATTCGAGCGCTGCGGATGCAGCCGGTCGGTGGGGGCTGCATTCACAGCGCCTGGTGCCTCACCGTTGAACCCCTGGGCGGGCCTGCTGCCGGGTCACGGGCGCCGATCGCGGCGGGCCGTCTGTTCGCCAAGACCAACAGCCTCCAGGCCCTGCCGTTGCTGGAGGCCGAGGCCGAGGGCCTGGCCGCCCTGGCACGGGCCGCCGAGGGCAGCGACCTGCACGTGCCCTCTCCCCTCGCCCTCGGGATGGCCGGGAAGCAGGCGGTGCTGGTGTTGCCCTGGTGTGAACTGACAGGGTCCGCCTCCGGCGCTGCCTGGAGGCGGTTGGGGGCCTCCTTGGCTGGGCTGCACCGCCGCAGCCTTGAGCTCCCCTGCACGGCGGGGGATCGGCCCGGCTGCTTCGGCTGGCCCCGTGACAACTGGATCGGTGCGGGGGCCCAGGCCAACGGCTGGCATGCAGCCTGGGGACCCTTCTTCGCCGAACGGCGTTTGGCCCCCCAGCTGGAGCTGCTGGAGCGGCGCTGCGGCCCCTTGCCGGGAGCGGCGACCCTGCTGGAGCGGGTGCCCGCGTGGCTGGCGAGCCACCGCGCCGATCCCTGCCTGGTGCATGGCGATCTCTGGAGCGGCAACGCCGCCATCGACACCAAGGGTGGGGGCGTGATCTTTGATCCAGCGGTTCACCGCGGCGACCGCGAGGTGGATCTGGCGATGGCCCAGCTGTTCGGGGGCTTCCCGGCCCCGTTCTTCGACGGCTATGGGGCCAGCTGGCCCTTGAGCAGCGACCACCAACGCCGCGTGCCGCTCTACAACCTTTATCACCTGCTCAACCACGCCAATCTGTTCGGCGGCAGCTACATCGCCCAGGTCCAGGCGATGATCGGGGCGTTATTGCAGGATCCCCCTGGTTGAGGCCGGCGGGCCAGAGATGGAAAAGGCTTCCACGCGGGCTCCGTGAGCCATGGCGGTGTCTCGCAGACCAGGTTTGCCCAACAAAAATGGTGCCTCCTGATCCCATCAGGAGGCGCGTCCGTTTCAGGAGCAGCGTCCCCCGCCAGGGGGGCGCACGGAGGCGATCAGCCCAGGTACTCCTTCTTGATGCCCTGAAGACGGTCCACCACGGCGGAGCGCTTTTCGCTGGTGGTGAGGTTCTCCCAGCTCCAGGTGCCCACCACCACCAGTCCGAGCAGTTCCAGCAGTCCGGGCACGATCGGGAGCAGGTTGATGGTGTCGAGCACCCCTTTGATCAGAATCTGGGCCACGATCACGGCCAGGAGGATGCCGGCGATCTTGCCGACCTTGCCGATCTGGCTCCAGTCGACCTTGTCGAGGCTTTCATTGACTTTGCCGATCACCTCGCCGAAGCGTTGGTTGAAATCGGAGCCGGCCTCTTCGGCTGCGTGGCCGATCGATTCGGCCGCTTCCTTGGCTTCGGTGCTGAGGTCGCTCATCAGAGGGGGGAAGGCTTGCTTCACACTGGCCAAAAGGTAGTGGGGTCGCCTTGAACCCGCCATCGGAAATCGGCATCGGTCGTCAGGCGCTGACGCTGATCGATCGGCTGCTGGATGCGGCGGCCCCGGAAGAAGGCTGTGCCCTCCTTCTGGGAACGCGGAGCGGCTGTTTCAGCTCGGGCCCGGCCGGACCCGTCTCCACGCTTTGGTCTTTGCGGCGGCTCTGGCCCACGGTCAATGTCTGGGAGCCGGCGACGGAACGGCAGTGCCGCTTTCGCATCGATCCACGCGAGCAGCTGCTCGCCCAGAAATGGGCCCGAGCCCGCGGGCTGGAGGTGCTGGGCTCGCTCCACAGCCATCCGGCCAGCCCGCCCACGCCCTCCGCCACCGACCGGAGCATGGCCTTCGCCCCGACCCTGATGCTGATCCGCGGTGTGGCCGCTGGGGATCCATCCCCAAGGGAGGGGAAGGGCGCGCCCCTTTCCCCGCGGCTCTGCTGCTGGTGGCTGGAACCGGAGGGGCACTGCCGGCTTCTGCCATGGAGAATGGAGGATTGAGGCGGCTGCCTCCGCGGCCCCGCCCCGTTCCCTTCCGCCCATGCTTCCCCCCGACACCAGCGGCGTCCAGCTCAGCCCCGATGAGGTGGCCCGCTTCGCACGCCATCTGATCCTGCCGGAGGTGGGCATGGAGGGGCAGAAGCGCCTCAAGGCCGCGGCGGTGCTTTGTGTGGGGACGGGTGGTCTGGGGTCGCCGTTGCTGCTCTATCTCGCGGCTGCGGGGGTGGGGCGGATCGGCATCGTGGATTTCGATGTGGTGGATCACAGCAACCTCCAGCGCCAGGTGATTCACGGCACCAGCTGGGTGGGCAAGCCCAAGATCGAATCGGCCAAGGCGCGCATCCTCGAGATCAATCCCCACTGCCAGGTGGATCTTTACGAGACCGCCCTCACCAGTGAGAACGCCCTCGCGATCATCCGTCCTTACGACCTCGTATGCGACGGCACCGACAACTTCCCCACCCGCTACCTGGTGAACGACGCCTGCGTGCTGCTGGGCAAGCCCAATGTGTATGGCTCGATCTTCCGGTTCGAGGGTCAGGCCACGGTGTTCAACCTGGATTTCGAAAGTCCCAACTACCGCGACCTGTTTCCTGAGCCGCCCCCACCGGGCATGGTGCCCTCCTGTGCCGAGGGCGGTGTGGTGGGGGTGCTGCCCGGAATCATCGGCGTGATTCAGGCCACCGAGGCCGTGAAGATCATCACCGGCATCGGCACCACCCTCAGTGGCCGCCTGCTGCTGTTTGATGCCCTGGGGATGAAGTTCCGCGAACTGAAGTTGCGCCCCAACCCCGAGCGGCCCGTGATCGACAAGCTGATTGATTATCAGGAATTTTGTGGTGTGGGCGGCAGTGCCCCGGGCCAGGAGGAGTCCGGATCGGTGCAGAGCATCAGCGTCACGGAACTGAAGCAGATGCTCGATGGCCGCAGCGAGGATCTGGTCCTGATCGATGTGCGCAATCCCCCCGAAGCCGAGATCGCGGTGATCCCGGGCGCCACCCTGATCCCTCTCGATCAGATTGAGAACGGCACCGCTGTGGAGCGGGTGCGGGAACTGGCGGCGGGCAAACAGTTGTATGTGCACTGCAAGCTGGGCGGCCGCAGCGCCAAGGCCCTGATCGCCCTGAAGCGCCATGGCATCGAAGGCATCAATGTGACCGGCGGCATCGATGCCTGGAGCCAGGAGGTGGATCCCTCCGTGCCCCGCTACTGAGCGCCGCACCATGGCAACGGAAGCCGACCGGGCCCACTCCCTAGCTGGTGGGGCACCGAAGGGCTCAGCCGGTGAAACCCCTTCGGGAACCCTCGCCCAGCAGCGCGAACAGAAGCGCCGCTTCCAGCGCCGCTTGGTGAGGCTCGAGCCCCAGTTCGTGCCCCTGCTGTTCAGCGTGCTGCTGCCGGTCGTGCTGCTGCCGGTCGCCGCGATGCCGGGCGGCCACTTCAATGGGCTGCTGCCAGTGCTGCTCACCTTCCAGGTGGTCCAGTCGCTGCGGGCCCTGCCCGCCCTGGGCCCTGGCCGGCTTGCCCAGCTGACCCTGGCCGTGCAGCGCCTGCTCGGTTTCGGAGCCGCCTCAGGGATGTGGACCCTGGCCCTGCTGGATCACCACGGCGGCCACCGGTTGCTGCGTTTCACGGTGCTGCTGCTTGCGGGGTTGTTCTCCCTGCTGGCTTCGCTCAAGTTGGTGATGCTGCTCGCCCGGGTGCCGCGGGTGAATGCAAGGGTGATGGCCGGGGCTGCGGCGGGTTACATCTACCTCGGCCTTACCGGTGGCCTGGTGGCTGCGGCGTTGCAGGTGATCATTCCGGGCACCTTCACCCTGGGGATCCTGCGCGGCCATGAGCTGCTGGTGGACCGGCTCACCTACTTCAGCTTCGTGGTGCTGGCGGGGCTGGGGCTGGGGGATGTGCTGCCCCACAACCCACTGGGGGAGCGGTTCGTGATCCTGCTCAGCCTCTCGGGCACCCTCTATATGGCCCTGCTGATGGGTCTGCTGATCGGCCGCTTCATCGCCACCCAGGAGGTGGAGCTGGAATTCGATGCCCTCGCCGATGAGGTGGAGGATGCGGCGAGCCCCATCGCCGACCGCGTCGCCCGGCTCGCGGGGCGGCTCGGCGCTGAGCGGCAGTCCGGCCGGCCGGAAGGAAGCGTCTCGGGTCCTGGCGACGGCGATCCGCTTCAGTAATCCACGCCGCGCTTGAGGTCCACGCCTCGTTCGGCGTAGTGCTTGTGGCAGATCATCTCGGAATGCACGCTGGCCAGATCGAAGTAAGCGGGCCGTGATTTGCAGCGGCCGGTGATGATCACCTCGGTTTCGGCGGGCTTGCGCAGCAGGGTCTGCACGATCGGCTCCACCGGAAGCAGTTCGAGATCCACGGTGGGGTTGAGTTCATCGAGGATCACGGTCTTGTAGAGGCCACTGGCGATGGCCGCCCGGGCGATCTCCCAGGCCCTTTCGGCCTCCACGTAGTCGATCGGCTGCTGCTGACCGCGCCACACGATCGCGTCGCGGCCGGAGCGCAAGTGATCCACCAGATGCGGATAGCTCTCGCGCAGCGCGGCGATGGCGGCGTCCTCGGTGTAGCCGCTGCCGCCCTTGAGCCATTGCAGGATCAGCACCCGGTGGCTCTTGTCCTGGCTGATGCCGCGACCGATCGCCTGGAGGGCCTTGCCGAGAGCGCTCGTGGATTTTCCCTTGCCCTCGCCGGTGTAGATCTCGATTCCATCGAGCCCCCGTTCCCGGGCTGCCGCCTCGGTGGTGGCGTCATCGGCGGCCAGGCTTTCCAGATCCTCGGGGCTGCGGCGGCGGTGGGCCCGCATCTCCGAGTGCAGATCAGCCAGCTGCACCAGCTCCCGCGGCGCTCCCCGGCCGGTGCAGATCACCTCCATGCCGGCCGGTTTGGCCGCCAGGGTGCGCACCACCTCGGCCGCATCGAGCAGTCCGAGGTCGAGCACCGGATTGAGTTCATCGAGCACCACCACCGAGTAGAGATCGCTGGCGATGGCTCCCTTGGCGATGTCCCAGCCGCGCTGGGCCTCCTGACGGTCGAAGCGGGTGGCCTGGTCGGCCGTGAAGTAGTCGCCGCGGCCGGTACGCACCTGGTCGATCAGGTGGGGAAAGCCCTGCTGCAGGGCCTCGATCGCGGCGTCCTCGTCGTAGGAGCGGCCGGGCCCCTTCAGGAAGCGCAGCAGCAGCACGCGGGTGCGCTTGCGCTCGCAGATGCCCAGGCCAATCGTGCGCAGCACCACCCCGAGAGCCGCCTGGCTCTTCCCCTTGCCGTCACCGTCATAGACATGCAATTGGCCGTGGGCGCGTTCATCGCTGCCGGCGGCCGTGCGGATGCCGATGCCCCGGCCGGTGCCCCGCTGCGGGGTCTGAATGGGGCCGGGGGACAGGGGCGTCATCGGGAGGCGGTGATGAGCGGATGCTACCGAGCCCTCCGGATCCCCTGGTATCGACCCGATCACCGGCGGAGGGTCCGGGGCCGTCGCCCAGGCTCCCCCTGAACGCGATGGGACTTGCCAGGATCACCCCCATGGATTCCCTGCCTCCTCCCCTCACCCTGCTCGAAGCGCTGCCTCCCGATCTGGAGAAGGCCCACCGGGCGGTGTGCGCCCGGATCGCCGCCTTTCCCCGGGTGGTTGTGGCCTATTCCGGCGGCGTGGACAGCGCCCTGGTGGCGGCTCTGGCCGTGGACCTGATGGGGGATCGGGCCTTGGCGGTCACCGGTGTGTCCCCAGCCCTGGCACCCCATCTGCGCGAGGAGGCCCGGGCCCAGGCCCGCTGGCTGGGACTCCGCCATCAGGAAATTCCCACCGCCGAGCTGCAGGATCCGGCCTATGCCCGCAATCCCCAGGACCGCTGCTACGCCTGCAAGCGGGAACTCCACGGGCTGCTGGCGCCCCTGGCCCTCGCGGCCGATGCGGTGGTGCTCGACGGGGTGAACCGGGACGATCTGGGCGACTACCGCCCCGGCCTGGAGGCAGCCCGGGAGCGGGGAGTGATCTCGCCGCTGGCCGAGGCCGGCATCGACAAGCAGGCCGTGCGCCGTCTCTCCCGGGCCCTGGGGCTGCCGTGGTGGGACAAGCCGGCCCAGCCGTGTCTGGCCTCCCGCTTTCCTTACGGCGAGCCGATCACGGCGGCCCGGCTGCAGCGGGTGGCGGCCGCGGAGCAGTGGTTGCGCCAGCGGGGATTCGCCGATCTGCGGGTGCGCAGCCAGGGGGAGACCGCCCGCATCGAACTGCCGGCGGCCGCCCTGCCCCAGGTGCTGGCCCGGCTGGCCGAGGGCCCCCTGCGCCAGGAGCTGGTGGCTGCCCTTGCGGATTTCGGATTCACGGCGGTGGCCCTCGACCTGGAGGGATTGGTGAGCGGCAAGCTCAACCGCGACCGCTCCGTCAACACGGCAGGAGCGAGGGATGCCGGCGCCCCGCCGGAAGGGGGACGCTGAGGGGTCCGCAAAAAGCCCCCGGACCGCCTTGGCGGCCCGGGGGGCACCGGTTCCGGTGGAGAGGCGGAGCCTCAGGCCGGTGTGAGTTCAGGTTCGCGCTGGCTTCCGGCGATCGATCCGGGTGTTTCGCGACGGAAGCTCGTGAGTTTGTGCCGAGCGGCACCGAGTTCCTCGACCAGCACCTGACAGGCCCGTTCGGGCATGGTGTGATCACCGCAGGTGAACACATCAACCGCCGCATAGCCGGATTCCGGCCAGGTGTGAATAGAGATGTGGGACTCGGCCAATAGGGCCAGTCCCGTTACGCCTTGGGGATCGAAGCGATGGGTGATGAGGTTGAGGAGGGTGGCACCAGCCCGTTTGGCTGCTGTCGTGATGGTGTCCCTCAGGAAAGCTTCGTCATCCAATCGGCTGCTGTGGCAGTCGTACAGCTCGAGGATGCAGTGTTTCCCAACCGCGTCGGAGATGTTGGGCGTGGAGGAGGAGGTGTGCTGGGCGGCGGCTCCACTCCATCCCGGGTTGGGGTGGAGGCAGGACAGGCGCTGGTTCATCGAATCCAGGCAAACAGCAACCCACCATAGGGGTCTTTGTGCCGCAACTCGGTGCGGATGTCCCCGCCATGGCCCATTCCGCACAGATTCGCCCGTGTTCAGACGCTGAATCAGGCGTTCTGAAGGCTGCCCTGAAGCATGCGCACCACCTGGGCATCGCTTCGCCAGCCCCCCTGGAAGCACTCCAGGTGGGTGGCGCTCACCAGGCACTGGTGGCCGTTGCCCACCGCTTCCAGCAGCAGGGTCTGGCGGCCTGGATCCAGTTCGGCGAACACGTCGTCGAGCAGGAGCAGCGGCGGTTCCCCCACCACCGCCTGCACCAGATCCAGTTCCGCCAGCTTCAGGGCCAGCACCAAGGTGCGCTGCTGTCCCGCCGAGCCGTAGCGCCGGGCCGCGACCCCGCCCAGCAGCAGCTCAATTTCATCGCGATGCGGGCCCACCAGGCATTGCCCCAGCCGTTCCTCTTCACCCCGCTGCAGCCGCAGCTGCTCGATCAAGGCGCCCTTCCACAGCTCCTCGTCGTCGGAGGTTGCCTCCGGCTCAAGCCGGGTGCCGCTGCGATAGATCAGCTCCAGGGCCTCCCTTCCTCCCCCCAGGCGCTCCTGCCACAGCCGCGCCAGGGGCTCAAGGCGCTCCAGGGCCCGCCGCCGCCGACGGTGCAGGCGGGTGCCCACCAGCGCCATCTGGAGGTCGAAGGCATCCAGCAGGGCACTCCGTTCCCCCGGCGCCAGTCCACGCCGCAAAAGCTGGCTGCGCTGACGCAGCAGCCGGCCGTAGCGGCTCAGGAGGGCGCCGTAGAGGGGTTCAAGCTGCAGCACCACCCGGTCGAGCCACTGGCGGCGCTGGGCCGGTTCCCCCCGCACGAGCTCCAGATCCAGGGCGCTGAACCCCACGCACCGCAGCGGTCCGATCAGATCGATTTGCCTCTCCAGGGTGCGGCCATTGCGCAGGGCCCTGCGGCCGCCACGGCGCCGCAGCTCCAGTTCCAGTTGATCGCCTTCGCTGGTGCGGGCCCGCAGGCGGCTCGCAGGCTCCCCTTGGCGGATCAGGTCAGCGTCGCTGCTGCAGCGGTGCGAACGCAGGCTGGTGAGCAGCTCCACAGCTTCCAGCAGATTGGATTTGCCTTCCCCATTCGCGCCGATCACCAGCAGCCGTGGTGCCTGGACCTCCAGGTCGAGCCCGGCGATGTTCCGGAAGTGGAGCAGCTCCAGGCGGTGCAGCCGGATGGGTCTGGGGCGGTCTGCGGCTAAGGTACGTCCAACAGGGGCAGGTGCTGGATCCGATCCAGCCGCCATGGCTCCTGGGACACCTCTCCCGGTGTTGGGCATGTAGCTCAGTTGGATAGAGCATCAGATTCCGGTTCTGAGTGTCGGGGGTTCGAGTCCCTCCATGCTCGTGGTTCAGGTTCATCCGGGGAGACCAACCCTCCCGGAACACCTTCAAAACCCTCAGTCGCCCCCGCCGGAACGGGGGCTTTCTTCTGGGACCAGAGCCCTGGTCGTGAGCGTGAGGCCCATGGCGCGGATGCCGCCCGGATCCACCACGAATCCGGCCCGGTGCACGATGTCGAGGGCCTCAGGAGGGGCGGAAAGGGAGACACTGCAGCCGGCCAGCTCCCGCCTCAACCGGGCCAGGGCGCAGCGCACCAGGGTGTTGAGCACCTGGTCGCGGGCGGGGTCGGCTGGATCGCTGAGCAGGTCCCAGAGGTTGGCATTGAGGGCCAGGTCGCTGGTGGCCCGCAGGAAGCCCACCAGCCGGTTCTGGTGATCCTTCACCCCCAGGTGCCAGGTGCTGCGTTCCAGCACCAGGGCCCAGCGCTCCGGACTGCGGGGCTGCTCGGAGCAGAGCAGCAGCAGGCGATTGAGCCCCTCGGCGGCCCCTTCCCGTTCTGTGGCCAGCTCGCCCTCAGGGGACTGGATCAGGGTGTAACCCTGCGGCAGATTCTGTCCCGAACCGGAGGGGCGGAAGGGGATCAGGAGGGAAGAGAGGCGATCAGGCGGCATCAGCCGGTGTTCCGCATGCCGGCGGCGATGCCGTTGATCGTGAGCAGGGCGCCGCGGAGCAGTTCACTGCGGCTGTAGGTGCGGGAATCCGGCCCGCTCTGCGCACCGATCGGACCTTCGCTCATCGGGGGTTGGCGGTTCTGGTCCCGCAGGCGGCGCAGCAGAGCCACTTGCAGGAAGCCGAGCGGCACGATCGTGCGGTTGCGCAGATCGACCGAGAGCTGCAGGGCCGGATCCCCATCCAGCAGGCGGGTGTGGTTGCTGATCTGGAGCACCAGGTCGCGCGTGCGGCTGAACTCGGCGGCGATGGCGGAGAAGATCGCCGCGAAGGCCTCGCGGTTCTCGGGGCGACCCAGCGAGAGCACGTAGTGATGGGCCAGTTCCAGGTCGACCTTGGAGAGGGTCATCTCCACCTTGGAGATGAGCATGCGGAAGAAGGGCCAGCGCTGGTAAAGCAGCTGCAGGAGTTCCATCTGGGCGGGGTCGCCGGCCACCTCGTGCTCGAGGGCCATGCCCACGCCATACCAACTGGGGAGCAGAAAGCGGCTCTGGGTCCAGCCGAACACCCAGGGGATGGCCCGCAGGCTCGAGAGGTCCTTGGCACCGCTCTTGCGCCGGGCCGGCCGGCTTGAGATCTGCAGTTTGCTGATTTCCTCGATCGGCGTGACCTGCTGGAAGAAGGCCACCAGGTCGGGGTTGTCGTGCACCAGGGCTCGGTAGTGGTCGCGGGAGCGGGCCGCCAGCCGCTCCATCAGGGCATTCCAGCTGGGGGTGTCATCAATCGGGGCGCTCACCAGGCTGTTCTGGAGCACGGCGGTGGTCACCGTCTCAAGGTTGTAGAGGGCGAGCTCGGGCAGGGAGTACTTGGAGGCGAGCACCTCCCCCTGTTCGGTGATCTTGATCCGACCCCGCAGGGTGCCGCTCGGCTGGGCGAGGATCGCCTGATAGGCCGGCCCGCCGCCGCGGCCCACCGAGCCACCGCGGCCGTGGAAGATGCGCAGGGCCACGGCGTGCTGGGTGGCCAGGTGCTGCAGGGCGATCTGGGCCCGGTGGATCTCCCAGTTGCTGGAGAGGAAGCCGGAATCCTTGTTGCTGTCGGAGTAGCCGAGCATCACCTCCTGCAGGGGATCCCCCCCCTCGCCGCCGCTGGCGAGCACTTCGCGGTAGAAGGGTTCGGCGAACAGGCGTCCCATCACAGCCGGGGCCCCCTGCAGATCCTCCACGGTCTCGAACAGGGGAATCACCAGAAGGTTCGATCGGCGCGCCAGGGGATCCACCAGGCCCGCCTCCTTGGCCAGAAGGAGCACCTCCAGCAGGTCCGACACCGTGTGACTCATCGAGATCACGTAGGTGCGGCAGATGCGGTCGCCGAACTCCTGCTGAAGCCGCTGCACCATGCGGAACACCGCAAAGGTCTCGGCGGTGGTCGGCGTCCAGTGGGCCGCCGGGGGTAGCAGCGGCCGACGGGTCTGCAGTTCGGCCAGCAGCCAGGCGATGCGCTGCTCCTCATCCATCGCGCCATAGGGAACCGGCAGCTGCAGGTAACGGCTGAGTTCGTCGATCGCATCGCTGTGGCGGGTGCTCTCCTGGCGGATGTCGAGGCTGGCCAGGCAGAACGCGAAGATGTGCACCTGGCTGAGCAGTTCCCCCAGGGATTCGCAGCTCAAGCCGGTGGCCACCAGGCTCTCGCCTACCAGCTCGAGGTCGGCGCGGAATTCATCGGCGGAGCCGTAGTGAAGGTCGGCGCCACCGGCCACCGGCACCAGGTTGCCCGGGTTGAGGGTGAGGCTTCCGCCGGTTTCGACAGGGGCATCCCAGCCCGTCTGGTAGAGATGCTGGTTTCGCTCAAGGGTGAGCCGCAACCGCTCCAGCACGTAGCTGAGCTTGAGCCGGTACGGTTCGAGTCGGTAGCGGGCCGCCCGCTCCTCATAGATCTCGGGAAAGCGCAGCCGGTCCATCTCCAGGGATTCGAGCAGGGCGGCGCTCACCTGGCTCCACTGCATCGAGATGCTGAGCTGATCGCGCAGCTGCTCCACCGACTTCACATAGCGCTGCAGCATCAGCTCCCGCTGATAGCAGGCGGTGCGCCAGGTGATCTCCGGGGTCACCGAGGGGTTG
>Ga0209598_10002786_pt1 | contig 13447 bp, 14 predicted proteins | sample M_140807_EF_Meta_FD_187317 | JGI IMG/M metagenome (GOLD analysis project Ga0209598, IMG submission 187317) | Freshwater microbial communities from Lake Montjoie, Canada to study carbon cycling - M_140807_EF_MetaG (SPAdes) (version 2) | ecosystem: Environmental > Aquatic > Freshwater > Lake... | reverse complement strand
GGGTCCGCTACGATCGTTTGGGCAGGTGGTACGAGGTGCTCCATGCAAGCCATTGTTCGGCCAGCAGCAAAGCGACCAGCAGGCCCAGCAGGAGCATGTTTCGATTCGAGAGTCCGGCGAGGCTCATTTCAGAGACCCCTGCCATGGCGCTGCGGTAATTGAATTTCACTCCGGAGAGATTTCTTGCTAGATCCGTTGGTGTTACCCGATCGGTTTCTCCTTCGACGCCAGGGGTATTCCTCGCAGAGTTTTTGACCTTGGCCTCTCCTTGGATCGAGGTCCCCCACCATTCGAATATTCCGGCGCTGGTCAAGGCGCGGTTGGCATCGCTGGTGACCGATTCCGGGATGGATCCATAGTCGGCTCTTAGCGAATTTTCGCCGGAATCCACAGCGTTGATTTGGACCAGCGGTCGGGCACCCCGTGCGCTGGCAGGGGGCAGAACCAGCCTAGTCTCTGGGAGCATTTCCTGCGATGAAAAATCCCATCGCAGAGCAGTTCCTGAGGGGCGTGAGGTTTCGGGAAGTTTGAAGCTTGCCAGGTAGCCGACCATCTTTAGGGCAGCAACAACGAACGTGGGGTCTTGGGGCCAATTGCTCCACCTGCGGTCCAGCGAGGTCAGGGCAACGAGCACGCGGCCGGAACCCAAAGGATAATCGACCATCAGTGGAGCGCGATTGCGAAGACTCGCTACGGGCTTCCAGAGTTTCTCGGCCCCGGTTTCAAGTTTGGGGTCGATGCCTACATAGCGTTCGATCCGAACGAATTGGAATGGAGAGTTGCTCAGTCCTAGCAGTGGAGCAAAGATCGGATGGGGTTCGGCCAGCAGGTCCGGTGTCGCATCACTGGGGTCTTTGGTCAATTCCACTGGCCCAGTGAGTCCAAAGGGCAGCAGGGGCAGTGTGTTCTGGGCTCCGGGGATCGGTTTGGCCCAATTCGCATACCCTCGTAGATAATCGTTCATCGCCACATCATCGCCGAACCACAGGGCTAGTCCCCCACCCCCGGAGACATACCGATGCAGATTGGCCAGGGCTCGCAGATCGAGATTAGGGATCGACTGGAGGATGATACAAGCGTAGTTGTCCAGAGCGATGCTATCGGAATCGCGAAGGTATTCGGGTCGTTCGCGTTGGATCAGCAGTCCGGTTTTGGCATTGCCACCCGGGTCGAGTGCGGATTCAAAGAAGTACGAGTGTTTGCCACCTGCATCCCCATCAACCAGTAGGACGCGAATGCCTTCGGCGATATCCAACACGCAGCTAGCTTGGTTGTCGGCCCCGATCGCGTCGGGTGGCAGTTCGGCTTGGACGACATGCGAACCGCTTTTGGGAAAGATGACTTGGACGTTGCGTGTCGCAGACTCACCGGGTTCGATTCTTTCGAAAAGCAGTGGAGGCAGATCGGTGATGAGTCCTGAGAAGCGATCCGACGGTTTTGGCTCAGCGTTTGCGCCGCTGTAATCGACTGCCGTGACGCGGACACTCACGTTGCGAACGGCTGTAGTCCCTTGGTTTCGGACTGTGACGTTGACCATTGTTGGGACCCCTGCGGCGAGGACTTCTTGGCGGGGTTCGATGTTGGTGATTGTCAGGTTCTCGTGTCGGGTTTCGACGCAGTCGACGAGTTGGATCTCGACCGATTCGTTTTGGATCGCTTGGAGCCGTTGGCGAATGGTGATCGGATTGCCCCAATCCTTGGTTCGATAATCGGTCATGACATAGACGATCGATTTTTGGTCTTCGCTCGATTGAATCAATCGCGAGACAACATCTAGGCTATCGAGCACGCTGGCTTCGATGGATGTCGGTAGGGTGCTATTGATTTTGGAGAGCAGTCCTGAGGGATCGCTTGGGATGGTTTGCGCAAGAAGATCGGCGACCGAATCGGCTCGCACATCGATGTTTCCGGCGGCCTTGGCAGCCAGTTGGGCTTTGGATGCACGAAAGACACTCAGCAAGTGGTTTTGGGAGTCTTGTTTGGCCACCGAGGCGATCGAAGCGATCGCACCGAGTCCATTTTGATACGCTGATTTGTTGTTCGCAGTGTCTTGCATCGACGCGCTATCGTCGAGGATCACGTAGTGGTGGACAGTGGTACGGCCCATCCACCCTAACATCTTCGAGTCGGTCAGCCACTGGGCGAGCATTCCTACAAGCAGCGCCATGGCCAGCATCCGCGATGCGATCAGCAGGGCTTGTTTGAGCCAGACCCAGCGGCGGTTTTTGCGGTAGCTTTCGAGCAAGAACTCCATGGCCGCCCATGGGGTCCGTTTGTGCCTGACGAGATTGATCAGGTGGATCAGCAGCGGGGCGAGGACCAGCAGAAAGCCCCAAGCCAGGGGAGAGTAAGCGAATTGCATTGCCGATTACCTCTTTCTCATGTGAGCCATGCGGGCGCTCAGGTAAGCTGACAAGGCGGCATCGACCGGACGGCTTGTGCGGACGAGCTGATAATCGATACGGGCGCTGGCGCAAGCGTGGCGCACCCGATCGAGGAATCGCTGCAGGGACTCCAGATACCCTTCTCTGAGTGCGCGCGGGTTGCAGGTCAGTGTGTCGATGGACTCCATCCCCTCGAATCGGGTTGGGTCGTTGAATGGGAAATCCAGTTCATCGTCGTCCATGATGTGGAAGACCAGGATGTCATGACCGGCGCTGCGAAGAGCGGTCAGTCCTTTGAGGGTTTCTTTTTCGCTACCGAGGAAGTCCGATGCGATGACCATCAAGCTGCGTTTGGGGTAGGTGTCGTTGATTTCGCGAAAGACTTTCGTCAGGTCGGTCTTATCGGTCACGGGGGATTGTTCGAGGGATCTGTAGATCGATTGCAGGTGGCTGCGGCTTGTGCGCCAGGGGAGTTTGGTGCGGATCTTTTGGTCGAAGACCGTCAGGCCAACGGAGTCTTGCTGACGAAGGCTCATGTAGGCCAAGCAGGCCGCGATCGTGGCAGCGTAATCAAATTTGTTGAGTGGACCGCGGCCGTAGGCCATGCTGGCCGACGTGTCGACCAGCAGAGTGCACCGCAGGTTGGTGTCTTCTTCGTACTGCTTGATGTAGAGTCGGTCTTGGCGACCCCAGACTTTCCAGTCGATGTGGCGCAGGTCGTCGCCCGGGACGTATTGCCGGTGCTGAACGAACTCGACGGATTGGCCGAAGTAGGGACTGCGGTGCATGCCCGAGAGGAATCCTTCGACCACGTTTCTAGCCCGGAGCTCCATCGAGGAGATGCGCCGGATTGCTTCAGGATGCAAATAGTTTTTGGAATCGGGCATCTTGCAGCAATTGGTCTTGAGCAGTCGGCGTATTTTGGATCAGTTGTTCGATGACCTTGTCGCTCGTCACACCGTCGCTTTCGGCGGCGAAGTTCACGACGATGCGGTGCCGCAGAACCGGCTTGGCGCAGAACTGGACGTCGGCGGTATCGACATGGGAGCGACCCGAGAGGGCTGCTTTGGCTTTGGCTCCGAGGATCAGGAACTGCACGGCTCGAGGCCCGGCGCCCCAAGCCAACTGGTCTTGTACAAACTCCGGTACCCCGGGTTGTCCGATCCGGGTTTGTCGGACCAGTGCCAGTGCATAACGGATCACATTCTCAGAGACCTCGATGCCACGAATGAATTCTTGGAGCGAGAGGATCTCCGGACCGCTTAGGACCGGTTGTATGTCGCTCGAGCCTCGGCCTGTGGTCCGCTTGGCGACCTCGAACTCATCGTCGAAGGTTGGGTAGGAGACCCAGACTTTGAACATGAATCGGTCTTGTTGGGCCTCGGGCAGCGGATAGGTACCCTCTTGCTCGATGGGGTTTTGAGTGGCCAACACAAAGAAGGGGTCTTGGAGGGAGTGCCGAACGCGACCGACGGTGATCTGGCGTTCCTGCATGGCTTCGAGCAACGCAGCTTGGGTCTTCGGAGGCGTACGGTTGATTTCGTCGGCCAAAACGACGTTGGCAAAAAGAGGGCCTTCCATGAATCTCCGTTCGCGGGCCCCGGTGGTTTTATTCTCTTCGATGATCTCCGTGCCGGTGATATCCGCAGGCATGAGGTCGGGAGTAAATTGGATGCGGCTAAACGATAGGTTCATCGTTTTGGCCAAGGTGCTGATCATCAGGGTTTTGGCTAAGCCAGGGACGCCTTCGAGCAAGCAGTGGCCGCGGGCGAAGATACTGATGAGCAGCTGCTCGATCACTTCCTGTTGGCCGACGATGGTTTTAGAGAGTTGGGTGACGATCTGGTCGCGAGCGAGTTGCAAGCGCTGTAGGTCGGCTTGCGCCTGATCAGCTGAATTCATTATGAAGTCGACTTAGGTTGTCCGGCAAAGGGGTGAAATATCGTTCCTAAGATTGTATCACGAACCGATAGATTCCAGAAACTCGATCAGTTGTTTTCGCCTAAATCGATGCCGTCGGCCAGATCGCTTATCGGAGGGATGGATTTGCCATAGAATTTGGTGATATCGATCCCTTGTCGCTGCTCTTGTTCCATGAGTTTCAGGCGGGCTTCGAGGCGTTCGATGCGGCGCTGCATCTGGGGGATCATTTCCAAGGTATGGTCGACGGTTTCGCGTTTTGGGACGTTGGGATAGCCTAGGTGTCTTTGCATAGCGGCAAAGAGAAATAGGGGTTCTTTGCGGCGGTTGGCGAATGCGATTTTTCCTTCGCGGACCCCGAAGAGGATCGGATACTCGGCTTGGGCATCGGCACCTAGATGCCGTTTGCGGTAAGCCAGGAAATCCTCGCTGCGACCATAGATCAGATCGGCCAGATCGACGAGTCCTAGTTGCTTTTGGAGGATCAGTAGCCAATCTTGCCAGTCTTTGTTGTAAGCCGGGTCGAGGCTCATGGCTTTGAGCCCTGCGTCGTAGGAGAGTCGGTGCCGGCACAGGGATTCGAATTGGTAGAAGAATAGACCTTGGCGATCGAATTGCGCAGAGCACTTGTAGAGTGCTTCGGTTTGAAGGACTAGCAGTGAGGTTCGGAAGTCGAATCGCCCGCTGTCTTCTTCGGCTTGCCCAACCAAGAACGCTTGATAAGGAGTGAAGTAATGTCCGAGCCTCCGCATGCCTCGCGAGATGGCTCCGGAGTGTTTGAGTTCGCTGTTGAGAAAGTCGATTGCAAGCGGCAGCTTGGTCGTGGCAAGAACCTCGTAGCGGCATTGCTGCAGAAGGTCTTGTAGCGTCAGGTCCTGACCGAGTCGCTCCCATAGGATCCGGAACAAATAGGCTTGTTCGACATATTCTTCGCGAGCGAGGACATCGGCCATTGGATCACGAGTTGGGGAAGAGACCGGAGCGATTTAAGACGGATGGGAGGATGATTCAATGGATAGCGAACATGTTTGGAGAGTCAAAACTAAAAGAGGCAAGAAGCTATCGCTCCTTGCCTCTGATTACCTGTCTTGTACGATCGGGCGTTGTCTTGTCGAACGTTGCCTTACCTAACTGGGGGCTCGCTAGCCCAGCGAGAGTTCGTTGAAGGTTAGTTCGATGCTGCGGGTACGACCCAAACCTTGACGTCGGTCGAGATTTCTGGGTGGAACTGAACGCGGACGGTATAGAGTCCGAGTTCTTTGAGAACCCCGTCGAGCTTGACTTGGTCTGGAGTGATGGCGATGCCGTTGGCTCTGAGGGCCGCGACGATTTCTGGGGTGCCGACGCTGCCGTAGAGGTGACCTTCTTCGTTGGCGTTGGCTTCGACGTTGATCGATTGCCTGCCGACTTGGTCAGCTAGAGTGCGCAGGGTGATGAGGCGTTGTTTCTCGATATCGGCGAGTTTCTCTTTGTGTTTTTCGATCATCCGTTTGTGGTGATCGTTGGAGATGATCGCGAGGCCTTCGGGGAGCAGGTAGTTGTTGGCGTGCCCTGGTTTGACTTCGACGATTTCGCCGGCTTTCCCAAGGTGTTCGACGTTTTGGATAAGCATCAATTGGATGCCACCATTGGGGCCTTTGGGAAGCCTTGGGAACTGCGGGGCTCGTTTTTTGCGAGTCGTTTTGGATGGAGTTGTCATGATGGGTACTGGAGAGCAGGCCGCTAACTAAATCTTTGCTATCTGGATCTTCGCAAGGCGAGTGCGAAGTCCCCATGGTTGAAAAGGGCCCAGTGTTATAGCGACAAAAGGAGTATTTTAGAAGGGCATTTCTCCGTCGTTATAGACGGGTTCTTCGTGAATTTCAGGATGTTGGACTGAGTCGGGCGAGCCGCTGTAGCCGTTTGGATCGGAAAATCGGTTTGGAGCGGGTGATTTGGAGGCGGAGTCCTCGGACGAGGCGTCGGACCGAGCCCCGTTAGATCGAGCGCCTTCGGATTTTCCGGCAAGGAACTGGATGCGTTCGACAATCACGTGGATCTTGGACCGCTTTTGCCCGTCTTTTTCCCACGTGTCTTGCTTGAGTCTACCTTCGACGAACACCGGGGAGCCTTTGGTCAGATATTGGCCGACGAGTTCGGCGGTTCGGCCGAAGAAGGTCACATCGATGAAGGAGGTTTCATCGACCCATTCGCCGGCTGCATTTTTTCGCCGGTCGTTCACAGCGATCGCGTTTTGGCAAACGGCCAGCTTGGTGTTGGTGGTGTGTCGGATTTCGATGTCTCGGACGAGGTTTCCGATCAAGATAACGCGATTGAAACTGGCCATAATCCAACTCCTGGTGGGGGAGAAATGCAGATGGTGTGCTCTCCGAAGATTTTACCGACAAAAGAAATCTTCGGTTGGATTTGGTACAAAATTTCCGAGTCGACCGATGGGGTTTTATTCCTCGTCGGCTTCGACTTCGACCTCTTCCTCTTCATCGGCTCCGACGGAGGCCGCAGCAGCCGTTCGTTCGATCTGGTCGATGGGCACGACGACTTTTTCTTGAGCGTGAGCGACCAGGGCATCGACGAGTCTAGCATCGAGTCTGGTGAACAGGTGTCGCAGGAGGCTGTCGTTGAGTTGGCAGGCTCGGTTGAGCTCCTTGAGCTTCAAGGTATCGAGATTGAAGATAGCTAGCCAGTAAGTCCCTTTGTTGTGTCCCTTGATGGGGTAGGCTAGGCGTTGTTCAGCCCACAGGCGGCTGACGAGGATTTCTCCACCCAGGTCGGTGATCATGGTTTGAATGCGGTTGGCAACCCCACCCGCATCGCGGGCATAATGGTTGCTATCGAACAAGAACAGACATTCGTAGGATGCGATGGTCAACGTAACTACTCCGCGCTAAGGACGACAGGTTATTTCTTTGAGTGCTTGCTAATGTGTGCTTTTACTTCGAGGCGTTGAACCGATTCATTGCCTTTTCGATTCCGTCGTTGGTCCAGCACTGGACAGCATCCAGGGCTAGGACTAGCGATTCCTCGACGACCTCGCGTTCCTTCTTTGAGAACTTGCTCAACACGTAGTCAACGGTTTGGCGGTTCTCGGGGGTCGCATCGATTCCGATGCGGAGTCTTGGCACGTCTTGTGTTCCCAGGGCTTTGAGGACATCATCGAGTCCTTTCTGTCCACCGCTGGAACCACCTTTCCGCAACCGTAACTTTCCGAGTGGCAGGCTGAGGTCGTCGCATACCACAAGGATAAAATCTGTAGGAATTTTGTAGAAGCGAGCGATTTGGGCGACGGCTCGTCCACTGCAATTCATGTAGGTCATTGGCCAAGCCAGGACGACGTCGTGCGATCCTAGTGAGCCTTTGGCAATTTGGGACTCGAACTTGGACTGGACCGTTATCGAGCCCATCGATGCGTGCAGTTTTTGCAAGCAATCGAATCCAATGTTGTGTCTTGTGTTTTCGTATTTTGAGCCGGGGTTTCCCAGTCCGACCACGAGTTTTAAGGCCACCTGACTGGGTGGCTCTAACTTGGTGGTGGAACCGGACATTAGGCCCCCGCTTCAGTGGCTTTCTCTTTGCGAATCAGTTCCGGTTCGGCGGATGTCGGCAAAGTCGTTTCGGTGTCAGTTCCCGCTGCCACGACGACCTGAGCCACGACGACTGAACCGGGAGTGACTGCCTCGACGCCTTCGGGCAACTTTAGTTCGCTGACGTGAACGGCTTGGCCCAACTGCAACTGCCCGATTTCGCAAGTGATGTATTCAGGGATTTTGACCGCAGGGCATCGGATGGAGATCTCGTGCGAGACAAACCGCAGTTGTCCGGCTGCCGACATCGCTCCAGGAGCTTCGCCGTGGAGATGGACTGGGACGGTCACGACCACTGTTTCTGTTTGCGAAACGCGGGCAAAGTCAACGTGAATGATGTAATCGCCCATCGAGCTCCACTGGACGGATCTGAGGAGGGCTGTGTCGGTGATCTCCCCGCGGAGATTCACTAACTTCGTTCCGTGTTTGATCAATTTGTTTACGGTATCGAGCGAAACCGTCAGGCAGACGTTCTCTTCTCCGTGCCCGTAGAGGATCGCAGGGATCGAGCCGCTCTGGCGGATCTTGATCATGGCTCGCGATCCCAAAGTGTCTCGCTTTTTGACTTCTATCGTCTCAATCATCGCTTTACCAAACTATCGCTTTACCAAACCAGTTGCCGTCGCGCTTCGAGGGAACACACAATAGTCCCTGCGATGCAAATATCGACGAAAAACCTCTGTAATATACCCCTTTCGGGCCCCGGAGTATGACAATTTTATCGTGAGTTGCAAGTCCAAAAAATTTCAAGTTTCTCGCCGGGGCTCCTGTGCGGACTTTAATTCGCACCATAATAAGATCGCCCCATGGCCTGATGCCTGATTTCCTTTTGTTTGAAGCTCAAGTCGATATGACCAAGAAAAATACGTTCGAAACAATCGAGCCGGTAGGAGCCAGAGTCCTGGTTTTGAAGGATGAACCCAAGCGGCAGACCAAGGGCGGGATCGCGCTGCCCGACGCAGCCGAAATCCCCACCATCACCGGTAGAATCGTTGCCATCAGCCGTCAGGTCGAGCACGACCAGGACATGCCGCTTCGACAGTACGACAAGATCATTTTTCATCCCAAGAACGCGATCCCTGTGGACTTCGAACCCGATAATCAGCTCTACGTGGTGCCTGTCGAGGACGTTGTCGCGGTGTTTCGCAAGCAAACCGCACCATCGAAGAAATCCCCAGATCAGGAATAACCACTAGCAGGAATAACCACTAGCAGGAACATCAAGGAGGCTGGCATGGTCCGACTGGCTCTTTCAATCGCGATTGGCCCAATGCACGGGTTCGCAGCATGCTGTTTCTGGGTCTGCTGGCTCACTGCCTTGGCAGAAATCTCGTATGCCCAAGACCCGGGCAAAGCTGCCCAGCCCGGCAACTCTCAAGAAGGAGCAGGTGTGGCCAAGCATATCGAGATCCTCTTCGAGGACCCCGAGCGTCGGGCCCTCCGCGGTGAACTGGTCACCCAAAACCCTCGTTATGGCATGCTGATCCAAACCCCCGACGGCGAGCTTGTGGCGCTGTCTCCCTCGACGGCGATCGCCAAGATCGTCTCGCTCGATGAGCCGATGAAGCCAACTAGCACCAACGAAATCGTAGAGAAAACTCTGGGACTGCTCCCTGCGGGGGCCAAGTCGATCACGACCGAGCATTTTGTCATCTGCTATGACACCTCCGAAACCTACGCTCGATGGAACGCCAATCTTTACGAGAAGATGTTCAAGGGACTGATGCGGTTTTGGAAAGAAAAAGGTTTGGATCTCCAAGCCCCCCGATTCCCGCTTGTGGCTTTGATCTTTCGGGACAAGGATGGGTATGTCGAGTACTCCAAACGGGACTTTCAAGGTGCCGAGCACACGTATGGATACTACACCCAAACGACCAATCGCTTGGCTACGTTTGACCTAACAGGCATCGAAGGGGTTCTGCCACCGGGGGTGAAACTCCAGCGGGAAGAGCTGCTCGGTGAGATCTTTTCGAGGCCTGAAGCCGAGCGTCAGATCGCCACGATCTTGCACGAAGCATGCCACCAAATCGCATTCAATACCGGGCTCCAAACGCGGCTCGGTGACAACCCGCTGTGGCTCAGCGAAGGCCTCGCGACATTCTTCGAGTCGGCCGACCCCCGAAGTTCGACCGGTTGGGCTGGTGCCGGAAAGCTCAACGCGTACAACCTTCAGCAGCTGCGTTTCTACTACCGCGATCGACCCGGCGATTCGCTGACCAGCCTGCTGACCCAAGACGACCGGTTCCGCAAAGGGGACACTTCCGCAGCCGCTTATGGTGAATCCTGGGGACTGACATTTTATCTGATCAAGAAAAAACCTAAGGACTTTGTCAGTTATCTGAAAAAACTAAGGCAGCGACCCCCGGGCAACCCTTCGGATGCCAAGCAGCGATTAGAGGATTTCCAGGACAGTTTTGGGCCGGATCTCGACAAGCTCGACAAGGAGTTCGGGAGGATGATCGCAGGGTTGAGGCCCTAGCTGGCCTGTTTTTTAGGAAAACTCCTTATCTTGTACCGGGGAATACGGTCTATTGACCAAGTCGCTCTTTGACTTCCAAGGCCCTGGTCCGATAAACTAGCGTCACAGTTTGGCTTCACACTCGGCCGCCCAGCGCTCCGGTTGCGATCCCTCGAGTTCCCTTTCGAAAACTTCCAAGCAACGGAACGACACACACCATGCCAGCGAACCGCAAATCGACAGCCATGGAAGCTAGCCCAGCCGGTGTAATCAATGTTGCTGGTCGCGTCGAGGGTTTTGCGGATCTCTCCGACGAACAACTCGTCGATGCCTATCTCGACGCCCGGCAGCCCGAGCACTTTGAAGCCCTCATGCGGCGCTACGAACGTGAGCTCTACACGTTTCTCAGGCGTTTTCTTGGAAACGCCCAGCATGCCGAAGACGTTTTTCAAGGGACCTTCCTGAGCGTCCATCTGCGCATCGATCAGTTCGAACCCGGAAAACGCTTCAGGCCCTGGCTCTATGCCATCGCCAGCAACAAGGCGATCGACTTCATGCGGCGTAACAAACGCCACCAAATGGCCAGTTTGGATTGCACCGTCCAACATGCCGATTCGGACGAGGCGATGGTCAGCCGTTTGGCCAGCCATGGCCCAGCGCCCGATGAGTTGGCGATGCGGAGCGAGACCAGCGCCAAGGTTCGCCAAGCCGTCGGTCAGCTCAGCGAACCGACCCAACAACTGATCCAATTGGCCTTTTACCAAGGTCTGAAGTATGCGGATATCGCTGAAATTCTCGATATTCCAGTCGGTACCGTGAAAAGTCGAGTTTTTACCGCCATGCGTAAACTCAACGAGATCTGGATGCGTATGCAACAGGATAGCTAAGTCGATATCGCAGAGTCGATTTTTACCCGCCGCAAATCGAATCAGATCACACGGCTTGTACCTTATGAGTGGTCAACAGCCAATACCTTCCGACGAAACCCTCTTGGGCTACATCCTAGGCGGACTCTCCGATCAAGAGAACGCTGAAATAGAAGAGCTGTTGATCCGCGACGAATCGCTCCGTTTGCGACTCCGAGACCTGCGTTCAATGCTCGAACCCCTGGCTGATGAACCCAGCGCTGATCCCGAAGTCGGCCCACCGCCAGGACTGATCGGTCCACCGCCAGGACTGATCGGTCCACCGCCAGGATTAATCGAACAGACCATGGCCGCGATCGCTCAGAAGTCGCAAGATCTCTTGGATGCTTCAAGCAGCCAAGCAAGCAGGCCAGAAGACGCATCCCCTGAAAGCGCATCCCCTGAAAGCGGAGCCTTCGACGAGCACCGCGTCCAGGAATACACGGTCTGCGAAACCCATGCAGCCGAGGTCCCAAGCAACCGGGTGGCTTGGCTCGATAGCCTCGTGACCCTGGCCGCAGGGATCATTGTTTTGTCATTTGCGCTGCCAGGCATTCTGCGATGGCGCGAGTCGGCTCGCCAACAGGAGTGCGCCGAGAACCTTCGAAACCTCGGCTCGGCACTGAGCTCGTTTGCCCTGTTCCAACCCAGCCATCGACTCCCGGCGATCGAGCCCTCCGGTCCACTGGCATTTGCCGGCGTTTACTCCATCCGACTCCAAGACAACCACTTGCTCGACAGTAGGCGATGGTTGCAGTGCCCGAACGAATCGTCAACCAATTGGCTTGTAAGCATCCCGACCTCGCAACAGTTCATCGACGCCCCAGAGCCCAAGCGTTTTGTTTGGCGAATGCTCGCCGGTGGCGATTACGCCTACCACATGGGTTCGATCGTGGAGGGCAAGTACCAAGCCCCATCGATCGAATCCCCGGCTCGGGTGGCTTGGATCGGTGACCGCTGGCCGGTCGACCTAGACCAGCCACTGAGCGATAGAGACTTCGAGCAACACGGCACCCGGGGCCTGAATGTCCTCTACAGCGACGGCAGTGTGCAGTGGCTCAAGCTTCCAAAAATCCACGAACTCGCCTCCATCGATCACCCTTATTTGAATCGGGAACTCAAACAAGCTCCTGGGTTCGGTGAAGCTGATGCTTGTCTAGGCCCTAGCCATTTGCTCCCCATCAGAGCAGACTGATCCGACCGATCAGACGGATCATTGTTGACCTAGCTTCCCGCCCATCTACAATGCACGCGAGCTTCCTCCCCCCTTCTCGATCGGTAAATCCTATGTCTCGCTGCCTGGCCGCAATCCCGGTTTACAACGAAGTCAAGCACGTCAACGGTGTGCTTGACGAGGTCGTTCGCTATGCCACTGACGTTCTGGCCGTCGACGATGGATCCAAGGATGGCACGACGGAACTTCTCAAAAACCGTCGGGACATCACCGTCATTCACCACGGCCAAAACCGTGGCTATGGAGCTGCCCTGAGAACCGCGTTCGATTATGCCGTTCAAGAGGGTTATGACGTCTTGGTAACGCTCGATTGCGACGGACAACACCAACCCCAACGCATCCCGATGTTCGTCGAAGCTTGCCAGAAAGCCGATATCGTAACCGGCTCTAGGTACCTGAAAACCTTCGAGGGGGACTCTCTGCCCCCGCCCCCCGAACGGCTCTTGATCAATCGAACCATCACCAAACGAATCAATGACCTGTTCGGCTGGAATCTGACCGATGCCTTCTGTGGCTTCAAAGCCTACCGAGTCTCGGCCCTCGAACAGCTCCGCATCAGCGTCGAGGGCTACGCCATGCCGCTTGAACTCTGGGCCCAAGCTGCGATGCTCTCCTTGAGCATTGTCGAAATACCCGTTCCGCTTATCTATCTGGATCTGGCCCGTTCCTTTGGCGGTGCTATGGACGATGGTGGAGTCCGGCTCAAGCACTACAACCAGGTCATCGACGAGAGCATTCAAACCATGAGGGCTCGAGGCTTCGAGCTCCCAGATATCTACCCCGCCGGCTGCGGCATCGAGTGCGGCTCGTGACCAGATCGGTCGCTTGTCTGGCGGACCACGCTCAGACCTACCAAGCCCCCATCCGCACGCCTCGCAGCGATAACCAAGACCTGTGCATTCCGGCCCACGGACAGCTCTGCGCCCAAGTCCTAGCCAATCGGCACTCCTGGAAACGGGATTCCA
>Ga0209598_10002785_pt1 | contig 13450 bp, 11 predicted proteins | sample M_140807_EF_Meta_FD_187317 | JGI IMG/M metagenome (GOLD analysis project Ga0209598, IMG submission 187317) | Freshwater microbial communities from Lake Montjoie, Canada to study carbon cycling - M_140807_EF_MetaG (SPAdes) (version 2) | ecosystem: Environmental > Aquatic > Freshwater > Lake... | reverse complement strand
CGTTGCGCCCAGCCTCGGACATCGCAGCAGTCTGCACCAGCAGGCTTCCAGTGGGCAGGAGATCGTCGAGCCTGGACGCTAGGTCTGCGAGATAGGCCAGCGAGGGACAAAATATCAAATGGTTGCCGGGTGTTTCTAGCACATGCCCGGCGACTGCCTCGGAAACGGCATCCAACGAAGCCGCCCGCGCCTTATAGGTGATGTCGGCCGCGAGAATCCGCAGTCGCATTTGATCCGGTTTGAAGGGGGAATCGAAAACGGCCGACTCGTCCTCCGTCGTCCCTCCCAGCAGGTCGCAAAAATAATTCATCGGCGAGAGCGTGGCGGAGAAGAAAACAGCGCTGCGCAGGGTTTTCAAATCCGTGCGCAGGCGCGACGAGGGATCCAAGCAATAGATAGTCGCGCTCTGTTCCTGAGGACGGATCAGGACCCGGCAAGTGTCGTCAAACGCCTCGGCCGCCCGCAGCCAGTCGTTGAGTGCAAACCACGGCTCGATCCAGCCTCCAAGATCAGTGCCGGGTTTGAGAGAAGCAAGAAGCCCCTCCAGCGAGCGGGCAGCCTCGCGACAGGCTGAGAGGAGATCTTTTGGGATTTCTAAAAACACCAAGCCATCGTGGTAATCCCGGGCGGGAATAAAATTCGAGGGGGGCATCCTGACTGCTTCGACGAGCAAAGACTGCGCTCTCTCCAAGGCCCTCCGAACCTTTGCCGCTCCCTTTGCTCGCACCGCGCCGGGGCGGACTTCGAGATTCTCTGGCGAGATCGTTGCAGAGTGCATGTCGCGGCTGCGGTCAACGAGGTTGTGGGCCTCGTCTACGAGAATGACATGGCGTCCACCGCCCTCGGCGAAATGTCTCTGCAGGCGGGCGGATGGATCGAACGTGTGGTTGAAGTCGCCAATTACTATGTCGCACCAGGATGACGCGTCGAGGGAGAGCTCGAAGGGACAAAGCGTGTGTTTGCGTGCGACCGCTTCCACGGACTCGCGGTCAAGGGTTTCGTATTCCAGAAGCTCGCGCAGCGCGGGCCGGATGCGGTCGTGGTAGCCGATGGCATACGGGCAAATACGCGGGTCGCAGCCGGAGGGGGCCTCCGTGAAGCAAATCCTGTTTTTTGCTGTTAGGCTAAGGGACCTTAGTCTCGCTCCCGCCCTTCTAAGGTGATCCAGCGCCTCGGCCGCCGCAATCCGGCCGGGGGTTTTTGCCGTAAGAAAAAACACCTTCCCGTTTCCGAGCAGCGGTAGGGCTTTGGCGGCAGGAAAGAGCGTGGCGATGGTTTTTCCGAGACCCGTCGGAGCCTCGGCAAACAGATGCCGCCTGTCGCGGATCGCGCGGTAGACGCGGCGTGCCAATTCCCGCTGACCGCCACGGAATCCCTCAAAGGGGAACTCGAGCTTTTCAAGAGAGGTGTTGCGGAGCGAAATCCACCGCGCCTCGACCTCCAACCAGTCAAACCAGACAGCGAGCGTATTTTCAAAAAACTCCTCCAACTCCGCACGAGCGAGCCGGAAGGGCAGAACCGTCTCGCCGTCTGTCTCCAGGTTCAGATAAGTCAAATGCAGATCGACCTCTGCCCAATCGCGCTGGATTGCCAGAATCGCGGCATAGATTTTTAGCTGTGCCAGATGTAGCGGGTCGGCGGCACCATCCCAAAATCGATCAACGCTTTTGATCTCCTCGACCACCGGCGGTGAATGAGTTGCGCGAAGCCCATCAATCCGGCCTGCAATCGTGAGGTCCACACTTCCGCGAATAGCCTTCCACTCCACCGGCACCTCGGCCTCGTAGTCGCCGGTGCGCCGACCTTGCACACGCCGGTGGGCCCGCCCGCCCTCAAGCGCACGGTCGGAGGCGCGGAACGCGCCGGTGCCCGCGAGGCCACCCGTGCGATGCACAAAGGCGACAAGTTCCCTAACGGAAATCTGGAAGACGACAGGTGTCACGGGTCAGGAAACTCGCCCAAGATCCACCGCTCGTCGAAGGGATTCGGTGCAGGCTAAGCCCGCTTCAAACTCTCCGGAAGCCCGCTAAATTCAAGCGTCGAGCCATCCGGCTTCCAGACGATTCGTCCATCATCCAAGACACGAACAACCGTTCCCGAAGTGCTCCCGCGCAGCGTCTGCACGCGATCCCCCGGACCGAGCGTGGCGGATTCACAAAGCGACTCGACGATGGCAACCATGGAGTCGCGATCCAGAATGCCTGCAATATAGTGGGCGACAGCGGAGGCGAGTTCGCGTCGGCGAGTCGCCTGAAGATCGGCAAAAACAACATCGCAAGTTCGACGGCCTATGTCGGCGAAGGTGTTCCCGTTGAAGAATAGAAACGGCGCTGATTTGTGAAGAGTCCGAAGGAAATCGAGTGTTTCGATCAGGGAGATTTCGCTCAGGCGTTTTTCTTCCCAGCTTCTCGAGCACGAGTCTCCAACCTGTGGATTAGCGCCGTGCTGCGCTCGACCTCTTTCGCACGCTGCTCGATTGAGGCTGATGACAAGCTCCCAATTCCAGTTTTTGAGAAAAGCGGCTCTGACTTGTAGCGGGGATTGTTCGCCAAGACCTCTTCGCGGAGGTCCTCCTCCGTCAACTGCTCTAGAAGATCCAAGCGGAGTTTCATTCATCAACGAATAAGCCCGAAGCAACGCGTTTTCAAGCGTGCGTCATATTTTTTGCCACGACCCACTGGTCGAACTGCTCGGGGGTTACGAAGCCGAGCGCGACGGCGGCTTCTTTGAGGCTGGAGGCGTCTTTGTGGGCTTTCTTTGCGATTTGTGCGGCTTTGTCGTAGCCAATGTGCGGGTTCAGTGCAGTGACAAGCATAAGGGAGTTTTTTACATAGCCTTCTATGACTGGGAGGTTCGGTTCGATACCGATGGCGCAGTGGTCGTTAAAGGAATGGCATGCCTCCGCGAGGAGGCGGACGGAATGCAGGAAATTGTGGACGATGACCGGCTTGAAGACATTCAGCTCGAAGTTGCCCTGAGAAGCGGCGATGCCGATGGCAGTGTCGTTGCCCATGACTTGGATGGCGATCATGGTGAGGGCTTCGGATTGGGTAGGGTTCACCTTGCCGGGCATGATCGACGAGCCCGGCTCGTTCTCGGGTATGGTGAGTTCGCCGAGGCCGCAGCGGGGGCCGGAGGCGAGCCAGCGGATGTCGTTGGCGATCTTCATGAGCGCGCAGGCGAGGGACTTCACGGCGCCGCTGGCGATGACGAATTCGTTGTGGCCGGAGAGGGCGGCAAATTTGTTGGGGGCGGATTGGAACGGGAAGCCAGTGAGTTTCGCGATGTGCGCGGCGGCGCGGTCGCCAAACTCAGGGTGGGCATTCAAGCCTGTGCCAACGGCGGTGCCGCCAATGGCGAGTTGGTAAAGGCCGGTGAGCGAGAATTCGACGTCGCGCAGGGCCTGGTCGAGCAGGCACACATACCCGGAGAATTCCTGCCCGAGTGTGAGCGGGGTGGCATCCTGGAGATGCGTGCGACCGATCTTGACGATGTCGGCAAAGACGGTTGCCTTGGCGTGGAGCGTGTCGCGGAGTTTTTTTACGGCCGGGATGAGGACCTCAACAACCTCGCTGGCTGAGGCGATGGACATCGCCGTCGGGAATGTGTCGTTCGACGATTGCGACATATTCACATCGTCATTCGGATGCACGGGCTTTTTGGAACCTTTCTCGCCGCCTGCGATTTCGATGGCGCGATTCGAGATGACCTCGTTGGCGTTCATGTTGCTCTGGGTGCCGGAGCCGGTCTGCCAGATGCGGAGCGGGAAGTGGGCGTCGAGTTTTCCCGCGATGACTTCATCCGCCGCCTGCGCGATGAGATCGCGCTTTTCAGAGCTGAGCTTGCCGAGGTCGGCATTCGTGAGCGCGGCGGCTTTTTTCAAAATGCCGAGTGCCTTGATCATCTCAGGCGGGAGGATGTCCTCACCGATGTCGAAATGAATGAGCGAACGGGCGGTCTGCGCGCCCCAGTAGGCTTCGTGCGGAACTGAGATTTCGCCCATCGAGTCGGATTCAAGGCGGTGCGTGGCGGGGTTGTGTGGAGCGGATGAGGTCATGCGGAAGTTATAAGCGGAGGTAATTGAAGCAGGAGGTTTGGAGGCAATCGGGCTGAAATTTTCCTTCCTCTGTGCTCTCTGTGTCCTCTGTGGTTAATTTTCTGGAATTCGTGCTATAGATGCCGAACGAGGTCGCTTTTTTCGAAGCGGACTTTGGGAAGAGTAGCGTATTTGTCATCGGCGGAGCGGTAGCCGGCGGCGCAGGCGACGATGGTGTTATAGCCCTTTGCAGGGAGATCTAGGATCGCGTCGTATTCGCGCGGGTCGATGCCTTCGAGCGGGCAGGTGTCTACCCCGACGAGAGCGGCGGAGGTCATGAAATTCCCAAGGGCGATGTAAACCTGGCGGGCAGCCCATTCTCGGACCCAGGCTTGGCGCGGGCCTGCGATGACATCGGCCATCATCATGTCGCGGTAGAAGCCAAGCGACTCGAGTGTGATTCCGCGAACCTCCGCGATGCGAGCGAGGTATTTTTCCATATAGGGAACATCGACATTTTCGGGAATGGCAAAGACGACGAGATGCGAAGCGTCGGTGATTTGGGATTGGTTCCAGGAATGCGGACGCAGCTTCGCGCGGAGGTCTGGATTTGTAACGACAAAGAACTGCCAGGGCTGGAGTCCATAGGATGATGGCGAGAGGATGAGGGAGTCCTCAAGCGCCTGCCAGACCGGCGTGGGAATGGTTTTGGAGGCGTCGAATTGCTTGGTGGCGTAGCGCCACGCCTGGGCGGCGAGGAGTTGGTCGGTGGTGATGGGATTCATGCCCCGCGATGGGAATGCGGCGGAGGCGGGACATCAAGACTTTTCATAAAAACCCATCACTCGCGGTTCCTTCGCAAAGCGCCGCATGATGGGGTCGTTCATGAGATAATTGAAAAGATCGGAGGGGATTGTGGGCTCGGTGGCCCGGAGTATGGCGGCGGCCTTTCCGAAATCACCGAGGCGCATGGCGACATAGGCGGCGCAGAAATCCTCCGGTGTCGTGTGGCCTTGGGACAGGTAGGAGGGAAGGAATTCATCCATCGTTTCACTGAGCGCTTGAAGACAAAGCAGCGTCATCATTTCCGTAGATGCACGGTCGGGCTTTGAGCTGCGCAGATTGAGCATTGCGGCGAAGGCTTTGTTTGTGGTGGCGACTGCGAGTGGTTCATCCTCCTTCAATGGAGTTCTGGCGTCGAAGGCGCGTTGGATGCCCTCGGAGACGCCGCTCCCGTAAAAAAAGCGACCAACGAGGATGTTTGATCCGGCGAAGACCGCCACCACTGCAACAGCAGCGAGAATTTTAAAATTCAGTGACCGATTTGACCCATCCATGCGCTTGGAGGAATCCTGGCGACTTCTTCTGCGGCGGGGGGTCCCGTGTGAGGTGGGTTCGAATTGTGGCGACTGCCCGGTTTTGCGCAAGCGCGAGCTCGAATTTTCGTCGGTCTCCGTATCAGGGGCGTCATCAACTCGCCGCGGTCGGAAATTCATCTGTGGTTGCTGGGAGGAATCTGCGGCCTCGTCAAAGTCCCTGTCGCGTCGCTGAGGCAATGAAGATCTTTCTGGCAAGCTCATGGTCTTTGTTTGGATTTTCGTTTCAGCATTCCAGTGCGCACATAGAAATCGTGCGCGCTTTGCAGAGAGTATTCTAGGCTGCGGCTGCTCTTCCAGCGAGTTATCTGGCGAAAGCGGGCGGAATCTACCACCCAGCGATCCTCCCAGATGTCGCGGGCGCGGTCGCGGGTCAGGCTTGGAGCGGATGCTCGGAGTTTCGGAACGGCGTCCACGATGAGGGAGAAGCATTTGATGATCACCTGAGGCACGGGAATAGTGACGCCGTGTCCATTCGTAGTCTGAGCTGCGGCATTGATGAGCTCGAAGTCGGTGATTGTATGGTCGGAGGCGATGTAAAAAGGACCTGAGTTGCTGCTTTCCCAAGAGATATTTACTGCTTCAAGGAGGTCCTCAACGGCGATGAAGCTGTATTCTTTTTTTCTCAGGCCGGGCTTCGGTCTTACAAGGCCTGCTGCCATCTTGAAAAGCGGAAGCGTGGCGGTGTCGCGCGCGCCGAGAACCATTGGCGGCCGGAGGATCGTGACGGAGCGTCCAGAGTGAGAGCGGTGAATGGCGTTTTCGAGTGCGAGTTTGGATTTTCCGTAATGTGTGATGGGAATATCGGCGTCCTCCTCGGTGCGGGCATGGGTTCCTGAAGGAGTTGGACCACCGGCGGCTTGGGAGGAAAGGACGACAATCTTGCAATCAGCTGGAAGCGCCGCAAGCACACTCAGTGTCCAATCGACATTGACGCTTTGGTATTCTTCGCGATTTCTTGCAAAAAGCACTCCAGCAGAAAGTAGTGCGTGGGTAGGGCAAATGTCGCCCCAAGTGGATGGATCGGTGTTCAGCGCGACCACATCCGCACCGGAAATTCCCTCAGCTTTGAGTTGTCTGAGGAGTTTTTCCGCATTCCGGACTGGAGCCAGGATGCGTGTGCCCTTCAGCACCTCTTGAAAAAGCATGTTGCTGCCGACAAAACCGGTTGCGCCGGTAAGGAGCAGCGTTTTCATGCTGGAACCCGCGCGGGGCGAGATCAGGGAGTGGGCTGAGGAGTCGCCGTGGCAGCGGGGGCTGTTTGTTGGCCTTGCTGACGCTGGATTTTATACTTTTCCACAACCGCACGGGCATCGGCATCCGTTTCAGAGAGTTTGATCAGATCGGTAAGCATCTCGGTGTAGCGGGCTTGAACCTGCTGGGATTGCTCGACCAAGGCCTCGCGTTGTTTAACGAGATTACCCAGATTTTTTTCGGATTCAACCAGTGATCCGATCTGGCGATCCAAGTTTTCGGTCTGCCATCTCATGCTGCGGCCATTTTGGCCGAGGCTGCTGATTTGAGCGAAAAGAAAGATCGCGAAGGCCAGGGCCAACAGGGCGAGGGGAAGGTGGATATTTGCAGGACCGCTGCTCTGAGAGGTCGAATCTTCTGCGGTGTAGTCTTCCATAGTTTTGTTAATGTGGGGGTTAGTTGGCTTTTGCTTCGATGCCGTATTTTTTGAGAAGTATGGCAATCTTTTGGTTTTTATTTTGGAGTTGCAGAGTCGCGAGATCGCGGATCACTGAAGGCCCGACTTGGTTTGCGAGTTGGGATGCGGAGTCGATGAGTTGTTGCTGGGCTTGCAATTGCTGCTGCTGGCTTTGGATTGTCAGCTGGTGGGTTTGGATCTCATCCTGCTGGTTTTGGAGGCCTCGCTGAAGGCTTTGGTTGCTCCAATTGGACATAAGGAACCAAAGGCTGAGGAGAACGGCTAAGGAACAGGTTGCTGTTGATATGAGTTGCTTGGGCATGATTAGATTGTTTGCGACTGGGAGTGAAAGAATAAACTCAATGCGCCGCGTGGCGTCAAGTTGGAATCCTCATTAACGACAGAACTTAAATGCCCACGCCTTTCAAAAAAATATCGCCATCGGGCGCGCCTGGAGGGTAGTTTGTAGGTATTCAGTTTGACCAAATTCATGAGCCAGCCACCATCACTTAGTTCCACTTCGGTGGATTCGCCTTTCATCAACGTCCTTGGAATGCCTTTTGTGCCCGTGCCGAGATTTTCGACTCTTGTGTGCATTTGGCCAACCCGTGTGAGGGACTTTGAGGCTTACGCATCGGAAAAAGGTATCGCTTTACCTGACCAGTGCTCAGGTTCGGGGCCGGAGCATCCTATCGTGAGCGTAACATGGAAGGAAGCAGCCGATTTCTGCGAATGGCTCACAGAGAAGGAGCGCGCGGGCGGTCGTCTTCCGGAAGGGGTGATTTTCCGTCTACCGGGCGATCTTGAGTGGAGCGCGGCCGTTGGCTTGCCCCACGAGGAGGGAACACGCCCTGACCAGCGCAGCGGGGAACTCGATGGCTACCCATGGGGAACGAGTTGGCCTCCATCGAAGGGTGCGGGTAATTACTCGCAGGAACTCGGAGTTGATGAATACGAGTTCACCTCACCAGTGGGCAGTTTTGCTCCCAACGAATTTGGAATCTATGACCTGGGCGGAAATGTCTGGGAGTGGTGCCAAGATTTTACCGACCGTTCCCAGGACTCTCGCGTGCTTCGCGGAGCCTCTTGGTTCAATGGCTATCAGGATCGTATGAAATCTTCTTTCCGTAACGACCTGGGACGCCCTGACACTCGGTATTCAAGCTTCGGATTCCGTGTTGTGCTTGGTGTCCCCCTGAAGCGTTAAAGGGCACCGCTCGCATCAATTTTTCAGCCAGGAGGGTCGCGTCTGCCATGACCTTTTTTTCAGCATTGGCGCTCTGACGAAGCACAAATGTCGATGTTAAATTTTAAGCCGCCTTCTCGCTTTGCAAGATCCAAACTAGGCTTAATGAGACAGCCTTAGCTGTAAGCTACAATGTCGTCTCGCCCGAGCAGAGAATATCGATAAAGGCGCTTGGACTCGTGGCGGCGAGCAGTTTTTGAACAAGTTCGGTTTTGCTGCAGAGCCGGGCGATGGTTCCCACAACGCGGAGGTATTCGTTATTCAGCGCCGACGGAATACCGGCAACAAAGACGAGCTGGATATTTTCTTTTGTGTCTTTGGAGGGGAAGCCTTCGTTTGAAAGACCGGCTGCCATGACGAGGGAGCCGACGGCATCTGTCCGGCCGTGGGCAATGACAATTCCGCAGCCGTCGGCATCAATAGCTGGGGCATTTCGCTGCAGCACAGATTCCTTTAAGGCGTTCCATTGAAGAATACGGATGTCCCCACTGAGTGAAGCCAGCACTTCGCCAACGGCAGAATCGATTTTTGTCGACGAGAGGGAAAGGTTGACGTGGCCAGGTTGGAGGATTTGGCGAATGGAGATCATATATTGCTACCGGTCCATTTGAGTTTGCGGCGGAGAACTTCAGTGAACGGCCTTTCGGGAAGCATGGCCAGCGGGAGGATGCGCTCGCTTTTTTCCAAGCGGAGCGAGTCGCCGCCGGACATCGGAAACCAACTCTGCGCATCGACGGAAACGAACGCGACCTGACCGGGCTTTGCGACCTGGATTTCGACGACAGAACTGTCGCTGATCACGATCGAGCGGTTCGTGAGAACATGCGGGCAGATGGGGGTGATGACAAATCCCCCCGAGTCGGGCATGAGTATCGGCCCGCCCGCAGAGAGCGAATAGGCGGTGGAGCCGGTCGGTGTCGCAACGACGAGGCCGTCGGCATTGTAATCTGTGAGGGGAACGCCGCCCAAGGTCACGCGCATTTGAACGAGTTGCGAGCGCTCGCCACGGCTCACGACCACATCGTTCAGCGCAAAAAGCGTGCTCGTATCCCCTGACGCCTTCGTGAGGACAGCTTTAAGGAGGGCCCGTTGGCTTAGTGCGTAATCGGCCTTGGCAATGCACTCAGCGGCGCGTCGGATTTCGCTGGAGCCGAGGCATGTCAGAAATCCGAGCGTGCCGATATTGATTCCGAAAACGACGGGTAGACGGGATTTTATTCTTTGAACAATGCGGAGAATGGTTCCATCTCCGCCGATCACAACAAGGAGTTCGCATTGCTCGGCAAGCGAGGTCTCATCAAGGTCGGATTCCATGCCTGCAAGAGGAGCGGTATTTTTATGCAGGAGGAAGGGAAGCGCGTTGCGCTCGAGTTCGGAAACCATCTCGCGCACCACTCCGGCGGCGTCCGGTTTTTCGGCATGGGCGATGAGGCCGATCATGCAGAGCGGGGTCGAGAACTCCAACGGGTGGAGGGAAGCGGCATATCGTGATGCGCTGACATATCTTGTTCTACTCCTATTAGCCAAACGCCGAAGTCAAAAGCAACGCCAACCTGCGAGCGGCTTTTCCAAGGCACATGTTGCGTTCCCTCGCATGCAGGGGGATAATGGTCGGCTATGGTGTTCGAATTAGAGTCGAAATATGATCCGCAGGGTGATCAAGCGCGGGCGATCGCGGGCCTGACACGCTCGCTTTCCGCCGGGAATCGACACCAAACGCTTCTCGGTGTGACGGGATCGGGAAAGACATTCACCACGGCGAACGTCATCCAGGAACTCGGCCGCCCCACGCTCATCATGTCGCATAACAAGACGCTGGCCGCGCAGCTCTACAGCGAGTTCAAGCAGTTCTTCCCGCACAACGCCGTGGAGTATTTTGTCAGTTATTTCGACTACTATCAGCCTGAGGCCTATATCCCGCGTTCGGACACCTATATTGAAAAAGACTCCTCGATCAACGAGGAGATCGAGCGTCTCAGGCTCTCAGCGGTGAGTTCACTCCTGACGCGCCGGGATACAATTATCGTGGCAAGCGTTTCGTGCATCTATGGTCTCGCATCCCCCGAAGATTTTTTGCAAATGCTCGTCACGATCCAGCCGAGGCAGCGGATCACTCGCGAGGAGTTTCTCTCAAAAATTGTGGAGATGCTTTACGAGCGCAACGACATCGCCTTCGGCCGGGGTAAGTTTCGGGTCCGAGGCGATGTGGTGGAGGTTCAACCGGCTCAAAATGATGACGAGGCTGTGAGGGTCGAGTTTTTTGGCGATGAAATCGACCGTATCAGCGTGTTTGACCCGTTAACCGGACATGCCAGTGCCACGCTCACGACGTTCACGCTTTTTCCTGCGAAGCAATTTGTCACGCCCCATGATAAACTCCGGACCGCCATGGTCGGAATCCGAGGGGAGCTGGAGGAACGGGTTGCGGAGTTTGAACGCCAAAGCAAATTCATCGAGGCCCAGCGCATCCGTATGCGAACCGAATTCGATCTCGAAATGATGCAGGAGATGGGATTCTGCAACGGCATCGAAAACTACTCGAGGCATCTCACTGGACGCCCGCCGGGGTCGCGACCCTACACGCTCCTGGATTTTCTACCAAAGGATCACCTTCTGGTCATCGACGAGTCCCATGCCACGGTGCCCCAGATCGGCGGCATGTATGCGGGAGACCGCTCCCGCAAAAGCGTTCTAGTGGAATACGGATTCCGACTGCCCAGCGCTTTGGACAACCGTCCGCTGAATTTTGGCGAGTTCATGGAGACTGCAAACCAGCTCGTCTATGTAAGCGCCACGCCTGGCAGTTTTGAAATCAATAACAGTGTGGTGGGCAACTCGACCTGGATTCCAAATGCCGAGAATAAATTCGGTGAGGGAGGCAAGGCAGCGGGGCTCAAGCACGCCGCGCCGTCCACACTAGAACTAGATGTCACAACGCCCGGCGCGAAGCTTGTGGTGGAGCAAATCATCCGCCCGACAGGTTTGTTGGATCCAAAGATCACAGTCCGTCCACTCAAGGCACAGATAGATGAAACAATCGAGCTCTGCAGGCGCCGGATCGAGATCAACGAGAGGATTCTCATCACCACTCTGACAAAAAAAACCGCCGAGGACCTTGCCGACTACCTTCGCGAAATCGGTCTTCGCGTGCGCTATCTCCACAGCGATATCGATACGATCGAGCGAGTTGAAATCCTTCGCACTCTTCGTGCGGGTGACTGTGATATTCTGGTAGGCATCAATCTCCTTCGCGAGGGTCTCGACCTGCCTGAAGTTTCGTTAGTTTGCATTTTAGATGCTGACAAGGAGGGCTACCTGCGAAGCCGGACGAGTCTTATTCAGACTGCTGGCCGTGCTGCGCGGCATCTCAATGGCGAGGTTGTTTTGTTTGCGGATACTATCACCGGCAGCATGCGCGATTTGCTCGATATCACGGAATACCGCCGGAGTCGCCAGGAGGCTCACAACAAAGAGCACGGAATCACGCCGCGTAGCGTCGTCCGGGCCGTCCAGGAAAGCCTCCATGTCATTGTCAAAGGCCGTGAGGTCGAGCAGGGAATCCTCCGCGAGGACTCTTCTGGATTCGATGCAGCGGAGCTCATTCGGGAACTGGAACGGGATATGGCGGACGCCGCATCGCGCCTGGAGTATGAAAGGGCAGCGCTTCTGCGTGATCAGATCTCTGAGCTAAAAAACGGCACTTCCACAACCGGCGCTCCACCTATTCGCAAGAAGGCGACCTACGCCAAGGCGAGTCGCAAGAAGCGGGGATAAATCAGAATGCCTTGCGGAGGTGGCTCGGAAGGATGCCGAGTTGCTCGCGGTATTTGGCAACCGTGCGGCGCGCCACGCCGAGGCCGCGGTCCGAAAGAAGTTTCACGATATCCTGGTCGCTGTAGGGATTGCGGTTGTTCTCCTCGCGCACGATTTGTGCGATCGCTTGCCGCACACTCTCGTTGCTCACGCCTTCTCCATCGCTGTTGGTGTATCCATGAGTGAAGAAATACTTCATCTCAAAAATACCCTGCGGGGTGGAAATGAACTTTCCAGCGGCGGCTCTGCTCACAGTGGTTTCGTGGACCCCGACGGCATCGGCGACTTGACTCATAGTCATCGGCTTCAAGTGCGAAGAGCCTCGATCCATGAACTCACGCTGACGTAGAGCGATCTCACGGCCGATGTTCAAGATTGTTTGTTGGCGTTGTTGGATGCTTTTAATGAAAAAATTTCCGCCCCGTATTTTATCGCGTAGGTATTCCCGGACCTCTTTCGATGATCCTGCGAGCATATCCTTGTAAGAGTCGGAAATCCTAAGGCGTGGGATTTCATCGCTGTTCAGACTCACCGTGTAGTCTTCACCGTCGTATTCTACGAGAACCTCGGGTGTGACAACTTGATTCGTATCTGTTGCATAGGCTCGGCCAGGCATCGGATCGAGCCGCGCAATCAACTCGGCGGCATGCTGGATCTCCTTGGGATCTAGATCCAGGGCCTTGGCAATCTCATTCAGTTTTTTTCGGCCGAGTTCATCGATATAGTGGCGGACGATTCGAGTTTCGGTGGAATACTGGCGCCCCTGGCTTTTCAGTTGCAGGAGGAGGCACTCGGCAAGGTTGCGGGCTGCTATGCCTGCGGGATCGAATTCCTGCACCTTTTCCAGCACCCGCTCGACTTCATCCGGCAGGCAATCCACCTCGGCAGCAATTTCGTTCGTTGTGGATCTCAGGTATCCGCCGTCATCGAGATTGCCGATGATTTCCACTGCGATGATGGCATCCTCCTTCGGCCAGGAAGCCGTTTGGAGTTGCTCGAGAAGATGCTCAGCAAGCGTGGGCGGACGGACCTGCGAATCCAGGAAATGCTGACGCTTCTCGAGGGCCTCACGAGTCCATGTCTCACCTGATGAGCGCTGGCTGTAGTATTCACTCCATTGCTCTTCAATCGGACTCGCCTGCTCCTGTGTAGTCTCGGTCGATCTTTCGGGGACGAGTTCTTCCAGTGCGGGATTGGCCCTCAGTTCGGTATCCACGAGTTGTCGGAGTTCGGCCAGCGGGGCTTGGAGGACATGCAGACTCTGCTGCATCTGCGGCGACAGCGATTGCTGGAGCGCCATCTTTGCTACTTGTTGCATGCCTGCCATA
>Ga0209598_10002784_pt1 | contig 13451 bp, 10 predicted proteins | sample M_140807_EF_Meta_FD_187317 | JGI IMG/M metagenome (GOLD analysis project Ga0209598, IMG submission 187317) | Freshwater microbial communities from Lake Montjoie, Canada to study carbon cycling - M_140807_EF_MetaG (SPAdes) (version 2) | ecosystem: Environmental > Aquatic > Freshwater > Lake... | reverse complement strand
CCGATTAAACTGGCCTGCCTGCTTTGGAAGGCTGTCCGGTAATCTTTTACGATTTCTTCAACGGTTAAAGAAAGGGTTTCAGACAAGCTGATGGTTCTTGTTTTTTCCAAAACTGACATATGTGTTCCGGTCGAAATTTACATATAATTAAAAGGGTCACAAAGGCCTGAGAGTGGTCAGGTACCTGTTTTAAACTGTTTTCCACTATTAGGTGCATAATTTTGGAAAATATTCCCTTAGGTTTGACCTTGTGAAGGTTTCCCGTTCCCTGTTCCAGAAAATAGAATCCCTGTTACATACAGCAGGATTTAAGGTTCGTTATGAAAAAGGAACTTTTAAAGGAGGCGCATGCCTAATACAGGATGAAAAGGTAGTGGTAATAAATAAGTTTTATTCTCTCGAAGGGCAAATTAATACCTTACTTGACATTCTGAAATCACTTGATACGGATGAAAGTTCTTTTTCTCCTGAACAAATGACCTTATTTAGAAAATTAAAAACTTCAACCCCGGAGTCTTGAAGGTTACTGTATTAGGTACCGGAACGTCACAGGGTGTGCCTGTAATTGCCTGTACCTGCGAGGTTTGTCATTCAGATAACCCAAAAGATAATAGACTTCGAAGCTCTGTTTTAATTGAAAAAAATGGAAAAACGATAGTCATTGACACCGGGCCTGACTTCAGAGCTCAGTTTCTGAGAGAAAACATTACCGATCTCCATGCTGTATTACTGACCCATTTGCATAAGGACCATGTTGCGGGACTGGACGATATCCGTGCTTTTAATTATAAATATAAAAAGGCAATGGAAGTTTTTGCTGACCGGCGCACCTTAGACCATCTTGTTCTCGAATTTCCCTACATTTTCAGAGAAGATAAATATCCTGGCGTTCCTGAAGTTGAAACTATTGAAATTTCCGAGCAACCTTTTATGGCAGCAGGAATAGAAATCATACCTGTTCTGGCTTACCACTATATGCTTCCGGTTTTCGGATTTAGAATAGATAATTTCGCCTACCTTACTGATGTAAAAACGTTACCTGAACCCTCTATAGAAAAACTAATGGATTTGGATATTTTGATACTAAATGCATTAAGAAAACAGCCACACATCTCCCATCTAAATCTAGAGGAAGCTTTACAATTAGTACAACTATTGCGTCCTAAAAAGTGTTATTTCACTCATATTTCTCATTTATTAGGAAAACATGATATTATTCAGTCTGAATTACCAGAAGGCGTTTTTCTTGCCTATGATGGTTTGAAACTTGAGTGTTAATCCTCAGTTATTGCTCTTCCCGGAAATCATTCCGGCAACCATGATACCCAGAAATACACAGGGTATATAAATCAGTAGAGAAAACACCATAAACCAAACCGGATGTGGAATCATGGTAATATTAATTATTCCCATTACGGTAAAAATCCCACCCAAAATCAATCCCTGAATTTTTGGATTTTGCGCACTGATTTTTGCAGCTACCAACCCGGCTGTAAAGCTACCTGCTACATATGCAAACAAAATAAACAGCAAAGCCCCAAATGGCATACTTTCCATTGCTTTTTTCATTTCCTCATAATTGTTGATGTCAATATTATCAGGAAGGCTAAATATCTGACCAGAAATCCATTCTATTCCTGAAATGACGACAAACCCGGCAACAAGCCCAGCTAAAATTGCGAGAAACCTTTTCATTGAATTGTGCAGTATAAAATCTCAAAGGTTAAATTTACGATTTTCTTTCCAAACATGTGATTTGTAAGCGCTTTTGACTTAACTTTCGGTTCTAAAAGCATTTTATAAAATGAGAAAACTTGCTACATTTCTGAGTTTGGTTTTATGCCTTATTACAGGCGTAAGTTATGCCGGTGGCGGACCTGATGCCTACGGTTACATCTGGAGAAACAATACTGACACTTCCGATGTAGTGTACAATTGGATTGATATCACTACAATTGGTACTCAGGTTACTGGTCTTACCGATGACAACTTTGTTGGACCTTTCAACATTGGATTCAATTTCCATTATTACTGGTCAGATAATCCAAAATTCTGGGTTGGTTCTAACGGATATGTTTCATTCCAAACCAATTGCAACATTGCTTCAACGGCTATTGGATTCCCTGATATTCCTACTGCCGGTGGAAACAACAATAACTTTGTTGCTCCCTTTTTGCAGGATTTGAAGCATGATTCTGATGATAATACTGTAAATCCTTCAAAAGTTTACTACTATACCAATAACGTAGACACTTTGATTATTTCCTACGAAGATGTTGCTTTCTGGACCAATACCACTTCGGGATGGCAGGGTGCAAACTCCTTCCAGATTATCCTCTGTGGTAATGATTCTTCCATCATCTTCCAGTATAAAACCCAAACAGGTACCTGGAATTCTTCTTATGACGCTGTTGCAAATCCTTTGATTGTAGGCATTGAAAATCTTACAGGAAGTGTTGGATTACAGGTGTCGAATAACGTTTATCCATCTCCAAACACTGCGGTTAAGTTTTATTACCCAGATGTTGTTACTTATGCTATTGACGACGTAAGTCCTGAGTATAATGACAATGCTGATAACGGTGGTATTTTCTGGTTAAAAGATCAGATTTATACTCCTGTTACAAACATTAAAAACACTGGTAATGTTAATGTTACTACAACATTTAATGTACAAGGACGTATCATTCCTTACGGTTTAATTACTCCGGTGTACAACAGAACGGATTCATTTAATACTCCACTTACACCAGGTCAGTCCGATATACTGACTTTTGGCGCAACCTTTGACCCGATGGCCGCTAATGCTGCCCCACATTCATCTTTCACACTGAGAACTTCTACCTTGTTAACCGGTGATGATGATCCTTCTAACAACACAAAAGATACTGAAATCAACGTTGTTGACTCTACTTTGGCTAGCGTTGTATTAAAATACGATAATGACGGTCAGGATGGCGATCTTTCCTGGACTGGTGGCAATGGCGGAGGCGGTATGTACTTCATTCCTCCTTATTATCCATGTGAAATTGATTCATTACAATTCTACACTTTCACTGTTTCTCCTACCACTTCCTTCTATGCTAACATAGTTGATGATGACGGTGCAAGCAATACTCCTGGAACAACATTGTATACTTCACTGGTACCAAACTCTGTTATTCCTCAGGCTGCTTATGCCTGGTTGACAGTGCCTTTGACCTCTCCATTAACTGTTACTTCCGGTGGTTTCTATGTAAGCTGGGTAATGAATGGCGATTCTATCGTTTTTGGAACTGAGTCTGCACCTCCAATTTCAAACAGATCCTATGAAATTCTTTCTAATACCTGGGCTCCTTACCGTAGCCAGTCAACTGAAGATATGATGATTCGTGTGGTACTGAAAGGTTCAACTGCAACTTCAGTAAGCGATATTTCTGGTGTTGGAACTTTCCAAGTTGGACAAAATTATCCTAATCCAGCTGTTGAGACTACTCAAATTGGTATGTCACTACCAAAAGCTGGTAATGTTACCCTTGCAGTTCGTGATCTAATGGGTCGTATGGTTTATACTCAGGAACTTAGTGGTTTAAATCAAGGTTCAAACACTATTAATCTTAATGTTAGTTCTCTAGCTTCTGGTCTGTATACTTATAGCCTGACTTTCGGTGAAACTACATTGACTCGTAGATTAACTGTAGCTCACTAATAAATTTTCAATCTTAAAAAAAACTGCCTCCTTTCGGAGGCAGTTTTTTTTTGCCTGGAATTGAAAAGTTCAATGCAGGTAAATCTATGGGTATATCAAATCTAATCTGAACTATAAATCCTTTCAGGAGATTTACCTTTGCAGCTAATTCATGCAAAACAGGAAGGCACTTACCTTATTGTTTGCTGCCAATTCCGTTGCGGGATTTGCACATGGCATTACCATGCTCGCGGTTCCGTGGTACCTTGTTAATCAATCCGGAAAAGCTGAAGGTGCTTCATTAAATGGAATCATGATGGGTTCGGTTACCCTTCTAACATTGTTTTGGAGCTTATTTACAGGCCCGGTAATTGATCGGTTTGACAGAAAACAAATATTTCAGGGGTTAAATCTTATCGGAGCAATAGTCCTTGGAATTGCTGCATTGTCAAGTACTACTACTTCTTCAGTTCCTTATTGGGCATTGTTTGCAGTAACAGCCTGTACATTGTTTAATTATAATCTGCATTATCCCAACTTGTATGCTTTCACTCAGGAAATATTGGAAACCAAATACTTGGGCAGAGTAACGGGTGCCATCGAATTTCAGGGTCAGATTACTGCCTTTTTTGGCATGGCAGTAGGTTCTATGTTGTTATCAGGCTCTAATGGGCTGGAAGATTTTCTTCCCGGAATACGGTTTGAAGGTGTCGGAATGAATATCATCCTCGGCATTGATGCAATTGCTTATTTTATTTCATTTATGCTATTAAGTCAACTAAAATACATCAGAATTAATGAAAGAATCCTTTCAAGAGGCAATATTCTAAAAAGATTGAACGAAGGTGTTTCCTATCTTAAATCAGATCGCAATATGTTGATCTTCGGGAATTGCTCATTTATGATTTTTCTGGTTCTTATGGTATTGGTTCAGGTTCTTTTGCCCGTTTATATTGGTCCCTTCCTTAAATTAAAGGGATCTGTATTTGCTTTTTTTGAAGGAGTGTATTCACTAGGGGCAATGGTTGCCGGTTTAGCTGGCATCTACGCATCAAAAAAGATTGAATCTTTACGGGCGGACACTACAATTATTCTATTGCTATTAAGTTCGGCAGTTTTGTTTATCATCTGGGCAATATTTCCTGGTCCTACAATTTTGATACTGGGTGGATTTTTCCTTGGTATTTTTAATGCTGGTGCAAGGGTCATCAGGCTTACGTATATTCTAAAAATAGTACCAAACGAAATTATTGGCAGAATAAATACTATTTTTCAACTGGTAAATCTTGCATTGAGAGGAATATTAATTTTTATGCTAGGATTACCCTTTTTTGATAGTTCAGTGGAATCTGAAAAGGTATTGTATGGCTTTTGGATAAGTGCGGGTATACTGATTTTTTCAGCTGTCTTACTCAATTTCCGATTCTCCAGAGTACCTTCTACTCAGAAAATCCAATGACAGGATTACCCTATACCTTAAACGAAATTCAGACTGTAACCGGCGGAAAATTAATTTCAGGTACCGGAAATGAAATATTTCAAACTGTTTCAATACACTCTGGAGAAATTCTTCCCGGCCATGAAACCGTTTTCATTGCAATAAAAACTGCCAACAGAGATGGACATCAATTTGTTAGGGAAGCATATGAAAAAGGTGTCCGAAATTTTATCGTGTCTGCTGAATGTACGCTTCCATTAGAATGCTCCATATTACTGGTTGAAAATACCATTTCAGCGCTCCAGGCCTGGGCTACTTTTCACAGAAGGAAATTCAATATTCCAGTTATTGGGATAACAGGTAGCAATGGAAAAACAACTGTAAAAGAGTGGCTGTCCACCTTGGTTGAAGGAAGTTTTCAGTTTTGCAAAAGTCCGAAAAGTTATAACAGCCAAATAGGCGTTCCGCTTTCAGTCCTTGGAATTTCCGAATCTCATGAAATTGCGTTTTTCGAAGCAGGCATTTCTACAACTGGCGAAATGGAAAAACTTAGGGAAATAATTCAACCCACTCTTGGAATATTAACTCACCTTGGATCTGCCCATGCGGAAGGATTTACCTCCTTCGAAGAAAAAGTCAGAGAAAAATTAATCCTGTTTAGAGATACTCCAATATTGCTTACTCCTTCAGAAAACCTACCTTTTCTCAATGGTATTTCGGCTATTTCTCCTGATACGCTTAATCCTAATTCAGAAGTTAGCATAGACAACAGGGGCTGGGAAATTTCATTTGAAGAATCAGAATTAAATACTTCGTTTATTTTAAATGTACCTGGCGAAACTGCCTTAGAAAATTATCTACTTTCGGTTTTGGCTGCAAGACAAATAGGTCTTGACTGGCAAACCATTCAGTCCAATTCCTCTGAAATTGGTGCAGTAAAAATGAGACTGGAATTTATTACCTCAAATCCGGCCATTACTTTAATAAATGATACCTATAATGCAGATTCAGATAGTGTGCTGCAGGCTTTTCAATTGTTAAAATCTGATACTACCCAACCTTCAAAGTTTATTATATTAAGTGATCTCGAACATTTGGGTAAAAACAGCCTGCAAATGCATGAACAATTATTGGATGAGGCAATTCATTTTTTTACTTATTTAAATATTGGTGTTACTGGCCCTCAGTTTAAATTTCCTGCTGAAGCCAGAGGGGTTTTATGGGCAGATACCCCCAAGGCGCTTTTGAATAAAATTGGTAAATCCCGGTTGAACAACCACACGGTTCTATTAAAGGGAAGCAGAAAATTCTCCCTTGAATCCCTGATTCCTGAGTTGGTTCCTCAGGTACATGCATCCTACCTAACCATTAATCTCGATGCTATAAAAAGCAATTTTAGAATAATGAAAAGCCGCCTGGCTACTGACACCAAAACTATGGCTATGGTGAAAGCATCAGCATATGGTACTGGTCTTTGGGAAGTGGCGTCAGAGTTGGAAAAAGCAGGATCGGATTTTTTATCAGTTGCCTATACTTCTGAAGGAATACAGCTTAGGGAAAAAGGAATTCGGCTACCTATAATGGTTATGAATCCTGACCCGGCAACGCTCGATCAACTGCTTAACAATAACTTACAGCCAGCTATTTCCTCTCTGGCACTATTGGAAACATATCACAGCATTGTTTCAGAAAACAGTTATAGTTCTGCAGGAATTCATATAGAAGTAGAAACAGGGATGATGCGACTTGGATTTAAGCCGGAAGAGCTCAACTTTCTTTTGGAAAAACTGAGAAAATACAAATCGCTCAAACCCATTTCTGTATTTACGCACCTTGCAGGAGCCGAAGACCCCGAAGAAGATTTTTTTACTTTGACACAAATAGAGATTTTTCAATCCTTTTGTTCTACATTATTTAAAGTTACCGGTCCTATTCTCAGACATGTTTCAAATTCAGCTGGCATTATCCGGTTTAAGGATTTCCCTTTTGAAATGGTCAGGATGGGCATAGGACTATATGGCGTTTCCCCGGTAGCGGGTTTTGAAGAATTCAAAGAAGTGGTTAGTTTAATTTCCACTATTTCTCAAATCCATAATTGCCCTCCTGGTACAGGAATTTCTTATAACAGAAGTTACATAACTAAACGGCAAAGCAGAATTGCAACCATTCCAGTGGGATATGCTGATGGAATTCCCAGAAACCTAGGTAATGAAAAAATTTCATTTTTAATTAGAAACCAAAGAGTACCAGTGGTAGGTAAAATTTGCATGGATATGTTAATGGTTGATATCACAGATGTACCGGATGCAAAAGAAGGAGACGAAGTTTTAATTTTTGGTTCACTAAATGACAAAAGGATAAGTCTGAATGAACTTGCAATCGCATCAGGAACGATACCATATGAAATTTTAACCCATTTAAGCCAAAGACTGCACAGGGTCTACTCTAAGGAATAGTTTTAACTTAATCTCTTATATATGTCTAAGAGTTTTAAACATTCAGTATTCCAATTCCAAAACTGTTCATCTACATAACTTTTCAGATTATCAGGATTTTCAATGATACCAAGCAGTTGTTTGATAATTTCTTCCGAATTTTGAGTAAAATCTAAAGTAATAATTCCCTGACTTAATTCAGATTTTTGAAGAAATTTAAAAAAAGAAGGAAGAACAATCTTGCGGTTACAAGCAAGTGTTTCATATACTTTGGAAGGAACTTTCAGACTAATATGTTCGGCAAACTGATAAGGAGCCAACACAAATAATGAATTTGAAATAAGCGTCCTTATTTTTTCCGGACTAATAAATTCTTTAACGCCTAAAAGAGTAAGAGAATTCAGATTTTTGGGTTCAACTTTATGTAAAATTTTTTCTACAATTGTATTACTTGCTGCAGAATATCCTGCAATTACCAAATTGGTTTTTCTGTATTTATTTAAAGTTTGCCAAAGTTCGATTGCTTTAAATACTCCCCATTCTTCAGATAACGTACCATAAAACAAAATGTAATTTTCAGGATTAGAATACGATTTCTGCTTAGGTATAAATGGTAATGCAAAATTTCTGATAATAATTGTCTTTTGGGGATATTTATTTAGTACCCTTGAGTAGGATTCTTCGGCTACAATTATTGTATCTGCAAAATCAAAGAAAAGAAATTCATTAATCCATACCAATGATTTAAATAAATAATTAAGTATAAACTTGCTTTTATAATTTTCATTTACATTATCCAGATGGTCTTCATGTAAATCAATAATATTTTTATTGTTTCTGATTATTTTATTCAAAGCTCCAACCCAAGCCAAATCTGGGCTATGCATATGTAACACATCCGGTTTCAGGGCAAAACATAAACGCAATACTTTAAAATGAGCTTTCAATCTTGAATACCAGGAACCCGCAATAAAATCTCCGGTAATTACCCGAATACCATTAGAATTAACAGGATTTGAATTGCCAGACGAACCAAAAACAGTACAATCCCAGCCATTTTCCTGCAAAACTTTCGCTCCTTTTTCAAACATTCTTGGATGATTCCAGGGTTGAAGAATTCCTGCAATTAGTACAGATTTCTTTTTGGTTTGTTTAGTTTTGAGCATTCAAGATTTATGGAAAACTATTCAGGCCTGAAGGAAAAAATCGAAGCTGCCTATAACAATCCTTCATTGTTGGAGCAGCAGGAATACAAAACAGCAGTGCAAGAAACTATGATGCTGTTGAATGCAGGAAAAGTCAGATGTGCTGAACCAGGTTCAGAAAACTGGATTGTAAATTCATGGGCAAAGCAGGCCATACTATTATATTTTAAAATTTCAGGAATGGAAAGAATAGAATCCGGTCCCTTTGTGTTTTATGACAAAATACCACTAAAAAATGATTTTGAACAATCTGGAGTAAGAGTTGTTCCTCAGGCGCTGGCAAGGTATGGTTCTTTTCTTGAAGCAGGTGTAATCCTTATGCCTTCTTATGTCAATATCGGCGCTTATGTGGGGAGTGGAACCATGGTTGATACCTGGGCAACCGTTGGTTCCTGCGCACAAATTGGGAAAAATGTGCATCTGAGTGGGGGAGTTGGAATTGGAGGTGTTCTCGAACCTTTGCAAGCTAGTCCCGTGATCATTGAAGACCATGCTTTTATTGGGAGTCGTGCCATTGTTGTTGAAGGAGTGAGAGTAGGAAAAGAAGCGGTTCTTGGCGCAAACGTTGTCCTCACTGGTTCTACTCATATTTTGGATGTATCAGGGAGCGAAACTATAACGCATAAAGGTTACATTCCTGAAAGAAGTGTTGTAATTCCAGGTACCTATCCAAAGCAATTTCCTTCCGGTACATTTCAAGTTTCCTGTGCGTTGATTATTGGTAAGCGAAAGCCTTCAACTGATCTTAAAACTTCCCTGAATGATGTTTTAAGAGAATATTCTATCGCTGTCTGAATTCATTTGGAATAATGAACAGCTATTTTTTTTAGATTAAACGGAAACTGTTTGTTTTCGATAGTTCCTGTGTTTAAGTCAATTTTAATCAACGTGGAATCCTGAATACCATAGAGACAATTCCTTAGAGTATCCAATTCAATTTCATTTGCCAAAACAGAATATTTATTCTCTGAATTGGCTTGAAATATATCCCAAACCTGGATGCCAGAACTGCAAGCCATCCATACTTTATTCTGAAAGCAAGATATGTCATAGATTTCTTCGTTATTTAGGGTAAGGGTTTTTAAAACTGCTGAACCATATTTATCCATCACATAAACCTGAGCTGAATTATTGATGTCATTTCCAGCAACCACAATTTCATTTCCTGACAGGTTTTGCATTCCAGTTATTTTAACATTAAATATTTTAGTATTATACACCATTTGCGCAAATTTGTCATAAATAGTTAATTTTCCTTCATATTCCGAAAATCCATTCATCGCAAAACAGCTTATCCCGGAACCCATAAATACTTTAGATACGCCCTGTGGCAAATCACTCACCTGTCCAGAAGGAATACCACTTCCTGAATAAAATCTTCCAAAAGGAAATATATCCAATCCCGCTACACAAGTACCCCTGTAGCCATGAACATCCTTAAAACTTTTTTCTCCTGAACCAGAGGTAACAATATCCTGAGCAATCAATGTGCCTGGTAGAATTCCGGTATCATAGATTTGAAGTTTACCATTTTGAGAACCACAACAATACAGCAGTCCATTAGAATTATCCAACCAAAGCCCTGAAGCTGGAATCACATCTGTAGAAAATGTGGTGGTTTGATTCAACATTGAATCGAGTAACATAACTGATGCCGGATTGTTACCAGAACCAGTTAACAATGCTAATCCCAAGAAATATTGAGGATATGGAGCTATCTCAATTGGCACACTAATAAAATCACTGTTGCCAGACATATCCTCCACCCGAAAGATAACTTTATAACTTCCTCCAAAAATATACCTGTCACCTGCTGGAACAGAAAAGGTAAAGGAGCTTTCGGTTCCACTTAAAGATTTATATTCAGCAGAAACAATTCTACTGCCATCTGCTGTAACCACTTGCGCAGAAACTCCAGAAAGTCCTTTGTTATCTCCAGCAGTTCCGGAAATAAAAATAAGATCGGAGGCGACAAATGCAGCACCGGCTAAGGGTTGAGATATTCTAAGGAAGGGTGATTCTGTGTCCTTTTTTTTACAGGAATAAATCAAAAAAAGCAGTGCTACAAGCCATCTGGTTTTTACCACACTTCAATTTAAACAATTTATTGATTATTCACAATAAATTTAAAGCTACTTTGGGTTTTTATATTTACAAGGACATACAATCCATCTGTCAAATTCGAAACATCGATTGGCACTTTTGCATACTCTGCCAATAATTTTCCTTGACTATTATAAAGGGATAAAGGGAAGTCTGATTCTTTAATTCCATTCAGAAACAGGGTCCCTTTTACTGGATTCGGATATAGTGTTATTTCTGAATTACTTGAAAGAGAGGATTCGATTCCGGTAGATGATGGTTCAAATTGAAAGGACCTTGGAGAAATTCCCACAGGGAAAACCCCTTCCTGACTTGTATCTGAATAGACATACATAGACCCATTTGTTACAAAATCTGTTTGTGAAATAAAAAGTTGTTGCAATGTTGCATCGTATATAAAAGCATAATAATCTCCAGGTAAATAAAAAGTGTCTATTACACCTGTAGTTAAATCGAGTTTGGAAATTGCCGGAACAGTACTTATATCATTATTAAACAAAATACCTGATGCATCCTTTGCAAATCCCCCATAGGAAATAATACCTGTTTGAATCGTATCTTCCGCAAGCTGTGACATCCTATCAATAACTGTAAGGCTTAGACCGTTTACAAAATATTCAGGGCACATTGCTATAAATTTATTTCCGTTGGAAATGAGCTTAACCGGATTTGGCATTACACTAATTGTTTTTGATGTATCCATAGTAATCAGGTCAATTAACACGATTTTATTATCGTTTGAGAATCCTGGTGCTGCTGCCCATAGTGTAGTTCCATCCAGATAAAAATCCTCTATTCCAGAGTTTATCTTATCAATTCCGAGCGTATCAATTAATTGCAAGGTCTGTACATCATAGGATCTGAAATAAGGGGGAACATTACCTCCTGTAAGCACTTGATTTCCCCAAAAAGTAAATGTTCTTGCATTGGCTGAAATGCTAAAAAGCAAACTGTCATTTTTAAATGCAAGAATGTTTCCATCACCATCAGTCATTACCACAGTATCATGAAACATAAGCAACTGGGTTCCATATCCGGTAAAAGAATCTACAGGAGTATAAATACCTGATGGAAGAGATAAAATTCCATATTCACCTAAACCGGAAAAAGCACCTTCGTGTAAGATATGGAGTTTGCCCTGAGGAAGGGTTTGAGCAATCAGAAAATGAAATCCTGAAGCGACTAAAAAAAACAAGAATTTTTTCATTTGAACCTTATGGTAATTTGCCTGATTTCACGGATGAGACAAAGCAAATGAAACCACAGATTTCATATGAAATTGACTCATGAAATACTTCATTCCGCGAAAGTTTTCATGTACCACCCTGGCAGGTATCCTGGCTCACGCTGCCGGTTCCTGCCTTCCCAAAAAAATTCAGTGGCACGGGGCAATAATTGCGTTTACAGTTGCGGGACAGCTACCGGTTAAAACGGTATTCCCTATTATTTCCTCAATGGAAACCCTGATGGTTGTTAAAGAACACCACAAATATACGGATGAAGTAAAAAGAAATGTTTCCACATCTCTTTTTTTTTAATAACAGTCCATCTGTTATCAAATTGTTACGGCTTCTTTATCAGTGTATTAACACGAGCGTAGTTATAAACACTTGTGGGTTACCATTGTTGGTTATTGGTGCGTTAATATGTAACTTGACATTCAAGTAATTATAAATAAAATTTGATGTTCAGACTATTCTTTTTTAGTACCAATAGCGCTATCAGATAATATACCTTTGCATCCCTCATTAACATGAATAGCGAAAGCCTGCCCAAGCCAGATAACGATAAATTTCAGAGACTTAAACCTCAGCGCGCAAATGCTGTCCTTCAAAGCCTTGCAAAAATTCCACCAAATGCACTTGAAATGGAACAAGCGGTTTTGGGTGCCATTCTGTTGGAAAAAAATGCCATTACAGCGGTAATGGATGTATTAAAACCTGAAAGTTTTTATTCAGATCAACATAGAATTATTTATGAAACAGTTCTTGATTTATTTCAAACCTCCCAACCAATTGACTTATTAACGGTATCCAATCACCTTCGTACCAAAGGGAAACTGGAGCAAGCTGGTTCAGCCTATTATCTTGCCGAACTAACCTCAAGAGTTGCTTCTGCTGCCAACATTGAATTTCACGCAAGAGTAATTGCTGAAAAATACCTGCAAAGGGAGCTCATTTTTATTTCTGACAGAATTATCAGGGATGCCTTTGAGGACACAACAGATGTTCTTGAATTGCTCGACCGTGCAGAATCAGATTTATTTAGTCTTTCAGAAAACAACCTCAGGCGGAATTATTCCACCATGAAAGACTTGATTGTGAAAACCATCCGTCAGCTGGAAGTAATCAAAAGCAAAGGGAATTCTATCACCGGAGTGCCCAGCGGATTTTCCCAACTCGATCAAATGACCGCTGGTTTTCAATCTTCTGACCTTATTATCATAGCAGCAAGACCCGCAATGGGTAAAACCGCATTTGTGCTTACCCTGGCGAGAAATGCAGCCGTAAGATTTAAAATACCGGTAGCTTTCTTTTCGCTGGAAATGTCTGCCACCCAACTGGTTCAAAGGCTAATTTCAGCAGAAGCTGAAGTTCCTCAGG
>Ga0209598_10002783_pt1 | contig 13452 bp, 11 predicted proteins | sample M_140807_EF_Meta_FD_187317 | JGI IMG/M metagenome (GOLD analysis project Ga0209598, IMG submission 187317) | Freshwater microbial communities from Lake Montjoie, Canada to study carbon cycling - M_140807_EF_MetaG (SPAdes) (version 2) | ecosystem: Environmental > Aquatic > Freshwater > Lake... | reverse complement strand
CAGGAGCCAGGAATTGAGCGCCGAACCACTGGGGGAGCTGTAGGGAGAACCGGTGCCGTCGGGGGGTGCCACGGGCAGGAGCTGCCAGACCCCCACCCCTTCGCGGCCCAGCAGCTCGACCCAGTCCCGGGCGGCGGCCCCCAGGGTGCCGCAACCGGTGGACGACGGCAGGGAGGTGGGGTGGAGTAGCACCCCACATTGGCGAGGGGGGACAGGGCCGCTCACGACTCCGGCAGCCGGTAGGCGGAGATGATGCGCTGGGCGAAGGCTGGGATATGGCGCTCGGCGATGGCGGGGTGATGGCGCCGCAGCCAGAGGGCGTTGCGGGTGAAATGGGAATCGATCGAGAAGCGGCCGTATTCGAGGCCCTTGGGCCCGAACCGCTGGACAAAAAAGCCCACCAGTTCCGCTAAAACCATCGGCAGGCGCACGGCCTTGTCGTAGGCCCCGATGCCCTGTTGCACGGCTTGGCGACGGTCACCGGCACTGAACACAGCGCCCGTCTCTAGCTCCCCTTCCACCAGATCGAGCAGCTGCTGTCCTAGGGCATTGCGCACGGTGATCCACTGATTGCCGAAACCAGCTCCCATGTAACCAACCACGAGATCAGCTCCGGCATTGGTGTAATCGAAGCAACTCAGACAACTGGGGGCAAAGACGTCCTTGAGCCGGGGTGTATCGAGCCCAAAGAAAGGCACCGTTTCCGTGCTGCCATCGCTGTGGCGGAAATGGATTCGAAAATCCTGCATGAATTCATAGTGGACCACCGTCGCCGGTGAATGGCTGGCACTCTCCAGAAAGGTCTGGAGACCCTCACGGCTGACGTTGTCCACACAGGGGAGGCCCAGCACGTAGAGCTGTTCCAGGGGCAGGGTGGCCTGCACCGCCCTCAGGGCCTGAACCTGGCAACCCACCCCGATCGCCAACAGGCGCTCGATGCCGCTGCCCGGCAATTGCTCAAGCACCTCCAGATTGGGGGAAAGGGTGGGTTTGTTGACCCTGGCCTCCAAAACCTCCTGCGGCGTGCGCGCCAGCCGGGGTAAGGGAGTAAAGCGGTCCTCAGGGCTTTGGCCGACACAAAGGACCGCGTCCACCAGACCCGTTTCCAGGGCACGAACGCCAATCTGGGAAACGATGCCAGTCCATTGGGCCCCCTCGATCGGCTGGCGCATGCGGGCCGTCAGCATCCGTTGCTGCACCCCGAAATACAACTCGTCCTCCCGGTCCAGATCACGGCTGCGGCCGTGGGCTGCGATTTCCATGGCTTCGAAGCGCTGTTCCAGAAATGCACAGGCTTGGCGCACATAGGCCACCCAACGGGTATCGCAGAGCCCGCAGTCGCTGCAAAGATCCTTGGCGGGGCGAGGACCGCCCTTGGCCATGGGGCGGGCCCGCTCATGGGGAGCCGGCCGCCCGGGGGGTGGGTTGGGGGATTCGGACGCGGCAGGGGCGCTGGTCAAGGCCGCAACAGGTACGGAAGGGCTCAACCTATCGAGCACGGGGCCTTGGCGGGGTGGGGAGACTGGGCCGGTGGTGGAGACTGGATCCCTGTTTTGTCACCTCCTGAGCCGATGGCACCCCGCCGGGATCCCCGACCTCCCGCCCGCTCGCGACCGGGTCGCCCGTCAGCCAAGGCGGCCCGGCGGGCCCCGGAAGCGGGTCCCAGCTGGCTTGAGCGCCTGGCCTCCCTACCCCGACCGTCGCCCCGCAGTCTTGTGCTGGCCAGCCTCGCCCTGGCAGGGGCCCTGGTCGGAGGCTTTCTGATGGCGATGGCCTGGCCCCTGAATGACCGTTCCGAAGGGCTCAAAATCGATGTCACCCCGGCCACCCTGGCGGCCCGGCCGAAGCGATCGGTCACCGTGCTGGTGATCGGCACCGATGCGGACCGCACGGGCGATGGTGAAACCGCAGCGGCGCCGAAAGGCCCCGCCAATGCCGACGCCCTGCTACTGATGCGCGTCAACCCCAAGGGCCCCCTCCAGGTGCTGAATCTGCCGGTGGAACTGGCGGTGCTGGTCCCGGGGGAGAAGGAACCCAACCGGCTTGCCGACCTTTATCGCCGCGGCGGCGTGGCCCTGACCGCCGATGGCGTAAGGGATGTGGTTGGCCTGGACAAATCCGAACCCGACCGGTTTGTGGTGCTGCCCCGGGCGGCCCTGCGCCAGATCGTCGACGGTGTTGGTGGCCTGGAATTGAGCCCCACCCGAACCATGAAATATCGAGACAAGGCTCAGAACTACAAGATCGATCTGCAGACCGGTCTACAACGGCTCAATGGCAAGCAAGTGGAGCAGATGCTGCGCTTCCGCGACAAAGATTTCGGGGAATCGGGTCGGCGCAACAACCACAAATTGGTGGAAACCAGTCTGCGCGATCAGTGGGCCCGTGCCGATCAGTTGGCCAACTTACCCGCCCTGATCAACAGCGTGCGCCCCCAAGTCGAAACCAATTTGACGACGGAGGAGACCCTGAGCCTGTTTGCCGCTGCCCTCGAAACCAACCGACCGATTCAATTCGCCAGCCTGCCCCTGAAGCCCGCCAACAAGGACTTCGGCGATTTGCGCCAGCTGGATGCCAAACCTTCGCAAAAACTCTGGTCCGCCCCAGGCTCCTAGGGACTGGTGGCCTGGGCTCAGGCCACCCCTAGACAATCCAGCTGGGCCCAACGGCGTAGCAGCCGCAGGGCCAGGGCTTCATCGCCACCGTCGGTCAACGTCTGCGCTGGCCGCTCTGCCAGACAACCCAACCAGGGCAGACCATCTCGCCGGCGGGCTTCTGGGTCCCAGGGGCCACCCCACTGAATCAAACCGACGAGGGGCACCTGCCAGCGTTGCAGCAGGGCCGTTCCGGCGGCGGGCATGCCCGTGGCCAATTGACCGTGCTCCAACACCAACAGGCTGGGCTGGCGCCAGGCTCCGAGCAGCTCCGCCCAATGACCACCGCCATCAAGGGCGAGTCCTGGATCAAGGGGGAGGGACGCCAGCCAGGGATCCGGACAGCGCGACAACTGGGCCATGGTCCGCTGGGGATCGGCGACGCCGTCCAGGGTCCCCACAGGGACCCCCAGCAGATGGGCCAGACGATCCGTGGTGGAAGCCAGGAAGGCCCCCGCTGCCCCAAGGCTGGCAGAGGGCCCTTGGGCCAGTAGCAGCAAATGAAGGGGGGGCATCGAGGTCAAGGCCGCCAGGGAGTGGGGTGAAAATGGGGCCACGTACGCTTCTACCATCGGAGCACTGTGAGCAGCCCACTGCCTTGTGACGACATTCTCGACTGCTGAAAGGCTGGAGTTGGGCGGTTACCAACCCCAAGGGCCTGCCGACAGCCGAAGGTTGCGCCTCTTCAGTGGCACATCCAACCCCGATCTGGCGGAAGAGATCGGGGCCTATCTGGGGGTAGCCGATGGTCCTCGGGTGATCAAGCGCTTTGCCGATGGCGAACTGTATATCCAAATTCAGGAATCGATCCGGGGCTGTGATGTGTTTCTCATCCAGCCGACCTGCGCCCCAGTCAATGATCACCTCATGGAACTGGTGATCATGGTCGACGCCTGTCGCCGGGCCTCGGCCCGGCAGGTTACCGCTGTGATTCCCTATTATGGCTATGCCCGCGCCGACCGCAAGACGGCCGGCCGCGAATCAATCACCGCCAAATTGGTGGCTAATTTACTGGTTAAGTCCGGTGTCGATCGAGTGCTGGCCATGGACCTCCATTCCTCGCAGATTCAAGGCTATTTCGACATTCCTTGCGATCACATTTATGGCTCTCCCGTGCTGGTCGACTACCTCGGCACCCGGGATCTTGGCGAAGTGGTGGTGGTTTCTCCTGATGTGGGCGGAGTGGCCCGCGCCCGGGCCTTTGCCAAGCAGATGAACGATGCCCCTTTAGCGATCATCGATAAGCGCCGCTCGGGTCATAACGTCGCCGAAAGTCTCACCGTGATTGGCGATGTCATCGGCAAAACGGCCATTCTGATTGACGACATGATCGACACCGGCGGCACAATCTGCCAGGGAGCCAAGCTCTTGCGGCAACGGGGGGCAGCCCGGGTCCTCGCCTGCGCCACCCATGCCGTCTTCTCGCCTCCGGCAGTGGAGCGCCTTTCCACGCCCGGGCTGTTTGAAGAGGTGGTTGTCACCAACAGCATTCCCCTCACCCCGGAACGACGCTTCCCCCAGCTCCAGGTGCTCTCGGTGGCCAACATGCTGGGCGAGGCCATCTGGCGCATTCACGAAGAAAGCTCGGTGAGCTCCATGTTCCGCTGATTTCTGTGGCCCCCATGCATCGCCCCGGCCCCGCCGGAGGTCAGAGCACAGATCCGGGGCCGCCCCTGGCCCGTCGCGCTCGCCTCAAACGTCTGCTCCCCGCCAGCCTCACCCTGCTGGTCACCTCCCTCTTACCCATGGCCGCCCTACCGGCGGCTGGCCTAGCCAACGACAGTGTCGGCACCTTGCCCCAGCCCCGGGGCCGGCGAATCGGCGTGTGGATGACCAACAGCCCGAGTCCCCTTTATTACGATCCCAGGCGCATCGAGGCCGCCGTGGCCGAACTGGCCGCCACGGGCTTCAACACCCTCTACCCCAACGTCTGGAGCCGAGGTACCACATTTCACCGCAGCCGTTACGCCCCACTGGAACCCACCCTGGCGGCGGTCAACCCCAACCTGGATCCAATCTGTCGCATCACCAAGGCAGCCCAGCGCCACGGCATGCAGGTGGTGCCCTGGTTTGAATACGGGTTGATGGAACCGGGAGATGCGGAGGTGGTGCGTCTCCATCCCGACTGGGTGCTGCGCCGCGCCGATGGCAGCGCCCTTTACGCCCTCCATGGCGCCGACCTGCGCACCTCCCCGCTCAAGGATTTGCGGGTCTGGCTTAATCCGGCCCATCCTGGGGTGCGGGAGCGCTTCATCGGCCTGATCGTGGAGATCGTGCAGCGCTGCGGCGTAGATGGCATCCAGTTGGATGATCACTTCGCCTGGCCGGTGGATCTCGGCTATGACGATTACACCCGCTGGCTCTATCAGCAAAGCACCGGCCGTGTACCGCCCACCAACCCCAATGATCGCTATTGGATGCGCTGGCGCCGGGATCAGCTCACCAGCCTGATGCGGGAGCTGCGGGGTCGATTGCAACAGGCTTCCTCCGGCAAACGGCTGGTGATCAGCCTCTCGCCGGGACCTTTTCGCTCGGCATTCAACGAATGGCTCCAGGACTGGGAGTTATGGGCCTTGGGCGGGCTCATCGATGATCTGGTGGTGCAGAACTACGCCTACACCATGGAAGGGTTCACCAATGATCTCAACCAGTCGGCCCTGATCAAGGCCCATCGCTGGGGGGTCCCCGTCGAAATCGGCGTCCTGGCCGGCCTGGGATCCCGTACGACGGACATGGCCACCATCGCCCAGAAAGTGCAATTGGCCGCCAGCAGGGGCCACGGCGTGATTTATTTCTTTTGGGAGGGCCTATGGGGCCAGTACGCCGGACCCGAAGGCGGCCCCTATCGCCAGAGCCAGTTCAATGCCCTGCATCGCTATGCCTTCAGCACCCCCACCAGCTGGCCCGGGGGGAACTGGCCCTCGGCCCAGACCCCTCGTCGTCTACCCCCCTCGCCTCCACCCCCATTGGGCATCGGGCGGGTCCTGACGCCCCCTCCGCCTCCCCCACCCGTGCCGGAGTGAGAGGGCAGATCGTCGATGGGCCAACCCAGGGGCACCGTCTCAAGGGGGCGCCAATCCCTGATTGCTTCGATGCTCCAGAAGCCTGGTTTGGGCCCCATCAAGCCGACCGGCGCCGTGAAGGATTCGGGTAATCCGATCGATGTCCAGCACCGCATGGAGCCGATAGCCACCCGTTTCCAACCGCTGGCGGGCCCGGCAATCCTTGGTGCCGCCATGGTCAATGAACACCACCACATCCTGCACTTGGAGTCCGGAACTTTCCAACTTGGCGATCCCATCCAGCACGCTGCCACCGGTAATCAGGACATCGTCCACGACCACTACCAGATCACCCTCCTCAAAATCGCCCTCAATCAACCGGCGGGCCCCATGGGCCTTCACTTCCTTGCGCGGATAAATCAGCGGTTTGTGGAGCAGGAGGGAAAGGCCGGTGGCGGTGGGCAAAGAGCCGTAGGGAATGCCGGCAATACGATCAAAGGCAAGTTCGGCCATCGCCAGGGAATAGGCATGTAGAACTCGATGAAAAAGATTCGGATCGGAAATAATCTGACGCAAGTCTATGTAATAACTGAAGATATCTCCAGAGGCCTGAACATATTCTCCGAACAGCAGGCACCCGACATCAAACAAATCGAGAATCAGCTCGGCATGGGGGTCGGCCATGACCTCCACCCCGATGGCACCCTGGAGACTCTCTGGGACCTGTTGGCCAGGGCCCCTAGTGGGTTGGGGAACCCATAACTGGCACGAATTCTGGCGGCTTTGGGAGCGGCGCTCCAGCCATTGCTGTCGCTGTTGGTCGATGCGGCCCTTGAGGGCGGCGGCCCTGACGGCGATATCCGCCTCCACTAGAAGGTTCTGGGGTAGGGGCAACAACAGCCCATCGGCGCTGTCGCTGAGACCGGCCTCCAACAGAGCAACCAGGCGATCTTCTTCCGCCCAGAGACTCCTGAGGATGAGAAACCGCTCCGGGGCCTCCTGCCTGACCCTGGCCAGGATCTCCGGATCACTGGTGCCCACTTCCAGCAGTAGTTGCTCGGGTGTTCCCCACGACTGGCATTCCCTCACCACCTGCAAATAGAGGGGATCCTGCTCATTGGGATGGTGTTGGATCCGTCGTGCAGCTGGATTGGAACTGTGGCAAGTGACCACAACCGCCCGCTGGTGATAGAGCAGGAATGGCGCTGCGATGTCCTGTCCCGCCAGCGGGGACAGGGTCACCGCATCGGCCCCCAGGTCCTTGAACAGGTAGCTGGCCAGGGCCGAGGAACTGTTGAGGTCGCCGTGTTTGGCGTCCACGATCAAGGGAATCCCCGGCGGCACCAATTCGCGCACCTCCCGTAACAACTCCAGCCCCACCGGGCCCAGGGCCTGATAAAAACCGAGGCTGGGTTTATAGGCGCACACATGGTCGGCGGTGGCTTCGATCACCGCCTTGATCCAGTGGCGGGCCAGGGAAAGAAAGGACCGACCGCCCATGCCCCGTCCTTGGGCCCAGGTGTTCAACATCTCCGGATTGGGATCCAATCCCGTCACCAACAAGGTCTGGTTACGGGAAATGACCTCGGTGAGTTGAACGAAAAAACCCATCGCCAATGATTATAGTTTAGTGGGGGGGGGATCTCTTGGAGAGTTCTTCAAACAATTCGAAGCAACTAATGGCCGAGCTGAATAACGATGTAAAAGCTCTCATTCAATAGTTGGGCCCTGGGCCAGCTTAGAGGGCCGTGATTTCCGGGTAGATCGGCTGCCAGGACGCTGCCTCAAGGCATTGTAAGGCCTCTGCCTCGGTGGTGGCCCTGCGGGCTAGCCCCTCCGCCACCGCCGCCAGGGCCACGGCCCGGGCCACGGAGGTGGATACCTGATGCACCTGGTCAAGGCCCACCATCAGGGAGGCGTCTGGATCATGGGCGGCGGGAATTTCATCGGCCAACGCCCCGATACAGGCATCAATCATGGCCTCACTGACCTGGCTGGCCCCCACGGCCACCGCCGCAAAACCCAGGCCGGGAAACACAAAGCAGTTATTGCACTGCCCGATCTGCCGCATCCTTCCGCCGATCTCGACCGCTGCAAACGGACTTCCGGTGGCGACCAGGGCGCGACCGCCACTCCAGCGCAACAGGTTTTCGGGTGTCACTTCCGCCAGGGACGTGGGGTTGGAGAGGGGCAACACCAGGGGACGCTCGCAGCCCCGGCAGAGCGCCTCTACCACAGCCCGGTCAAAGGCACCGGCGCAGGTGGAGGTGCCGATCAACACCGTCGGCGCCAGGCTCTCCACCACGCTCTGGAGACCGATGCACCCCTGGCCATCACGGGGCCAGCCTGCTACTTGATCAGGGCGTTTGCAGTAGGTCAACACCGCCCCATGGACCCCCTCCAGGCCGGCGTGCACCAGCCCCTGGCGATCAATCAGCCAAAGGCGGTCGGCAGCCTGCTGGGCATCCAGACCCCGGGCCTGCAGCAAGCGCAGCAACCGTTCGGCGATGCCGCAGCCGGCGCTACCGGCGCCGAAGATGACAATGCGCTGATCTTCCAGAGCCTGCCCCAGACCCCTCAAGCCGGCCAAAATGGCGGCGGCAGCGACGCCGCTAGTGCCCTGGATGTCGTCATTGAAACTGGGTAGCCGCTCCCGATAGGTCTCCAGAACCCGGCGGGCATTACCGGCGCCAAAGTCCTCCCAATGGACCAGGGCGCCAGGACACACCTCCCGCACCGCCTGGATGAAGGCCTCCAGAAAGGCGTCGTAGGCGGCGCCCTCCAGCCGCGGCTGGCGCAGGCCCGGATAGGTCGGATCGTTGAGCAGGTCTGGGTTGTTGGTGCCCACATCGAGCATCACGGGCAGGGCCCTGCGGGGATCAAGACCGGCACAGAGGGTATAGACGGCCAACTTGCCCTGGCAGATATGAATCCCGCCGATCCCCTGGTCGCCAATCCCCAGAATCCCCTGGGCATCGGTCACCAACAGCAGGTCGGGACGATTGTCCCCGGGTTGACCCCCCATCGGCGAACAGGCCTGGCGCAGGATGGCCCCCAATCGATCCTGTTGATCCACCGACAGATACACCCCCAACGAAGGGCTGCGGTAGGTCTGACTGAAGTCCTGGATGGCCTGGCCCACGGTTGGAGTATAGACAATCGGCATCACAACGTCGATGTGATCGGCCAGAAAGCGATGGAACAGGATGAGATTGCGCTCCCGCAATGTCTGCACGTAGGTGTAACGGTCCCGGGGACTGCCCAGGGCGTCGAAGGCCCTCCAGCAGCGTTCCACCTGCTGTTCAATCGTTTCGACCTGCCAGGGCAACAGGGCCTCGAGCTCTAGGGAGCGGCGCTCCTGGCGGCTGAAGGCGGTGCCCTTGTTGAGCTGGGGATTGTTGAGGAGTTCGGCGCCTCTCAACGCGGTGGCCAGGGGGGCAGGGGGGCTCGTGGCAACCACGGCATCACGATCGGGCGCCCCCATCCTGCCGCCCCCGCTCGCGGCTCCAGGGCAGCCGTTGGCCCCCATGGAGCGGCACCAAGACGTGGTCGCCGCCCGCCGCATCGGCCAGGTGCAGTTGCACTGGCACCTCCACGGGCTGGCGCAGCAGCACAACGTGGTCTTCGTTGACGGGCAGGCCGTAAAACTGGGGACCGAAGAGGCTCGCGAAATCTTCGAGGCGATCGAGGGCCCCCTCCTGTTCAAAGACCGTGGCGTAACTCTCGAGGGCGTAGGGGCTGTTGAAAATCCCGGCGCAGCCACAGGCAGATTCCTTGGCGTGGCGGGGGTGGGGGGCCGAATCGGTGCCCAGGAAATAACGGGGATGGCCGGAGGTGGCGGCGGCGCGCAGGGCCAGGCGATGGCGCTCCCGCTTGATCACCGGCAGACAGTAGTAATCGGGTCGCAAACCACCGGCAAACAGGGCATTGCGGTTGAGGTGCAGATGGTGGGGGGTGATCGTGGCTGCCAGGTTGGGGCCTGAGGCGGCAACGAAATCCACCGCTTCGGCGGTGGTGATGTGTTCGAGGACCACCTTCAATCCCGGATGGCGCCGCAACAGGGGCGCTAGGTGCCGCTCCAGGAACACCGCCTCACGATCAAAGATGTCGACTTCGGCGTCCGTGACCTCACCATGGATCAGCAAAGGCAGACCGCAGCTCTCCATCACCTGCAGCACGGGCGCCAGGGCTTCGAGATCGGTGACCCCTGCGGCCGCATTGGTGGTCGCGTGGGCTGGATAGAGCTTGCAGGCCGTGAAAACCCCCTGCCGGGCTCCGCGCTCCAGCTCAGCGGCATCGATGGTGTCGGTGAGATAGGCGGTCATGAGCGGCGTGAAGCCACTGGCCTCCGGCAAGGCGGCCAGGATCCGCTCGCGGTAGGCCTGGGTGGCCGCCACCGTGGTGAGGGGGGGGGCCAGGTTGGGCATCACGATGGCCCGGCCAAAGACGGCCGCCGTCAACGGCAGCACCGCTTCCAGTAGGCGGCCATCGCGCAGATGCACATGCCAGTCGTCCGGGCGCCGCAGGCTGAGGCGTTCCCCAGGGACAGAACTCATGGGCGCAGACGCTCGAGATAGCCCACATTGACGTCGTCCTTATCGGTTTGCAGATAGAGATACCCCGATCCATCCGCCAGCACGATGCCCCTGTAATTCCAATCGATATCGAGGGAATCACGCTGGTGGATGGTGGCTAGACAATCGGGAGCCACTTGTAGGGTGCCACGGTAGGTGGCTTCTTCCACAGTATCGCCATAGCTGGAGATGGCTATTCCCCGCACGGTGCCATTATTCCAGCGTTCATGTTGGATGGTCCCGTTGCGTTTCCAACCTCCCTGGCGATAATTTGAGCCTTCCTGCTGACTGACCACGGCCCCATTGAGAAGGCTGGCGGTACAGGCCGTATCCGGTTGCTGAAACCAGCGGGAAATGGCAAACACATCGGGCAGCACCCCGATCGAATAACGGGGGCGGCCGTTTAAGTCAAGAACGGCCTGACTTTGGCGAATTGTGTTTCCGAAAGTGCGGTGAATCCGCACCCGACATAGTGAAATTGCCTCAAAACGACCGGTATAAGGAGCTTCACTGAATTCGTGGCCCGTGCGCTGTAATCGCACCCCGCGGATCTGGCCATCGGCGCTCCAGGTTTCCTGCAGCAGGGCGGCATAGGGCCCCGCCGGCAGATTCCCCTGGCTCATCAGCACATAGCGGCCCGGCTGGGGAGCCGCACAAGGCTGCATCGGCACCCCTGCCGCCGGGATCGCCGCCCCTGGAGCCACCGCCTTGGAGGCCGCCGCCGTCCCGGCCGCAGCCTTAGCTGGAGCGGTTCCGGCAGCGACGGGAAGGGCACCGGCCAGGGGGGCAGCCAGCTGGGGGAAGCCCAGCCCAAGAAGGGCCAGGAGAAAGGGGCGCGTGCGGGTGGCCAAGGGGGGAGCGGGAAGCGACACCCTGCATCCTTAGCGCATCAGGGCTCGCCTGCCCAGCCGACCGGGTTTCCTCGGCAGAAAAAGGCAGCACTATCCAAGCCCGGACCTCGGCTGGAAGAATGATTCGAACAAACCACGGGGCGGGTCAACGAGAGCGATGCACTTCCCCTGGGGCCACCGCTGCGGGGTGATGGGGGTGATCAACCTCACCCCCGATTCGTTCAGCGATGGCGGGCGTTTCGAAGGTGCTGGTGCGGCCCTGGGTCAGGCGGAGCGTCTCCTGCGCCAAGGGGCGGATGTGATCGACCTGGGGGCCCAAAGCACCCGACCCGGCGCCCCGGAGGTGGGGGTGGAGACCGAACTGAGACGGTTGCTGCCGGCCCTCCACGCCATCCGTGCCGCCCAGCCCCAGGCGATTCTCTCCATCGATACGTTCTGGGGGGCCGTGGCTGAGGCCGCCTTGGCGGCGGGCGCAGACTGGATCAATGACGTCAGCGGTGGTCGCCGGGACCCCGGCCTGCTGCGGGCGGTGGCTTCCCATGGCTGCCCTCTCGTGTTGATGCACAGCCGCGGCGACAGCTGCACCATGGACCAACAGTGCCATTACAACGACGTGGTGGCGGATGTGCGCCGGGAGCTGGAGCAAGCCAGCCAGCGGGCCCTGGCGGCCGGTGTGGAGCGGGAACAATTGATCTGGGATCCCGGGCTCGGTTTTGCCAAGACCACAGAACAGAACCTGGAACTGCTGCGGCGGCTGGACGAACTCAAGGACCCGGGGCTGCCGCTGTTGGTGGGCCCCTCGCGCAAGCGCTTTATCGGTGAAGTGTTGGGCGAATTACGCCCTCGCGCTCGCCTCTGGGGCACGGCAGCGGTCTGTGCCCTGGCGGTGGCCCGGGGCGCCGATTTGGTCCGGGTCCATGACGTCGGACCCATGGCCCAGGTCATCCGCATGGCAGAGGCCCTGGGGAAGGCGGAATCGGGGGGCTGCAGGGGTGATGGGGGCCACGCCAGGGCTGGTGGTTAAGTGCGGAGTGACCTGCCACAATTTGGCGTTGCTTGCAGGCTCTTGCGCATGTATTTTTGCTCTACCCGTACTTGGGCCCTACCGTTTCTGCTGGCGGGCCTGTTGGCTGGTTGCGCCCAAGATGGGGGCTCCGGCGTCCAGAGCGCCAAGTTGGCCATGATCCAGGGTCGGGGCAAACTGGTCTGCGGGGTCGACGGCAAGTTGCCCGGCTTCAGTTTCGTCGGACCCGACGGCCGTTATTCGGGCCTGGACGTCGATGTGTGCCAGGCCATGGCGGCAGCCATCTTTGGTGATGTCAGCAAAGTCGAGTACCGGGATCTCAATTCGAGCGAGCGTTTTGCCGCCCTGGCCAGCGGCGAAGTCGACCTGCTCTCCCGCAACACCACCATGACCTTGAGCCGGGATGCGCCCGGCGGCAACGCCCTCAGCTTCGCCCCAACCACCTTCTATGACGGCCAGGGGATGATGGTGCCAGCGGCGAGCGGCATCACCACCCTCAAGGCCCTAGCGGGCAAACCGATCTGTGTCGAGAGCGGCACCACCACCGAACTCAACCTGGCCGACCGCATGCGAGAGCTCGGCGTCGCCTACACGCCATTGAAATTCCAGACCGGCGACCAGACCTATGCGGCCTACCTGGGGGGCCGCTGTATCGCCGTCACCAGCGATCGCTCCCAATTGGCGGCCAAACGTTCCAGCTTCCCCAATCCGGAAGCCCACACGCTCCTCAAGGATGTGATGAGCAAGGAGCCCCTGACTCCGGCCACGACCAATGCCGATCCAGCCTGGGCGGATGCCGTGCGCTGGACGGTCAACGCCCTGATCCAGGCCGAAGAACTGGGGATCACCAAGGCCAACATCAGCAGCAAAGTGGCGGAGGCCAAGGCCAATCCAAACCAGGCCGATCTGCGCCGTTTCCTAGGGGTTGAAGGCGATTTCGGCAAACAACTGGGACTTCCCGCTGATTTCGTGGTCAAAATCATCAGCGCCGTCGGCAATTACGGCGAAGTCTTTGATCGCAATGTCGGCCCGGCTTCCAAGCTGAAACTCGATCGCGGTGTCAATAACCAATGGACCAAGGGGGGGCTGATGTACTCACCTCCTTTCCGCTGAGCTGGCATGCCCGATCCCCAGGCTTCGCTTGATCCTCTCGACCGTCCCCCCTGGTGGCGGGATCGGCGCGTGATTCCCTGGCTGGTGCAAGGGGTTGTGGCGCTGTTACTGCTCGTTCTGATCGCCTTCTTACTCGGCAACCTGGTCCACAACCTCACCACCAGGGGCATGCTGCTGAGTTGGCGCTGGCTGGGGCAACCGGCCGGATTCGACATCTCCGAAACCCTGGTTCCC
>Ga0209598_10002782_pt1 | contig 13456 bp, 14 predicted proteins | sample M_140807_EF_Meta_FD_187317 | JGI IMG/M metagenome (GOLD analysis project Ga0209598, IMG submission 187317) | Freshwater microbial communities from Lake Montjoie, Canada to study carbon cycling - M_140807_EF_MetaG (SPAdes) (version 2) | ecosystem: Environmental > Aquatic > Freshwater > Lake... | reverse complement strand
GTTGATATGTTTCCGCACACACTGCACATCGAAAATGTAGTACAGTTAAAATTAAAGCATTCGTATGACAGAATTTAGACCCGGCCGATTTGAGATTTTACCCGTGATTATTAAAAATTTATTAATCATTAACGGGTTATTTTTTTTAGCGCAAATTACTTTTCCAGAATCTCCTACAGCAAATTTTAGCTTAGAAGATTTATTTGCTTTACACGCATGGCAAAGTGAATTATTTAAGCCGTGGCAGTTGGTGACACACTTATTCATGCACGGCGATTTTTACCATATTTTAGGTAACATGTTTGCGCTATGGATGTTTGGGTCTGTACTTGAAAATTTATGGGGATCTGCACGTTTTCTAACTTTTTATTTGGTTTGTGGACTTGGTGCAGCGCTTATTCATTTGATTTTTTTGAGTTACGAATTAACGCCGCTCATTCAGGAATTTCAAACCAGAGAAAAGCTAGGCATCATAAACGAGGCCATTGCTTTTAAATACAATCAAATTATTAATACGGCTACACTTGGCGCTAGTGGCGCGGTATTTGGGATCCTCGCAGCCTTTGTTTATTTATTCCCCAACACGTATATTTATTTGTACTTTTTTGTACCGGTTAAGGCAAAGTGGGTAGGCCTTGTATATTTTGGATTTGAGTTATATAGTGCAGTGCAAAATGCAGCCGGAGACAATGTGGCAAGATGGGCGCATGTGGGTGGTGCACTAGTTGGTTTAATAATTGTGATTACATGGAACAAAACCAACAAAAAAACGTTTTACTAGTACAAAACCCATACATGCCACAACAACGTTTTATGTCAAATAGAAAAATGCTTTTAGGAGAAGACAGCAATGCGCTGGTTTTTTTATTTGCAGTAAACATGCTCATTTTCACGATCATCAATTTTATCAAAATTGTTTATTATCTAACAGATGCACCCATCGATCAGTTCCAGCATCAAATTTTAGAGTGGTTTAGTATGCCTGCAAGCTTTGATGGTGTATGGCATAAACCTTGGACGCTACTCATTCACTTTTTTAGTCAGTATAGTTTTTGGCAACTCGCTAGTAGCATGCTTTGGCTCTGGTGTTTTGGATATATTTTTCAGGATCTTTCTGGCAACAAGCACATCATTCCCGTATACATCTATGCAGGTATCATTGGCGCCATTACCTTTTTGGCTACTGCGTCACTCATAGCGTCAGCTGCTGCTCCGTTTTTGCCTTTACTTGGTGCGGGCGCAGGGGTCATGGGTATTGCGGTTGCCACTACAGTTTTGGCACCCCAATACAGGTTGTTTCCACTTGTAAATGGCGGTTTTCCACTTTGGATCGTAACGGTTGTATTTGTAGTACTTGATTTGTCATCTGCCGCAAATCAAATACCTGTTCTAGCTGCTCATATCGTAGCAGCTTTAATTGGCTTTGTATACATGAAACAATTGCAAAGCGGTGTTAATTATGGCAATTGGATGGTTCGTTTTTATAACTGGGGCAACAATGTTGTGGCACCTAAAAATACCCGTATAGTAAAAGCTGATACAAGGGGTTTTGATTCTACAGAAACGAGACTCAATGCAATTTTAGATAAAATGAATCTTGTTGGATATGAAAATTTAACAGATCAGGAAAAAGCGTTTTTGAAATCTGTAAGTCAGGAATAATTTTTTGGTCCCGCCATTAATTCTTATTTTTAATACATGGCGGGAAGTTTTATTAGACGGGCAACTAAGGCGGTTATTGTTTCCATTAACTTATTTGTTGCTTTTATTTTTTTATTGGCTTGCCTTACGCCTTATTTGCCAACCTCAACATGGTGGATTTTAGGATTTACGGGGCTTGCGGTTCCTTATGCCATTGTCATTTTATTTTTCTTTGCAATTTTTTGGCTAATCGTGAAACCCAAGCTGGCACTCATTTCTATTGTAGTGCTTTGTTTAGGCTGGCAACAAATTGGGGTGATAGCTGCGGTAAAGCCTGGCCCAATGTTGTCCGAAAGAAAAAGAGAAAATCACATCCGTGTAATCGATTGGAATATTCAAAGTTTTAATGGACTTTCAAAAAAGCCGCTTGTAAAAAAGCAAATTCGTAAAGATATTGTAACAAGTATTTTGCAGTTAGAGCCAGACGTTATTTGTTTACAAGAATTTAATAGTTCTGAAACGGGAGGATCACAAACCAATAATATTGCGCTGTTTAAAAAGCGGTACAAATATTTTTATTTTTCTAAAGACTATACTCGAAACGATGGCGATTATCAATCGGGGTGTATTATTTTTTCTAAGTATCAAATTATTGATTCAGGAAAAATAAAATTTCCGGTAGCAGAGAGTTTAATTTATGTAGATATTTTAAAGGGTACAGATACCATCCGAATATTTAATACGCACTTACAGTCTTTTAAATTCAAACAAAACGATTATTCAGATATTGAAAAAATTAAAGAACAGGACTCAAAAACAATTGACGCCTCTTTAAATCTATTCAATAAAATGGGACAGGCATTTAAACGCAGGGGTCCTCAAGCCGAGCTTGTTAAAAAAGCGCTTTTGGCATCACCGCACGCCTCTATTATTTGTGGCGATTTTAATGACGTGCCCAATTCATACACCTACTTTACGATCCGGAACAATTGGAACGACGCTTTTTTGCAAAAAGGCTTTGGTATTGGCAGTAGTTTTATATCTCTAGCGCCTACGCTTCGTATCGATTATATTTTAGCGAGTGCAGGGTTTGACATTGTTACATTTGATATGATTGATGAAGGACTTAGTGACCATGTTATGTTGGTTTCTGACGTACAATTAAAAAAATAAAATACCTTCGTGACCTCATGGCATCTTTAAAAGTATACAACTCGCTAACGCGTCAGAAAGAAGAATTTACACCCATCAATGCCCCTTATGTGGGTATGTATGTGTGTGGTCCAACTGTTTCTGGTGAAAGCCATTTAGGGCATGCAAGACCCTTTATTACATTTGATGTGGTGTTTAGGTATCTTCAACACCTTGGGTACAAAGTGCGTTACGTTAGAAACATTACCGACGCTGGACATTTTGAAGAGGAAGGAAGAGAAGCCGAAGATAAAATTTCAACAAAAGCAATACTTGAAAAATTAGAACCCATGGAACTGGTGCAAAAGTACACCAACATGTTTCATTGGGCTATGCAGCAGTTTAATAATTTACCACCTAGTATTGAGCCTACAGCGACAGGTCATATTGTAGAGCAAATAGAAATGATCAAGCGTATCATTGCAGATGGCTATGCATACGAAGCCAATGGCTCTGTTTATTTTGATGTAGAAAAATACAACACCGATTTTTCTAAAAAAGGACAGCCTTATGGTATATTAAGTGGACGTAATTTAGAAGATCAACTTGATACAACTAGGGAGTTAGACAACCAAGAAGAAAAGCGCAATAAGTCTGATTTTGCCTTATGGAAAAAAGCGCCTCCAGAACATATCATGCGCTGGCAAAGCCCATGGGGAGAGGGTTTCCCGGGTTGGCATATTGAGTGTTCTGCCATGAGTTCAAAATATTTGGGCAAAAAATTTGATATACACGGCGGTGGCATGGACTTGCAATTTCCGCACCATGAATGTGAAATTGCGCAAAGCACAGTTTGTAATCATGTAGCACCAGCAAATTATTGGTTGCACAACAATATGATTACCATCAACGGTAAAAAAATGGGCAAGAGTTATAACAATGTTATTAAACTCTCCGAACTTTTTGCAGGCACGCATCCTATTTTAGAACAAGCATACGCACCCAATACGGTTCGCTTTTTTATTTTACAAAGTCATTATAGAGGTACACTCGATTTTAGCAATGAAGCACTTATTGCTGCAGAAAAAGCGGCGAAGCGTTTATGGGAAGCGTATGAGTGGTTGTCTAAATTGCAGGTTTCAGATACGCAAACAACAGCAGCTGATGCTGATTTAGATAAAAAAGTAAATGACTTAGTATCAGAGTTTGCTATTTTTATGAGTGACGATTTTAGTACGCCTAAAGTACTAGCAAATATGTTTGAATTGGTGCCTATCATTAATGGTATCAAAGACAAACATACGCCTATCGATGCTTTATCGGCGGGCACCATACTTGCACTTCAACAGGCATTAAAAACCTACCTCGAAGATATTTTTGGACTCGTTGCGCCTTCTGCAGCAAATACTGCCGTTTTGGATGGCGTGTTGCAACTACTTATCGAAATGCGCAGTCAGGCCAAAGCAAGTAAAGATTTTGTCACTTCCGATAAAATCAGAAACCAACTCATGGCGCTGGGCATTCAATTAAAGGACGAGAAAGACGGAACCGTTAGTTATTCGGTTTCTAATTAGTGATTGCAGTCGTCGGCATGTGCATGGTTATGCACCCTACACAATGTATAATTTAAAAAATGTGCTGTAACTACAGCTATCACTGCTGGAATCAATAGCCAAAGGGCATGTGATTGTGAAATTGATTTTACGATCATTAGGACAATGCCCGCAGAAAATAGGAGTAGTGGTGTGTAACTATGGTGGTGTTTTTTTCGACCATGGTACAAAGAATAGACGCCTACAACAAAAGCAAGGCCAATCATGAGTAATTCAAAACCTTGATTTTCAATGATATTGATGCCAAAAAGCGGCAAACTGCTCAAAATAAGGGGCAAAACGGCACAATGGATGGCACAGGCCACCGATGTTGCAATGCCAAAAGCGTCCCAGTTGATTTTGAACTTCATGGGTACAAAGATAATCTATTGCAACATAGTTGCAAAACCTAAATTTTATAGACCGAGTAAGGCTTGGGGCGTAACTTTGTAGCCTATTCTAATAATATGAGCAAGAAGCTAGCTGTTTATTTGGTGTTTTTTACCCTCCTTTTGGCAGGGTTTTATTATTTCTTGTTTCGTGGCACCGATAATTGGAAGCCAAAGCTAGCCACCTTAAGTTATGTGAAGCCTTTTATGTTTACGACACAAAATGGCAAATCATTTACCGACCAAGATTTAAAAGGTAAGGTTACCGTGGTTCAATACTTTTTTACAACCTGTAAAGGCATTTGTCCGCGCATGCACGAAAGTATGCGCGCTATTTACGAAGCCAATAAATCAAATCCCGATTTTTTGATTGTGGCACATACTTGTAATCCAGGTACCGATTCTGTGGCTCGTCTTAAAATCTATGCCGATTCTTTAAAAATTGATGCCAAAAAATGGGTACTATTAACAGGCCGAAAAGATAGTTTGTACCAAATGGCTAGAAGTTCTTATTTACTAGATGATCCAAAAAATAATGTAGAAAAAATTGAAGATCAATTTATACATACGCAGTTTTTTGCACTTGTAGACCGTAATGGAAAAGTGCGCGGGCAAGTATATGATGCCCTTAAACAAACCGATTTGCAGCAACTTCAAATTGATATTAAAAAACTATTAGCTGAAAATGTTTCGGGCACATTTGCAAATGGAATTTTTACCAACAACCCCCAATAATTATACCCTTGGAACAAAAAATAATTGATCTATTAAAACGCAGTAGCTTAAGCGTAACTGATAGCAGAAAAAAAATTCTCGAAAGTTTTTTTCAAGAAAATTCGGCATTAGCGCACGCAGATATAGAGCTACAGGTAGGAGATGAATTTGACCGCGTTACTATTTACAGAACGCTTCAAACCTTTGTAGACAAAGGGATTATCCATACCATACCAACACCGGACAACGCTGTTTTGTATGCACTTTGCAAAGACAGTTGTAGTGCGGGTCATCACCACGATAACCACGTTCACTTTATTTGTGATAATTGTAATAAAACCTATTGTTTAGAACATGTTGTAGTACCTAATATTGCAATGCCTAATAATTTTATTGCTTCACAAATTGATATGGTAGTAAGTGGTGTTTGTGATATTTGTAATGCTCCATCTTAAATTTTACGTATGATTTTTATTACAGGTGCAAGTGGTTTACTAGGGTCTTCTTTAATAGAAACTTTATTTGAAAAGCATACCGGTCCAGCGCCACTTCAAATTCGTGCACTCTTCCGTAAGCAAATTCCTGCTATACAATTTGCAGATAAAATTGAATGGATAGAAGGAGATGTATTAGATGTTGTGGTATTAGAAGAAGCCATGAAAGGTGTGGAGCAGGTATACCACTGTGCAGCGATTGTATCATTTGATCCAAAGCAAAAACAACGCATGCACGCCACCAATGTAGAAGGCACGGCAAATGTTGTAAATGCTTGTATTGATGCAGGCATCAAAAAATTATTGTTTGTAAGTTCAGTGGCGGCACTTGGTAGAATCAGAGAAAATGGTCCTATCAATGAAAGCATGAACTGGTCCGAAGAAACGAGCAATAGCGAATACGGAAAAACAAAATACTTAGCTGAAATGGAAGTGTGGAGAGGAATTGGTGAAGGGTTAGAGGCCGTGATTGTAAATCCGGTAATTATACTAGGTAATGGCGATTGGAATGGAGGGTCTTCAGGAATATTTAAATCAGTGTATAACCGTTTTCCTTGGTATACAAATGGGGTAAGTGGTTTTGTGGATGTCAAGGACGTATCAAGGGCTATGTTGCAGCTGATGAATAGCAGTATTACTGCCCAGCGCTTTATTATTAGTGGCCATAATACTCCTTACCGAACCATATTTAATTTAATTGCAGACGCTTTTAAAGTACCGCGTCCACACAAAAGAGTAACGCCGGTTTTGGCAGCAATTGTTTGGAGGTTAGAAGCAGTTAAGGCTTTATTTACGGGCAAGTCTCCTCTTTTAACAAAAGAAACAACATTAACTGCGCAGGCGATTGTAAATTTTGACAATAGTAAACTACTAATAGCCTTACCTGATTTTTCGTATACGCCACTTGAACAAACGATTCATAGAGTAGCACAAGAGTTAACAGTAAAATATAATTTAAAGGGATAGTTGTAGAAGTTGACAAGTAACCTTAGTCCATCACTTTTTTCCAAAGTTCAGGGATTCTTTTGATCCAAACGAGTTCGCGTCTTTTTGCAGAAGCTTCTGTGGCAGGGAAGCCCATATAAGTTTTACCCCCTTCTAAATTATTGGTAACACCTGACTGCCCTAAAACCACGGCACCTGCTCCAATACGAATTGTTTTATTCACACCTACCTGTCCCCATAGGGTTACGCCGTCTTCTAAAACGGTACCTCCAGCAATGCCAACTTGTGCGGCAAGCAAACAATTTTTTCCAATAATGGCATCATGTCCAATATGAACACCGTTATCAATTTTTGTTCCAGCACCAATTTTTGTGATTGCAGTTACGCCTCTATCAATGGTACAGTTGGCACCAATTTCTACACCATCTTCAAGTATTACCGAGCCGCAACTTTCCATTCTTTTAAACCACTGCTCCCTATTTTTTTTGGTGTTGTAATAAAATGCATCACTACCAATAATGCTACCTGCTTGAACAACAACATTGTCTCCAATAACGGTATGATCTAAAATACAAACACCAGGATAGAGCCTGCAATTTTTTCCAATACGCACATGATGACCAATAAAAACCTGTGGCATAATATAGGTGCCTTCTCCTATAAAAGCGTTTGCTGCTATGGGATCTGTCGCTTTTAGTAGGGGGTTAAAATGATGTACAATGGTAAGGTAGGCTTCAAAAGGATCGCTGGTTACAAGAATTGTTTTTCCTGCTGGAATAGCAACATCTGATGTATTGATGATGATAAAACTTGCAGCACTATTAAGGCAAGTATCATAATATTTTGGATGGTCAACAAAAACCAAATCTCCAGGTTCCACCACATGAATTTCATTGATACCACCCACGCTTGCATCTGCATCACCTATTACAGTCGCACCAATTAATTCGGCAATACGACTTACTAAAACAGGACTTGAAAATTTCATACCTAACCTTTTGATTGCCGTAAAGGTAAGACTCCATAGTCATAAGCATGAAGTGCCCAACTCCATTTTACGTGCTATCATTTGATGCAGTATACCCATATGATTCTAAAATGTTAATAAAATTGTTTACAAATAATATTGAATCATCTAAAAGTATTTTTAATATTGTGGTAGGGAAATTTATTTCCCTGTACTTACTAACCCATCCATATATAAAGTCTCGCTTCTGCGAGACTTTTGTTTTATACATGAATCAGTACTTTATTATTTACAAACCATACCTTGTTGCTTCTCAGTTTTCGCCCATCGAAAACAAAGAAACACTAGCCAATTACTTTGATGTACCAAAGGATGTATACCCCGTTGGCAGGCTTGATGCAGATAGTGAAGGCTTACTTATTTTAACAAACGATACTGCTTTAAATCATAAATTATTGCATCCTAGTTTTTCGCATCAGCGTACTTATTATGCACAAGTAGATGGCGACATCACCACAGAAGCGGTTCAAAAATTAGAGGCAGGTGTTACCATTCAAGTAGATGGAAAACCCTATCTCACCAAACCTGCACGAGCGGCCATTTTTGAAATAGATCCCGTGGTGCCTCCTAGAAATCCACCCATCAAATTTAGAAAAGAAATTCCAGCGCCTTGGATTCATTTGTCTTTAACGGAAGGAAAAAACAGGCAGGTTCGTAAAATGACTGCTGCCGTTGGGTTTCCTACCTTACGGCTCATTCGCTATAGCATTGGCAAACTCTCTATTGCTAACATGCAGCCTGGTGATATGATTGAAATGGGTCAGAAAGAAATTCTTTATCAATTACTATAATTAAGTAGATCCTTAGTTCTTTTTGGTAAACGAGTAGCATGTCTTAATTTCGCAGCACGCTAATACACATTGCAATGATGCTTTGTGAATGCGCGTTTAAATTCTAATAGATATGAGTCAGCCACATTTAAGTGAACAAGAAATCATTCGTAGAGAAAAACTCCAAGCCATGCAAAGTGCAGGAGTGGATGCATTTCCTGCGGCATTATACCCGGTAACGCATTACTCAGTAGATATTAAAGATGGTTTTACCGAAGAAAAAGCGGCCGATTTTGCAGCTGTTTGTGTGGCAGGTCGTATCATGAGCATTAACGACAAAGGCAAAGTATTTTTTATAAAAATTCAGGATACCAAAGGCATTATTCAACTCTATGTTAAAAGAGATAATATTTGCCCTGGCGAAGACTTTAGTTTTTGGGACAATGTGGTAAAACATGGTTTAGATTTAGGGGATATTATTGGTGTAACTGGTTATGCCTTTATTACCAAAACCGGCGAAACTTCAATTCACGCAGATAGCTTAACCCTATTAACAAAATCATTAAAGCCATTACCAGTGGTTAAGCGTGATGATGAGGGTAATGTATTTGATGCAGTAACAGATCCAGAGTTTAGATACCGTCAGCGCTACGCCGATTTAATTATCAATCCGGATGTAAAAGATACGTTTGTAAAAAGAACAAAACTGATCAATACCATTCGTGAATTTTTAAATGCACAAGGTGCGTTAGAGGTTGATACGCCTGTGTTACAGGCCATTCCGGGTGGTGCAGCAGCGCGTCCATTTGCAACACACCACAATGCACTTGATGTACCTTTTTATTTGCGAATTGCCAATGAGCTGTATTTAAAAAGATTAATTGTTGGTGGATTTGATTGGGTGTATGAGTTTAGTAGAAATTTTAGAAATGAGGGTATGGATAGAACACACAATCCAGAATTTACCGTGCTTGAATGGTACACGGCGTACAAAGATTATTTCTGGATGATGGAAACCACCGAGCAATTATTTGAAAAAATTGCATTGGCGTTACATGGCACAACTGTAGTAACCGTTGGTGATAAAACCATCGATTTTAAAGCACCCTTTAAGCGCATAAGCATTCATGATGCTATTAAAGAAAATACGGGTATTGATGTAAGTGGCCTCGATGAAGAAGGATTAAGAGCGGTGTGTAAGCAATTACATATTGATGTACCAACCAATATTGGAAAAGGAAAACTGATTGATGAGCTTTTTGGTGCTACATCGGAACATACTTTTATTCAGCCCACGTTTATTATTGACTATCCGGTAGAAATGAGTCCTTTAACCAAAAAGCACCGTTCTAAACCAGGGCTAGTAGAGCGTTTTGAGCTTATGGTAAACGGAAAAGAAATAGCCAACGCTTATTCTGAATTAAACGACCCTATCGATCAGCGCGAACGTTTTGAAGAGCAAATGAAGCTGATGGAGCGTGGTGATGACGAAGCCATGTTTATTGACCATGACTTTTTACGTGCCCTTGAGTATGGTATGCCACCTACTGCGGGTATTGGTATTGGTATAGACCGTTTGTGTATGATGATGACCAACCAGCCTTCTATTCAGGATGTGTTGTTGTTCCCTCAAATGCGTCCAGAAAATCCAGCCAACTAAAAACAGCTAGATTGCTTTATACAAATAGGTCATTAAATAATTGCCCTCCAGGCACTACTGCGTAGTGGTCTAAATTGGTGATGCCTTCTTTAGCAAGCACTTCTTCGTCGGTAAAGGTATTGCCTGTGCAATCACTTGCTTTTTGCCTTAAAATATAGTAAGCAGCATCGGCGATAATATCTGTGGTTCGGCTCATGTTGGCAAGCGCCTGACCTCCTAGTAAATTACGAACAGCAGCGGTATCAATAGTTGTTTTTGGCCAAATGGCATTGGATGCAATTCCAGCAGATTTAAATTCCTGCGCCCAACCTAACGCAAGCATACTCATGTTATACTTACTAATGGTATATGCTACGTGCGGACTTAACCATCTTGGATCCATGTTAATGGGTGGCGAAAGGGTAAGTATGTGTGGGTTGTTTCCTTTTTTTAAATAAGGCAAAGCATGTTTTACTACTAAAAAAGTACCACGCACATTGATGCTATGTATAAGGTCAAACTTTTTACTTTCGGTTTGTTCGGTGCCTGTTAATTGAATGGCAGATGCATTGTTAATCACCACATCAATGCCGCCAAACGTTTCAGCTGCTTTTGCAACCGCTGCTTCTATTTGATCTTCAAATCTAATGTCTACTTGCACTGCTAAACACTTGCCACCAGCAGCTTCTACCTCGGCAGCAGCAGAATAAATAGTACCCCCAAGTCTTGGATCTTCGGTAACACTTTTTGCAGCAATAATAATATTAGCGCCTTCTTTGGCAAGCTTAATAGCAATGGCTTTTCCAATACCTCTGGTAGCACCAGTAATGAGTACCGTTCTATTTTTAAATGGCATACGTACTATTTTATTTCCAACCTAAAAACTGGGTAATGATATCTTCTGTTTCTTGGCAAGCAGTTTCTAAATTGTCATTAACAATGCAGTGATTAAACTGATGACTAAATGAAATTTCATAACTCGCTTTGTTGAGTCTGGTAGCTAAGCTTTCTGGTGTTTCCGTGCCTCTTAAAGATAATCTTTTTTCAAGCGCTTCAATGCTAGGCGGTAAAATAAATAAGGATAGACTGTTATGCGCAAACGCTTGCTGCACGTGCACGGCACCTTGTACATCAATATCAAGCATCGGAATTTTTCCTAGACTCCAAATGCGGTCCAGTTCCGATTTTAATGTACCGTAATAACTACCTTCATACACCATTTCCCATTCTATAAATGCGTCTTCTTCAATTTTTTGTTTGAACGCATCCACACTCATAAAATGATAATCTACACCATCAACTTCCTGCCCACGTGGTGCTCTGGTGGCTGCCGAAATAGAAAAAGAAAGCGCAGGGTATTTATCGAGTAAATACCTGGTAATGGACGTCTTACCCGCGCCGGAAGGCGCGGTAAGAATAATTAATTTTTGCAAACCTTTTTCCATGAATACAAAGAAACGCTTTTTAACAATAATGCTATCTGATCCCCCCCTAATTAATCCGCTCTATCTAATCCAACTCGTCTTTTCTGCTGCGGTCCCATTTCTTTTACCGGCTGCGGCGGGTTCATTGGTATAACCAAGGTAGAGTAGTCCCATCACCACATCTTCCTCTGCGAGACCCCAAAAACTTTTGAGTGCTAGATGGTGCGTCATGCCGCCGGTGCTCCAAAGTGCACTGATACCAAGGGCTTCGGCGCCTAGTAGTATGTTTTGCATGGCCGCGGCGGTTGCCGCGATTTCTTCTACCAAAGGTATTTTTGCGGGCACTTGTCTTTGCATGTACACGCCAATAATATGGGAAGTTTGGCTCCCTAATTTTTGCAGGTTCTCAAATTTAGCAGTGGTAAACACTTCGGGGTCGGTGTTTGTTTTGTAGAGCGCCGCGTGGGCTTCACAAAATTTTGTAACACCTTCACCTGCATATACTTTAAAACGCCATGGTTCTGTTCGACCATGTGTTGGCGCCCAGTGTGCGAGGTTCAGCAAATCTGTTATAATTGAGTCCTCAATTTTGTTGCCGTTAAATGTGGCTGGTTTACAAGATCTTCTAGATAATATGATTTCGGTTAAAGCATTCAATTTTTCCATGCTGTAAATGTAAGTGCGTTGTCTTATATTTAGGATAATAAAATTTTACAAATGCGCCGCTTAAAAAATATCTCTGCTGTTATTATTACACTTTTATTTACATCCGTAATAACGGCGCAAACTACTGGCACCACTGTGTTTGAGTCCGGCACCGAAGGACATAAAATTTACCGTATACCTGCCATTGTAAAGCTTCCTAATAAAACATTATTGGCTTTTTGCGAGGGACGCGTAAATGGAAGTGGTGATTTTGGAGACATTGATATTGTGCTCAAAAAAAGTACGGATGGTGGTGCAACATGGTCTGCACTTTCAACTGTTATTGATTATAATAATTTGCAAGCAGGTAATCCGGCACCTGTTTTAGATCTTACAGATCCACGTTATCCAGCAGGCCGTATTTTTTTATTTTATAACACGGGCAACAATGACGAATATTCGATGCGTATGGGAAAAGGTATTCGTGAAGTTTGGTATGTAACTTCTATTGATGGCGGCGAAACCTGGTCTAACCCCATAAACATTACGGCTCAAGTGCACCGCCCAAATCAGCCTGCCATTAACAACGCGTATACCTTTAAGGAAGATTGGCGCAGTTATGCCAATACACCGGGCCATGCCACACAATTTTTGAGTGGTATGTATAAAGGGCGTATCTATGTTGCAGCCAATCATTCGTCAGGTGCGCCACAAAAAAACTTTGAAGATTACAACGCACACGCTTTTTACACAGACAATCATGGAGAAAGTTTTTCACTCGCTAACTCCATTATTTTACCAGGAAGTAATGAGGCAACTGCCGCTCCACTTAGTAATGGAAAGCTTATTTTAAATGCACGCAACCAAGCAGGCACGGTAAGGTACAGGTATGTTTCTTTTAGCGACGATGGTGGCGCGAGTTGGAAAGAAAATTATTTTGACACCAGTTTAGTAGATCCTGTAAACGAAGGATCGATACTAGAAATTGGAAATAAAAAAGGAAAAACAATACTAGCATTTTGTAATACAGCAGATGCAAAAAAAA
>Ga0209598_10002776_pt1 | contig 13480 bp, 12 predicted proteins | sample M_140807_EF_Meta_FD_187317 | JGI IMG/M metagenome (GOLD analysis project Ga0209598, IMG submission 187317) | Freshwater microbial communities from Lake Montjoie, Canada to study carbon cycling - M_140807_EF_MetaG (SPAdes) (version 2) | ecosystem: Environmental > Aquatic > Freshwater > Lake... | reverse complement strand
CTCCTGTCGACCCAACCCCTGCGCGATGATCAGTGGCCGCAACAGACATTCGGACTTCGACTGACCTACGCCCGCGCATTGCGGGGTGGAGAGATCGCGAAGAGCAGCCTGCAAGAAATGGAAAAACTCGGAATCGTTCCAACGGCACAACGCGAAGTTTGGCTTCAGCGGATGACCGCACTTTTTCCAGACGTGAACCAAGGCGATGCCATTACGGGCGTCAATCTTCCGAACCGAGGAGTCCGATTTTGGCGGACCGACCGCCCGCTCGGAACGGTGGACGATCCAGCCTTTGCCCGCGCTTTTTTTTCAATCTGGCTGGATCCAAAAACCACAGCACCAGAACTTCGAAAATCCCTGTTTGGGGCCTAAGCCAACAGCTCGTGATCCTGATCGGCCAGGTAGCGCTCGCCCTCTTCAATCAGAAAATATCGAAAAGCCTCTGCGACTGGCGAGAGCAACTTGGATTGCAGATGAACCACATTCCAGGTCCGCATGACGGGTGTGTCCGTCACATTCAATCGGGCTAGCAAACCCGTACGCAATTCGAGACCGATCGTGTGCAGGGACAAGAAACTGACACCCATTCCGGCCATCACCGCCTGTTTGATCGTCTCGTTGCTGGACACTTCCATGGCGATTCGAAGTTCACATCGATGTTCAGAGCAAAACTGTTGCAAGGTACTCCGGGTACCCGACCCATGCTCACGGACGATCATTGGATGGGCCTCGAGCTCTGACGTTGGGATCTGACCAAGCGCCACCATCGGGTGATCTGGCGCAGCAACAAACACCATCGGGTGCGCAGCGAAAGCCTCGGCGCGGGTTGCTAGCTCGCGAGGCGGGCGGCCCATCACCGCAAGATCCAGTTCACCGGATTGCATCAGGGCGACCAAGCGCTCTCGATTACCAGCCACCTGTAATCGAATGTCGATTCCGGGATGGTCCTGGCGGAACTGCGATAGCAACCGCGGCACGAAATACTTGGCCGTGCTCACCATCCCAATCGTTAGCAGGCCGCTCTCCAGCTTCTTTAGCCTGGCCATGGCAATGTTGGTCTCTTTCAGGACCATGAGCATCCGACGGGCATGGGTCAAAAAATACTCCCCGGCTGTCGAAAGACGGATTTTTCGGCCGTCCCGATCGAACAATACCAATCCCACCTGAGCTTCAAGCTCCCGGATCTGCATCGACACGGCCGGTGCAGTCAGATGCAAGGATTCGGCCGCGCGCGCCATGCTGGCGCACCGAGCCACCTCGGAAAAAATCTGGAGCTGACGCAGCGTAATGTTCATTTGGACATAACGATAAATTTTTCTGATCCAGAAGACAATAATTCCTGACTTTTCCTGACGAAGTGGCGCGATTAGGGTGTGTGAATCCGGCCGTGAACGCCGCCCCCGATCGAACTTCCTCTGCAATTCAGGAGAACGAATGAATCAACCAATCGCCCCCAACACCGGTGCTCAAGCAAGCACCGAAGGCAAGATCACGGATGCCAAGAAACGCTACAGCGCCGGCGTCCTGAAGTATCGGCAAATGGGCTACTGGGAACCAGATTACGTCCCCAAAGAGACCGACACGCTTTGCCTATTCCGAATCACGCCGCAAGACGGCGTCGATCCGATCGAGGCCGCAGCCGCAGTTGCTGGCGAATCGAGCACGGCCACCTGGACGGTGGTCTGGACCGATCGTTTGACGGCTTGCGATAGTTATCGCGCCAAGGCCTACAAGGTCGAGCCAGTCCCGGGACGCCCGGGGGAGTTCTTCGCCTGGGTTGCCTACGACCTGATCCTTTTCGAAGAGGGGTCGATCGCCAATATGACAGCGAGCCTGATTGGCAATGTGTTCTCCTTCAAACCCCTCAAGGCAGCCCGTCTGGAAGACATCCGAATTCCGGTGGCGTACATCAAGACTTTCAAAGGACCGCCAACTGGACTAATCGTCGAACGCGAGCGCCTCGACAAGTTTGGTCGCCCCTTGCTGGGCGCGACCACGAAGCCCAAGCTAGGCCTGTCAGCCCGCAATTACGGGCGGGTGATCTATGAAGGCTTGAAAGGCGGTCTCGACTTCATGAAGGATGACGAGAACATCAATTCGCAACCCTTCATGCACTGGCGCGACCGATTCCTCTACGTGATGGAAGGCGTCAACAAGGCAAGCGCCATGACCGGCGAGGTCAAAGGCAGTTACCTCAACATCACCGCCGCGACCATGGAGGACATGTACGAGCGGGCTGAGTTCGCCAAAGAACTCGGATCGGTCATCGTCATGGTCGACCTTGTCATCGGCTGGACGGCGATCCAGTCAATCGCTAACTGGTGCCGCAAGAACGACATGATCATGCACATGCATCGGGCTGGACACGGCACGTATACGCGTCAAAAGAACCATGGCGTGTCCTTCCGGGTCATGGCCAAATGGCTGCGCCTGGCGGGTTGCGACCACCTGCATACGGGTACCGCAGTGGGCAAGCTCGAGGGTGACCCGATGACCGTTCAGGGCTATTACAACGTCTGTCGCGACAGCTATACACGGACCGATCTTCCGCGCGGACTGTTCTTCGATATGGATTGGGCGGACACCAAAAAGGTAATGCCAGTTGCTTCCGGCGGAATCCATGCCGGCCAGATGCATCAACTGATCGACCTGTTCGGAGATGACGTTGTCCTTCAGTTTGGCGGGGGCACGATCGGACATCCCGCCGGAGTTCAGGCCGGCGCAGTCGCCAATCGGGTCGCGCTGGAGGCGATTGTCAAAGCCCGCAATGAAGGCAAGAACATCGCCCAGGAGGGCCCCGAGATCTTGCGCAAAGCGGCCACCTTCTGCACGCCACTCAGGCAGGCCCTCGACACCTGGGGCGACATCAGCTTTAACTACACGTCGACCGATAGCAGCGACTACGCGGTGACCCCGGCCGTTTCGGGCTGACCGGTCCACACTCAAACCAATCCGGAGCAACACTCATGATGACCAACCCCACCGGGCGGCTGACGCAGGGCCAGTTCAGCTTCCTGCCTGAACTGACCGATGATGAAATCAGCCTGCAGATTGAATATGGACTGAATAAAGGTTACGCGTGGAGTATCGAATACACCGACGACCCTCACCCGCGCAATACCTACTGGGAGATGTTCGGAATTCCAATGTTCGACCTCAAAGACCCAGCGGGAGTCCTTCTCGAACTCCATGCGTGCAGACAGACCTTCAAGAATCACTACATCCGACTCATGGCGTTTGACTCAACGCGCGGGGTTGAGTCCATCGCGATGAGTTTTATCGTCAACCGACCCGCTCATGAACCGGGCTTCGGCGTGACGCGACAAGAAGTCAACGGCCGCTCGATTCGCTACACGATCCACAGTTATGCGACCGATAAGCCTGAGGGTGAACGCTACTAAGCGCCATGTATTCAATCCCAGGAAGCACCCGGCATCCCGACGCCAAATCATCACCAGCAGTCGCGGACCAGAAGCCCCAAGTCCCAATGGGCTCTGGTGATGGACCACCAGATCACCGCGAAGACCCATCAGGTAGCGCTCTGACAGTCAATCAGGTCCTGACGCAAAGCCAGATCGAGTCGGTGATGGACGAACTTGATCGAGATCTCATCGGATTGGTGCCGGTCAAGCAACGCATTCGGGACATCGCCGCTCTGCTGGTCATCGATCAGCTGCGGGCGCGGGTCGGCTTGCAGGCCCAATCGCCCAGCCTGCACATGAGCTTCACCGGCAACCCCGGCACCGGCAAGACAACGGTCGCCATGCGAATGGCGCAACTGTTGCACCGGCTGGGCTATGTCCGTAAGGGCCATCTGGTGGCCGTTACTCGCGATGACCTCGTGGGCCAGTACATTGGTCATACCGCACCCAAAACCAAAGAGATTCTCAAGAAGGCGATGGGTGGGGTCCTCTTTATTGATGAGGCTTACTACCTTTATCGACCCGAGAACGAGCGCGATTACGGTCAAGAGTCGATCGAGATCCTGCTTCAGGTGATGGAAAATCACCGAGATGATCTCGTCGTGATCCTGGCTGGTTACAAAGACCGGATGGATACTTTTTTTCAATCCAACCCCGGAATGAGTTCCCGGATTGCCCATCATCTCGATTTTCCGGACTACAGTCAGGCGGAGTTACTGCAGATCGGAGACCGTATGCTCCAGGAAATGAGCTACCAGTTCGGGACGGGCGGTCGCGACACCTTTGGTGAATACCTAAACCGCCGGCTCGAGCAACCGCACTTCGCCAATGCGCGCAGCGTACGCAACGCAATTGACCGCGCTCGTCTGCGACAGGCCAGCAGGCTATTCGCGGAGCGCGATCGTGCGTTCACACGAGAAGACCTTTCCACGATCGAATCGGCAGACATCCTGGCCAGCCGAATCTTTAGCCAACCTACTTAATCGCACCCATGCCCCTCTCGCACCGCCGAACCCTGACGCATCACCTTATCGAAGAGCGTCGGCGCTTCCCTCAGGCGAGCGGCGCATTGAACGGATTACTCCTCGACGTCGCGGTCGCTTGCAAGGCGATCGCCCGGGTCGTGTCCTTTGGTGAATTAGGCGATCAAATCACGGTGGCTCCCATGACGCCCAAGGCGATCGGGGTCGAAGCACAACCAGCGCGCACTCGCACCCTGAGTTCGCTGAGCCAGGACATTTTCCTGCGAATCAACGAATGGAACGGCCATACCGCCGGGATGGTTTCCCAGGCCCTGCCCGACCCCGTGCAGCTTCCTGCGGACCAGCCGCGCGGCAAGTACCTGCTGGTCTTCAATGCGCTGGAAGGGTCCGCCAGCACCGGCCTGAATGTCGCCGTCGGGAGCCTGTTTTCAATCCTTCGCGCGCCGCAGGATCCGGCTGAACACCCTCGAGACGTGAGCGTGATCGATTTCCTGCAACCTGGAACACAGCAGGTAGCGGCCGGCTATGCGCTCTATGGGCCGGCGACCATGCTCGTCCTGAGCGCCGGGAATGGAGTGAGTGGCTTCACGCTGAATCACAACCTGGGCGAGTTTGTCTTGACCCATCCCCAGATTAAGGTGCCTGAACGCACTCAGGAATTCGCCATCAACAGTGCCAATTCCCGGTTTTGGGAACCCCCCGTGAAGCGCTATGTCGACGAGTGCCTCGCGGGCAAGTCAGGACCCCGAGGCAAGGACTTCAACATGCGGTGGATCGCCAGCATGGCTGCGGAAGCGCACCGGATCCTGATGCATGGTGGCGTGTTTCTCGAACCGCGAAATACTCGAGACCCGAAGAAACCGGGGCCAAGACGCTTACTCTCCGAGGCCAATCCAATTGGCTATCTGATTGAACAAGCCGGCGGTCGCGCCAGCACCGGCCGCGCCGGCGTCCTCGACATGGCGCCAGATGACCTTCATCAATCGGTCGGATTGGTATTTGGCTCACGCGAAGAGGTCGAACGGATTGAGCAGTACCACCGTCAACCCATTCAGCCCGACCAGGGACTGCAGCTTTTTACCGAGCGCAGCCTCTTTCGCGACTAGACGCAACATTACCGATCAGGAGCCCCATGTCTGAACGTCATCCTGTGATTGCGATTACCGGCTCATCGGGCGCGGGAACCTCGACTGTCACCAAGACTTTTGGAAATATCTTTCGACGCGAGGGTGTCAAGGCCGCAATCGTTGAAGGCGACAGTTTTCATCGCTTTGATCGCCGTGAAATGAGAGCGCGCCAGGCAGCAGCCGAGGCGGCTGGAAATACCAACTTCAGTCACTTTGGTCCTGATACGAACCTTCTCGCGGAACTGGCAAACCTCTTTCGGAGCTACAGTCAATCAGGGCAAGGCCAAATTCGCAAATACCTTCATAACCCCGAAGAAGCCGCTCCGTATCAGCAGGAACCTGGCACCTTTACAGCCTGGGAAGACATCCCCGATGACACCGACATGCTGTTTTATGAGGGACTGCATGGCGCGGTTGTGACCGAGGAGGTGGATATCGCACAGCATGCCGACCTGCTGATTGGCGTTGTCCCCGTGATCAATCTGGAGTGGATCCAGAAGCTGATTCGAGACAAGACCCAACGGGGCTACAGTCAGGCCGCGGTGACCGACATTATTTTGCGGCGGATGCCTGATTATGTGAATTACATCTGTCCGCAGTTCGCGCGTACCCATGTGAATTTTCAGCGCGTCCCTGTGGTCGACACCTCCAATCCGTTCGTTGCCCGGGAAATTCCGACACCCGACGAAAGCATGGTGGTCATTCGTTTTGCGAATCCGAAAGGGATTGATTTTCCGTATCTGCTCAACATGATTCATGACTCCTGGATGTCCCGTGCCAACACGATTGTTGTTCCCGGTGGCAAGATGGAGATCGCAATGCAACTCATTTTTACCCCTTTCGTCTGGCGCATGATGGACCGTCGTCGCCGCGCCCTTGGAGCCCATTAATGTCGTCGAATTCCACCGAGCGCGTCCTGCGCGGCAGCCCTCAGCACGCTGACCCTCTCGCCAACGCCATCCGCGCACTTGCGATGGACGCCGTCCAGCAAGCCAATTCAGGCCACCCGGGTGCCCCAATGGGCATGGCTGAGATGGCCGTCGCGCTCTGGAATCGGCACCTGCGGCACAACCCTGCCAACCCCCATTGGCCTGATCGGGATCGCTTCGTGTTGTCCAATGGACATGCCTCGATGATCCTCTATGCGCTCCTGCATCTGTCGGGCTATGACCTGCCGATCAGCGAACTCAAGCGCTTTCGGCAACTGCACAGCAAGACGCCAGGCCACCCCGAAGTCGGCATGACGGTTGGAATCGAAACAACGACTGGCCCGCTCGGGCAAGGCATCACGAACGCGGTCGGCATGGCCCTGGCCGAAAAGCTTCTGGGTGACCAGTTTAATCAGCCTGACCACACCATCGTCAATCACCACACCTATGCGTTTTTGGGTGACGGTTGCCTGATGGAGGGCATCAGCCACGAGGCCTGTTCGCTGGCTGGTGTGTTGCAGTTGAACAAGCTCATCGCGCTGTATGACGACAACGGCATCAGCATTGACGGCCCAGTCTCTGGCTGGTTCGGCGATGACACGGCTGGACGATTCCGTGCTTACGGATGGAACGTCATTGGCCCCATCGACGGCCATGATGTGGATGCGGTGAGTTCGGCCATTTCCCTCGCCAGAACCGAGCAACATCGCCCCAATATTATTCTCTGCCGGACAACGATCGGCGCAGGTTCGCCGGGCCGCGCGGGCACTGCAAAGGCACATGGCGAACCCCTGGGGATTGAGGAAATCAAGGCAGTCCGGGAAGCGATCGGCTGGAACTACCCGCCCTTCGAGATCCCCGCGGACATTGCAGCCCGCTGGGACGCGCACGCCTCGGGCCTGCGCTTTGAAACCGAGTGGAATGAGGCATTTGCCTCCTATCGGGCGGCCTATCCGGCACTCGCTGCCGAATTTGAACGACGGATGGCGGGCGATCCTCTCGCGGGCACCGAGGCGACACTCAAGGCCATGATCGCCCAGTTTGCAGCAGCCGGCGAGACCCTTGCCAGCCGAAAATCGTCCCAAAAGGCGCTGGCTGAAATAGCGCCCATCCTCCCCGAATTGCTCGGCGGCAGCGCCGACTTGACGGGCTCAAACCTGACCGACTTCCCCGGCTGCGGGGCAGTTCGCGGCGGTCAGCCTGGGGGCCGTTATGTGAACTACGGTGTGCGTGAATTCGGTATGGCAGCCGCGCTCAACGGGATCGCACTCCATGGAGGGTTCATTCCTTACGGTGGGACTTTTCTGACTTTTAGTGATTACAGTCGTAATGCCATCCGAATGGCTGCGCTGATGAAAATCCGGGTCATCCACGTCTTCACCCACGACTCCATCGGCGTAGGCGAAGATGGTCCGACCCATCAACCGGTTGAACATGCGGCGAGCCTGCGCGTGATTCCAGGGCTCGACGTCTGGCGGCCTTGCGATGGCACCGAGACTGCAAGCGCCTGGGCCCATGCGGTTTCCGAACGTCATCACCCAAGCGCCCTGCTGTTGACCCGACAAAATCTGATTCCCCAACCGCGCACGCCCGAACAGATCGCCGCCATTCATCGTGGCGGTTATGTCCTCCAGGACCGCGCGGGCGCCCGGGCCGTTATTCTGGCAACAGGCTCGGAAGTCGGCCTTGCAACTCAGGCAGCGGCTTTGCTTGAGGCTCAGGGCTGCCCGGTACGGGTGGTCTCGATCCCCTCCAGTTCTATTTTCGATCGCCAAGACCGCGCCTACCGCGAAGAAGTCCTGGGCCATGGTCTACCCCGGATCGGCGTCGAAGCCGGGGTGACGCGCTGGTGGGGCCAGTATGGGTGCGTCGACGCGCTGGGGATTGACACATTCGGCGAATCTGCGCCTGCGCCCGAGGTCTTCAAACACTTCGGCCTGACCGCCGAAAACCTCGCCACCCGAGTCGCGGCGGCTGCTGGCCATGACCATTGACCTGATCAGTTTTGATCTCGATGGCACGTTGATTGATACCGCCTCGGAAATTGCCGAGGCGGCCAACCGTGCGCTCGAGTCACATGGGTTGGAACGGCGGCCAGAAGACCAGATCACGGCATTCATTGGTCATGGGGGCCGCGCGCTCATCAACGCCCTGCGCAATGATGTGATTGCGCAGGATCCGGCGGTGGAACACCGCATGAGCTTCGAGCAGCTGTTTGCCAGTTTCGACGAACACTATGGCGACACGACCGGCACATTGTCCCAGCCCTACCCCGGCACGCACGAAGCGCTCGAGCAACTCAGAGCGTGCGGCGTGCGCCTCGTCTGTGTCACCAATAAAGACCACCGGCACGCAATCCATGCGCTCGAATTTCACGGGCTCGTAGCACCGTTCGAACTCGTCATCGGTGGTGACACGCTCCCCGAAAAGAAACCCCATCCAAGTGTTCTGCAACATGTTGCGACGACCCTCGGGATACCGGTCGAGCGTATCGCCCACATCGGGGATTCAGCGACAGATGTGCTGGCCGCCAAAAATTCTGGAGTGGTCGCCTGGGCAGTGCCCTATGGCTACAACAGCGGCGTTCCGATCACGGCGGCCAACCCCGACCGCGTGTTCCATTCGCTTCCCGAGATGTCCGAGTACGTCATCGAAATGAAGGCCATCAGCCAGGCCGAGAGTCGGAACATTCGAGGCCACTGATGTCGACGCCCGCGCTACGCGCGATTCTCTGGGATGTTGACGGCACGCTTGCCGAAACGGAACGTGACGGTCACTTACCGGCCTTCAATCTGGCCTTTGAAAGCGCCGGTTGGCCATGGCGATGGGATACGGCGCGCTATGGCGAACTGCTCGACATCACCGGTGGTCGTGAGCGCATCCTGCATGACCTGATGACTCAGCCGATGGCACCCTCCGCAAGAGCAGATCGCGAGGCGCTTGCACTGCGCTTGCATCAACAGAAAAACAGCATCTACGCGCAACGGATGAAGTCACACCCGATTCCGCTGCGTCCCGGCATCCTTGAACTGCTCACCGAATCGCGAGACCGGCAAATAATTCAAGGGATCACAACGACAACAAGCCGCAACAACGTCGAAGCCCTTCTGATCGCACACCTTGGAACGCAATGGCCAACGTGGTTTGAAATCATTCTATGTGGCGAAGATGTGACCGCCAAAAAGCCGGACCCTGAGGTCTATGAGCAGGCTGCTGCTCACCTCCTGAAGCTGGGAATTACCAGGGATCAGATCCTCGCGATTGAGGATTCGCCCAATGGGGTCAAGGCCGCCTGCAGCGCGCGGCTTCCAGTAATTCTCACCCGCAGTACGTATTTTCTGAACGCCAGCGGCGCGGGGACTTGCGCGCATGGCGGCAGCTTCCGGGAACGCTCGAGCTGGACGAGTGGACGAACGACAGAAAAGACGACGGGATTCAAGCCCAGCACTCAACCTGATCACATTGACCTCGACGCTCTCATTCAATGGCATGCTGCCCACTGGGCCTGACCAAGCCAAAACCGAACCAAGCCAAACATATGATTATAAAATCAAAGATATTATTTATCCTTAGATCGATCTGCGCAGCGCTACTGGTTCCAATTGGACTTCTCGGTGCAAGTCAGTTAACCGGGTGCGCGGCGCCGAAACCGATCGAGTATGCGAGCGCCACCCCAAAACTAGATATTAAGACGTATTTCAACGGGCCAATCCGTGGCTGGGGAATGGTGCAAGATCGCTCGGGCAAGGTGCTCAGGCGTTTCGTGGTCGATATCGACGCAAAATGGGAGACCAAGGACGGCCTCCCGCACGGGACCCTGGATGAGCGATTTGTCTGGTCAGATGGGGAGCGACAAACTCGCGTCTGGCACATCACCGAGCAATCCCCTGGGCAATACCAGGGCGAAGCAGGCGATGTGATCGGGGGTGCCAGCGGAACCGCCGCTGGCAACGTCCTGAACTGGGCCTATGTCCTACGGATTCCGTACAACGGAAGTTCGCTCGACGTTCGCGTGGACGACTGGATGATCCTCGTCGATGAGGGCACGCTCCTCAATCGGGCGGACATGTTGTTTTGGGGGGTACGAGTCGGCGAACTCACCATCGCGTTCCGACGCCAATAATCACCACCCCCACGCCCCACCCCAACGCCCCCAGCCGCGCGGGGGCGCCCTCTAGATTCAGTGGATGACCTGAGAGAGCTCTCCACGCTTGTAGCGGTCAATCATGATCGAGAGGCTGAGCGGCCGAATCTTTGAGCCCTGGCCCGCGCAACCGAACTCTTCGTAGCGTTGCTTGCAAATCGCCTTGGCGGCGGCGGTTGCCGGTTTGAGGTAGTCCCGCGGGTCAAACTTCTCGGGATGGCGGGCGAGATACTCACGGATTGCCGCAGTCATCGCCAGGCGGACGTCCGTATCAATATTGATCTTGCGGACGCCATACTTGATTGCGTGCTGAATCTCTTCAACCGGCACGCCGTAGGTTTCCTTCATATCACCACCGAATTCACGGATCCGGGCCAGTAAATCCTGCGGCACGCTTGACGATCCGTGCATCACGAGGTGGGTGTTGGGCAAGCGCTCATGAATCGCCTGGATCCGATCGATCGCCAGAATATCGCCTGTCGGTTTACGCGAGAACTTGTAAGCACCGTGACTTGTTCCGATTGCAATCGCTAGCGCATCAACCTGAGTCCGCTGAACGAAATCGGCTGCCTGCTCAGGATCAGTCAACAGTTGCTCACGGGTCATCGTGTCTTCGGTGCCATGCCCGTCCTCTTTATCGCCCTTCATGGTCTCCAGCGAGCCAAGACAGCCGAGTTCGCCTTCAACCGTGACGCCAATCGAGTGGGCAATATCGACGACTCGCCGAGTGACTTCGACGTTGTAATCGTAGGAGGCAATCGTCTTACCATCTTCTTCCAGTGACCCATCCATCATCACGGATGAAAACCCAAGCCGCATCGCCTGCGTGCAAATCGCGGGCGACTGGCCGTGATCTTGATGCATCACAACCGGTACATGCGGATAGGTCTCAACCGCCGCCTCAATCAGATGGCGCAAAAACACTTCACCGGCATATTTCCGTGCGCCGGCCGATGCCTGCATGATGACCGGCGCGTCGACCTCCGCAGCCGCAGCCATGATGGCCTGCACTTGCTCCAGATTGTTGACATTGAACGCTGGAATTCCGTAGCCAGCCTCGGCGGCGTGGTCCAACAACTGGCGCATTGAAACGAGCGGCATCGCAATCTCCTCCGTAGGCATTTCGAATTTGAATGGCACGACTATGCCATCCCCTCTGCAACCGATCGTTATCGATCGGCCCCGACTTTCATAATTTTCATCGTATTGGTTCCGCCGCTCTTACCCAGCGGTTCGCCACAGGTCACCACAATGACATCGCCCGGACTGGCGATGCCGCGCTCGATCAACAGGGCCTCCGCTTCGGCCATCAACATATCGCGGTCTTCGGCCACACCACCAGGCATCAACACGGGCGTGACATCACGATACAAGCTGACCCGACGACGCGTTTTATCTTCGGGTGTGAGCGCAAAAATGGGTACTCCACTATTAAACCGACTCATCCAGAGTGCGGTCGAACCCGACTGAGTCAGTGCGACCAGAGCCCTCGCCTTCATGTGATGCGCGGCAAACAATGCACTCACCGCAATCGATTGATCGATCCGGGAAAATCCGCGGTCCAGGAGCCCCGTATCAAGCCGCATGGGATGGGATTTTTCGGCCTCAATACAGATGCGGTCCATGGCCAGAACCACATCCACAGGATAATTACCCGCAGCTGTTTCAGCCGAGAGCATGACCGCATCGGTGCCGTCCAACACCGCATTCGCGACATCTGACACCTCGGCCCGGGTCGGCACCGGTGATTCGATCATCGATTCCATCATCTGGGTCGCGGTGATCGTAAATCGGTTGAGTTCGCGCGCCATCCGGATGATGCGCTTCTGCAGACCAGGTACTGCAGCATCGCCGACCTCGACCGCCAAATCGCCGCGTGCCACCATCACACCATCACTGGCCTCAAGGATGCTGGCCAACTCGTCGATTGCCTCATAGCGTTCGATCTTCGCGATCATTTGCGCGCGCCCGCCGGCGGCCCGGGATAACTCGCGGGCCATGTACATATCGGCCGCAGTTTTGGGAAACGAAACCGCAATGAAGTCGGCGTCAAATGCGACGGCCACCCGGATGTCGTCCATGTCCTTTGAGGTCAGCGCCGGCGCGGACAGCCCCCCACCCTGACGGTTAATCCCCTTGCGGTTCGACAACAAGCCGTTTTGCAACACCGTACAGTGAATCGTGTGAGTGCCGACCTGTTCGACGCGCATCTTCATGCGACCGTCGTCGAGCAACAAGATATCGCCTGCGTGGACGTCGTCAATCAGTTCGGGATAGTCGAGGCCGACCCGTCCTTGATCGCCCAGCGTGCATTCAACGTCGAATATAAACCCGTCGCCCTCGCGCAGTTCAATCCGCCCCTGAGCGAACTTTCCGATGCGAATCTTCGGGCCTTGAAGATCGGCCAGGATGCCCACATCGCGCCCAAGACCCGCAGCAAGACGCCGAACGAGCGCCACACGCGCCGTATGTTCTTCGGCTGTCCCGTGAGAAAAATTCATCCGGACCACATTGACACCGGCCGCCAGAACCCGCTCAAGGACTTCAGGATCGGCAGTGGCGGGACCAAGGGTTGCGACAATTTTGGTCGCGCGATGCGTAGACATTGGCAAAACTCCCAGGCAATGGCAGGCAACAAGCTCTAAACCATGGCCGAAGTTTAGCGCCATCCAGGGCCCCTGAATGTCCAAAGAGCGGGAAGTACTTCCAACCCGCGAACCTTTCGGGATCGGGCCTTGCTGGCCAAGCTGGTGATGCCACCCAACTGAGCCCACGCCCGTGCCCGACACCGACCCCAGCCGCCACGCCACGTCTTCCTTCGAGCTGCCCGCGCCGATACCTCCCTCAGGCGCTCGCCGCAGCGGCTCTCCAGAGA
>Ga0209598_10002775_pt1 | contig 13480 bp, 9 predicted proteins | sample M_140807_EF_Meta_FD_187317 | JGI IMG/M metagenome (GOLD analysis project Ga0209598, IMG submission 187317) | Freshwater microbial communities from Lake Montjoie, Canada to study carbon cycling - M_140807_EF_MetaG (SPAdes) (version 2) | ecosystem: Environmental > Aquatic > Freshwater > Lake... | reverse complement strand
CGCCGTCCTCGGCATGTCCGGCATGGCCTTTGGCCAGTGTGACCTGTCGACCTCGCCAAGCAACCCGGCGTATGTGGACACCACCTTCGACAACTCCACGGTGGCTGACGCCAACGGCGGCTGGAACGTGACGCCCGCAGTGTTCGGCGAAATGGGTTCGCATGCCATCGGCGACACGGTGATCTTCAACGGCGTGGTGGGCGCCTACACCCCCACGGGCGGCACCTCGGCAAGCAGCCGCGATCTGGACTGGCTGCGCATGAGCGTTTCACAGCCGTGCTACATCGCCGTCACGCTGTCGATGGGTCGCGATGTGGGTGGATTCAAGGTGCCGTTCGCGTCGCCTGACCAGAGCTACATCTCGATCTACAGCGGTTCGGTGCAGGCCTCGGCCAAGTCGCTGAGTTACGGCTACGACACCGATGGCTGCCCGCACAACCCCGTTGTGAAGCTGCCCAACGGCACCCAGGCGGGCAAGATTCCGCTGCCAGCGGGTGATGCCACCTTCGTGGTGACCACGCCGTTCAACCCCACCGGCACCACGCAGTACAACGGTCCCATCTACTACTCGCTGAAGGTGGAAGTGCTTGCGCTGGACAATGGTCAGTGCGGCACCGCCACCAACGACTGCGTGACGGCCAGCGGCACGGGCGGCTGCAGTGACGCCACCTGCTGCGACACCGTGTGCGGCTTCAATCCCGAGTGCTGCAACGTGGCCTGGGATGCGGCCTGCATCAACTACGGCGTGACGCAGTGCGGCAACTTCGTGTTCCGCTGCAACGCACCCGTTGCCGAGAACGACTGCCTCACCGGCGCGGCCCCCGTGGACGTTTCGGGTGGCGCGATCACCTTCGGCTTCGACAACACCGGCGCCAACACCGACGGCCCGAACAACGTGAACACGCAGTGCAGCAGCAACTCGGCCCGCGACATCTGGTATGTGGCTGGTCCGCTGCCCACCGACGGTGACCTGAAGGTGACCCTGTGCGGTCAGGGCAATGTGGGCGACTCCGTGGTGTGCATGTACGACCTGGGCACCGACAGCTCGGTGACCGATCCCACCTCGCTGCAGAGCAAGTACATCGGCTGCCGCGACGACAGCTGCGACGAGAACGGCGACGGCAGCACCGATGCGGGTGGCCCCTCGGCCATCAACATGGTGGGCGTGCTGAAGGACCACTACATCCTGATCCGTCTGGGCAGCTTCCTGGGTGCAGGCGAGGATCCGGCCACCGCGGCCGCCCTGCAGCCTGGCAGCATGACCGTGTCCTTCCGCAGCGGTCTGTACGACAACGGTCGTCAGAAGGCGGTGAAGAAGGTGGCCGACGGCAGCCTGGTGAATCTGTACTTCAGCAGCGGCTACGCCTCGTCGACCAGCCCCAGCTACGTGATGGCGCAGCCCTTCACGCTGGCGCTCGGTGGCAGCGTGGATGGTTTCGAGTTCGTGGGAACCAGCACGGTGCCCACGGGCGCGGTGGTGGCTGACCAGCTGCACTGGGCCGTGTACAGCCGCGGTTCGACCTGGCTGAGCAGCTTCGGCGCCGCATCGGGCGAGAACCTGGTTGCCGAAGGCACCACCTCGTTCAACCCGGCCTCGTACAGCAACATCAACTCGGACTACGGCCGTCGCTACTTCATCGATCTGGCGACGCCGGTCAACCTGTTCGCGGGCGACTACTACTTCACCATCAAGCCCGAGAAGTCGGGTGCCACCAACGGCGCGTTCGGCATCTTCTACTACGCCGCCAACGGCATCCCGCAGCAGAGTCCGACCAGCTTCCGTCCGGCCTACTGGGCCTGCCTGAACTGGCCCACGACCACCTTCGGTCGCTACGCCGCCACCGCCACCCCGACCTATGTGGTGCAGACCGGCGACAATGTGGACAAGTTCTACAAGCCGGCCCTGCGCCTGAAGGGCGTGGTCAGCGCGTGCTTCGGCGACATCGACGGCAGCGGCGTGGTGGACAACGGCGACATCGCGTTCGCTCTGCTCGACTTCGGTCCCTGCCCGAAGTGCCCGTCCGATCTGGACGGCAGTGGCGAGACCGACTTCGGCGACGTCGCGCTGATCCTGCTCAGCACTGGCCCGTGCTGATTCGCGGCCTGCGCCCCGCGCAGAACGCCTCAGCCTGATCCTGACTCTTCGCCCCTGGGCCCCGAAAGGGACCCGGGGGCTTTTGTTTGCATTGGCGAAGACCGGCGGTGGCGTGCAACCAAGACGAGGTTGGGGCGAAACAAGTAACCTCAACCACCGCGGCTCTTCAAAAAGTTCTCGGACTCAAACAGACCCATGCGAAAGTACCTCATCATCGGCATCGTGCTCTGCGTCGTGCTGGTCTCGGCGGCCTTCATGATGCGTTCCGGCGGCGACGCCGTGACGGAGGTTCGCATGTCCGAGGTGAAGCAGGGCGTGTTGGTGGAAAGCGTGAGCGCGCCCGGCGTGGTGGAGCCCAAGCGCAAGGTGGATGTGAGCGCCGAGGTGAGCGCGCGCATCCTGGAACTGCCGCACCGCGAAGGTGCGCGCGTGAAGAAGGGTGATGTGCTGGTGAAGCTGGACGGCCGCGATCTGCAGGCGGCGCTGGCCAGCGCCGAGGCGCGTCGTGACGGCGAGCGTTTTCGCCTGGAGGCCGAGCGCAGCCGCATTCAGGGCTCCAAGCAGACGCTGGAGAACGCCAAGGCGCAGCTGGCTCGACAGAAGGCGCTGTACGACACGGGCGACGTGAGCCGCCAGCAGCTCGACGATGCCGTGACCAGGATGCGCGACATGGAGAGCCAGGAACTGGCCGCCGAGAAGACCATCTCGCAGCTGGAGAAGTCGCTGGCGGCCAGCGAGTCGACCATCGAGCAGGCGCGCGAGGCCGTTCGTCGAACCACGATCATGAGCCCGATCGATGGCCTGATCACCTATCTGGCCGCCGAGGTGGGCGAGCTGGTGGTGGTGGGCACCATGAACAACGCCGGCACGCGCATCATGACCGTGGCGGATCTCGGCGAGATGCGCCTGAACTCGAAGGTTGCCGAAACCGACATCGCGCGCGTGGCGGTGGATCAGGGCGCCAAGGTGTACGTGAACGCGTACAAGGACGACCCATTCGACGGCAAGGTGAGCGAGATCGCGCTGCAGCGCACGCTGGAGAAGGACGGCACCGGCAGCTTCAAGGTGCTGGTGAACCTGGACCTGAAGGGTCGACAGATCTTCAGCGGCCTCACCGGCAATGTGGACATCGACATCGCGCGTCAGGAGGGGCTGCTGGTGCCCAGCCAGGCGGTGGTGGAGCGCCCGGTGAACGATCTTCCGCAGGGCATCAAGGACAATCCGCTGGTGCAGAAGAGCCGCCGCGTGACGCAGGTGGTGTTCCGCGTGGTGGATGGCAAGGCGGTGATGACGCCGGTGTCCACGGGCACCAGCAATCTCACCGACACGCTGGTGAAGGATGGTCTGAAGACCGGCGACATGATCATCACCGGTCCGTACCGCGTGCTGGAGAAGCTGAAGGACGGTGAAGCGGTGCAGAAGGAAGACGCATCCAAGGATGCGGGCCGCTGGGCCGCCGCCGAAGGCGCGCGTGGTCAGGGCGGTGGCATGGGCATGGGTGGTGGCGGCGGCGGCGGCCGCCGGGGCATGCGCTGAGGTCACCGCATGGCAGAGCCGATCATCGAGGTTCGCGGCGTGACGAAGGTCTACCACGTGGGCGTGGAGGTGATCCATGCATTGCGTGGCGTGGATCTGGCCGTGCATGCCGGCGAGATGGTGGCGATCATGGGCAGTTCGGGCAGCGGCAAGAGCACGCTCATGAACACGCTTGGATGCCTTGATCGACCCACCGCGGGCACCTATCACCTTGGCGGTCGTGAGGTGAGCGGGCTGGATGCGGCCGAACTCTCGCAGGTTCGCAACCAGGAGATCGGCTTCGTGTTCCAGAGCTTCGAGCTGCTGCCGCGACTCACGGCACTGGAGAACGTGGAACTGCCGCTGCTGTACGCGCGCGGCAAGGGCTGGGGCTGGGCGCGTCAGCGACGCAAGCTTGCCGAGGAGGCACTGCAGCGCGTGGGCCTGGGCAAGCGCATGGATCACCGACCGAACCAGCTCAGCGGCGGTCAGAAGCAGCGTGTGGCGATCGCGCGCGCGCTGATCGCGAAGCCGCGCATCCTGATGGCGGACGAGCCCACCGGCAACCTGGACACCACCACCACCGAGGAGATCCTGGCGCTGTTCGCGCAGATTCACGCGCAGGGCCAGACGGTGCTGATGGTCACGCACGAGAACGACGTGGCGGCGCACTGCGAGCGCGTGGTGCGTCTGCGCGACGGTCTGGTGCTGAGCGACCTGCCCGCGGAGCAGGACGCGGCCGTGGGTCCGCTGGCCCTTGCGCGAAGGAGCGCGGCCTGATGCTGAACCCGCTCTTCTACTACGAGAACGTGCGGCTGGCGCTTCGCCAGATCTGGGCCAACAAGCTGCGCAGCATTCTCACCGCGCTCGGCATCATCGTGGGTGTGGCCAGCACCACTGCGGTCATCGCGGCGCTGACCGGCCTGAAAACGAAGGTGCTGAGCGAGTTCGAGACCTTCGGCGCCGCGCGCCTGTATGTGTGGCCCAGCCGACCGGACGGCGTGCCCAAGAACCTGTTTCCGTGGGAGAAGATCCGCCTGAAGAGCGAGGAGGCGATCGCGCTTCGCGACCAGTGCACCTCGCTCAAGGGTCTGACCCCGATCAGCGAGACCAGCCTGAGCGTGCAGAGCGACGCCGAGCAGCTGGACGGCGTGAGCGTGACCGGCATCTGGCCCGCGTGGCACGCCACCGAGAACCGTCAGGTGATCATGGGTCGACCGTTCAGCGATCAGGACATCGTGAACGAGCGGCAGGTGTGCCTGATCAACGATCTGGCCGTGCGCGACCTGCAGCTGCCGCGTGATCCGGTGGGGCAGCACCTGCTGATCGGCGGCCGGCGCTTCCTGGTGGTGGGCGTGGTGGAGACCATCACCGAGCGCATGACGGGCTTCAACACCATCAGCGCCGAGGTGTTCATTCCGTTCCCGCTGATGGGCAAGTTCCAGGATCGCGACTTCTTCATGCGCTTCGTGGCGCTGGCCAAGTCGCCGGAGGAGGCGCAGGACGCCAGCGCCGAGATGACGCGCGTGCTGCGCAAGGTGCGCGGTCTGGGCACCGGTGACCCCGACACCTTCCGTGTGCAGGCCATCGACCAGTTCATCGATCAGTTCAAGAGCATCGCCTCGGGCATCACCGCCGTGGCCGGCGGCATCGTGGGCATCAGCCTGCTGGTGGGCGGCATCGGCATCATGAACATCATGCTGGTGAGCGTCAGCGAGCGCACGCGCGAGATCGGCCTGCGCAAGGCGGTGGGTGCCACGCCGAGCGCCATCCTGCTGCAGTTCCTGCTGGAAGCGGTCACGCTGTGCCTGGTGGGCGGACTGGTGGGCGTGCTCATCGGGCAGGCGTTCGCCCTGGCGGTGAGCAGCATTCCTGGCGCCAAGATGGAGAACGCCAGCGTGCCGGCGTGGGCCGTGGCCCTGGCGTTCGTCTTCAGCGCGGGTGTGGGCGTGGTGTTCGGCATGTTCCCCGCGATCAAGGCGTCGCGACTGGACCCGATCGAGGCGCTGCGCCATGAGTGAACGCATGAAGCCCTGGCGCTGGGTCGCGTGCGCGGCGCTGTCGCTTGCGGCGGCGGCCTGTCAGAACGACCTGTTCCGCGATGCGGAGACGCCGTACACCTCGTCCGAGGCGCGATTGAAGGAGATGGGCACCTTCGATCCGGTGAAGGAGAGCACCGGCCCCGTGACCACGCTGAGCGAAGCCAGCAAGTTGCTGTCCGCGGACCGTCTGCCCAGTCAGCAACCACCCGCACAGGTGGACATGACGCTGGCCGATGTGCGTGGCAGCGCCCTGCAGCGCAACCTGGACCTGAAGGTGCAGGCGTTCGCGCCAGCCCTGGCGAGGGCGGCGATCGGCGTGGAGATGGCCAAGTTCGAGTCGAGCATCACGGCCAACTACACCCGCAACGATCAGAACGTGTTCAGCAACCTGGATAGCGGCAATGCCGGTCTCCAGGACAATGCCAGCGTGGGTCTGAACGTGCCGCTGGCCACGGGCGGCACGGTGAACATGTCTGCCGTGTCCCAGATGGCCAGCAAGGACCTGATCGGCTTTGCGGACGGCATCACGCAGGACTCGCAGGGCGGCATGCAGTTCAGCATCGCACAGCCCCTTCTCCGTGGCGCAGGCGTGGAGGCGAACACCGCCAGCATCCGCGTGGCCAGGCTGAACGGTCAGATCGCCGATGCGCGCACCAAGCTCGAGGCGATCCGCCTGCTTGCCAACGCCGACAAGGCCTACTGGAACCTGTACGCCGCGGCGCGCGAGCTGGAGGTGCGCCAGCAACAGTACGACCTGGCCGTGGCGCAGCTGGAGCGCGCACGGCGTCGCGTGCGCGCGGGCGAGGTGGCCGAGATCGAGACCATCCGCGCGGAGAGCGGCGTGGGCAGCACCATCGAGAACATCATCGGCGCCGACAACCGCCTGCGTCTTCGCCAGCGGGATCTGAAGCGCCTGATGAACGATCCCAACCTGACGATGGACTCGCCCACCTACATCGCCACGGCCACGCCGCCCAGCCCGGTGCGCCTGAAGTTCGATCCCGAGACGCTCGCGACCAAGGCCATCGAGAACCGCATGGAGATGCTGGAGCTGGAGCTGCAGCTCTCCATCGACGCGACCAACGTGGATCTGCAGCGCAACGCCGCGCTGCCGCTCTTCACGGTGAACTATCAGTATCAGAACTTCGGCTACGGAACGAACATGGGCAATGCGTGGCAGTCGCTGGGTGACGCGGACCAGTACACCGCCAGCGCGAACGCCACCATCCAGCTCGGCAACGAGGCCGCGAAGAACCGCATCCAGAGCGCGATCCTGACGCGACTGCAGCGTCTGGCCACCAAGGATCTGCGTCGACTCGCGATTCGACAGGAGGTGTTCAACGCCATGGACAACCTGGAGAACGCGTGGCAGCGCATCCTGGCGTCGCGCCTGGAGACGGCCCTGGCGGGCCGCACCTATGAGGCCGAGAAGCGGCAGTTCGACGTGGGGTTGCGCAACAGCATCGACGTGCTGGATGCCGCCAGTCGCCTGGGCGATGCGCAGAGCCGCGAAGTGAACGCGCTGGCAGGTTGGCAGATCGCGCTGGTGGATCTGGCGTTCGCCACGGGCACGCAGCTTGGTCAGGCGCGCATCGACTGGAGCGACATCCTGACCGTGCCCAACGCGGCGCCCGCCACCGACGGCTGGGGTGGCTGGGGCTTCAACAACGGCAGCGAGGTGGGCAACTATCCGGTGTCGAGCAGTGGCGAGCCGCTGAAGCCGGAGGATCTGAAGGGTCTCGAGATGCCCGTGACTGGTCCGGCGGCGCAGCCGTCGCAGGGTCTGGGCGTGAAGCCTGAACTTCCGGAGGCGGCGCCCGCTCCCGCAGCACCCGTTGCACCGTCGGCGCCGGCGTCGTCAGAACCCGCCGCCGCGCCCGCGACACCTGCCGCACCGCCTACTTCGGGCTGAATTTCCAGTCGAAGGCCGTGGCCTGATCGGCCCAGCGACGCATGTCGCGCAGCTCGTCGAAGGGCAGCAGTTCCACGCCGCCGTTCACCGTGGCCACGGCGCTCTGGCCGTTCCAGCGCGCGCTGACATTGCCGCTGCTGCTGGCCAGCGCGTCGTCGTACTTGGTGGCCCACTGCGGCCCGAGCCACTGCGGGCTTTCGAGTCGGAAGTATCCCTCGCGCACCGTGCCGGTGGCGCAGGCGTTCTGGTTGGTGCGGCTGCTGGCGAACACGGTGATGCGTTCGGAGTGCTTGATGCCCGTGAGGCGCGATGCGTAGAAGTTGTAGAACGGATTCGGCTTGCCGCCGATGTCCGACGCCATGAAGCCGTAGCGCTCCTGATCGCCGCCCACCCACATGGTGTTCATGCCGAAGGCCGGATACAGGCTGCCGAAGTACAGCTGCTTCATCAGGTCGCCCTGACTGCACTCATCCACCTGCGACAGCTCGCTGTTCACCGCAAGGTGGCGCGCGTCGTGGTCGAGGTACTTCGACAGTCGATAGGGCCATCGCGCCACCACGGCGCGCTGATTGCCGTACACGTCGGCGGGAATCGGCTCGCCATCCTCGTAGAAGGCGGGCAGTGGATTGAGTGGCGACATGCCGTAGAAGCCCGGCAGCAGCCAGCCCTTCTGGTCGGTTGCGTACAGGTTCCACCCGGTGATCACGCCGCGCAGGGCGGCCAGATCGCGGATGGCGCCGGCCCTGTTGCGCACCTTGCCAAGCGCGGGGACGGCCAATGCCACCAGAAGCCCGATGATCGCGATCACCACCAGCAACTCCACCAGCGTGAAGGCCTTTCGGGTGCGAAAATCGTGATTCTGTGGTGGAATCGGCAAGGGGAGGAGTATAGGTTTGTTGTCCTGACGCCATGCGAAATGCGCCCTCCATCCTGCTTGCCGTCGCGCTGGCCGTGCCCGCATTCGCCGAACAGTTCGATGTTCTGTTCGACCAGCCGCAGCTTGATCGCTGGATGTATCCATTCAACAGTTCGGCGGGCGCCCGCGCCACCATGAGCGTGTTCGGAAGCGATCGCGAGGTGCCCACGCAGTTCGATGCGCGTGATGGGCAGATCCTGCTTGCCTTCGACACCGATCTGGCGATTCCGCCGGGTGGCACGGCGGCTGGATATCGCGTGACCGGCGCGGAAGTCACCTTGCAGGTGCAGAACAACCAGGTGTTCCGTTACGACCCCACGCCCGATGCTTGGACCACCTTCCTGCCCGCCACCGACGCGCGACGCACGGTGGATGCCGATGCGGGTCAGCCTGTGGAACTCTTCGGCGTCGGTTTCCGAGGCGGCTACTCGGCCGCCACCTTCGCCGAGGACACGGCGTTCACCGGCAGCGGCAACTTCCTGAGTCCGGGCGTGCGCAACGCGTTCGCTGCGGTGGTGGATGCCGCCGGCACGCCGAGCGACGTGTCGAACAATCCGCGCGTGGGGTTCCAACCGAAGAACTTCGCCACGGGTTCGATCACGGGGTTGGCGCCGGGCGCGCTGGTGCCTGCCGACAGCGTCATGCGCTTCACGGTGGACGTGAATGACCCCGGCATCCAGGCGTACCTGCGCCAGGGCCTGCATGCGGGCCGCGTGTTCTTCGCGGCCAGCGCGCTCACCATCGTGCAGCAGCAGGCGGGGGAGTATCCGGTCTTCTATGCGAAGGAAAACGCCTTCGTTACGCTGGGTTTGGCCCAGGCCGCGCGGCTTCGCATCAAGGTGGAAACGGTGCCGGCCTGTGCGGCAGAAGATCTCGATTGCAACGGCCTGGTGGACTTCGGCGATGTGGCGCTGGCGCTGATCGACTTCGGTCCCTGCACGGGTTGCCAGGCCGACCTGGATGGCACCGGCATCGTCGACTATGGCGATGTGGCGCTGATCATGCTGAGCTACGGTTGATCGGTGGCGCTCAGAACGCTGCCGGCGCGCGGGCGGCGATCCATGCACGCAGACGCATTTCGGCAGCCAGCACGCGAGCGGGGTCGGCATCCAGCACCTGCGCGGTTTCGGCGCGCGTGAGTTCATCCGCCCAACGCAGTTGCATCACCAGACGATCGAACGCAGGCAGGCCGTGAGCGTCGAGCTCGAGCCGCTGCAGATCGTTCAGGTCATCCATGACCATCGACATCATGCGAGGCATTTTGTCGCAATCATGGCCGGAGCGCAAGTGGCATGCGCGCGGGTCACGCGGCAAGTGCAGGTTGCTGATCAAGCAGCCGCACGAACGCCTGCGACAGTGCCGGATCGAACTGCTTGCCGGAGCCGCAATGGATCTCTCGCAGCGCATGTTCGGGCGACAGTGCCTGTCGATAGGGACGGTCGCTTCGCATGGCGTCGTAGCTGTCCACGATGGCCATCACCCGCGCGATCTTCGGAATGGCTTCGCCCGACAGGCGGTGCGGATACCCGGCCCCGTCCCAGCGCTCGTGGTGCCACAGCACCGCGGGAACCGCGTGTTCCAGGCCTCCAACGCCCTGCACGATGCGATGACCGATCTCGGGGTGCATGTTCACCAGCGAACGCTCCTCGGCGGTGAGGCAGCCGGGCTTGCTCAGCACCTGCTCCGGGATGCCCATCTTGCCCACATCGTGCAGCAGACCGGCCATGCGCGCGGTGCGGCATTCGCCGGCGGTCATGCCCGCCGCATTCGCCAGACATTCGGCCAGGTGTGCGGTTCGTTCGCTGTGTCCTCGCACGCAGCGATGGGTGCTTTCCACCGCGCGAAGCAGGGCTTCCACGGCAGGGGTACCCGTGGGGCGCAGCGCCACCGGACGCAGCAGACGCACCATGGCCGCCAGGCGCGGAATCTCGCGTGTCGTCACCATGGGCTCGCTCCGCAGCAGATCGCGGGTGAGCTCGAAATCCATGTTCGCGCTCTGGCACAGCGCCCGAAGGCTGCCGCCCGAGCCCACCGCCTTGCTCGTGATCGCGATCGCCACGCCGCGCGCCACGCCATCGGATCGCTGTCGCGAGGCCGAAGGCAGCAGCCAGCAGCCGGGAATGGGTTGCTCGGGTGTGGTGGGCGCGCCGTTCATCCAGCGCTGTGCGGCGTCATCCACCTGTCGACGGATCCATGCGCTTTCGGCCACGAGCGAGGTGAGAAAGTCATCCGCCAGACTCCATCGCACATGACCGGGCTCCGCTTGCGCCCACACGAGGCCGGCGGTTCGCAGGCGTGTGGCCAGACGCTCGAATGCGGCGCCCGCGTTGGCCCGTTCCACGGATGGAGCGGACGGGGTCATGTTGGCTTCAACGGACGGCTGGCTGAAGATGGGACGCATGCAACACCTCGTGCGAATGGCAGATCTTGGCTGTCGGTCACTGGGGTCGGCACGATGCCGGCTCCGAAGGGGAGGTCGGCACCTTCGGAAGGCGACTGAAGCGAACTGGTGCAGAAGCGGGGAGATGGGTTGGCCGGCAGTCGGAACACTCGGACGTGGCCAGACCCCCGTGGGGGCTCGCATACCCCGTAGACTGCCTCCTGAGGCCCAAAAACCGTGATTCCCATCCTTCCGTTCCGTGCCATCCGTCCCACCGCCGCCAAGGCGCGGGAATTTTCGCTGGAGCGCATGGAGCACCTGTCGGCGGACCAGATTCTGGAGACGGCGGGGCGCTTGCCTCTGAGTCTGGCGGCGCTGGTGAAGGCGGCCATGGCCGGTGAGGGCGCGGCCAAGCTGGCCTCGTTGCGGGCGGACAAGGCACTGCTGCAGGAACCCGAGCCCACGGTGTACATGCATCGGCAGGTGAAGGGGGGTCGTAAACATTGCGGCCTGGTGGCCGGCGTTCGCGCCGACGCATTCACCAACGGCGTGATTCGGGCCCATCGTCATGCGCGCGGCGAGGACGCGGCGCAGTGGCGACTGCTGACCGAGCGCTGCGCCGCGCAGGTGGACTCGGTGATCCTGGGGTTCGAGGCCAACGAGGTGATCACCGATCTGTTCGAGCGCGAGGTGAACGATCGGCCGCTGTTCCATGTGGTGGCGGGCGACGGTGCCACGCACACGCTGTGGAGCGGGCGGCGTGCGGCGGATCTGGCCACGGCGTTCGCCGAGGTTCGCAGCGCCTATGTGCTCGAGGGGCATCATCGGTTGCAGAACCTGCAGCCCAACGACCCGGTGCTGTGCATGCTGCTTCCGCTGAACGAGGTGTTTGCGCGATGGTCGCCGCGCCTGGTGCGTCCATCCGCCGATGCGGCATGGCATGCCTGGCTGCAATCGAATGCGGAGATGGTGGCCGAACCTGGCATGCCCGCAGCCGGGTTCGCCGATGCGTGTGTGCTGCGTGATGGCGCGCCAGCCTGGATGCGTTTCAGGCTTCCGCCGCCCCCGCTCGGGGCAACGCTCGCCGATGCCACCGAATCGGGTCGACTGGATGCGCTGCTGCGTGCGGTGCTGGGGGCGGATGCGCTTGCGGCAACGGCGAACCGGCCCGGCGAGGATCGCGTGATGCAACTGCAGGCGTTGCTGGCTGGGGGTGCGTGGGGATCGGTGATCGTGCTTCCGCACCCGCCTGTTCGGGAACTCACGCTGCTGGCGGACGCCGGCGAGCGCCTGCCGGCCGGCAGCACCTGGTTCGAGCCGCGGGTGCGTTCGGGGCTGTGGCTGCACCATCACGGCTGAGGCACAGGGCGCGGTCCGTGCCCTCTGGAATCGCGGCGCGCTGCACTACAATCGCAGGATGACGACCTTCACCCGCCGCAACGACGCGCCGCTGCCCGGCAGCCGCGCCACGGCCCGCATTCTGGTGGCCGATGCCTTCGAGGCAGCGGGCCTGCAGTCCCTTCGCGATCTTGGCTGCGAAACCCTGCATGAACCGGAGCTGACCGCCGCCGATCTTCCGGCACGCCTGGCTGCGCTGCAGCCCGAGGTGCTGGTGGTGCGCGAGACGGCCGTGACGGCCGCGGCCATCGAGGCCTGTCAGCGACTGTCGCTGATCGTGCAGGCGGGCGCCGGCGTGGACGAGATCGATCTGGCCGCGGCGAGCAAGCGCGGCGTGTTCGTGAGCAACTGCCCCGGGCGCAACGCGCATGCGGTGGCGGAGCTGGCGTGGGCGCTGGTGCTGGCGTGCGATCGCCGCGTGCCGGATCAGGTGATGCGCATGCGCGAGGGCAAGTGGGATCGCGCCGACTTCATGAAGAGCGCCGGCCTGCATGGGCGCACCATGGGCATCGTGGGTCTGGGCCAGGTGGGCATGGAGATCGCGCGGCGCGCGAAGACCTTCGGCATGGGTGTGGTGGCATGGAGCCGTCACCTGACCGAGGAGAAGGCCGATGCGGCGGGCGTGCACTACTGCGCCAACATCGTGAATCTGGCCAAGCTGGCCGACGTGGTGTGCGTGTGCGTGGCCACCAACGAGGAGACCGACGGCCTGGTGGGCGAGAAGTTCATGAACGCGCTCAAGCCTGGCGCGATCCTGGTGAACATCTCGAGCGGACGCGTGATCGACGAGAGCGCGCTGGCCGCTGCGGTGAAGGATCGCGGCATCCGCGCGGGTCTGGACGTGTTCGCGCGCGAGCCCGAGAAGGATCGCGGCGCGTTCGACCATCCGCTGGCGAAGCTGTCGGGCGTGTACGGCACGTTCCACGTGGGCGCCAACACCGAGCAGGCCGCCCATGCGGTGGCCAGTGAAAGCGTGCGCGTGATCCGCGAGTGGCTGGACAAGGGCACCGCGCCCAACTGCGTGAACCGTGCGCGCCAGACGCCCGCCACCACGCTGCTGAGCGTGCGGCACCTGAACCGCCCCGGCGTGCTGGCGCATGTCTTCTACACCTTGGGCCAGGCCGGCATCAACGTGGAGGAGATGGAGAACATCATCTACGAGGGTGGCGAAGCGGCGATGGCCCGCATCCACCTGGATCAGGCGCCCAACGATGAGCACCTG
>Ga0209598_10002774_pt1 | contig 13484 bp, 13 predicted proteins | sample M_140807_EF_Meta_FD_187317 | JGI IMG/M metagenome (GOLD analysis project Ga0209598, IMG submission 187317) | Freshwater microbial communities from Lake Montjoie, Canada to study carbon cycling - M_140807_EF_MetaG (SPAdes) (version 2) | ecosystem: Environmental > Aquatic > Freshwater > Lake... | reverse complement strand
TGGAAGTTGAGGAATTTTGTTTACATAAACTGTGTCCAAACTAAATACAGTTGCATTTGGATCGGTAATACTACGATAAGTTGTTTTTACAACATACATATTGTTTCCTGATGGTGGACAAACGTTAGGGAAGTTTACACTAAATGTATTTTCATTCAATCTGGTTGTATCGCCTGTTGCAACCAATGCACCTGCTTGGTCTAATAATTGTACAGAACGATACAATGGACTTCCTCCAATTGGATAAAAACGCCATACTTCAGTCATGCCAACACTTCCCCATGGTGGATCAGTTGCCCTTCTGTTTGGTGCCATAATCCCTTTTGTGCGGGTTTGATCTTGTAAACCAACCATAGCTCTACCACTGTTCCAGCCGGCACAAATTTGTTTGTCTTTAATAAATACATCAATTATGCCTGTTGTTTCATGCAATACAATCTGATGTGTATTTTCAATCAGATTATTACAACTAAACATGGGTACTTTAAAGTAACTTAAAACCCATTTTCTATTAGGAGCTGTTCCAAATAAATTATATTTTATATGTAAATTAGGAGAATATTGCGCACCTGCAGGGTAATACAAATCATGATATGGTCCCATAATTAAAGAAGCATCATATCCTGTATTTGGTACATTTCCTGCAGTTAAGCTCCATTGTGAAAATTGGTTGGCTCTTGTTAAATCAAAGGATACTGTTCCATTATCACTCGCTACCAATTGGGTATAATTTACACCATAAAACGGAAAAGTAAAACCAATATTGATTACGCCGGAATAACGGTCATCCAAGCTAAGATAAGTGGACGCCCCTCCAATTTCAGACAAATCGTAAGGTCGGCATGGTGCAACCTGAGGTACTGCGGCAAGCGTATAATCTGTACCCAATTCACGTATGTCGGGTATTTTAGCATAAAGTGTAAAACAACTTGTGTTACATCCAATTGTGGTATCTCTTGGACATGTATAAGACATCAATTGACCGAAGCTGTTGTAAGAAAAAATTACAGATAGAAGTAATGGTAAAATTTTGCGCATGTAAATACAATTTAGTAGCTATAAAAGTATTAAAAAATTGTGATTTTTAACCAAACTTTTTGTAATTGCGTCAAATTATATGAATTCAAGCAATTTTCTACTTTACTTCAATTTCATCTAAGAAAATCCATGCATTATTTCCAGCACCGGGATTGTTTTCGGGAATTAATCCGATATTTTTAATGGATATTTTTATGAATCTCGTTTTTGACGCTATTTTTTGTCTATAAATCAGATTAGAAATTCCGGAGATCTGAGGCTTTTCTGCATGTTGAATAAAGTTGATTCCATCGTCACTATACATGAAAGTCACCTCTTTTGGTCTATATATCCAACTTGCTCTTTGTTCAAAACTGTGTAATAAAATACTGTCTATATTCATTTCTTCTTGCAAATCAATTGTTAAGTCAACATCATCACCCCAAAATCCTAAAAATTGAGCGGATTTGGGCATGCCCATTTTGTTTTGAATGCCATCAACTAGGGTTTTCGCACCATCGGCAGCATAACTTTTATTGGGTGACACAGACAAACTGATTGGCTTACCTGTGGCTTTATTTATAAAAAAAGTTTGACTGATTTCACTGCTTAGAGGTTTGTTTTTTTCGTCTTTTAAAATGGCTTTGTATTCCCCAGACTGAGTAATTGGAACAGCTTGGCTAATTACCTTTTCGCTTTGGTTAGGTGCTTTGCAATAAATCTTGCTAAGCTTGTTTTTGGAGATTAAGTGCCAAAATATTTTTCCTGAATCATTGTTGATTACATGACTTTCTAAATCAAAATAAGCCTTACTGTAATTGATTTTCCATAAATCATATTTTGCAAAAATGGTTGGAATTTTTTCTTCAAATTTGTTGTAATTTTTATTGTCAAGTTTAGTCCATAATACTTCTGAAAGTGCGGCAATTCTTGGGAAAAGCATGTATTCTACTTTCTTTTCATTGTCCATGTATTCGGTCCACATATTTGCTTGTGCACCAAGAATATAAGGAGTTTCATGCAGCATTAAAGATTCTGGAATGGGGTTGTAATTGTAAACATCTTTTAGTGTATTTAATCCACCTTGCGTCACCGAATCTTCGTTGATGCTTTGTGTATGATCAAAATACAAAGGTTTCCCCGGTGTCATCACTACTTCATGTTGTTGTTTGGCTGCTGCAATTCCACCTTCTTCTCCGCGCCAGCTCATCACTGCTGCATTTGGGGCAAGTCCACCCTCCATAATTTCATCCCAACCAATTATTTTTTTACCCTTTTGATTGATGTATTTTTCCATTCTTTTTATAAAATATCCTTGCAATTCATGTTCGTCTTTGAGGTTATTTGATTTCATTTTATTTTGACAATCTTTACATTCTTTCCAACGTGTTTTAGCGCATTCATCACCACCAATATGAATGTATTGATATGGGAAAAGAGGAATGATTTCATCCAAAACATTTTGATAAAATTGATACGTGCTGTCGTTTCCAGCGCATAAAGCATCATCCGCTACGCCCCATGTTTCTAATACCTTGTATGGACCTTTGTTGCAACCCAAAAATGGATAGGAAGCAAGAGCAGCTTGACTATGGCCGGGCATTTCAATTTCAGGAATGATATTGATATATCTTTCTGAAGCGTATTGGATAATTTCTTTTATTTGAGTTTGAGTATAAAAGCCGCCATATTTTTTGCCATCATATTTATTGCTGCCATAAGGTCCAATTAGTGTTTGGTTTCTTACACTTCCAATTTTTGTTAGTAAAGGATATTTTTTTATTTCAATTCTCCATCCTTGATCGTCTGTGAGGTGCCAATGAAATGTATTGAGTTTATGCAGCGCCAAAAAATCAATATATCGTTTTATAAATGTTATCGGAAAAAAATGACGCGAAACATCAAGGTGCAAACCTCTGTAACTGAAACGTGGCGCATCATAAATCGTTAAACATGGAATTTTTAAAGAAGACAGATTTGTTGGCAATAATTGAATTAACGATTGCATACCATAAAAAACACCCGCTTCCGAGCCTTCAATGGTTACTTTGCTTTTATCTATATGGAGAAAATACGTTTCCTTCAATGAAGAATTTTGATGCAAAATAATGGCGTTGGAAATACTGTTTATTTGTGTTGGATTTCCATTATGCCATTTTGATTTTAATTTGATTTTATAATTTTCTTGTAAAAAAGGGACTAAGAAATTTTTGGTATTGATAGAAGCCGAATCATAATAAACAATGGTTTCATCATTCATGTTAAAGTAGCCATCCTTTTGTGTTAATGATATAGGTGTGGGTATAATTGCCGGTTTAGATTGTGAAAATCCGTTTGTAAAAACAGAAATACATAGTATCCATAAAATAAAAAAACGGTACATAAATATTTGATTTAAATTAGCGTCAATAACAAATTAAAAATAATGGATTTTAACCATCAATTGATTACTGATTTTTTTGAGGCCTTTAAAAACAAGGATTTTGAAAAAATGAAAAAATGTTATTTTGAAGAGGTTCAATATTTTGACCCAATGTTCCATTTTTTAAATGGCAAGTATATAATGTTGATGTGGAAGCATAGATATGAACATGTAGAAGATTTTTCATTAAACTGGCATGGTATTGAAGATTTGGGAAGTGGTTATTATACCGTGAAATATGAAATTTCTTATGTGTATATAAATCAAAAAAGAATTAAGCTTTCTGTAAAATCGCACATGCGCATTCAAAACTTTTTAATCTCCGAACATAGTGATGCGTTTAGCATGCATCAATTTTTAAAATGTACAAATGGTTTTATTGGCGAACTTTTGGGATGGAATCGATTTTATCAAAATAAAAAAAAGCTCCTAATAAGAAGCTTTTTTTTAAATGAAGTAAATGAAACGAATTAATCAACCTTTGTAATTTTTACAATATTGGTTGGAAGATGTTGATCAACGGGTGTACTTCCAGTATTTACTACTACGTCACCAGCATTAATAAATCCTCTATTTTTAAGAATTTCAATTTGATCAAAAATGATATCATCTAAACTATCTTCTTCAGCATAGTAGAAAGCGCGAACGCCCCAACTTAAACTAAGTTGACTTATCAAAGTTTTTTCTTTACTAAAAATATATAAAGGTGATTTTGGTCGGTAACTACTAAGCATAAACGCAGTGTAACCACTCTGTGTCATTCCAATAATAGCCTCAGCTTGAGCATCATTTGCAAGTTTGCATGCGCTATAACAAGTTGCATCACTTAAGAAAGAAGGGGAGTGCGGTTGAGGAGTAAGAATATCATCTCTGTTATAATCATAAACCGATCCTTCAACATTCATGATTATTTTGCTCATGGTTTCTACCACTAAAGTAGGGTAAGAGCCCATTGCAGTTTCACCGCTAAGCATCACCGCATCCGCACCTTCAAGCACGGCGTTAGCCACATCACTTACTTCACTTCTATTGGGCTTTGTACGATCCATCATACTTTCCATCATTTGGGTAGCTACGATTACCGGTTTAGCCCTGTGCATACATTTGCGAATAATGTCTTTTTGTACAACAGGCACTTGTTCAATTGGAATTTCAACACCCAAATCGCCACGTGCAACCATTACGCCATCACTTTCAATAATAATGTCTCTGAGGTTTTTTAAAGCTTCAGGCATTTCGATTTTAGCGATTACTTTTATTTTAGAATTTTTTGCTTTGATAATTTGTTTTAACTCAGTAATGTCAATTGCTTTTCTTACAAAAGAAAGTGCTACCCAGTCTAAGTTTTGTTCGATTATAAAATCCAAATCAGCCCTGTCTTTTTCAGTTAAAGAAGGCATGGTTAATGCACTATCAGGAAGGTTTACGCCTTTTTTAGGCAATAACATACCTCCAAGGGTTACTCGAATTTTAATTTCTTTTTCATTTAGAATTTCTCTAACCTGAACTTCCATTTTTCCGTCATCTAAAAAAATACGTTCGCCTTCTTTTACATCTGCAGCCAAACTAGGATAGGAAACATAAATTTTGTCTGCGTTTCCAATCATTTTCTCGGAGGTGAAAATGATTTCCATTCCAGGAATCAATTCTAGTTTTCCATTTTCCAATTCACCAACACGTAATTTTGGACCTTGCAAATCGCCAAGAATGGCTATGTTGAAAGGTTCTTTTTTCATTATTTCTCTGATGCGTTCAATTACTTGTTTTTTGTCTTCATAAGCACCATGAGAAAAGTTTAAACGAAATACATTTACACCCGCTTTTACCAAATTTAGAAGACCTTCATAGCTGTCACAAGCGGGCCCAACGGTAGCTACAATTTTTGTTTTTTTCTGAGCATGCGTATAGCCAGCTTCCTTGTCCATTTCCTTGTGTAAATACTTCTCTATGTTTTTGCCCATATAATTTTTAATTTTTTTATTAATTTTTTAATTTAAAATAAGGTTTTAAGTTGCCAGAATTTTTACAATATTCATCCACTCTTCATTGATTTTTTGTTTTTTCTTCACGGCTTCATTTAAAGGAGTGTAATGCATTTTATTGTTTACGATACCAACAAACACATTGTGTTTTCCTTCAATCAAGCATTCCACAGCGTGGTAACCCATTCTACTGGCAATTACTCTATCTATACAGCTTGGCGAACCGCCTCTTTGTATGTGCCCTAAAATACAAACGCGTGTTTCAAGTTCAGGAATTTGTGCTTGTATATAATTAGATAGTTCATTTGCGCCCCCAAATTCGTCGCCCTCGGCTACAATGATGAGGTTGACTAATTTTTTTCTTTTCTTTTTTTCTTGTAAAGAAGCAATGATTTCTTCTGGATTGGTTTTTCTTTCAGGGATTAAAATATTTTCGGCACCGGTAGCAATGCCACTATGTAGTGCTATGTATCCAGCATCTCTCCCCATTACTTCAATGATAAATAATCTATCGTGTGCATCTGCGGTATCTCTTACTTTATCAATAGCTTCAACGGCTGTATTAACGGCGGTATCAAACCCAATGGTGAAATCTGTACCTGCAATATCTTTATCAATAGTTCCGGGTAATCCAATACATGGGATATCAAATTCATTACTAAAAATTTGTGCACCTTTAAAACTGCCGTCACCCCCAATAATAACAAGCCCTTGAATACCTCTTTTCTTTAGATTTTCAAATGCTTTTTTCCTTCCTTCATACTCCATGAATTCCATGCATCGGGCTGTTTTTAAAATGGTGCCGCCTCTCTGAATAATATTTGCAACACTTTGTCCTTCCATTGGAATAATGTCATCATCTAGCATACCTTGATAACCGTGCCTTATGCCAAAAACCTCTAAACCATGATAAATGCCTGTTCTAACTACAGCTCTAATTGCTGCATTCATACCTGGACTATCTCCACCACTTGTAAGCACGCCAATTTTTGAAATTTTTTCACTCATTTTAAATGGGTTTCTATTTATATTCAAAAATACAAAATCAAATTCAATAACGTTTGTGGTAAATATTTTTTTAAAAAAATGTAGAAAATTTTAAAAAAATCAATCGTTTTTGGAATTTTATCTATAATTATACCGATTGGGTATCAGTAATGGTCTATTACATTTAATGTAAATAACCAACACATCGTTAGATACGAGAAATCCGCGGACTGAAATCCACATAAAATGGCAATTACATTCTATTGGGAACATTGATGCCCAATAGTTGCATGCCATTTTTTAAAACATTAGCTGTCATCATTGATATTTGAATGCGTAGATTTTTCTTGTCTTCAGATTCTGCGTTGCCAATTGAATGTTCGGCATAAAATGAATTGAAAGATTTTGATAAATGAAAAAGATAGTTTGCTAAAACGGATGGATTTAAGGTTTTTGCCGCTTCAATTATAATTGCCCCAAATTGCTCTAGATTATAGATCACTTCTTTTTCAAGTTTGAGCATTGTTTCATTTGAAGGCGCTGCAACAAAATTTGATTCTTTTCTTAAAATACTATTGATACGTGCAAATGTGTATTGAATAAATGGTCCCGTAAAGCCATGGAAGTCGATGGATTCTTCTGGGTTAAAAATCATTTTCTTTTTTGGATCTACACGTAGTAAATAAAATTTCATTGCACCAAGTCCAATGGTTTCATATAAGTCAATGAGTTCATTGGGTTCGAAATCTTTTACTTTCCCAAGCGTTTCGGTGTGTTGCTGTGCAGTGGCTTTCATTTCTGCAACGAGGTCATCGGCATCAACTACTGTTCCTTCACGGCTTTTCATTTTTCCGGTAGGTAATTCAACCATGCCATAACTCAAATGGTAAATGTCATCGGCATAAGGCAATCCAAGTTTTTGAGCAATAAGTTTCAATACTTTCATGTGATAATTTTGCTCATCACCAATTACATAAATGCTTTGGTCGATTTTATATTCGTCGTATTTCTGTTTCGCTAAACCAATGTCTTGGGTAATATAAACTGAAGTGCCATCTTTTCGCAACACCAGTTTTTCGTCGAGTCCGTCGGCGGTTAAATCAATCCAAACACTGCCATCTTCTTTTTTATAAAACACCTTTTTTTCTAGACCTTCTTGTACAATGTCTTTGCCCAAAAGATAGGTGTTGCTTTCGTAATACGTTTTATCAAAATCGCTACCAATAGATTTGTACGTAACATCAAAACCTTCGTAAACCCAGCCATTCATTTTCTGCCACAATTGCATCACCTCAGGAACGCCAGCTTCCCAATCCTGTAGCATTTGTTGTGTTTTTTGCATAATGGGTGCTTGCTTTTCTGCGTCAGCTTCGCTTAATCCACTTGCAACTAACTCAGCTATCTGTGCTTTGTAAACGTCATTAAATTTTACATAATAATCACCTACAAAATGATCTCCTTTTTTATGGGTTGAATCAGGCGTAGCTCCATCAGCATAAAGTTGCCAAGCAATCATGCTTTTGCAAATGTGGATACCTCGATCGTTTACAATACAGCTTTTAAGCACGTCATAACCACTTGCTTTTAATATTTCGGCAACACTCCAACCTAGGAAATTATTTCTAAGATGCCCTAGGTGTAAAGGTTTATTGGTATTTGGTGATGAATATTCTACCATCACTTTTTTGCCATTCATGGCTTGTTTGCCAAAGCAAATGTCATTATGGTTTTTTAGAAGTAGCGTTTTCCAAAATGCTTCAGTAATGGTTAAATTTAAAAATCCTTTTATGATATTGAAAGTGTCAAAAAGTTCCGGATTTTTTTTAATTAAAGCTTCGCCTAATTCTTGACCAATCATTTCGGGAGATTTTTTCAGGGCTTTTACCAGAGAAAAAAGTACAATGGTATAATCGCCTTCAAATTCAGGTTTGGTTTGATTGATTTGAAAATCAAGGTTGTTATCAGACTCGGGATATACATTTTTTATGGAATCAGCAACTGCTTCTCTAATTAATTGTACAATATTCATGTTGCAAAAATAATAATCCTAATCGGTAAAAATTGAAATCGATTTTTGGGTATTGAAAATCGAGTTAGAAACATACCTTTGGCGACTAATTTTTATATTGATAAAATGAAAAAAGCATTTTTACAACTTCATGTCGCAGTTTTTCTTGCAGGGTTTACGGCTATTCTGGGAAAACTGATTGAATTGAATGAAGGGTTGTTGGTATTGTATAGGATGCTTTTATCTGTTTTGATACTTGGAATAATCATGTTGTTTCAGGGTAAAATGACCAAAATTTCATGGAGTGATTTTTTTAAAATTACAGGGGTAGGGCTAATTCTTGCTATACATTGGCTTACTTTTTACGGAAGCATCAAATATGCAAATGCATCTGTTGGTGTCGTTTGCTTATCTGCCTCAGGCTTTTTTTCTGCAATATTTGAGCCATTGATATTAAAAAAGCGTTTCGATTTAATGAATTTGTTTTTGGGAATCATCTCTGTTTTGGGTATTTTAATCATATTTGGCTTTCATCAACATTTTAAAGTGGGTATTTTATTTGGGATAATCTCTGCAATTGGGAGTGCCTTATTTCCAATCTTCAACAAGCAATTATTGAAAAAGCACCACGCGCAAACCTTAACTTTTTATGAATTATCAGGAGGAGTTATTTTACTTTCCGCAGTATTGCCTTTTTATTTTATGAAATTTAGTCCGGCGTATTTTGTGCCCAACATAACAGACGTTTTTTGGTTGGTTATATTGGCGGGATTTTGCACAGTACTTACATTTAATTTACAGCTAAATGCGTTGAAGAGAATATCTGCATTTACAAGTAATTTAATGTATAATTTAGAGCCTGTTTACGGTGTAATCTTTGCTTTTGCGATTTTAAATGAGCATCAAATGTTCAATGAATATTTTTATTTGGGGATAGGTTTGATTTTCTTGGCCGTGTTTATACAAATGCGCCGAGAAAAAAATGACACCCAAAAAGTAGCATAAAAGGGTAAAAAGAATGCTTTGTATAGTAAAAAAGTAGTGCTTCGAAAGAAAAAAAACAGAAAACTAAAAAAATACTTTAAAATATTTAGAATTAATTGAGTTTAATCATTACCTTTGCCGTCCAAAATTAAGGAATATGGCTAGAGTATGTCAATTAACAGGAAAGCGACCTATTACAGGTAATAAGGTATCGCATTCAAATATTAAAACAAAACGTAGGTTTTTACCAAATTTACAAACCAAGCGTTATTTTTTAGCTGAAGAAGATAAATGGGTAACATTAAAGTTGTCTTCAGAAGCAATTAGAACAATCAATAAAAATGGATTGTACAGCGTTGTAAAAGAATTGCGCGCTGCAGGAAGTAAAATTTAATTCTATTTAAAAAAGCAATACAATGGCAAAGAAAGGCAATAGAGTACAAGTAATTTTAGAATGTACTGAGCATAAAACAAGTGGTCAGCCTGGCACAAGTCGCTACATCACTAAAAAGAACAAAAAAAATACGCCTGAGCGTATGGAATTGAAAAAGTACAATCCAATTCTTAAAAAAGTAACTGTACACAAAGAAATCAAATAGTTCATTAACAAAGTAATGGAGAATGTTCTTTTTTACTTAAAAAATAAATAGCAATGGCAAAAGCAGCTAAAACCGCGATAAAAACAAAAGACCAGAAAGCAGCAGCAGATGCAAAAAACTGGACAAAAGTAATACGTACATTACGTAGTCCTAAATCAGGTGCCTATACTTTTAAAGAGGCGATGATTCATAAAGACAAGATCAAAGATTATTTGGGACAATAAACCCAAGTCTGATTTTTAATAATATTGAAGCTGTTCTATTTATGGAACGGCTTTTATTTTTTGTGCCAATCGTAGTTTTAATTGGGGATTAAAAAAATTAATACAGATTAAGCTACCGTAATGGTACAATGAAATTGTTTCAAACATTTGTCAAATCGGCATTATACCAGAAAAAATAGTATTAAATAGTAATTATAAATGGTATAATTTGCGAATAAATTAAAAAAAGATGGGATTATTTGATAAACTTTTCGGAAAAAAAGAACAAAAAGAATCACTTGACCAGGGTTTGCAAAAAACCAGAGAAGGTTTTTTTGGAAAAATCGCAAAAGCCATTGTAGGAAAAAGTACAGTTGATGCCGAAGTATTGGATGAAGTAGAAAATGCATTAGTAAGTGCTGATGTTGGCATTGCTACAACAGTTAAGATTATCGAACAGTTGGAAGCGAGAATAGCAAGGGATAAGTATATGAGCACCTCTGAGTTGAATAAAATCATTAAAGAAGAAATTCAAAATTTATTGGTAAACGCTTCGGTGGATGAAAGTTATCAAAATTATGCATTACCTGCTGGTCATAAGCCACATGTGATATTGGTTGTTGGTGTAAATGGAGTTGGTAAAACAACCACAATTGGAAAGTTAGCTCATAATTTCAGTAAGGCAGGTAAACAAGTTTTGCTTGGAGCTGCGGACACATTTAGGGCTGCCGCAGTAGATCAATTAACCATTTGGAGTGATAGAACAAATGTGCCTATTGTGAAAAAAGAGATGGGAAGCGATCCTGCATCTGTAGCATACGACACAATAATTAGTGGGGTAGCTCGAAATTCAGATGTTATTATAATAGATACAGCCGGAAGATTACACAATAAAATCCATTTAATGGATGAGCTCAGTAAAATTAAAAGAGTGATACAAAAAGTGATACCAGAAGCACCTCATGAAGTCATGTTGGTATTGGATGGTAGCACAGGGCAAAATGCGTTGGAACAAGCGAAGCATTTTACTGCAGCAACAGAAGTTACAGCATTGACAATTACAAAATTAGATGGTACTGCGAAAGGCGGCGTGGTTTTGGCTATCGCGGATCAATTTAAAATCCCCGTGAAATTTATTGGAGTAGGAGAGCAGGCTACAGATTTGTTGGTATTTGATAAGCAGGATTTTGTAGATGGGTTGTTTAAGTTAGAATCAGAATAAGATTTAAAAAAGAAGGAGCCCTTAAGAATAGGGGCTCCGATTTTACCAAAACTAACTGCTTATGAGAAAATTGTAAAAATTTCTTTTTAAAAAAACACCTTAAGTGCATCTCTGTAATACAGCACAAATCTACGTTCCATAACATGAAATCGCTGTTAAGTTATCGCCAATAAATTATTATTATTTCGTTAAGAAAGATGTTCTAATTCGATATGAAACATCTACACTAGAAGAAGAAAATAAAACCATTGTTTTCAAGTGAAATACAAATTGGGTAAGCCTTTGTGATAAACGCTTCTTCAATAAATTACAATTAAGCAAATGTTTTAATCAAAAGGATAATAAATCCATAAACAGCTGTGGTTACAAAAATCCCTTTTGCTGTTTTGTCTTTAATTGCATTAATGTAAAAAGTAAACACAATTGCATTAGCAAGTAAGGAAATCGACAATGCTGCGGATAGCGTTTTGAAACTTGGTTCTACATATAAAAATTGCAGAAATTCTTTCATAGAAAAAATGCCAAACTTGTACCATTTAAAACTAAGGAATCCCAAAACAGGTGCAAAAAGTCCAAGGATTAAGCCCAATTTAAAATTGTCTTTTTTGAAAAATCCAATAATTGCAAGAACGATATTTTTCATAATTATTTGAATAACTTGCTTTTTTCAAGCAGCTTTTTTAAAGTGTAATTGGTTAAGTCAAACTGAACAGGGACAACACTTACATAGTTTTGTTGTAACGCAAAAACATCAGTATCTTTTCCTTTATCAAAGTTTTTGAATTCACCAGTTAGCCAGAAATATTTTTTTCCATGTGGATCAACGCGTTCATCAAAATCCTCGTCATATTTTGCATAAGCTTGTTTACAAATTTTTATACCTTTTAATTCTTTGTAAGGAACAGAAGGGATATTTACATTAAGCAAAAGATGGTCGTCGAGTTTTTTTTGATTTAAAATTTCGGTAACGATTTTATGAACAATTTTTTTAGAAGGTTCAAAATCTGCATCATATTTATAATCCATTAAAGAAAATCCGATGCTAGGAATGCCTTCTATTGATGCTTCCATTGCCGCCGACATGGTACCACTATACAATACATTAATAGAATGATTGGCGCCATGATTAATGCCACTTAAGCAAATATCTGGCTTACGGTATAGGATTTTGTCAACTGCTAATTTAACGCAATCAACAGGTGTTCCTGATGTTTGCCAAGCTTCGATGTCACCGAACAAATTCATTTTATTCATTCTCAAAGGAGAACCTATTGTGATGGCATGTCCCATTCCGCTTTGAGGTTTATCGGGTGCAACTACAACTACTTTTCCTAGACCCTTAACTGCTTCAACTAAGCTTCTTATTCCGGGAGAAGTAATGTCATCATCATTTGTAATTAAAATGATGGGCTCGTGTTTTTTCGACTTTGCCATAAAAATATAATTATTGAAACCAATGAAATAAAGGCCTTGCAACCTGGGTTCTAAAAGGCCAAGGGATAGAAATTAGAATTAAAAAAAGTGCAATTCCAAAGAATCGTAGCATTATTTTGTGTTTGTTTTCTTCAGCGGCTTTTTTAGTTTTTGAATAACCGATATGAACCAATACCCAAGCTAAAATCATGATTAATCCATGTTCAATAACAAAAAACCGATTGCTTGGATCTTTCATTAATGGTCCCATACCAGCTTTTATTTTGTCAATCCAGCCATTTGTGAACAGTAAAATAATGCCGATTAATAATTGGATATCACAAAAAATCATAAAAAACAAACCACTTAGTTTATCAGTTTTTGAAAACGCTCTTTTCTTTGTAACGCCCGAAATTGCATTTACAACAGCCCAAACACCAAAAAACAATACACCCCAGCGAACCAAACTATGAAGCACAATATTAATCATATAAAAAATTTTATACGAAATTAAACAATAAGTTGATTATAGAAATTTATGTTTTGGGTTTAAGTAAAAAGTAAAAAAGATACTGGATAGTAAAAGTTTAATTCGCTTCGCTGGTTTAATAGTTTAAGGGTTTAATGTTGGAAGTATATTCCCCCTT
>Ga0209598_10002773_pt1 | contig 13485 bp, 11 predicted proteins | sample M_140807_EF_Meta_FD_187317 | JGI IMG/M metagenome (GOLD analysis project Ga0209598, IMG submission 187317) | Freshwater microbial communities from Lake Montjoie, Canada to study carbon cycling - M_140807_EF_MetaG (SPAdes) (version 2) | ecosystem: Environmental > Aquatic > Freshwater > Lake... | reverse complement strand
CCTTGGCCTGCTCAGGGGTGTTGCTGTTGTCTTCAGGGGTGATCCGCTCGAACTTCAAGGTGATGTTGCGAGTTTGCTCCCCATCGGCAGCCACCGCCTTAATCGGGTAGAGCTGATGGCCATCACGGAAGGGCACCTGCACCCGGAAGGTGCCGTCATTGGCGAGGGGGACAACTTCGTCCCCAATGCTGAGGGTGGCTGAAGGGTCCGTGGCGCCATAAACGATTAGTTCGGCATCAGCCACCAGCCAGAAGGAGCGTTGGCGGGGGGCAACGCCACCAATGCCGCTTTCGCTGCGACCACTGGCCCAACGGCCCACCCCGGAATCGCTCAGGTTCCTGGTCTGGGAGTCGCTGTGGTTTAACTCATGGAATGCTTCAGAGCCTCGGCCCAGCTGGCGCCAACGGATGGTGGCCGTTTGATAGAGGCGTTCATGGAGGCTGTTATCAGCGGCCTCGAGGGGGGGATGGAAATCTGTGGTGCTGCTTGAGGTGGGGTTTGCCTCAAGGGAGAAGGGTACGAATTTATCGAGAATCTGTTCGCTGGGGTGCATGGCTGGCACCCGGGCCACGGAGGAGAAGGCTAGGGAGAACCAGCCGCCATTGCTCTGGCGGAAGCCCAGCTCCACCCGGTAGTCACGGTCGCAGAGGGGCACGGGCAGGTACCACTCGTTGGCACTGCTATCGACCACCACTTCCTGGAGGGTGTGGGGATGGCTGGAGCCGTCGTTCAGTCCGGTTACGTCTGAAACCCGCAGGCAGAGCTGACGGGCCCCGGCGGCCTGGGATGCCCGCAGGCTGTCGCTGGAGATTTCCCAAAACACATAGGCCCACTGGGGATCCCGGGGTAGGAACACCACGCGGGTTTCCGAAATGGGTAGGGGGGTGTCACCCATTTCGCTTTCCATTTCGGCTAGGGAAATGGCGGTTTCCAGGCGGGTGCGACCGGTGCTGAATTCCTGCTGCTGGCTGATCGCATTCAGCAGCTCTTCCTTCGACTTACGGCTGTAGAGGCCCACCCCCAGGTCGCTGGCCACCCGGCGCAATTGCCGAAGGGTGAGAAGGGCTAACGACGTGAGGGATTTGGACACCACGGCTAAAGAATTCATTTGGGATCACTTTGGCCTTAGTTGCGCTTTGACACAACAGAGCGGTGGCGGTGGGTCAGCAATTGCTGATTGCCCCAGGGCCCTAGCTCCCTGTTGGACACACAAAAAAGCCCCCATTCAGGGGGCGAATACGCTGCAGAGTGATGCAAAAGTGAATCATCAATCCTGGGCTTTGGCCCAGGGAATTTGGCTTCAGCGGCCGACGCTGCGGTAGGGCACCTTGGCGAGGAAATTGCCGCTGATGCCCGCCGCCGCCGCGGGGCTGCGCAGGGCTGGCAGGGTGCGCACCCAGGGCAGGTAGTCCTCGGGGAAGCCGCCCCGGCGCTGGCGGCCCCGTTCGGGGTAGCTGCGGGCGGAACCAGTGAAGATGATCTGGGGAAAGCCCAGGATGCCGCGGTGGTAGGCGTCGTAGCGGGGTGAGGTGATGTTGAAGGGGGTTTCACCCAGGTCGCGGGAGCCCACCACCCGATTGCGGTGGTACGGAACCATGTCGTAGCCGAAGGCATCCAGGTATTCCTGGCCATTGAGAATGTCGTCAACCATTCCCTTGACCCCGCGGGTCATCAACACGGCAGACCAGGCAATCTCCTCAGATTTGCCGTGCACTGGGCGACCCAGCAGTTTTTCCACCAAATGGCGAGCCACCTTGTAGTTGCTGTTTAGGTTGTAAAAACTGCGGGTGAAGGTGTCGGAGAGGCACAGGGAACGAATGAAGTCCCTCACTGTGATCTGGCCGTCCCGCAGTTGGGACTCGAGGGTGCGGTCCCGGTCCACCTTGAAGGCATGGAAGAAGATCTGCCGATAGGCAGCTTCAATCACAAAGTTCTGGTCTTCGCGGTCAAACGCTTTGTCTAGGGACGCCGCCTTGGCATCTTCATCAGAGCCAACCCGAAAGGCTTTAACCCTCGAGTTTTGGCTTGTGGGCGCGTACTTCAGAAGGGGCAGTGCCACGCGTGCTCAGCATCCGTCGTAGCCGATCGTAGAAGTCCGCTTCTCCAGAGGGCCTTGCCGAAGCCCAGGCACTCACAGTCCGTAACTTTCCTGGGCCCGTTTGGGGCGGGCCTTCACCAGCCCAGCAAGGAGCCCCCAAGGGCGGGATGCGCTTCAGCGGTCAGTGATGGGGCCATCGCTTCGTTGGTGGTCTCACTGATTTGCCCACTGGCGTCGAGGCGGGTTTCTACGCAGAGGGAGGCGGTGTTGGAGAGGCCCTCCACGGTGCTGCTGCGCAGGCGGATGTTTGGGCTGGCAAACCAGAAACGTTCCACGCTGTCCATCGTTTCGTAACTGGTGGTGAGCCAGAGATTGGCCTGTTCATCAAGGCGGAACTGGCCCGCCACGGGAGCGGTTTCCGCATAGCCCCGGTCCCGCAGTAGTAAGCCCTGGCGGCCGTTGTGGTCCATGGGAATCAGGCCGAACAGACTTTCCCCCTGGTGATCTTCCCCCGCCTTATCCCAGGCCATCGATCCGCTCCAGCGCACCTGGCAGCCCCCTGCCAGCGTGGCGGGGTCCTGGCCATGGAGCTGGGCGATGGCCCCCAGCCGCGGGTCGTTGGCCGCCACCATCACCACCTCAATAACGGAGCCGCCGGCCTCAGCCTTGCGGTGCAACAAGTGATGGCTGGTGCGTTGGGAGCGCCAGCGGCCGGCACTGAGTTTGAAAAAGCTGAGGGCGTCTGCAATCGGATCCATGGGGCGCTCTCGGTTTCAGCCTTGCGGACAGATGCGGAAACCGCAGGCGTGTTCACCTTCTAGTTTCCAGTGCACCCGGTCTACGGAGCAATCGGCGAAGGTGTGGCGCATCAGCTGAAGCTCCTGGTCGCAGATCACTGGGAAGGCTTCAGCCACCCGCGACACCGAGCAGTGGTATTCCTGCAGCATCCAGGCATTGCTGCCAGCTTCCGCCTGGCAATCGGCCACATAGCCCTCCTTGCGGCGCAGCTCCACCAGTTTTTCCAGCCGTTCCCCCAGGGGGGCTTCGCCCAACTGCTGCCTGTAGCTGCTCGCTAATTGTTCGGCCTGGTTACGCAGTAAGGCCTTCACCTGGTCAGGGGGCAGGGCCTGGCTCATCGACTGCAACAGACCGAGGGCAAATTGCTCGCTGCCATCGGGGAAGCGGCCGCGGCCGGCGGCGGTGAGTCGCCAGCGGTTGCTAGGCCGTCCCGGGCCTAGGGCCTGGGGGCTGGCTTCAACGAGGCCCTTCTCCTCCAGGCTGCGCAGGTGCCGCCGCATCACTTGGACCGAGAGCTCCAACTGATCAGCAAGTTCAGCGGCACTGGCTTCCCCCTGGCGGAGCAGCAGGGTGAGGGCCGCCTCGTGGGTGGGGGCTGGGGGGGAGATGGTCATAGGTCAAGCCTGGCAGCAAGCGAACGCCCTTGGGGATTCCTAGGTCGCGGCGGGTCATACCCTTGCCTTACTCTTGGGAAAGGAAACCCAGGGGTTTCGTAATTCTGCATCCCCCGTTTGGCTCCATGGCTGAAGCAATCCAGAAACCTGCAGTGTCAGAAAGCCTCGAGGTGATCCGTCGTTTTGCGGAAACCTATGCCCTGCGCACCGGCACCTACTTCTGCAGTGACCCCGGCGTCACCGCCGTGGTGTTGGAGGGCCTGGCCCGCCATAAGGACGAGCTGGGGGGAGCGCTCTGCCCTTGCCGCCATTACGAAGACAAGGAGGCCGAAGTGCAGCAGGCTTTCTGGAATTGCCCTTGCGTGCCCATGCGGGAACGCAAGGAATGCCACTGCATGCTTTTTCTCACCGAGGAGAATCCCTTCCGCGGTGAAAGTCAAACCATCTCCATTGAGGAGATTCAGGCCCATACCTCCGGTTGAGTGTTGCCGATGACTGCTTCTGCCGCTGCCGTCTCTAACTCCCCTGTGGGAAGTGCTGCTTCCCTTGGGGAAATGGTGGCCCAGCCCTACCGCTACGGTTTTGTTACAGATATTGAAACCGAGAAGATAGCCAAGGGGCTTGATGAAGATGTGGTGCGTCTGATCTCCGCCAAGAAAAAAGAACCAGCTTTTTTGCTTGATTTTCGTTTGCGGGCCTTCCGCCTCTGGCAGGGCCTTGAGGAGCCAGACTGGGCAGCTTTAAATTATCCCAAGATTGATTATCAGAATATTATTTATTATGCCGCCCCAAAGCAGCAGCAAGACAAGAAAGCCAGCCTTGATGAGGTAGACCCAAAGCTGCTGGAAACCTTTGAAAAGCTTGGGATCCCACTGAATGAACAGAAGCGGCTTTCAAATGTGGCCGTTGATGCGGTATTTGACAGTGTTTCCATTGGTACCACCTATAAGGCGAAACTGGCTGAGCATGGGGTGATTTTCTGTTCCTTTGCTGAGGCTGTAGAGGAGCATCCTGAGTTGATTGAACGCTATCTAGGCTCGGTGGTGCCCATCGCTGATAATTATTTTGCAGCACTTAATTCGGCGGTATTTAGCGACGGCTCTTTTGTTTTTATCCCCAAGGGCGTGGCCTGCCCGATGGATCTTTCCACTTATTTCCGTATCAATAGCGGCGACACCGGTCAATTTGAGCGCACCCTGATCGTTGCGGAAGAAGGGGCTTCGGTTAGTTATCTCGAGGGCTGCACCGCGCCGATGTTTGACACAAACCAATTGCACGCGGCAGTGGTCGAGTTGGTGGCCCTCGATGATGCCTCGATTAAATATTCCACAGTTCAAAACTGGTATGCCGGTGATGAGAATGGTAAGGGGGGAATTTATAACTTCGTGACCAAACGGGGGATTTGTCAGGGTCGCCGCAGTCATATCAGTTGGACCCAAGTGGAAACCGGTTCGGCGATCACTTGGAAATACCCCAGCTGTGTGCTTCTGGGTGATGATTCGGTGGGTGAATTTTATTCAGTGGCACTTACTAATAATCGTCAGCAGGCAGATACAGGCACAAAGATGTTGCATGTGGGGGCGCGAACCCGCTCCACCATTGTTAGTAAGGGCATCAGTGCCGGCCATTCCTCAAATAGCTACAGAGGCCTGGTGCAGATGGGCCCCAAGTCCCTGGGTGCCCGCAATTACAGCCAGTGCGATTCGATGTTGATTGGTGACCAGGCTGCCGCCAACACCTATCCCTACATCCGTTCCCAGCAGCCCACGGCCACGGTTGAGCATGAGGCCAGCACCTGTCGGATTTCCGCTGATCAGCTCTTCTATCTGCAAAGTCGTGGCATTGCCTTTGAGGAGGCGGTGTCAATGATGGTGAGTGGTTTCTGTCGGGATGTGTTTAATCAGTTGCCGCTGGAGTTCGCCGCCGAGGCCGACAAGCTGCTTGCGTTGAAACTTGAAGGATCCGTCGGTTGACCGATCCATTTTTTTAGTCCAATTCCTCTAACCCATTTAAGGATCCCGTGTCTGCTTCCCCTGCCCTGCTTGAGATCACCAACCTGCGGGTATCCGTGGCAGATCAGGAGATTCTCTGCGGTGTAAACCTCACTGTGCAAGCAGGTGAGATCCATGCCTTGATGGGTCGCAATGGCAGTGGCAAGAGCACCCTTTCAAAAGTGATTGCCGGCCATCCGGATTACACAATTACTGCTGGCAGCATTCTTTTTCAGGGCCAGGATTTGGCCGGTCTTGCCCCGGAGGAACGGGCCCGGGCCGGTCTTTTTCTTGGATTTCAGTATCCAGTGGAGATTCCTGGGGTGAGCAACCTGGAATTCCTGCGGGTGTCCACCAATGCCCGCCGCCAGGTTTTGGGGTTGGAGGAACTCGACACCTTCAGCTTTGAAGATCACCTGCAACAGCGCCTTGAGCTGGTGCAGATGGATCCCTCCTTCCTGGAACGCTCCCTCAATGAGGGCTTTTCGGGCGGTGAGAAAAAGCGCAATGAAATTCTGCAGATGGCGCTGCTGGAGCCGGTGGTGGCGATCCTGGATGAAACCGATTCTGGCCTCGATATAGATGCCCTACGCATCGTTGCTGAGGGGGTGAATCAACTGGCCAATGCCAGCAATGCCACCCTGTTGATCACCCATTACCAGCGCTTGTTAGAGGCGATTACCCCCCAATACGTGCACGTGATGGCCCATGGCCGGATCCTGCGCACTGGTGGCCCAGAGCTGGCCTTGGAATTGGAGCGTCGCGGTTATGACTGGGTTGATGCCGAAGCTGGAGTTAGCTCCCGGGCTGATCTCGCCGTGGGGGTTTCGGCGTGAGTGCTGGAAACCAAGTGAGCACTAGAAGCCAATGGCTTGAGAGCCTGCTAACCACCCATGCCAATGCTCCCCTGGCCTCCCAAGGGGAGCTGCGCCAGGCTGGCTTGCCCCACGGCCGGGTGGAGGATTGGCGTTTCACTGATCTGGCGCCGCTTTTGGCTTTAAATCCGGCCGTCCTACGGCCGCGGGGTGGGGCCCAGGCTGCCGTCGCCAGCTGGCCCGCCGTGGAGCAGGGGGTGGTGCGCTTGATGCTGGCCGCCGATGGTTTAACCCTCGTTGCTGCTCCGGGCTCTGCCCCCTGGCCCGCTGGGGTGGAGTTGCAAACAGAGGCGCTGGCCCCCTATCCGCTCAATTCGGAGGCCACCGATCTGGCCCCCCGACTCCAGGCGGTGCTGCCCGGTCCCCAGCTGGGAATAAATCTGGCGGCGGGGGCCAAGTTGCGGCTGGAGGTTTTGTTGGAGCCCGATGGGGCTGATGCCCTGTTGGCCCCGCGGCTTGCCATGGAGCTGGCGGAAGGGGCCCAGCTGGAGCTGTGGTTGCGGATTTGGTGCAGGGAGTCTGCCCTTTGCTTGCCATTGGTCACTGCCCACCTGGCCAGGAATGCCCGCTTTCAGGAGGGCCAGGGGCTGGAGGGTTGTTCGGCGGCGGTGTTGCTGGCCAGTAGCCATGTGCAACAAGCTCCCGATAGCCATTACGAGCGCACGGCGCTGGTGCAGGGTTGGGGCCTGGCGCGCCAAGACCCGCAGGTGCTGCAGAGTGCTGGCCAAGCCCATACCCAGCTACGCGATCTGGCCCTGGCCACTGGGCAGGCGATCAGTGACCTGCATAGCCGGGTGCGTTTTGAGGGGCCAGACGGCCGCTTGGATCAGTTGCAGAAGGCCCTGGTGGATGATCAAGCTCACAGTGTTTTTAATGGTTCTGTGCAGGTGCCTCGCCTGGCCCAGGGCACCGATGCGGCCCAGCTCAGTCGCCATCTGCTGCTCAGCAGCCGTGCCCGGGTGGATACCAAGCCGGAGCTAGAGATCGTTGCCGACGACGTGCGCTGTAGCCACGGGGCCACCGTCAGCAGCCTTGCCGATGACGAGCTGTTTTACCTGCAAAGCCGTGGCATCGATCGCGACCGGGCCAGTTCGCTGCTGATGCGCGGCTTCTGTGCCCAGATTGTTGCCAGCCTTCCCCCCCTGGCCGCGGCCTGGCAACCCCTGGAGCGCCTTTTGGCCAATGCCCATGGCTGAGCTTGATGGGGCCAGCCTTGATTTGGCCCGTAGCTATCGGCAGGATTTCCCGCTTCTGGATCAACAGATCCAGGGTCGGCCACTGATCTACCTCGACTACGCCGCCACCAGCCAGAAACCCCAGCAGGTGCTTGATGCCCTGGATAGCTACTACCGTCGCGACAACGCCAATGTGCACCGCGGCGCCCATAGTCTCAGCGCCCGGGCCACCGAGGCCTTTGAAGCCGCCCGCAGCACCACTGCCCACTTTGTGGGCTCAGGCGATCCAGCTGAGATCGTTTTCACCCGCAATGCCACCGAAGCCATCAACCTGGTGGCATTCACTTGGGGCCTAGATCAACTAAAGCCCGGCGACGAGATCCTCACCTCGGTAATGGAGCACCACAGCAATCTGGTGCCCTGGCAACTGCTGGCCGCTCGAACCGGGGCGCGGCTTCGCCATGGGGGCCTTACTGCCACCGGTGAGCTAGACCTCGATGATCTGCGCTCCAAACTCTCACCGCGCACGCGGATCGTGAGCCTGGTGCAGATGAGCAATACCCTCGGCTGCTTAAACCCCATCGCTGAGCTTGGGGAGCTCGCCCATGGGGTGGGCGCCAAGGTGCTGGTGGATGCATGTCAGAGCCTGCCCCACCTGCCAGTGAATGTGCAGGCCCTCGGTTGCGACTGGTTGGTGGGTTCCAGCCACAAGCTGTGTGGCCCCACTGGCATGGGTTTCCTTTGGGGCCGGCGCGAGTTGTTAGAGCAGGCTCCGCCTTTTCTGGGAGGGGGCGAAATGATTGACGAGGTATTCCTTGGCCACAGCACCTTTGCTGGCTTGCCCCATAAATTCGAGGCGGGTACCCCTGCCATTGGCGAGGCCATAGGCATGGGTGCTGCCCTTAACTACCTTTCCGCCATTGGTATGGATCGCATCCACGCCTGGGAGCAGCAGCTCACCGAGCAGCTTTGGGATGGTCTGGCCCGCATCGAAGGCATGCGGCTGCTGGGCCCCAGTCCCGAACGGCAACCAGACCGTGGCGCCTTGGCCGCTTTTGTGGTGGAAGGCGCCCACCCCCACGACCTGGCCGCCCTGTTGGATGCCTCTGGCATTTGCATTCGTAGCGGCCACCACTGCACCCAGCCCTTACACCGGGAGCTGGGCTTAACAGGTTCCGCCAGGGCCAGCCTTGGTTTCACAACCACCCCGGCGGAGATAGATGCCTTCCTGGCGGAACTGGCTAGCAGTGTTGCTTTCCTGCGGCAGCACGGTTAAAGCCCTTGCCCCGGCCAACGCTTAGCCCTAAAGCTCAGTTGTTATTTCTGGTGGTGCTTGGGGGCCGCCATGGCACCAGCTTGATTGAACTGCACGATGTGCGGTTTGTGGCTGGTACGGACATTGACGAAACCATCCCAGAGCTGCGGCGCCAGTGGTTCGGGCGGCGGGAGGGCCTGCACCTGGATAGCTACATGGCGGTTCGGGCGGTGGATGGCTTCACCTTGAGCCTGGGCAAGGAGCCCCCTTCGCCCAGGCCAGAGCGGCTGTGGTTTGTGAACTTGGGGGCCTATCGCCCCGATTGCCTCGCAGAGCAGCACCACTTCGGCCTGGTGGTGGCCCGCTCGGCCGCGGGCGCTAAGGCGGCGGCCAAGGGCCAGTGGCTCCAAGGCCTGGTTCAGCAGCACAAGGATGATCTCTGCTCCGTTGACGACTGCTTGGCCCTGGAGCAACTGGAACTACTGGGGGGGGAGCGTTGGTATGTGCACCTCAGCGCCCACCCGGATGGCCTTAGCCAGCCGCAGCGGCCCGACTGGTTTGGCTACAGGCCGATCTGAACCGGGGGTTTTAGGGGCAGCCGATGGCTTGCCGGTGACCGTGGTGCCCCTTCTCCTTAAGCCTGACCAAGGATGATCAGCAAAGCAAGCGACAGCGGCGTTCATGAACATCGACGGCAAGGCCTGGCGCACCATTTGGCTCGAGGAAGGGGGCCGCTCGGTGGGGGTAATTGACCAAACCAGGCTGCCCCACCAGTTCAGCACCCGCTCGCTGGTCAGTTGCGACCAGACCGCTGAGGCGATCCGCACCATGGTGGTGCGGGGCGCCCCTTTGATCGGCGTTACCGGGGCCTACGGGCTGATGCTGGCCCTGCAGGCCGATCCCAGCGACGGCTCCTTGGCCGCGGCGTTCGATCAGCTCAACGCCACCAGGCCCACGGCGATCAACCTGCGCTGGGCCCTGGAGCGGGTGCGCGAGCGGGTGGCCCCCCTGCCCGAGGCCGAGCGGGCCGAGGCCGCGCAGCTGGAGGCGGCGGCCATCGCCGATGAAGACGTGGCCATGGGTGAAGCCATCGGCGACCACGGCCTTCGGGTGTTTCAACAGCTCGCAGCGGCCCGGCCGGCTGAGCGCCAGGGGCAGCCGTTCAATGTGCTCACCCACTGCAACGCCGGCTGGCTGGCCACCGTCGACTGGGGTACGGCCCTGGCGCCGATCTACAAGGCCCACCGCGCCGGGCTCAACATCCATGTGTGGGTCGATGAGACCCGGCCCCGCAACCAGGGGGCCAGCCTCACGGCCTATGAGTTGGGCCGGGAAGGGGTACCCCATACCTTGATCGCCGATAACGCCGGCGGCCACCTGATGCAGCACGGCCAGGTGGATGCGGTGATTGTGGGAACAGACCGCACCACCCGCAGTGGTGATGTGTGCAACAAGATCGGCACCTATCTCAAGGCCCTGGCCGCCCACGACAACGCTGTGCCTTTCTATGTGGCCCTGCCCGCTTCCACGATCGATTGGTCCCTCCATGACGGGGTTGCGGAGATCCCGATCGAAGCGCGCTCAGCGCTGGAGGTAACCCATATCCAGGGGCGCATCGCCAGCGGCAGCGCCGCCGGTGAGATCGCCAGCGTGCAGCTCAGCCCCGATGGCACTGCTGGCTTCAATCCCGCCTTTGATGTGACCCCGGCCAGGCTGGTGACGGCGCTGATTACCGAGCGGGGGGTGGCGCCAGCCACCGAGGCGGGCCTGAAAACGCTTTACGCCGCAGTTTGAGCTTGCTGGGGTGAAGCCTTTGGGTGCTCGCCCGTAGCCTCATACGGTCTTTTTGTGCGCCACCGGCGTTTGCCCATGCCGATCCAGAACCGTTGGTCGGCCGCGGCCGCCGCCGAGGCCGTGGATCGCTACGGCGCCGAGGGAATAAGCGTTGATCTGGCCCTGCGCACCTACAGCGCTCGGTTGCTGGGGGCTGACCCAGAGCTGGTGCTCCATGGGGGCGGCAACACTTCGGTGAAAACCACCGTCAGCGATTTGCTTGGCGATCCGGTGGAGGTGCTTTGCGTAAAAGGCAGCGGTTGGGACCTGGCCACGATTGAGCCAGCCGGCCATCCCGCCGTGCGCCTCGAGCCCCTGCGGCGCCTGAGGAACCTCCAGGCCCTCAGTGACGAAGCCATGGTGAGTGCCCAGCGGCAAAACCTGATGGATCCCCAGGCGCCCAACCCTTCGGTGGAGGCCCTGCTCCATGCCTACCTGCCCCATAAATTCGTTGATCACACCCACGCCACGGCGCTTCTGGCCCTGGCCGATCAACCGGATGCCGAGGCGGTGTGCCGCCGGGTATTTGGCGATCGGGTGGTGTTGGTGCCCTATGTAATGCCTGGTTTTGCCCTGGCGAAGGCGGCGGCGGAGGCCTATGAGTTGGCGGCCGCCAGCGCTGGGGCTGATCAGGCTTCAGCGCCGATCGGCATGGTGCTGCTTAAGCACGGTCTCTTTTCCTTTGGGGCCAGCGCCGAAGAGAGCTACCAGCGGATGATCGAGCTGGTGGCCTTGGCCGAAGGGGCCCTGGCGGCCCACCCCCCCCAGCCCCAACCGATCCAACTAGTTACCCCGACCCTGGGGGCAGCCCAGCTATTGCCCCAGCTGCGGGGGCTGTTGGGCCCCAAGCATTGGTTGCTGGACCTGCGCACTAGCCCCCTGGCCCTGGCGGTGGTCAATGACCAGCGGCTGGCTGATTGGGCCCAGCGGGGGGTGGCCACCCCCGACCATGTGATTCGCACTAAGGCCCAGCCCCTGGTGCTGCCGCCCGCCGGCGGTGATCTGTCGAGCTGGATTAAGGCTGCTGGCGAGGCCCTGGGCCGTTACAAGGCCAATTACCAGGCCTATTTCGAGCGCCAAAACGCTCGGCTAGGGGGCGGGCGCCAAGCGCTGGACCCCTTGCCAAGGCTGTTGGCAATCCCAGGGCTTGGCCTGGTGGGCATTGGGGATAAGGCTGCTGCCGCTGCCATTGCCGCCGACTTGGGCGAGGCCTGGGCCCGCACGCTTTTGGCCGCTGAGGGCTACGGCCGCTTTGAACCGGTGGGCGAAAACGACACCTTTGAAATGGAGTATTGGTCGCTGGAGCAGGCCAAGCTCGGCAAGGGCAACGCGGCCCCCTTTGCTGGCCAGGTGGTGTTGGTAACCGGCGCTGCTGGGGCCATTGGGGCCGCCACGGCCCGGGCCTTTGCCCGCCAGGGGGCGGCCTTAGCCCTATGGGATCGCGATGGGGAGGCGGTCGCAACGCTGGCGGCCAGCTGCGGGCCCCGGGCCTTGCCCTTGGCCTGTGATCTCTGTGATCCAGAGCAGGTGCAGGGGGCTTTTGCCCAGCTGGCGGCCCACTTTGGTGGCCTTGATGTGGTTGTGAGCAACGCCGGTGCCGCCTGGACCGGGGCGATGGCAGAACTGCCAGAGGCGGACTTGCGCGCCTGTTTTGAGCTGAATTTTTTCAGTCACCAGCGGGTGGCCCAGGGGGCGATGGCCCTATTCCGGGCCCAGGGTTTCGGCGGTCAGATGCTGTTCAACGTCAGTAAGCAGGCGTTAAACCCCGGGGCCAATTTTGGTGCCTACGGCACCAGCAAGGCCGCTTTGCTGGCTCTGATGCGTCAGTACGCCCTAGAGGGGGGTGCCGAGGGGGTGCGGGTGAACGGTCTCAATGCCGACCGCATCCGCAGCGGTTTGCTTACCGATTCGATGATCGCCGAACGCGCTGCGGCCCGGGGCCTCAGTGAGGCCGCCTACATGGGCGGAAACCTGTTGGGGCAAGAGGTGCGGGCGGAGGATGTGGCTGATGCCTTTGTGGCTTTGGCCCGGCTAGAGCGCAGTACCGGTGCCCTGGTCACTGTGGATGGGGGCAACGTGGCGGCCATGGTGCGCTGAGATCCGCCAGGCCTTTTCTGGAATCTCCTTAAAGGATCCACACACAGCGCAATGTTCCGTTACGATTATGGGGACGGATTCCCGTCATCCTTCCCGATTCCATCTCGGACTCATGCAAACCACTATTCAGCAGCGCCAAGGCGCTTCTGTGTGGACCCAGTTCTGTGAATGGGTCACCAGCACCGACAACCGCCTCTATGTGGGCTGGTTCGGTGTCCTGATGATCCCCACCCTGCTGGCGGCCACCACTTGCTTCATCGTTGCCTTCATCGCAGCTCCCCCCGTTGACATCGACGGCATCCGCGAGCCCGTTGCCGGCAGCCTGCTTTATGGCAACAACATCATTTCTGGTGCCGTTGTTCCCTCCAGTAACGCCATTGGCCTGCACTTCTATCCCATTTGGGAAGCCGCCAGCCTCGACGAGTGGCTGTACAACGGCGGTCCTTTCCAGTTGGTGATTTTCCACTTCCTGATCGGCATCTTTGCTTACATGGGCCGTGAGTGGGAACTTTCCTACCGCCTCGGCATGCGCCCCTGGATCTGCGTTGCCTACAGCGCTCCCGTGGCTGCTGCCTCCGCCGTGTTCTTGGTCTATCCCTTTGGCCAAGGTTCCTTCTCAGACGCCATGCCCCTGGGCATCAGCGGCACCTTCAACTACATGTTGGTGTTCCAGGCTGAACACAACATCCTGATGCACCCCTTCCACATGTTGGGTGTGGCCGGTGTGTTCGGTGGCAGCTTGTTCTCCGCCATGCACGGCTCCCTGGTGACCTCCTCCCTGGTGCGTGAAACCACCGAGAGCGAGTCCC
>Ga0209598_10002772_pt1 | contig 13485 bp, 9 predicted proteins | sample M_140807_EF_Meta_FD_187317 | JGI IMG/M metagenome (GOLD analysis project Ga0209598, IMG submission 187317) | Freshwater microbial communities from Lake Montjoie, Canada to study carbon cycling - M_140807_EF_MetaG (SPAdes) (version 2) | ecosystem: Environmental > Aquatic > Freshwater > Lake... | reverse complement strand
AGACACCTACTACTCTTACAGCGACTTCACCACCCCTACTTCCATCTTCCGTCTCGATACTGCCACGGGCAAAAGCGATGCATGGTACCGCCCAAAAGTCGCCTTCAATCCGCTTGATTATGAAACCACACAAGTGTTCGTGACCTCGAAAGATGGCACACGCGTACCCATGTTTATTTCCTCCAAAAAGGGACTTAAACTCACTGGGGACAACCCTGTCATTCTTTATGGTTACGGCGGCTTCAATATCTCACAAACACCTGCTTTTCGTGTTTCACGCTTGGCATGGCTGGAAATGGGAGGCGTATTCGCCGTGGCCAACCTCCGTGGCGGAGGCGAATACGGTGAGGCATGGCACAAGGCCGGAACAAAAACCAACAAACAAAATGTATTCGACGACTTCATTGCCTCGGCCGAATACCTCATCCGCGAAAAATACACATCACCCGCGCGTTTGGCCATTCAGGGTGGAAGCAACGGCGGCTTGTTGGTTGGCGCAGCCATGACACAACGACCAGAACTATTTGGCGCGTGTCTGCCAGCCGTCGGGGTGATGGATATGCTGCGTTTCCAGAAATTCACAGCAGGCCGTTACTGGGTAGACGACTACGGTTCCAGCGACAACAAAGAAGAGTTTGCCGCCCTGCTGAAATACTCTCCTTACCACAATCTCAAGCCCGGCACGGCGTATCCTGCCACACTGATTACCACGGCCGACACAGATGACCGCGTCGTCCCTGGCCACAGCTTCAAGTTTGCCGCGATGGCTCAAGCATGCCACAAGGGGCCAAACCCGTTGCTGATCCGGATTGAGACCAAAGCAGGTCACGGCGCAGGAAAGCCCACAACCATGCAAATTGAGGAGATCGCCGACGTATGGGCTTTTACAGCCAAGGCGCTGGGCATGAATCCGAAAGAATAACAGATCGCAGATGCTTTTGAAAAAGATCACCGGGGGGCTCCGCAACACCGTTTGCGAAGCCCTTAGGTTTTAATTAGAAACCATTGGGAATACTAATAGTGCGGTATCGGGCCGAAGCAATTATCTATTAACCAGCGATCAATTCCAGAAATCCCGATTCCGCGACAACGCCCGTGAGATTCATCCTCACGTCGAAACCCCATGTGAGCGCCGCTGCTACCGGATCGACCCAGATTGTTTCGTTGTCCACCACCACGCCGGGCATTTCTTTGAGGAGTTCGGTGACCAGATCCATGATCAACCCGCGCAACATACCCGGCAGGCCAACCCCCTGAACCAATCGCAACCCATTCAGATCGAACCGGAGTTTTCCAGCTTCAGCCTTGGGCAGAAAGATCAGCTCAACGCCAACCTTCATCCAGCCCATCTCATACTTACCCCGTGCCACCACGCCTTCGGGACGAATTCGAATAGACTCCAGATCCATGTCCCCCTGGGACTCCAGATGTTTCCTGAGAGTCGATTCCAAATCGTTTTCGCCCAAGCGCAATCGCGCCTGCAGAATTTCCAAAGCCACCTTACACTCCCATCATGCGCCAACAGCGCATTTATGCAGGCCAGCTTAGAGCCACGACCACGGCATACAATGCCGCACCCATGGCGAATAGCCCCGTCCATATATAAATCAGCGTGCGCAACAACGACTGGTCTTCACGGTCGAACGATTCTTGAACTTCCATAACTGGCTGCTCCCTGATTTCGCTTTATCATCCTGCCAGTTTGAACCGGTTCTGGCCAGACCGCCTTGATTCGGAGAGCCCACACAAGCCATATGCAGGGAAGTGTTTGAACCGTAATCCACGATCCGGAAGGCGAGTTCGGTCATTCTATGGCAGGACCGCACGCCAAATCTGGCTACCGACGCGCTGGCAGATCTGCCGGCCCCGCTTGGGCTTGGCCACTGTTTTTAGGCGGCATCGCAGCATTAGTTGCTGCGGTTCTGATGGGGAAACTGGAACTCATCGGCCCGCCTTCAGCTCAACGCCTCCTGACTCAGGGCCGCGAAGCCCTCGACCAAAACAAACCGGAAGTCGCCATAAGCCTTGCCTCGCAAGTTGCAGAAACAGATCCCCGCCTGACAGCTTCCGCATCACTCCTAGTGGCGCGCGCCATGTTGATTCAAGCCGCCAGCCAGTCGGAGGTCTTAGCCGTTACCACCGCGCAGGCGGCCGGCAAGAAACTCCAAGGGGTTGCAGAAGACCAGCTTGCCAATGATGAACTCCCTCTGCTCCAAATCGCACGCGGGCGTATCAGTCTGATCACCAAGTTGAACATGGTAGAAGAGATTACCCGGCTGAAATCCCTTCCGGAAGACTCGACATCTGCCGCGGAAGCTTATGAATTGCTGGGGCTACTCTGCTCCCGTCTTGATCCGCCCGATCTGGCCGGCGCCCTGCGCGCCAACGAAACGCTTCGCAGCCTTGCAACGCTTTCCGACGAACGTCGCGCCGCAGCCCAGATAGCTGCAGGCGAACTGAACCTGAGGCTTGGTCGCGGCGAAGAAGCGCGCAAGGTGCTCGACAAAGTCAGTGCGCGTGCTCCACGGGAACTTCGAATCAACGCGCGTTGGCTCATTGCCCGAAGCTACCACGATGACAGCCGCTGGGCTGAAGCAGCCACAGCATGGCAAATCGTTTTGCAGGAAAAACCTGAACCCAATCAAACCGGGTTGGCTTGGTTCCGCCTTGGACAGGCGCAATCTAAATTGGGACACACCACCGATGCCGCACGCGCCTGGGAAGAGGCCATCACCGCTGGACCTGCCGATGTTGCTCAAGCCGCTTCATTGCAACTTGCGGAAATCCGGGCAACAGACCCAAGCAGCGATCCAACTTTGAGGCTTACACGGTCGGCCTTACGAGACATTACAGAACCTAACCTCTACACCAACACACTTGTCAGCCTTGTTCAATCGCGGGAACTATTGGAAAAAATCATCACCCTTTGGGCTCAATCTGGCCGGTTTGAAGCAGCACTAACCCTTAACGATTCCATTGCGGTTCTTGGCGGCCCTGCTGCCAATCGCGCGCGCCGTGCGGAACTGCTCGAGGCGGAAGCGAGAAATCTACGCGATAAGGCAGGTAAACCTGAATCATCATCTGAGGAAAACTTAAAAAGGGCCCGAGAACGGTTTCTGGAAGCCGCAGCATGCCACGCCTCGGTGGCTGACCTGCTACGGGACCCCGACCTCCAGGCTGACCAAGTCTGGCAAGCCGCTCGGCTGGCAAGCGAGGCCGCACGCCCAGCCGAAATTGCCGACTACTACACTCGATTCATCCGCCTCGAACGGCGTACCGAGCGCATGGGTGAAGCATGGTATCGGCTTGGCGAAGCCCTTCGTGAGCAGGATAAGAAACCCGCATCTTTGGAGGCGTATCGTAACAGCATCAATTTTATCACGCCCTATGCCTATCGGGCACGGTACAGGCTGGCAGCCGATGCTATGGCCAAAGGCGATCTTGATGCCGCTTCCGATGCCCTTGAACAGAACATTCAGTTATTGCGCCTAGAACCGGACCCGGAGGCTCAGCAACTTTCCCTCTATGCGCTTGGTTCATTGCTGCATCAACGGCGCAATTGGAGTATGTGCGTAAGGCGACTGGAAGAAGCCCTCGAACGCTATCCAGTCAATGCGCAGGCAGGCAGGGCACGTTTGCTGCTTGCAGATGCCTACCGCAGGCTGGCCGGACAGGAACATCAGAATTTTCTCACTGGTGAGAAAATCACCTCCGAAACGCGTGATCATTTTCAAGCTGAACACCGACGTTGGCTGGAAAGGGCAGTCGCCACCTACCGCGAGCTTCTTCTGGCCATTGAACTCGAAGCCGTGGGAACACCACTGACCGAAGGTGAAAAAGACCAAGTATTCTTCCTTCTGGCCGACTCACTTTTCAATCTGGGCCGTTACGACGAAGCACTCCACCAGTACCAGAATGCTCAAACCCGTTTGACAGAACCGTCACAGAAATTAATCGCTTTGGGCGGCACAGTTCGCTGCCATGCAGCCTTAAACCAAACCACAATCATGATGACGCGGTTGCAGGAAATCCGCCAATTGCTGGTCAATCAGGACGAAAAAACCCGTAAAGAATGGGAAAGCTGGATCGATTTGGCATCCCGTCCACGCCCGGCACCCTGACCCCCTAAGCACGCCTGCCAAAATGGCGTACCAATTTTATCGACTTCCAACCCGCGACCACCTCGATGCCAAAATGACATGCGCGTAAAGATGTCTTCCAGGGCCGTCTTGCTAAAAAACACTGTATTTCCAGACAAAACCAATTTCGGCCATTCACGGCACGGCATATGCAATCATAAGCTTTCATAGTTAGCAACGAACACAACGGGAGCATTCCTATGGATCTGGCACGCTTGACCGAAAAGGCTCAGGAAGCGATTCTGGGTGCACAAAAACTGGCCCAACGACAAGGGAACAGCCAAGTCGATACAGAGCACCTGCTGGCTGTTCTGCTCGATCAAGATCCCGGTTTGGCGGTATCGATCTTACGCAAAACGGGCGTGGCCATTGAAGGCCTCAAACGAAAAGCAGCTACCTTGGTAGAAAGTCTACCCAAGATATCGGGTAGTGGCGCCGGAGTTCCAACCCTTACTAGGCGCCTGGCAGACATTGGTCTTAAGGCCGAAGATGAATCGGCCAATTTCAAAGACGACTATGTCTCTGTAGAACACCTATTGCTTGCGCTTTTATCCGATACAGGCGCGGCCGGGAAAGCACTGAAGGAGTTCGGCCTAAGTCGCGAACGCCTGATGCAGGCCTTGCAAGAGGTTCGTGGTAGCCAGCGTGTGACCAGCCAAAATCCGGAAGCGACCTACGAGGCGCTTGAAAAATACGGCCGCGACCTCACCAAAATGGCGGAACAGGGCAAGCTCGACCCGGTCATCGGCCGCGACGAAGAGATCCGCCGAGTGGTTCAGGTTTTGTCGCGCCGCACCAAGAACAATCCAGTCCTGATCGGCGAACCCGGTGTTGGCAAAACAGCCATCGCTGAAGGATTGGCGATGCGGATCGTGCGGGGCGATGTTCCCGAAGGCTTGAAAAACAAAAAGATCGTGTCGCTAGATATGGGCGCACTGATTGCAGGTGCCAAATATCGGGGTGAATTTGAAGAACGTCTTAAGGCCGTTTTGAAAGAAGTATCCGATAGCCAAGGCCTGATTATTCTGTTCATCGACGAATTGCACACGGTTGTGGGCGCGGGCAAGGCCGAAGGCTCCATGGATGCGGGCAATCTGCTCAAGCCGATGCTTGCGCGTGGGGAACTGCACTGCATTGGCGCAACAACGTTGGATGAGTTTCGGAAGCATATCGAGAAAGATCCGGCGCTTGAGCGTCGGTTCCAACCTGTAATTGTTGATCAGCCTTCGGTGGAAGACACCATATCGATATTGCGCGGTCTGCGTGAACGGTACGAGCAACACCATGGCGTGCGCATCAAAGACTCGGCAATGGTAGCCGCCGCGGTGCTTTCCAATCGCTACATCGCTGACCGATTTTTACCGGACAAGGCCATCGACCTAGTGGATGAATCGGCAGCCAAGCTTCGCACGGAAATCGATTCCATGCCCGCTAGCCTCGATGAATGCCTGCGCCGCCGTCGCCAGCTTGAGATAGAGCAGGTAGCGCTGAAAAAAGAAACCGACTCGGCCAGCCGCGAGCGATTATCGAAACTTGAAAAAGAACTGGCGGAATTGAAGGGACAATCCGACACATTGCAGGCCCAGTGGCAGGCTGAAAAAGGCCGGGTTCAAAAATTGCGCGACCTGCGCGAACAGATTGAAACCACCAAGGTCGCCATCGAGCGGGCGGAAAGGGAATACGATTTGAACAAAGCGGCTGAATTGAAATATGGCAAACTCAACGAGCTTGACCGCGCGCTGATTGAAGCCGAGAAAGATTTTATCGGCACGCAGGGCACCTCACGCCTGATCAAGGAAGAGGTCGATGAGGAAGATATTGCCGCTGTCGTCAGCCGCTGGACCGGAGTTCCTGTTACGCGCCTTCTTGAAGGGGAAAAACAAAAACTGCTTCACCTTGGCGATGAACTTCACAAACGGGTCATCGGCCAGCATGAGGCTGTTATTGCAGTAGCCGAGGCTGTGCTTCGCGCACGGTCCGGCCTAAAAGACCCTCAAAGGCCGGTAGGATCATTTATTTTTCTTGGCCCAACCGGAGTTGGGAAAACAGAACTGGCTCGGGCGCTTGCCGAATGCCTGTTCGACGACGAACGCGCGCTCATACGTATCGACATGTCCGAATATCAGGAGAAGCACACGGTCGCCCGATTGATTGGCGCTCCTCCGGGTTATGTTGGCCACGAAGAAGGCGGCCAACTTACAGAAGCTGTACGCCGCCGACCCTACGCTGTACTGCTTTTCGATGAAATCGAGAAAGCTCACAACGACGTGTTCAATGTGCTCCTTCAGGTTCTTGATGATGGCCGACTGACAGACGGTCAGGGCCGCGTGGTCGACTTTAAGAACACGCTGGTGATACTCACGAGCAACATCGGCAGCCAGAAGATCCTGCAATATCAGGGTTCCTTTGTTGGCGAAGTTTACGATCGCATGAAAGACATGGTGCTGGATGAACTGCGCAAGCACTTCCGGCCTGAGTTCCTCAACCGTATCGACGACACCATTGTGTTTCATGCGCTCGATGAACGCCATCTGGGCCAAATCGTTGAAATCCAGTTGGGCAGATTGCGCAAGCGATTAGCAGAAAGGCAGATAACCCTCGAATTGACCGATACCGCACGTAGCCATTTGGTGCACAAGGGATATGATCCGGCTTATGGGGCCAGACCACTCAAACGCGTATTGCAGCGCGAACTGGAAACAGCACTGGCACGCAAGATTCTTGAAGGCACCGTGCGCGATGGCCAAACCGTGCGGGTTGATTACACAACGGATGGCGGCCTTTCGTTTGTCGCAACTTAATGGGGTAACAACCTATGATGGAAGGATCTTCGGGACGTGGGGATGGATTGCTCGGCAGATGGTCGTGGACTGTCTTTGCCTTGGGAATTCTCTCGGGCGTCTGCATTATTCTAGTGCTTCGAGATCGCCTCACGGTGAGCCCGGAGCTACAGCCTTCTGCAGAAGCGCGACCTGTTACGCCCCGTGGCGACCTTGCCTCCGATGAAAATGCGACCATTCAACTCTATGATACCGCCAGAAAGGGAGTGGTTCACATCACCACTCTTGTTGAGCGCAATGGCCGCGGTTTTTCTGGTGGGCGCGAAGTCCGTAGTGGTACCGGGTCCGGCTTTCTGTGGGATGAAACCGGACATGTGGTTACAAACTTCCACGTGATTCAGCAGGCAGATGCCGCAGAGGTTACCCTTCACGATCGACGAACGTTCCGGGCACGGGTGGTCGGCGTTTTTCCCGAAACAGATCTCGCCGTTTTGCGTATCGATACTTCCGGAGCCAAACTCGAACCTTTACCGCTGGGAAGCTCGAACGACCTCAAAGTAGGCCAGAAGGTTTTTGCCATCGGCAATCCCTTCGGTTTGGACCAAACCCTGACCACGGGAATCATTTCGGCAGTAGGGCGCGAGATCGATGGCGAGAACAACCAGCGCATTCGCAATGCCATACAAACCGATGCCGCCATCAATCCGGGAAATTCCGGGGGCCCACTCCTCGATTCGGCCGGCAGACTGATCGGTGTCAACACAGCCATTTTCAGCCCTTCGGGAGCTTCGGCCGGTATTGGGTTTGCCATTCCGGTTGACGACGTCAACCGGGTGGTGCCGCACCTGATAACAGACGGCAAAGTTGAGCGTCCAGCATTGGGAGTATCGCTGTTGCCAGAGGCCACAGCACGTTCACTGGGGATTGAAGGCCTGATCATCAGCGAAGTGGTCCCTGGTGGTGCCTCTGAAAAAGCGGGTCTTAAGGGACTGGCTGTCGATCGGTTCGGCCGCACTAGGCTCGGTGACGTCCTCCACCAGGTGGAAGGTAAAAAACTGGTAACCATGCGCGATTTGCAAAACATCCTCATGCCTCGAAAAGTAGGAGACAAAGTCACAGTTACAGTAATGCGCGACGGCGAAAACGTCGAAATAGAAGTAACTCTAGCTCCCCAGCCAGGTCTTTGGCGTTAGATCACATCCGGACTTGCATTTACTCCTACTGCTGGATATCAGCCGCCGCATAGGCAGTTGTTTCCAAGCAGGTGGAGATTGTTGATGCGCAGATTCAAGTCATGGCTGACAAGTGGTGCTGCGTTGGTAGGCTTGGCCCTAATGAGCGGTCAGGCAAGATTGGCTCATGCAGCACCTCCTGATGCCGTGGAAGCTTTTCGGTTGGAACTGCGCGCCAATCCTGGAGATTCCAGCGACTGGGAAGCAAGGCTGCGCCGACGGGCAGCAGAATTGGTTTCTCTAAAAGAAGTGCGTGAAGCTCTTCAATTAGCTGAATGGCGCACCATGCCTGGGGATTCACGGCTCCAGACTGTGGAAAACCGTCTCCGCGTCGAGCTTATCACCCGCTTGGTGGAAGGTTACCGTCAAACACTCAAGTCTTCAGATTCCAAATCTGCCGTGATGTTGCTGGAACGGCTCGACGAAGTAACGCGTGGCCAACACGCGAACCTGTCGATCCTCGAAGCCTGTGGAGCACTATTGCCAGATCTTGAACGTCAGATCCGCCAGGGAGAGCCCGAAGCCCGGGAAAGTGGCCTGCGCGTTATTGGTCGCCTTCCTAATCATCAGGACAAGGTACTGTCGGTTCTCAAAGAACTTGCTAGTCCCAACCAACCAGCCAACACACGTTTTCTGGCGGCAGAAGCACTCGAATCTCAAGTACGGTTGAAAACCCGAGCCGGCGACAAACCCCATTCCATGTATGAGCCCATGGGCAACTTTGCCCAAAGTGTCACACCAGTATTGCGCCTCGTGTGTGCCGATAGTCAACCGCGTGTGCGGCGTTTGGGAATGACCTCGGCCTATCTGCTGGGAATGGGCCTTAATACCTCGCTTGGCGAGCCAATCATTGCGCCGGCGGGCTCCAATCCAAGGGAGTATCGTGATCAATCACCAGTCGTTGCCGACCAGCGGACCATGTTGACTGCGCTTCGTGATCTGATGGCTACGGCAAGTGCCGGTCTGCGTGATTCCGACGCAGGTGTGCGTGTGCAGGCCCAGCGGTTTTTCGACGAAGTGGCACGGGCACGCCAAACGTGGCTTTCCCAAGCAGGCAATTCGGGTGAAGATCCGCTCCGTGAAGGGCTGAAAGCATGCCTGACCACACTCATTGAAGCATTGCGCGACCCCGATGCACGTGTACGCCGCGCATCGGTGGATGTGCTGGAAGGCATGGGACCCGATGCGGCACCAGCGGCTCCCGCGCTGGTTGAAGCTCTCGGCGACAGCGATCACTTTGTGCGCTGGGCGTCTGTTCGTTGCCTCTCAGTGATGGGCAACGATGTCAGCCGGGCAGCACTGCCCAGATTACGGTCCCTCAGCAACGATCCAGACACCGATGTTCGAGACGCGGCAGAAGCCGCCGTCAAACGGCTGGAAACGCGCCGTTGATCGAACAATCGGAGTTTGCTGAAGGCATTTGCTTGTCGTATAGTAATCCCTTCCGGGGCTGATGTTCCGGAACGGAGACCGCAAAATGTTGCAAATCATAGCCCGGCCCAAGGATGGTCCGGAAGTCTGTGTCGAACATCCATCAGGCCCACTGATGTTGGGCCGAATTCAGGTTCCCGGCAAACAGTCGACAGACCCCAACCGCCTCGAATGGAACGATCCATTTGTATCGGGCAAGCATATCATTTTGACAGAATTGCCTGATAAAAAACTGCTGTTCCACAATGTAAGCCAAGTCAACAGCGCCCGGTTGATGGACGACCGATTGATCGCTCCCAACAGCAAATGCGAACTCCCGCTGCTTTCCCCGCCTCTTTCACTGACATTTACCATTGGCGAAACATTAGTATCTGTCAACATTATTGAAGACTCGTTGTCATCAACACAAATGGCATCACTCGCTGCTCCCGGCGGCCCTCATATCAAGCTCTCAGATGTTGGAACCAATCCCGCTGATAGTGTTGAACGCTTGGCAGGCTGGCTCAATACGGTCATCAACCTCCAACGCAGCGCGGCAAGCAGCCGCGAATTTTTCGGGCTAACAGCCAAAGCCCTTGTCGAACTGATTGGGCTTAACCGAGGTTTGGTGCTTCTGAAACGCAAAAACCGCTGGATGGTGGAAGCGCGTTACCCTGATGTTGAATACGATGGACATGGCCGCGAATTTTCGACTTCCGTACTGGCACGCCTCGAAGAAGACCAAAAAACCTACTTCAGCGACTCATCAACCATTAGTTCTTTCGAGAGTCTCGCGTCGGTCAAGGCTGTGGTTGCAAGCCCCATCCTTGATCAAAAAGGCGTGGTAACAGGCGCCGTTTATGGCATTCGCGACAAAGGGTCAAATGGTGGCGAGGTTGTCATTGGTAGTCTCGAAGCCCAAATGGTTCAACTGCTTGCATCTACCGTTGCTGTTGGTATGGCTCGTCTCGAAACTGCCGCCAATTTTGAAGCATTTTTCGGATCCGAACTTGCATTGGAACTGGAGAAAAACCCTGCTCTTCTCGCGGGTCAGGAACGCGACATATCGGTGCTGTTTGCTGACATCCGTGGTTTTTCCCGTCTTTCACAATTGCTTGGCCCGGTGGAAACGTGCAAGCTTGTCAGCGATATCATGGAAAAGCTCAGCAAGTGTGTGCGTGACCAGCAAGGCGTCATCGTTTCATTCATGGGTGATGGGATCATGGCCATGTGGAACGCTCCTCAGGAGCAGCCAGACCACGCCTTGCGGGCAGTTCGTGCCGGGCTAGCCATGATCAATTGCCTGGGCGATACGAATCAAACATGGTGTAGCAAGGTAGGAAATTTGCGTGTTGGTGTGGGTATCAGTAGCGGCCCAGCCCTTTGTGGAAACACGGGTAGTTCCTTCAAGTTCCAGTATGGACCACTCGGAAACACTGTGAACGTTGCCAGCAGAGTTGAAGGCGCCACGAAGCATTTCGGCGTGAACATGCTGATAACGGGAACAACTAAAGCCCTATTGCCAGAATCATTGCCCACACGACGCATCCGCAAGGTTCGCATGGTTGGTATACCGGAACCCGTCGAGCTTTATGAACTTGCAGCTCCCGGATCGATTGTGGAAGCCAAGGATTTCCGCTCCCAATACGAGCAAGCCTTGGCGCACTACGAAGAGAACCGCCATCTTGAAGCGGTACGGAATCTGCAGAATATACTTGCGAATCATCATACCGAGCCAGATGGCCCTACATTGGCCCTGCTGATCCGCGCCGTCGCCGCCCTTGGACACGTGGAACAAGGATCGCCCGTCGAAAACATGGCCAGTAAGTAAACCCCTCCAAGCAAAGGTCCTGCACCATGAATGTTCATCGTCGGCAGTTCCTGTCAGCCGCTTCACTGGGAATAGCTATCACTGCCAAATCCGTTCTGGCAGATGAAGTTGCCGATGTTCTTCCAACCGATCTCGCAACACGTCAGGGAGCAGATTGGCCAACGCTTCTTGGCGCCAAAGGCGACAGCGTTGCGGTAGGCCCTGTACCCGGTTCATGGCCGGAAACCGGCCCAAAGATTATTTATACTCTCGATATGGGTGAAGGCTACGCCATGCCTTCCGTGTCCAGAGGCCGATTATTGGCCTTCGACCGGGTTGGCGACAAGATCCGACTGCGCTGCATCCATGCGGAAACTTCAAAAGCGCTTTGGGACTTTTCGTACCCAACAGCCTACGAAGACAAATATGGATACGATGGTGGCCCACGCACCAGTCCGGTGATCGATGGTTCGCGGGTTTACATCATAGGCCCAGAAGGCATGCTCCACGCGTTGGACGTTGCAACTGGCAAGGTATTGTGGAAGCGAGACACCACCGCGGAATTCGGCGTGGTTCAAAACTTTTTTGGCGTGGGCAGCACTCCCATCGTCTCGGGAGATCTGCTTCTGGTTCAGGTAGGGGGCAGCCCTTCCGGATCCGACACGACCGACATTGCCAATCTGAAATCAACTGGTACCGCCTTGGTGGCTTTCAACAAACGCACTGGAAGCCTTGTTTGGAAGGCGGGCGACGACCTCGCAAGCTACTCCAGCCCAGTACTTGCCACATTGGCGCAGCAACCAGTTTGCCTGCTGCTGGCACGCGGCGGATTGTGGACTTTTGATTTGCCATCAGGCAAGCAAAAACTCCTTCTCCCATGGCGATCGTCCACGCTTGAAAGTGTCAATGCCGCGAATCCAGTTCCTCTTGATGCTGATCAGATCCTCATCTCGGAAACGTATGGACCGGGCGCCGCACTTGTGCGGGCCACTCCCACCGCATCGGAGATTGTCTGGAGCGATCGCGACAAAAGGCAGGGCAAATCACTCCAAACCCATTGGTGCACCCCCGTGCGAATGGGAGATGTTGTTTTTGCTTCATCCGGCCGCCACGAGGGAAATGCCGAACTGCGTTGCGTCAGATGGCAAGATGGCAAGGTTTTATGGAGCGAACCGGGCCTTGGCAGAGCGTCCATCCTGCGTGTTGGCGAAACTCTGGTAGTTCAGGCAGAACGCGGAGAAGTTCTTTTAGTATCTGCTCGGCAAGATCGGTTCGCCGTTATTTCTGCTCACCGCTTGGTAGACGCTCTGGGCCGACCTCTTCTCCGTTACCCGTGCTGGGCTGCGCCCATCATGGCACGAGGCCTCCTGTACCTGCGCGGTGCTGGAAAAATGGTCTGCCTTGAGGCCAAGTCCTGACTCACGCAAACAGACAGCACTTTAATCAGTAGTTGGCTCAAACCAAGATATCACTAATAATCTCGCCGTGAACATCTGTCAGCCTGCGGCGAGCTCCATTGTGGTAGAAGGTCACCTTGTGGTGATCGAGGCCCAACAGATGCAAAACCGTGGCGTGAAAATCGTACACAGTTGTTTTTCCTTCGACTGGAGCAAAACCGAAATCATCGGTAATGCCATGGTGCAACCCCGGCTTGAGGCCTGCGCCAGCCATCCACATGGTGAATCCCAATGGGTGATGATCACGTCCCTTGGCACCAACTCCTTCCGTGATGGGGGTGCGTCCAAATTCAGTAGTCCACAGCACAAGTGTGTCATCCATCATGCCGCGCGCGCGCAGGTCAGTAAGCAAAGCAGCCACAGGTTGATCCACTAGCCGGGCTTGCACACGGTGGTTGACAGAAATATCTTCGTGTCCATCCCAGTTGATACGGGGCGATCCAAAGGCGCCACCATGAATGACTTGAACAAAACGAACGCCACGTTCCACCAACCGACGCGCTAGGAGAAAGTTTCTTGCCGTGGGGCCTACAAGCGGATCATCCACCCCGTACATCCGCCTTGTGGCAGCACCTTCAGCATCGAGGTGTAGACCGTATCGAGCACCGCGAACGGTGCCGATACGCGGGGCCCGGTATAGCTCGAGCCGCCCCATCC
>Ga0209598_10002769_pt1 | contig 13497 bp, 4 predicted proteins | sample M_140807_EF_Meta_FD_187317 | JGI IMG/M metagenome (GOLD analysis project Ga0209598, IMG submission 187317) | Freshwater microbial communities from Lake Montjoie, Canada to study carbon cycling - M_140807_EF_MetaG (SPAdes) (version 2) | ecosystem: Environmental > Aquatic > Freshwater > Lake... | reverse complement strand
AGCAAGGGCTGCAGCAACGCTGCACATCAAAAAACACGGCGCAGAACATCACCTCAACAGTTGTTGCCGACGACACGTACGGTACTGCATGCCGGGGAGCCCTCTGTGTGTTTGGGAAAAGCACGTTCCAGTTCCAGGATCTGCTCTTGGAACTTGAGGACGGCAACAGCCACGGCTGCCGCAAACTCGTCCTTGTACACCTGCCTTAGGGTGCATAGGAAAGGCCCGGCATCCAGGTGGACTGCGGGAATAGCCAATTGGTTGGGACACGACGGCGTGGACCCACTGTGCGTAGGCAGTGAGGCGAAGTCCTCGATAGGAGAGAGGCCCTCGAAGCCCTCTAAAGGACCCAGGTCAAAGTGGTCCAGGTCCATTGGTGTGTGGGCACCATCGAGTCTCCTTGTCCTTCTTAAATAGGGGCAAGTCGGGTACAACCGGGAGGTTGTATTAGAAATTTCGGTCCTGCAGTACCAGCACATCAACTTGCTGTGTTCTTGCAGCCTTTCTGATTTTGCGTTTTTTGACTTGAGGAATCTGAATTTGGTGACAAAAACAGTAGCTGGTACAAAGATATCTATCACAGGTAAATAGGCTCCAAGAAATAAGGCATAATTGGAAAAGACCACAAGAAATTTCCTTTCAGATTCAACCACGATTGAAACGCTCTTATCTCGGACCAAAAGATCGTGACTGTCACCGGCTGAACATAAAAGATTCACTTGACAGACCCGTCAGAAAATTCACAGAAAATTATTCTGACTAGACCCCGCACCCTGAGTACATTTCTTGACATAAGGAAAAATGTCAGATTTTATCTCAACACCACCAATGGTCAAATATGTCACGCTAGAGGAGCTGAGTTCTACCCTGGCGGAACAGACCAACGACCAGGACAGATATGACCTGGCCGAAAAAATTATTGTCGAGCAGGTCACCCACCGTGACCAACTGCTTGCAGAGCAGGAGAGGCTGCTTGCAGAGCAGCAGACAATGATTGACAAAATAAGAGACCTTGAAGAGCGATTGGCAGAGTCATGCTCGGACCCTGCACCTATCAAGAACCTCGAGACTTCCAAGTTCATCCTTCAGATACCAGCTATCACGGAGAACTACAAAGACCACATGGACTTTGGCAAAGTGGCTGTACTTTCAGATCTTGATGCGACTGAGTACCATGGAAGCAAAATTCTCAAACCGAATGAGAAGGCTGAGCTCACTGACAAGATAGTGAGAACCAGCGACAAATATCCGATTCGAACCTTCGCGGATATGAAGAAGACGATGAACTCGCTTCACCAGCAATTTCTGACAAACTCGCTCTTTGCATGTGCTCACATCCTTAGCTCGGAGGATGAAGGCATGGAATTATATGCGACTTGGAACAAAGGATGGGCCAAGATGTCGGAAAATGATAAGGATGCAAAGAATGCCAAGCTGCAGTCAAGCACGATCCTTGAGGAGATCCTGCGGAGGATATTCTCGAAAGACAACCCAGCACTTGCTTTACAGATTCAGCATGCTCGTACTAAGGTACCGGAGGATCTGCTGGGAGTCTATGCGCTACACATTGTCAGGGAGCACTTTCCACAGGCAACCCTTGATGTTATTGTACGCGACATTATCAGAGTGCTCATGTTTTCATTACAGGCACCGAGGTGTACCACATTTGCAGAGTGGCACCGCAAGCTTCAGAAGTCGATTGAGGACCTGAACTTGCTATACGGGGCAATCAGCTGGGACCAGATCTACCTTGCCATTGTGGTCTGGGCACTTGAGCTGATGGACAACAAATACGTGCAGCTGAGGCAGCATATGAAGTTCAATCTCCCCGGAACAACCAAGGCACTACTTGAGAACCCAATTGATACCCTTGATCAGATAATCAGGATGGTCACGAAATGGGATTCGACTCAGGTTACTTTGCGACTAAAGAATGCCATGGAAAACAGACGTAACATGGGTAGGCGCGCGGATACGCTACACATTGTTGCGGAGATGCTGGACATTCCAGTAGCCCAACAAGGAACGGTCAATGCTGTGACTTACAATGCCACAACAGCGACAGACTGCTCGTATTGCAAGCAGGGAAACCACACACTTGAGATGTGTAGGAATAGAAAGTTCGACAGGGAAGTGAAGGACAAGGTGGCCATCATTGTGCCATCACTTGTGAAGAGTTACAAAGCTCTCCACGACCTTCTTCAGCAGAAAGGGAGAGTCTCAAATGACCTTGAGAAGATGATCAGATCGACACTCAAGACCTTTCAAGGGCTGACAATTGGCGGGATTAAAATGCGCGACAGGATTCCGCAAACCCCCAAGATTGCCAATGGGCATACTCCCAAGCAGGGGGAGAAGCAGCCATTCAACAAGACCTTGCAACATACACCGAAAGTGAATAATGGAGGTCAGAATGGCAAGATACCTGGGAAAGAAAAACAGAAAGACAAGACGCCTTTCAAGAAGCCTTCTGATGACAAGAAAGGCACGCCCAGAGCAAATATGGTATCTGACAAAGAACATGTGCAAGCAGCGAAAAGATATGCTGGATTTCACCTGAAGAAATCAGGCACGTTCAACCTATACCGAGATGACGATGATCAGGAGATACAAGATGAACAGGACACTGGATACCATTCCTATCTTGCACAACTTGACTATCATCACCATGAGGACCACGCTAAGATGAATACCATGTCCAAGGACACCTTTCAGAAGGTAAATTCATACGACTGCTGCCACATGGAAATACAGGATGTGGAGCCACTGGACTTGGCTAATTTCCCTGAGATGACAGAGGAAGAGCTTGACCACGCCCACGATATCTTTATGCTCACTGCTGACAATGGACACCGTGAGATGAAGCCTGTACAGGAACCTACTCCTGAACAAACATTGACCTTTACAGCTGATGAACTGTTTGGAGGCCTCATGCATGAAAATGAGGACTTGGTCAATATCTCAATGATAACTGATACCGGAGTGGATGAGTTACCAGATGAGAATGCGGACAACACCAACCATTCGCCATGGGAGGAAGCTGATCAGAATGATGAACAGCTACAGTCTGCAGAATGTGTGTTTGAGCGATTGGATAGCTTCAGTGATGCTGACAATGACCTCACACATTTGGAAATGCATGAGATGGCTGAATGTGATCATGACATGCATAATCTGACTGCATGGGACAGGAAGGACCTTACCCGGCAGCCAGATACCAAACTCCACATCGTCATGATGGACTGTGGAGATGGACTGGGACACCTTGCAGAGAAAACTGAATACTCGACAATGGATCAACTTCAGGAGATCAGCAACATGCTTGGTGACGATGCAACTTGCACAATTCTGGCTCAGCATGAATTTGCTACTGCCTACGACTTCCAGCAGAGACTTCAAGAAGCTCTTGTGAAGGACATGCCAACGATCATCCAAATCAATGCAGAGAAGCATACTGATGATGGAATCTTATCCAATAATACTTGGTGGCAACCCAACTACATGGCTACACACATTGAGGCAGCCATGGAGGAATGCAAGCACAGCATCAAGGCAATCATTCTCAACATGCCAAAGGCACATTACCTTGCATATGAAATGAAGGCAACGGACTCAATTCCGATCTACTGCCTGCATGCTGACACATACCCAGCAATGGCAACGAGCCAGAAGGAGATAATGTACAGACTCTCCGGATTCTACATGATGGCCAGCTCCAATCCCGATGATATGGAACAGCACATGCAGCAATCAGACGTGTCTACGAATGTGCAGACACTATACAACCTGGCAACTCACTTTATCAGAAAGGAACCCAGGGATGATGAGCCTGACCCCTACTACCAGGATGGCATGGAAATCATCAAACAAGAATGCAAAAATATTGTTGACATTCTTGAGCAAGATTCAGAAACATGGAACTTCAGATCACTGATGCGAATCTACATTCCACGAACAACTGGAGTGGCAGATGAAGACAAACCTTATCTGGATTGGATGGAAGCTTTGATTCATGATTTGCTTACTGCAAGACCTATGTGGCAACCAGTATCCAAAAAGCCTCAAACTTCTGGCCATATACTGGCTACAACATACGCGGGTACTTACCGTACGCCGACGAACAACGCGATCAATGGCCTAATTGATCTCTCCATGAGTATGAACTGCATGGACAGAGTTACCAGACCCTACGCAAACACGGAAATGTACACCAGACAATGCTTCTCAGAGATTGAAGGCAATAAACTTGTGGTTCACATTTCATGCACAGCTGATGACTCGAAAGTTGAATTCAGCAGGAACCAGGATGAAGAAAAGAAGCTTTTTGACTTTGTCTGGAACATGTGTTCGCCTGCAGCTGACAAGCCTCAAAAGATTGAAGTTATGTGGATCAGCGGAAACAACACTACCTCACTGGCCAGGAGACTGACAAAGCTGCGGAGCAAGACGTGGAATGTCAAATGGGTCATCTTTGCCAGTGGATATATTCCCAAAGAGGAATGGGAGCAGTTAGCACAGACTTTCTATGCTCACTACTATGAGGATTCGAAGAGGGATGTTATGCGAGCATTCAAATCTACTCTTGCGATGAACATTTCGGAGAATGCGACAAAATATTTGCAGCTCTTTGAAAAGAATAAGGACAATGCAATTGTGCCTGCACAGCTACGAGTGACAGATATGGCCACCAAGAAGCTGAAGAAAACACTCAAAGAGGTGAAGACCTCTGGAATGAATGACAGAATGTCTACACATGCGAACATACCGGAACTTAGAAACAGTGACTGGTCAACGCAATCCAGAGATGAGCTTCGAGAAGCACTCACTAATGGCGAGATCACAGATGATGAATTCACCAAAAAGATTGCTGACCTTGATGAGCCAATCTATGGGAATGGGAAAACTACCGACACCAAGTGTGTGGCCCAGATTGGGAACTACATGGTCATTGATTCGGAACTCAATGGAGACTGCCTTTGGGCAGCTGTAATTCAGTCCAATGATACCATGTTCAAGTGGGGCAAGCCGTTTGAAGAAGAACTGCCAGAAAGGGCAAAGGAGCTCAGAGACAGGACATACAGACATCTTCAGGATCGGTACAAGCATCGCCAATACTTGAAGCAGGATACACTCTTGCACAAGCTACTTACTGACATGACTCAAGGGGATTTCGATACCTACATGTCATTTGTTGCTGGAGAAACATCTCCACCAGCAGGCGCACTTGAAATATGTGCTCTTGCAGACCTGATGCTCTCTGACATAGAGATCCACAGGCCGACAGTTATGAAAGCCACCTTGACCAAATACTTGGACACGGGAACAGGAGCAATGCGAAAGATCAAACTTCTGCTTCATAACAACCACTACTGCTTCTTACAGGAAATGAATCCATACTCAAACCTGGAGCAGACAGCGGGAATTCCTCACCTCTTCTCTTACTTGAAAGAAGAAGATATTACGCCCACACAGACATTGTGTCCTGGTGGCACACAGGAATTCAGGATGAAGATGCAACAATCATTGGCTACATGGAAAAACCAGGCAGTGATGTCATCTTTCCAACCGACCTCACTTCTCAACATTCAACCCGCAGGAGATGAGGAGCAATTGCGTACTCAGCAACAAGATGTTCTCAAGAAAATCTCGATGCTGCAGACGATGGTCCGAATGGCAGCTAGTGAACATGATCGAGACGCCACAAGGAGCCAAGTGCAGGCCTTGAAAGCAAGTGAAGCCTTAATCTCACAGGAGCTGAGGAGGATCACGAATATGCAACAAGCGGCACAGTCAGAGAAAGAGCGAGGAAATGAGATACAGCAGAAGGGCAAGCCCTCTGAACGATCCAAATCCCCTGACCTCGTCTTTGACACGATTGATGTGATAGCAAGCCAAGATAAAATTAGCCCGGACCACATCAAAATGATAAGCCATGCGCATCCAAAACTGGAACGCAAGTTTTCTAAGGAACCAAAGGAAACACTTCACACTGTGGAACATGTTGAAGGATACTCTGCGCCAGCATTGACACCTTCGCTAGACTTTGTGGTCACGGTGAATGAAATGGCTATCAACCCTCAACATGCTGATGTTACAACCAGTGAAACTGACGATACAATCTGCAACTTTCCATCATGCGACAAGCCGAAATGGGCCCCGTATGATTTCTGTGGCAACACACATGCTATGATGGCAGGAGCCAAAGCGGTTGACTATGACCACAAAGAACAAGGAATTGAGCAGACGCACACATGGAACAGCATGACCAAAACCTGTACGCCCATTATATATTCACAGCCTTCTACGGAAAGTGATATGGAGCAGAAGGAAAATGAGGAAGAGGGAGAAAAGGGTACTTCAGATGATGAGCCCGATACTGACACTTTTGCGAAGGTGAAGAGGATGCCGAGAAGGTCCCTCTTTATGGAGGAGATGACAATTCCATTGCCTAAACCCCACACCACGCCAGAGAAAACACTTGTGCCAGATATGACAGAAGACAATCTGGAGTCGTGTATGACTAGAACACAAGAATTGGTCCAAGATACGATCAGCAACCTATTTTCGACAGCAGAGAAATTGACGAAAATTAGGGACAGCATCAAGGGCACAAGCCACAATGAGCTGGATGGCAGAATGCCGCGATCTGTTCTTGAACTTAACTATGGATTTCTAGAGATGCGATACAATGAGGCACTGGGGCATAACAATGAATTGTTGCAAACCCTTCATGAGCTTCTTGAGGAGCAAGATAATCTCAGAAATAAACAGCAACTGAGCAACGAAGCATCAGAGCTGAAACAGCAACTCGACTTGATGAGGGCTGAGTGTGACAAATTGCAGAAGGCAAACACACAGATGAAGAAAGAAACCATGACCCATGAACAGGACACTAACAAACAGATGGACCTACTCATGAGACAGGGTGCTTCCTTACAGCGAGTGATTATTGATCTTGAAGGGGAAACGGAAATGTTGAGAGAGGAATTGCAGACAATGACAGCAAATTCCACGATCAAGAAGCATGTTGAGTATCAAGTGAAAAGGCAAGATGCCCAACTATACAGAATGTTACATGATACCTTTCAGACACTTCACTGGCACAGGTCAACATGGACATTAACAACCCCTGGTATTCTACCGGAGATGTGCAAAAAGGAGTACTACAGACCGAATTCAGACCTACTTGATGAACACGACAAGTGGTTTCACAATCTGGATTATCACCGGCAACCAGAGAACTTTCTGGAGTGGTATAATGCATGGATGGACTCAAAGCATGGACTTTATGTCTTGTATGCGACAGAAATGATGTCGCATGTCCACCGGATCTCACAAAAGCTTGGTAACAAACCATATAAAGAGCTGAGGGATTGGTATACATCGAAAGGGAAGACAATTCTGCCATGGAAATGTCTATTTTCCCTTGTGAAAAGGATCAAGGAGAAACTGCTATCACTGCAGACCCGAGACAATCTCATCATGGGAGACAGCGACTCACTGAACTGTGGCCTGGCCATATTCCACATGATGAAAACGAGCTACATCTATGAAAAACCTGGACAAAGGGAGTCATGGTTTGTAGACCTCACAATTTACTCGATAGACGATACGGCTGCTGCCTATGCAGGCCCATCTACATCGAAGATGAGAACAAGAGCACATATCTATTCAGATCATGCGGCTCAAGTAAATTTCTCATCGCATGAATACCAAATCTTGAAGGCTGAGGATGATATACTGGGAGCGCACGAAAGCCCCAAGCCAATGATTTGGACATCACCACCCATTTTCACGGCTAGTACAGTGCATGAGGACTTGGAATACCCGACGCCACGGAGAGTGGATCAGTCAAGTTCAACACCTGCAAAGAGCAATGAAAACAGGAGGAGCAACGGATCTTTGAGAAAATCTCTGGCCACTACAAAACTGAAGAGTGAGGTGAAAAGAGAGGTGACAAGCACACCTCAAGGACCAACGAGAGAACAACGACAAGGTTCAGTGACTCTCACACCAGCCACAGCTACGTCTGAGATAGATACAACTACACCAGCGCTGGCAAAGCTGGGCAAATTGGTAATTGAACACCTGCAGAGTTCAGGGGGAGCAATTCGCCAGTTCCAGAATTCAGAGGGAGCCGTACAAGACCCTTATGAGACAACTACGCACAGCGTCAGCATGTCAGATTCAGGGGGAGCAGTACAGAGCTCAAAGGATGCGAGGCCTAAAGGAAACGTAAGAAACAAAGCGAAGGCACCACCACCTGAACCGAAGAGATATGGAACAAGACAGAGGAAGAGCGTGGAACGCTTTGACTACTGACATGAATGCCTCGTCGCGACAGACGAGGCACCACACGATGGAGAAATGACATTAGTCATGCAGAAAGCCTCCTTCGGTGCCTCAAGAGATAATGCTCCTGTGGGAGATGAAAAGACACTGGCAGTATTGGCTGACAGTGGCAGTAATATAAATATCATACAACAAAAGGACATTAAGTTCTGGGGCATACCAGAGACCTATGAAACCAAACCAGGCAGACTGAATGGCATAGGAACTCTACCCACCTTAGGAGTGATTGGACTAGCAATACCACTACAGGGGAGAAAATGATCAATGGAATCATGAAGCAGCATGTACATGTATACACATGTGAAGCCTTACTCATAGAAGATGATACAGGACCCAAATGTACTCTACTATCATCTGTACAGTTTGAACAGATGGGATACACGTGGGAATCGTCAAGGGAATTATGCACCTTGACGGCACCAGATGGAACCAGAATACCTTTAACAAGAAATAGGTACAATGGCTTCTGGTACTTTGATGCGCTCAAGACACATCATGACGCAGACTTAACTAGGAAGGAAATTGCAAGACAATTCCAACACTACAGAAAAACGTCACTTTATGTGCCGTTAACATTGATGGCGAAATACAAAAAGTCGAACATCAATTCTCAGCCGATAATTGTGAAACTACCGACAGCAAGGATAAACCTGAAGGCAATGCCACAATCGATTGAGATCACATTGAAGAGGATACACAGCATACTTGCCCACACGAACTTGGGTACAATCAAGAAGCTGGCAGATGGAAACCATATTATTGGGCTGGAACTTTTGAAAACGATACCAGACCCACAGATCCCTCAATGTGAAACTTGCGCATTATCGAAAATGAAAACACCTACAATTCCACAGAAGAAAATGGAGGCTTTGAAGCACAGAACGTGGACTGGGATGAGCATCGATACTATTGGACCCTTTGACAAGTCAGTTGAGGGACACCACTACGGTTTTGTTGCAAGACATACGCAAGATATAAATGATGAAGGAGACACCACTAATGGATCGAACTTCCTTATCATTCTTGGCATGACGACCAAGGCTGAAGCACCGAATGCAGTTTTGACTCTGATCAATCTTTTAGGAGCACCGAAACGCATTCATAGTGACAATGCAGCCGAGTACAGCTCGGAAGCAATGCAGCAAATATATAGAACACACAACATTCTACATACGACGACAACTCCATACACTCCATACGGAAATGGCAAAGTGGAAAATGGAATTGGACTCATCAAGACCTTGACAAGGACAATGCTGATCTCGTCTGGCTTAACAAAAAACCATTGGTACATGGCAGCCAGATATGCAACGTACATTGCAAACAAAATCAGCATGTGCCCTTCCAAGGAACATACAGTGTGGCAGGAATATTACGGGGAGAAACCGAATATCCTCACAGACTACCCGTTTGGAGCACTAGCATTTATACTCCTTACACATGAACAACAGCTTGCACAGAAAATAGACCACTCATTTGGACCAAGAAGCCTGACTGGAATCTACCTGGGCAAGGATACCATCAATGGTAAAGAAAAACATATCATCGTTACATCGACACAGAATGGAACGACGCACTACACAACGACTTTCGATAGACTGAGAGTATGTGTGGACATTATACCGCTGAGACCGAAGTTTGAAATACCAACCTCAGAGGTACAGACGGCACTTCTGACAATGACAGAAGAGACGTTAGAAGACTCGGACTTGGACTCACTCACTTTTGTAGCATCTGCTAGAATAGCGAAACAAAGGGCCAAGCAACTGCAACCTAAGAATGTGAAGGATACAGGGAAACTCAATCCACAAAACACTCATTCGCAGCCGAAATTGAAGAAGGGCTATTATGAAGTGGAAAAGATACTGGACCACAGGGGTGCAAAGAGCAACAAGGAGTTTCTAGTGAGATGGAAAGGCTACGATTCAGATGAGGACTCTTGGATAAAGGAGAAAGATGTGACGCAATCTGCAATCACAGAATACCGTCAATTTCTCAAGAACAAAGACTCACCACACTCACAACTCCACAACACACACATAAGGACAATACCAAATGACCTTATCAATGGTGACAAGACTGATGATCCGCTGAAAATCATTCAAGTACCGAAGCAAAAGCAAATCAGCAAGACTGGAATTGAGATGAAACCGCTTCCAGAAGACTGGATAACAAGAATGCCGTACAAGAATGCAACGTATGAGGAAATTGTGCCGAGATACACGTACAAACCACCTACGACAAAGGACCATTATGTTGGCAGAAAAGTAAAGACACACTACATGTGCTTCACTACACTGAAGACCAAGACTGAAATTGGTGAGATAGTCTCATACAATGAGCAGAACAAGGACTGGCAAGTGAAATACCAAGATGACACCATCATTGACATTGATGCTGATACACTGGAGCATTCACTGCTGGACCACAACAACGAAAGTATGAATGACAACATACAGAAAGTAATGAGCAAGGCTATACATGATGCAGCGTACTTGAGCAATATCAAACAGCAGGACATACCGAAGGGTATGCGGCAAGTACAAAACCACTCAGAAAAAGACTTGATCATGAAAGCAATAGACATTGAACTACAGGCCTTCAAAGACCTTGATGTCTACGACACAGTGAGCAGAAAGACAATCCCAAGAGGAGCTGAGATCATCTATTCACATATTGTGTTTGACAAGAAGTACAAAATCGATCCAGAGACGAAACGAAATGTATTCTTGAAATGGAAAGCGAGACTCGTGTTTGATGGGAGCAAACAGAAATCTTATGAAGACACATTCTCGCCTACACCATCACTACCTATGATTCGAACACTGCTGGCAGAATGCTGTACAACAGAATGGGAAGTGAGACACAAAGACCTTGGAAATGCCTTCTGTGCTACACCACTTGAGGGGAGATTACTATACGTGAAACCGCCAAGCGGATTACCAGGCACAACGGAGGATACAATTTGGGTCATAAAAAAGACAGTGTATGGACTGAAAGACAGTAACAGAGCTTTCTACAACCTTTTGAAAAAGACAATTCTATCATTCACGTCAACAGAAAATGTGAAATTTGAGGTTGGAACTGCTGAACAATGCCTATTCATAGCAAGGGATGCGACAGGAAAGGCTGTATCATACATTGTCGGATACGTTGATGACTTAATAGTTGCAGACAGATCACATCAGAGACATGTCTCAAAACAAGTCATGGAATGCATCCAGAAGTACTGGAAAGTGAGCGATGAGGGAACCCTAACACGTTACCTTGGTGTACACTTCACCAGAGATGCTAATGGGGGATGGACTGTCGATAATTCGCCTTACATCACTCAGGCAAAAGAGAAGTTTGATCAATACCCACTACCGACATCACCGAACATTCCAATGCCAACGGACTGGCACGTGATGCCTTCAGATTGGGATGATTACACTCTCGACATCAAGCTACTCAAACATTACCAGAGCATTATAGGAGTGCTCATATGGACAGTGTCAACACTGAGATTTGATGTGGCTTACCATATTTCCGTACTGGCGCAATACATGACGAGACCAACAGAGAAGCTTGTCAAAGCGGCATACAGAGTTATGGGCTACCTAGTGGGCACACCCCACTTCAACATCTGCTACAGAACACCGGACAGTTCCTGAATTACGAAACAGGATTTACGCTGCGTGTGATGCAAGCTTTGCAGATGACAGACTCACAAGAAAGAGTCAACAAGGACACTTGATTTTTTACAACAGTGGACCGATCATATGGAAGAGCAACCGACAACGCACGATAGCTCTATCTACAACAGAAGCCGAGCTTGACAGCTTTGTAAGCTGTGTGAGATCAGTGCTTCACACAATGAGGATATTGGATAGCATGGGCTCTCCACAACATGGTGTTAGCATATTTGAAGACAACCGTTCTACGATTGCGATATGTACAAACAACATGAGCCCGGGGAACTCAAGAACCAAGCACGTCGACCTGAAGATAAAGTGGCTCCAAGATCACTTGCAGAAAGGAGACATCAAGATACATCATGTACCGACGAGCCTCAACATGGCTGACATCCTCACCAAGGCCTTGCCAAAGGAGACCTTTGTTAGATGCATAGCCAACGCCCTCAAACCGGATGACATTCTTCCGCCGATAGCTCAGAATGAGGGGGAGTGCTGAGAGAATATATGATGAATGACCAACACATACTCTCTTCACTAGAGAATATGTGTTGACACATATCATATACTCTCTTCACCTCTATAATATGAGGGCACACACACACACACACACACACACACCACTAGGTGTATGTGCTAGCTGACCAATACTACCATGAGGGACATGTGACTCAAGGGGTGGGACTACCTCGGGACACATGCCACTCTAGGGGGCAATGGTTGACTTCTTTTATTATAATTAGACCTATGAAATTTATTCATATGGTTTAGATTCATGAGTTCAGATCCCAAATCTGGGACAGAAAATCATAATCTAAGTTTAGAGCCTAATTCCTCAAATCATTCCAAATGGACTTTATAGTCTGAGGAACCTAGACTCTTTACACAAATCATTTCAAATAAACGATTGACACGAAACAAGGAAACTCTTTTCCGTGCAAGACGCCCTCCCAACACCCTCGACTGATCACCGAGGGCTATAGGAGAATCGTCTACTGAGAGAAGAAAACGTACTGACGAGTACAGAAACTTAGAGAGAAAGCTCACATTTCTCTTTATTAGAACGCCAGGTGCAGCAGTTATACGACGACTGGCTACATCAGCGAACATAGACGGACTGAAGGCTCGCCCACCAGCCTACATCCATTTGTCTAGCAGGGTATGAGCCCTTAAGCGACTCCGTGCTACGAACGCGACGTCGTAACCCAGGCCATCGAAGTGCGTCGAGACCTGATGAACCTTGAGCAGAAGAACTACCTGCCAAGAAAACCCCAACAAGGATTAGTTGTGGGAGCTGAGAGCCTACAACCCAGCACGGTTGTTTAGTGCAGCACGCGGCAGTGCACCCCGGGTACATCCTTGCATGTTATCCAAGACGAATAGCTCAAACCAAACGCTTCCTTCGTATGATCGATCGCATTTGTGAGGTACACGCAAATCCTTCGATCAAAAAACGAGCAAGGTGAATACG
>Ga0209598_10002768_pt1 | contig 13502 bp, 9 predicted proteins | sample M_140807_EF_Meta_FD_187317 | JGI IMG/M metagenome (GOLD analysis project Ga0209598, IMG submission 187317) | Freshwater microbial communities from Lake Montjoie, Canada to study carbon cycling - M_140807_EF_MetaG (SPAdes) (version 2) | ecosystem: Environmental > Aquatic > Freshwater > Lake... | reverse complement strand
CAGCGATCTTGCGGGGGTTGTTTGTTATTAACCTCAGCCTATGTACCCCCAGGTCGGAGAGGATCTGGGCGCCAACGCCGTAATTGCGCAGGTCAGCACTGAAGCCCAGGTGTTCGTTTGCCTCCACCGTGTCGAGGCCGCCGTCCTGGAGGCTGTAGGCCTTCAGTTTGTTGATTAGTCCGATCCCGCGGCCCTCTTGGCGTAGGTAAACCACTACCCCACAGCCGTGGGCTTCAATCATGCGGAGGGCCGCCTCCAGCTGGGATCGGCAATCACAACGCAGGGAGCCAAAGGCATCGCCGGTGAGGCATTCCGAGTGCACCCGCACCATCACCGCCTCCTCGCTGGCCGCTGGATCACCTTTGATCAGGGCCACATGGTCTTGGCTATCTAGGGAGTTGTGATACCCAATGGCCTGGAAGTTGCCAAACTGGCTGGGAAGTGCGGCCACGGCTTCGCGCACCACAAATCGTTCGGTGTCGAGCCGATAGCGAATCAGGTCGGCAATGCTGATCAAACAAAGCCCATGGCTCTGGGCATAGGCGGCCAGCTCGGCTAGGCGGGCCATGGAGCCATCGGCGTTTTGGATTTCGCAGATCACCCCCGCTGGATAGAGCCCCGCCAGGCGGGCCAGGTCTACGGCCGCTTCGGTGTGGCCGGCCCGTTTAAGCACGCCGCCATCCCTTGCCCTGAGAGGAAACACATGGCCGGGGCGGCGCAGGTCCCGGGGGCGGGTATGGGGATGCAGCGTCACCTGAATGGTGCGGGCCCGATCCTCCGCTGAGATGCCGGTGCTTACCCCATGGTCAGGGCCGGCATCGATACTCACGGTGAAAGCGGTTTGGTTGGGGTCGGTGTTGCGATCCACCATCAATGGCAGATTCAGCTCATCCAGCCGCTGCCCCTCCAGGGCCAGGCAAATCAGGCCCCGGGCCTCGGTGGCCATGAAGTTGATTTGATGGGGGGTGGCGAACTGGGCGGCGCAGATTAAGTCCCCTTCGTTCTCACGGTTTTCGTCGTCGACCACTACTACGGAGGCCCCATCGCGGATTGCTTGCAGGGCCCTTTCAATCGGAGCGAAGCGGATCTCAGTTGTGGCGGCCCCTGAAACCATGTTCAGCCTTATCTGATGCTCGTTATAGGGCCTAGGCCGGCCTGGGGTCGGTTGCTCTATAAAGTCGGCGCTCCTTCAGCAACCCCATGGCCGGCGCCTCCCCATCTGCCCAGCGGGTTGCCGTGGTCGGAGCCTCCGGCTACGGCGGATTGCAGATCCTTCGACTGTTGCAGGATCACCCGGGTTTTGAGGTGAGCTTCCTGGGGGGTGAACGCAGTGCCGGTAAGCGCTGGTCGGAACTAACTCCCTTCCTACCGCTGGCTAACGACCTGGCTGTTGAGAGCCCAGATCCGGAAGCGATTGCCGCCGCCGCTGATTTTGCGGTGCTCAGCCTGCCCAATGGCCTGGCTAGCACCCTGGTGCCTGGGCTGCTGGCGAAGGGGGTGCGGGTGGTGGATCTATCCGCCGACTATCGCTTCCCCAGCCTTGCCCAATGGGCCGCCACCTACAGCACTGAAGCCCGGCAACAAAACCGCAACGACGGAGATCTCTGCGCCGAGGCGGTGTATGGGCTGGTGGAATGGGCCGGCGACCAGTTGGCCCCTGCCCGCCTGGTGGGGGCCCCGGGCTGTTTCCCCACTGCCAGCTTGCTGGCCCTGATGCCGCTTCTCCAGCAAGGCTTGATCGAAGGCGAGGGCATCGTGATCGATGCAAAAACGGGCACGTCTGGGGGCGGGCGCGCCGCCAAGGAGCATTTGTTGTTGGCGGAAGCGGCGGAGGCCGTGGCCCCCTACGGGGTGGTGGGCCATCGCCACACCGCCGAGATTGAATTGTTGGCCAGTAGGGCCTCGGGCCGGCCAATCCAGTTGCAGTTCACCCCCCACCTGATGCCGATGGTGCGGGGCCTGCTTGCCACCGTTTATGGCCGCCTGCGCGATCCGGGGCTCACCGCCGAAGACCTCACCACCCTGTTTCAAGTGACCTACCGCGATCACCCCTGCGTGGGGGTGTTACCCGTGGGCACCTATCCCTCCACCAAATGGGTGCGCCAAACCAACCGGGCCCTGATCTCGGTGGCCGTTGATAAGCGCACCAGCCAGGTGGTGGTCATGAGCGCCATCGACAACCTGCTCAAGGGCCAGGCGGGCCAGGCCCTGCAGTGCCTGAATGTGATGACTGGCCAGCCCCAGGACACCGGCTTGCCCCTGGTGCCCTTCTACCCCTGAGCCCTGGGTCGCAGTTGCTGGGCCCGGGCCAGCACCACCTGGGGCAGGATCCGGTGTTCCTCCTCCTGGATGCGGGCAGCCAGGCTGGCGTGGTCGTCGTTGGCAAATATTGGTACCGCTGCCTGGGCAAGGATTGGCCCGGCATCCACAGCCTCCACCACCTCATGGACGGTGCAGCCGCTTTCCGGGGCCCCCGCCGCTAGGGCCTGGCCAACGGCATCGGCCCCCCGGAAGTTGGGCAGCAGGCTCGGGTGAATGTTGATCAGCCGGCCCTGGTAGGCCTGGATCAAGCGACCGGTGACGATCCGCATCCAGCCGGCCATCACCACCAGCTCAATGGCGGCGTTTTCCAAGGCCGCCACGATGGCCCCATCAAGGGCCTCGCGGCTGGGTTGGTGGCGATGATCCAGTAGCAGCCAGGGCACCCCCAGCCTTTTGGCCCGGGCCAGGGCCCCACAGCCAGGGTTATTCACAATTAGAAGTTCCACCTGGGCCAGGGGCAGCTGCTGGCCCTGGCAGTGCTGCACCAGCGCCTCGAAATTACTTCCAGCGCCGGAAGCCAGCACCGCTAGGCGCACGGGGCTGCCAATGCCCTTGCAGCCATCGCTAAGGTCAGGGGTCGAAGGCGGTGCCGCATGTTCCATGTTGCGATCCTGGCCCCGGCGCTGGCCATGGGCAACTGGCGGCGCTGGATAGATCCTTGATAGCTTCCCTGCGGTATTGCCTAGATCTGCGCGAGCCCCACAGCCACCGGCTGACGGTGGCCATCAGCCATAGGCCCCAACGGCCTTTGCTGCGCCTGCAGTTGCCCGCCTGGACCCCAGGCTCCTACCTGGAGCGCGATTACGTGCGGCACCTGGAGGGCCTTAAGGCCTGCCAGGGGGGGCAATCGCTGCCGCTGCGCCGCCTCGATCGCCACAGCTGGCAAGTGGCGGTAACCCCTGGGCAGGAGCTAGAGATCAGCTATGGGCTGATGGCTGTGGAGGCCACGGTGCGCACCAATTGGCTCGATGGCAGCGGCGGCTTTCTGACGGCCGCCGCCTGGGCCCTGGAGCTGGAGGGTTGCCGCTGGGAACCCCATGGCCTGGAGCTGATGGTGCCCCAGGGCTGGCAGGTGGCCACAGCCCTGGGCGCCCAGGGCAAGGGCTGGCTGGCTTGCAACTACGACGAACTGATTGATGCTCCCATCAGCCTTGGGCCGTTAGAGAGCCTGGCTTTTGAGGTGGGTGGGGTGGCGCACCAATGGGTGTGGCAAGGCTTGCCCCAGCCAGCCCCCCTTGGGCGCTGGCGCGAGGATCTACCCAGGCTCTGTGCCGCCGCCTGCGGGCTGATGGGGGTTGAAAGGCCCGCAGCCCACAACTATCTGTTCATGACCCGTTTCGTTGGGGAGGGCTATGGGGGCCTTGAGCACAACGATTGTTGTGCCTTGATTTTTGGCCGGCGGGAATTGGCTACCCCAGCCGGTTATCTGCGCTTACTGCAGTTGGTGGCCCACGAATACCTGCACCAGTGGAATGTGCGGCGCCTACGGCCCCGGGAGTTAAGCCCCTACAGCTATGGCGGGGCAGTGATCGTGCCCACCCTTTGGTTTGCCGAGGGCGTAACCAGCTATTTCGACAGCCTGGTGGTTTATCGCGCCGGGCTTTGCAGCAAAGAGGAGTTGTTGGCTGAGTGGGCCGAACAGATCAGCCGCTATCTCACCACCCCCGGTCGCCGGGTACAAAGTTTGCGGGAAAGCAGTGAAGAGGCCTGGGTAAAGCTCTATCGCCGCGATGCCCACAGCGATAACCAACAGGTCAGTTATTACCTGAAGGGTCAATTGCTGGCGCTGCTGCTCGACCTGCACCTGCGGGCCCATGGCGCCAGCCTTGAACAGCTCTTGCAGCAGCTCTGGCGCAATTTCGGCAGCACCGGAAGGGGCTACAGCACTGAAGATTTGTTTGCTGCCATTGGCGGCTTAGATCCCCAGTTGGCCCAGCTATGTGAAGGCTGGTTAGCCAGCACCGCTGAGCTACCACTGGCTAGCTATCTGCAAACCGTAGGGCTACTACTAACTGCCCAAGCCTCTGATCAGGCCAGCACTGGGCTCCAGCTGGAACTGGTGGGCCGGGAACTGCGGGTGCGCCGGGTGGATCGCCATAGCCCAGCTGAACAGGCGGGGTTGGCCCCCGGCGATGAGCTCTTGGCCCTTGATGGGGAGCGGCTGCGCAGCTGCGAGCAATGGGAGCAGGGCCTCCGTCCTGAGGGGGAACACCAGTTGTTGTTTTGTCGGGATGGGCTTGTGCGTACCTCAGTGCTTTGGCCAGCCGCGCCCCAGCCCCGCCACTGGCAGCTGTTGACGGATCCCAGCGCCCCTGCCGCTGCCGCCCAATTGCGTAGCAAATGGTTAGGGCTTCCCCAAAGCTGACTCCCATGGCTCGCCGGCGGTTGCCATGGGCTGGGGCCCTCGCCATGGGCCTGGGGCTGGCCTGGGCCTTGGCCTTCCAATGGCAGAGGTCTATTCAAACTCAGCAACCCCCCAAAGGGGCTATCGAGGAAAGGGGCCTCACCCCGCCGCCGCCGGCCCAAGCGCAGTGGAATTCACCACTTTTGAGCCATTGTCCGGCGATGGATCAGCGGCTAGGGCAAAGGCTGGTCAAGCTGCCCTTGCGGGTAACAAGGTTCCAGGCGGATCCCAGCAATTACGCCCTGCGCCTGGGTCGTGATGTCTATGGCCAAACCCTGGATCCCACCCCAGCGGTGATCGTGCTCCATGAAACGGTTTATGGACTGGGTTCAGCCCTCAACACCTTCAGCACCCCCCACCGCTCCGACGACGATCAGGTGAGTTACCACACCTTGGTGGGCCGCCAGGGGGAGATCATTCAAGTGGTTGATGCCCATAAGAGGGCCTTTGGGGCCGGCTATTCAGCTTTTGGGGGGCGCTGGGTGTTTACCAACCGAAAGCTGGCTGGTTCCCTAAATAATTTTGCCTTGCATGTGAGCCTCGAAACCCCCGCGGACGGCAGTGATGACGAGCTCTCGCACAGCGGCTATAGCCCTGCCCAATACGACGCCCTCAGCCGGGTGCTGGCCGATTGGATGCTGCGCTATCGCATCAAGCCAGAGGCAATCACCACCCACCGCCATGTGGACCTAGGCGGCGCCAGGGCCGATCCGCGCAGTTTTGATTGGCGCGAAATTCAAAAACGACTCACGGCCATTGGCTTGGTCTGTTGACAGGTGATCAAGGGCTTAGATCAGGGGCGCCAACTGGGCTTCCTGGCGGCCGTAGAGCAAACCGTGCAGGGCTGGGTCCTGCATGTAGTTGAGGATCCGATTCGGATAGTCGAGTTTGCCGTTGTGTAGGTAAGCCAGGGTGGCAATTAGATGGGCATCCCTGGGGCTAGTGCTGGCTTCCAGGCCCCCATGGTTTGGCACCCCTAGGGAGCGGCTTAGCCGGGCCATCTTGCCGGCCAGCAGGGCAACATTTCTTTCTGGATCAAGTAATTGCTGGCGGGCGGCCTCCAGTTGCTTCTGGCTGGGCTTCCGGGGCAGTAGATGCTGGTGCATCAGCTCCTCCACCCCTAGCTGGGCGGGCCCGTGGGTTTGGAATAGGCCGGAACGCATCGCCAGGGCTGAATCTTCACCGGGCTTGGCATGCTGCAGTTCGTCGTAGAGCACGGCGGTGAGCAGCATCGGGTTAACTCGAGAACTCTTTGCCTCCCGGCGCACGGCCGGCATCAGTTGCTCAAGCCTTTGCAGGGTGTGGGTGCGCAGCGGGGCCCAGTGGTCAAGGCCAGCGGTGAACAGTTGGGCCAGGGGGGTTTGGGGGCCATGGACGCCGAAACGCCGCTGCAGTTCCTGCAACTCCGCCACTTCGAAATCAGCCGGGTTGGGCCTCTGCCCTTCCGCCACCAGGGGTTCGTCGGCGCGCCATGGGTTCAGGGCCTGGTCTGTGATTAGCGGATCGGCCTGGGGGCGTACGGGGGCGCCGGCAAGGCCCAGCAGGCAAACGGCCAGGCTCAGCCCCCCGAGGGAAGTTCTGCGATGGCAGCCCAAAAAGCCGATAGTTCTGAATTGCTTCAACACCAAAATTTTAGGACGGATTCGCTTGCTTCACAGTCCCCCGCCAAATACGCGAATTCGAAATCAGGGTCTCGCCTTAACCACCCCCAGCAAAGCTGCACCGGTGGCCCAGCAGACGATGCTGGTTTCTCCCCCAGTGGCCCCCTGAGCATGGCAAATACCATCCCCGATTTGAATCCAACCGCCGCCAACGACCAGTGGCAGCGGTTTTGCCAACTGCTTTGGCACCACGAGCCCTTGGCCCTATGGCTAGATGTGAGCCGGATGGCCCTCAGCCAAAAGCAGCTGCAGGATTTTGAGGAGCCCTTTCAGCGCGCTTTTGCGGCGATGGAGGCCCTGGAGCAAGGGGCCATGGCCAACCCCGATGAGCAGCGCCAGGTGGGCCATTACTGGCTGAGGAATCCGGCCCTGGCCCCTGATCGGGCCGTGGCTGCCCAGATCAGCTCCGAATTACTGCGCATCCAGGAATTTGCCGCCCAGGTGTTGGCAGGGTCCCTGACCTTGCCCGATGGCCAAGCCTTCACAGATGTGCTCTGGATTGGCATCGGTGGTTCTGGCCTGGGGCCGGTGCTGATTGTTCGGGCCTTGCAGGAAAATCGCCAGGGCTTGCCCTTCCACTTCCTAGACAACGTGGATCCAGACGGCATGAGCCGTTTGTTTGATCAACTGGGCACCAGGTTGCTAACCAGCCTGGTGGTGGTGGTGAGTAAATCCGGCGGCACCCCGGAGCCCCATATCGGCATGGTGCAGGCCAGGGCCCGGCTGGAACAGCTGGGGGGCCAATGGAATGCCCAGGCGGTGGCCATCACCATGGTGGAAAGCAAGCTTGACCAGGAGGCGGTGGCCGAGGGCTGGCTCCAGCGTTTTGACCTGTTCGATTGGGTGGGGGGGCGCACCTCAATCACCAGTGCTGTGGGTTTGTTGCCTGCGGCCTTGGCTGGCATTGATACCGAGGCTTTTTTACATGGTGCTGCCCTAATGGACAGCGCCACCCGTAAGAAAGATTTGCTTGATAATCCCGCAGCCCTAATGGCTGCTGCTTGGTATTCGGCCGGTGATGGTGTTGGCCGTCGCGACATGGTGATCTTGCCCTATCGAGACCGTTTGGAGTTATTTAGCCGTTACCTTCAGCAGCTGGTGATGGAATCCCTCGGCAAGTGCTTAGATCGCCAGGGTCGTGTGGTACATCAGGGCATAGCTGTTTACGGCAACAAGGGTTCCACAGACCAACATGCCTACGTACAACAATTGAGGGATGGTGTCGATAATTTCTTTGCCACCTTCATTGAGGTATTAGAAGATCCCAGTGATATTAAAAAACTGGATGGAGCCCTGCCTGGTGATTTCTTAGATGGATTTTTGCAGGGCACCAGGGCAGCTCTTTCCGATGGGGGTCGCCAGAGCATCACGATTAGCCTAGCTAAGTTTGACGCCAAAGCCCTTGGGGCCCTTGTGGCATTGTTTGAGCGGGCGGTGGGCCTTTATGGAGAACTAATTGATATCAATGCTTACCATCAGCCTGGTGTTGAAGCTGGCAAAAAGGCCGCAGCCAAAATCCTAGACCTACAGGAACGCCTAGAAGAACTGCTTCAGGATGGTGAGCTTCGCAATGTAGAGCAAATCAGCCAGGAGCTGGGGGAATCTACTAGCCGTGAGGCTGTTTTCTTCATTCTGCGCCACCTATGTGGGAATAGGCGCTGCCTCCAGGTAAGTGGAGACTGGGCAGATCCCTTGAGTTTGCGGTTTCAAAAAGCCTGAGTAATTCCCTTTCTTTTCCCCCCACTTCTTATTACCGCCGATGAAACGCAGTGTTCAGGCCTACATCGAAGAAATTCCCAGTTGGGATGATGGTTCAACCCTCGCCAGCGCCCCCCTATCCACCATGCAGTGGCTGGTGTGGGCCTTGGCCACTGCGGGCAAATTTTTCGAAGGTTTGATTGTGTTTATGGGCGGCATTGCCTTGCCCCTGGTGGCTGAGGATTTTTCAATCAATGCCACCCAGAAGGGTCTGATCACGGCCGCCACCCTCGCGGGCATTCTGGTGGGGGCGCTTTTATTGGGGGGGTTGGCCGATAGATTCGGTCGAAAGCCGGTTTTTATCGGTGAAATGGTGCTCTTGTTGGTGGGGTTGCTGGGGGCAGCCACTAGCCAAAATACTGAGCTACTTATTCTTTGGCTTTTTGTGATGGGCTTGGCGCTAGGGGCTGATTATCCAACGGCCCACCTGGTGATTTCCGAGAGTATCCCTGCGGCAATCCGTGGCCGACTTGTGCTGGGGGCTTTTAGTTTTCAAGCCCTAGGGGCTGTAATTGGCACTGCAATTTGTGCTGTAGTACTTAGCTCCCATCCTGAACTTAGCACCTGGAGATTATTTTATTTGTTGCCTGTAGTTCCGGTGGCAATGGTGATCTGGGGCAGACTTTTTCTGCCGGAAAGTAGCCATTGGTTGGTTAGCAAAGGTCGCCTTGACAAGGCTGAAAAGCATCTTCGAAAATTGTTAAATCGTAAAGATATTCAACTCTTGCAGTTGGAAACGGCAGAGGAGGGTTGTCTGCCAAAGCGTTCTGCTGATTGGAGTCGCCTGTTTAAAGGCAAGCAATTGCGATCTACAATTCTTGCCTCAGTCCCCTGGTTTTTACAGGATATATCAACCTATGGCATTGGTATTTTTACCCCAGTAATTATTGCGGCAGCTTTTGGTGCTGAATCCCACCAACACACTGTGTCAGCGATAATTCAAAATGATTTGCTTGGTGCCCGGGGCACAGCCCTTGTTGATGTGGGCTTTCTTGTGGGCATTGCCTTTGCGATCTGGTTTTCAGATCGCCTCGGCCGCATGCCATTGCAAATTTTTGGCTTTATTGGTTGTGCCTTGGGTTTGCTTATTGCCGCCGCAGGCAGTTTTGGCAGTTCAAATAATCTGCCAGTAATTGTGGTTGGATTTTTCCTATTCCAATTCATGACTAATCTCGGTCCTAATTCCCAGACCTATTTGATTGCTGGCGAAGTATTTCCCACCACGGTAAGAGGGATCGGCGCCGGATTTGCCGCTGCCTGTGGCAAGGTTGGTGCTGTGCTTACAGCTTTTCTTTTCCCAGCTTTACTGCAGAGCTTGGGCTCAGATCGATTGTTGCCTTTGCTCGCTCTGAGCTCACTTTTAGGGGCGTTGATCACCTGGTTGTACCGGGTGGAAACTAAGGGTATGGACTTGGAAACCCTTTAGGGAACTAGGTCAAGCCCCGTCTGTCTTCAAGTAAAATTACGGGTTATGAGCCATTGCTGTATGCGCCGTTATTTATTGCTTTTAGTTATACTACTAGGCTCTACTCCTTCACTGGCAACACCAACCCTCAGGGTTGGTGTTGCCGATGGGGCAGCCCCTTGTAATTTCCAGGATAACGGCGCCTGGAAGGGGATTGCAGTGGAGCTCTGGAGAGCCATTGCAAACCGAGAACAGCTCGCCTACAAATTGGTTCCTAAGACAAATAATGGGGATTTGCTGGCGGCGGTACGAAATTCAGAGGTGGATTTAGCAATTGGTTGTTTATCGCTTACTCCGGAACGGTTATATAAATATCGCTTTAGTCAAACCTACCAGGAGTCTGGCCAAGCGGTAATGGTTAAGCGTGATCCACTGGAACTGGGTCGCTCGATGCTTAGGTCACTGCTGAGTGCTGATCTCTTGAGTCTGTTATGTAGTTTCATTGCCATATTTATTGTCATGGCTCTTGGGGTATGGAAAACTGACGGCTGGGGCACTAAGGATGAAACCATTAGGAATGGTCGGATCCGTAGTTTTGCTAAAGTCTTTCAAATATTAGCCACTGGGCCAGGCACAAATACGATTGTGGATCAGTTAGGGGCAATGGCTTGGTGGTGCTTAGTTATTTATTAAGGGCCTTAATGGCATCATTTCTTGTTAGTTATGTGACAATTAATGTAATTCGCAATCCACATATTTTTGCGGTGGCAAATGTTGCATCTCTTGCTGATTTCAAAAACAAAAAGTTTGCAGTTAGAGTTGGCTCTGCCAGTCAAGATTTGATTCATGAAGTATTAAGAAATAGGCCTGGTTTGGCAATTAGCATTGTGCCGATAAACAGCATTGATCAGGCTCCCTTGATGCTTGAGTCGGGCAGGGCAGATGCGGTCTTGGCTGATGAAATGCAGCTTCTTTACCTTATTAAAAATCTAAAGGATAATAAATTTAGGATTGTTTTACATGATCTCGATCCAGGTTATCAGGGCTTTATTTTTTCCAAGGGTCTTGACCCTGCTATCGCTAGTTCGATAAATCAAAGTATTGTTGAGTTTAGGCGCTCGGGGCTTATCCAGGAGCTCAAGGAGTCTGCAGGTTTTAGCCCAAGCCAGAGCCAGTGAGAATTAGTGATTGAATGCTTTTTAACCATTTCTACGTCCATCAGGGGCTTTGTTGGCTAGGTTAGCCATGGGTTAGTCCCAGGCTCGCTAAGGTAATTAACATATTTGGCTAGCGAACTTTTGTCAATTGCTTTCCATTGATTGATTTAATTATTTATTGCATTGTTGAATTCATTTAATATGATATTGAGCGGTAGTTTAGGTAAGTTGAATCTTTTTTGATTCCTAGAGGGGGACGCTATCCAGGGTTTCCAGGGTAATTATTCCTGCTGGGTAGTCCTTGGCGCATAGTCCCGGGGCAGGCAACACAAACACTTGGCAACCGGCCCCAAGGGCCGCCTGGGCACCGGCTTGGGAATCCTCGAAGGCCCAACAGCTGCTCGGGGCAAGGCCGAGGCGCCGGGCAGCTTCCAAAAAGATATCTGGGGCAGGTTTGCCCTGGCGGACCATCGGATCATCGCCAAAAACCCTCACATCAATCGCCTGTAGCCAGGGGTGGGGGCTGGTTTTAAGGGTCACCGCCGCCTCGCCACTGCTGGTGGCCAGGGCCATGGGTATCTGGAGGCCCTGAATACGAGCCACTAAAGCTTCCGCCCCGGGCATCGGTTTTGCCTTGATCACCTTGGCCCGGGCCAAGGGTTGCTGAATGGCCAGCAACTCCTCGACGGTGGCCCCAAGGGAGAGGCGTTCGATCAGCAAACGGGCGTTATCAAAACGATTGCGGCCGCGGAGCTCCAGCAAAAAATTTTCTGGGAGCTCTGCACCGAAGTGGGCGATCGCCCCCTGCCAGGCCTGGCCATGGAGGGGTTCGGTATCCAACAACAGGCCGTCCAGGTCAAATAAACACCCGGCGGGCCGTTTGGTTGCCTGCACTAACTAGAAAGCCGGTGGGGTCATTCTCTACGCCGTATGGCGGCCTGGCCAGCCGGTTTTGCCAGCGAGCCTGGGCCAGGGCCTATAAACAAAGCGTGTCATCCCTTTCCCTGGAGCAGCTTTGCTGGTTTTAATGCCGACTTGGATCTGCCTCCGTTAGCCATGAGCGACGCCACGATTGAATCGGTGCTGCACGAATCGCGGCTGTTCTCTCCCCCGGTAAGCCTTGCTGCCACGGCCCGTATCGGCTCGATGGCCGCCTATCGGGCCCTGGCTGAGCAGGCGGAGGCTGATCCCGATCGCTTCTGGGGTGACCAGGCGCGGGAGCATTTGCATTGGTTTGAGCCCTTTCATACGGTGCTCAACTGGAATGATCCCCCCTTTGCCCGTTGGTTTGAGGGGGGTAGCACCAATCTTTCCTACAACTGCCTTGATCGCCACCTGGAGGGCCCCAGGGCCCATAAAACGGCGCTGATCTGGGAGGGGGAACCCGGGGACGGCCGTAGCTACACCTACCAGGAGCTGCACACCGAGGTGTGCAAGGCCGCCAATGCCCTTAAGGCCCTTGGCATCGGCATGGGTGACCTGGTGGCCCTTTATATGCCGATGGTGCCCGAGGCGGCGATCGCGATGCTGGCCTGTGCCCGCATCGGAGCCCCCCACTCGGTGGTGTTTGGGGGCTTTTCGGCCGAAGCCCTGCGGGACCGCTTGATCGATGGCGAGGCGAAGTTAGTGATCACCGCCGATGGCGGTTTCCGCAAGGACAAGGCCGTGGCCCTCAAGCCCGCCGTTGATCAAGCCCTGGCGGAGGGTTGTCCCACGGTGCGGCAGGTGTTGGTGGTGCAGCGCACCCAGCAGGAAACCGCCATGGAACCAGGCCGTGACCATTGGTGGCACGAGTTGGTGGCTGGCCAAAGCAGCGATTGCCCGGCGCAGCCAATGCAGAGCGAAGACCGCTTGTTTGTGCTCTATACCTCCGGATCCACCGGCAAACCCAAGGGGGTGGTACACACCACCGCCGGTTACAACCTCTGGGCTCACCTCACCTTCCAGTGGATCTTTGATATCCGGGAGGACGACATCCACTGGTGCACCGCCGACGTGGGCTGGATCACCGGCCACAGTTACATCGTTTATGGGCCGCTGTCGAATGGTGCCACTACGGTGATGTACGAGGGGGCGCCGCGCCCTGGTAAACCCGGCGCTTTCTGGGAAGTAATCGAGAAACACAAGGTTTCGATTTTTTATACAGCTCCCACAGCGATCCGTGCCTTCATGAAGAACGGCCGGGAGGTGCCTGATCAATACAACATGGGCTCACTGCGGATCCTGGGCACCGTGGGGGAGCCGATAAATCCGGAGGCTTGGATGTGGTATCGCGATGTTATTGGTGGTAATCGCTGTCCGGTGGTTGATACCTGGTGGCAAACGGAAACCGGTGGGGTGATGATCAGCCCCCTGCCCGGGGCCACCCCCACCAAGCCAGGCTCCGCCACCTTGCCTTTACCTGGCATCGCCGCAGATGTGGTTGATATTGATGGCAAAAGTGTGGGCGTTGATGAGGGGGGTTATCTAGCCATCCGTCGCCCTTGGCCAGGAATGATGCGCACGGTGCATGGGGATCCTGAGCGTTTCCGTTTGAGCTACTGGGAGCACATTCGGCCCGCCGACGGGGCTTACATCTACTTCGCTGGTGACGGCGCCCGGCGCGACCAGGATGGTTACTTCTGGGTGATGGGCCGTGTCGATGATGTAATCAACGTCTCCGGCCACCGGCTGGGCACCATGGAAATTGAATCAGCCCTGGTGAGCCATCCCGCCGTGGCTGAGGCCGCCGTGGTGGGTAGGCCCGATGGGCTCAAGGGTGAAGGGATTGTGGCTTTTGTGATCCTCAAGGGGGA
>Ga0209598_10002759_pt1 | contig 13531 bp, 14 predicted proteins | sample M_140807_EF_Meta_FD_187317 | JGI IMG/M metagenome (GOLD analysis project Ga0209598, IMG submission 187317) | Freshwater microbial communities from Lake Montjoie, Canada to study carbon cycling - M_140807_EF_MetaG (SPAdes) (version 2) | ecosystem: Environmental > Aquatic > Freshwater > Lake... | reverse complement strand
CGTGCGTGCAGGTCCCGGTAGCCGCGCAAGGCTTCGGCGATTTTCCCCCGTGCCTTCGTGAAGGATGGGGGGTCGAGGATGATGAGGTCGTATTCGGGTTTGTCGGGACGGCGAAGGAAGTCAAAAACATCTGCCTGTCTGGCTTGAACGGTGAGTCCATTGCGTGCCGCATTGTCGCGGAGGCGAGCCGAACTTTCCACGCCGGATTCCACGGCGGTGACATGACTTGCCCCTGCCTTGGCGCAGGCGAGCGCGAAGCCTCCTTGGTTGGAAAAGCAGTCCAGCACGGTCAGCCCGCGAGAAAGAGCCGCTACGATGCCATAGGACTCGATCTGATCCAGGTAAAGGCCGGTTTTGTGGCCGCCGAGGGGATCGACAAGGAATCGCACACCTGAGGTCTCGACTTCCACCTCGCCAGGATTTTCCCCGGCCAAAATGCCTGTGACTGGCGGCAAGCCTTCGGCGGTGCGCACGGGGGCATCATTTCTTTCGATCACGCAAGCTGCGCCTGTCGCCTCCATGAGGATAGCGGCGATGGTTTCCTTGTGCAGATCCATGCCGGCGGTGAGTGTTTGGAGCACCACCACATTTCCATACCGGTCGGCAATGACGCCGGGGAGTCCATCGCTTTCGCTCCAGATCAAGCGCCCCAAATCGCTGCGACAGCCCATGCGCTTGCGGTATTCGAGGGACTGTTCGATGCGGCGGCGAAAAAAATCCGCATCCAGATCTTGCCTCCGCCTGGAAAAGCGTCTCACCACGATTTGCGAACGCGAATTGTAGATGCCAACGCCAAGTAGGTGGTCGCGACCATCCTTGATGGAAACGACATCCCCGTCTGCCGGGGCGCCGAAGGATTTTTGAATCTCACTGGCATAGACCCAGTCATGCCCATGCAAAATCCGCGAGCGCGGACGAACAATCACTCCGCTCATGAGTTGGCCTCCTCTTTACTTAAAAATTCCCACTTCGAAAAGGTCGCCGCCTGTCCGGCATAGTTGCCATGGGCGTCTGTGACATTCCATACCGTGGCTTGGCCGATTCGAAACCGGCGGCCTTTACTCGAGATTCGAATGCCTGAGTAGTCGTCGATAAATCCCCGCTCCCTGACGCGCCGCAGGAATTCCGCGCGCTCGTCGCGGTGCATTGGTTCAGCCGTGAGTCGCGATGGCGTGCGTGTGAGCGTGTCCCAATCCATTTCCCAGAGATCCATCGCCGTCTTGTTGCCGTAGTTCAAAATCTGATCGCCCTCCGCACCGCCCGAGACCACTGCAAAAGGCGCTTCGAAAAGCATCCGCGCGTCACGCTGTGCATCTCCGCAGGATTCGATCAGGTGGCCTCCGGTCTGCTGATGATAGGTGCGCAGCAGTTCCGCGCCGTGGGTTTCTATAAAATCCATCGCGCCAGACTATCCGCTTTGAGCCACTCTGACGACGGATTTTCCGATGCAAGACTTGTCTCGGCGCAGGCGATGCGTTCAGATGCCCGCCATGAAAAAGCAACTCCGCGATGTTCCCGGCGGTCCGCCGGCCCTTGGTCCCTACTCTCTCGGCGTGGTGGCCGAAGGGAAATTCGTCTTCGTCTCGGGCATGACTCCATGGGATCCCGCGACAGGAAAAATCGAGCGCGGATCGATCACCCGCCAGACCGAACTCGTCCTTGAGAACATCAAAAAAGTCCTCGCCGCCGCCGGGGCGGGATTTGAAAATGTCGTCAGCACTCGAGTCTATCTCTCCGACCTCTCGAAGGAAAATTTCCAAGAGATGAATGCGGTCTATGCCCGTTACTTCGGCGAGTCCGCGCCGGCCCGCGCTACGATCGGGGCACAACTTCCGGGCGACTTCGATGTTGAGATCGAGTGTGTGGCAAATCTTTTGGATTGACGCTTTGATTTTCGCCCGTAACATCTCGCCTCCAATTTTGAGATTATGAAACGCACTTATCAGCCTTCCAAGCGCACGCGCAAGCAGCAGTTCGGTTTCCGCGCCCGTATGAAGACCAAATCCGGTCGGGCCATCCTGAATCGCCGCCGCCGCCAAGGCCGCAAACGCCTGCTTCCAAAAGGTGTCGAGGTCCACTTCGCAAGACACACCGAAGCCTGATACGGTCGGCCAGCGTTTTCCTAAAACCGCCCGCCTCCGTCAGACCAGGGATTTTACAAGGGTTCGCGAGCACGGGAAATCCTCCCAAGGCCGCCTAGTTCGCATCGGTCTCCTCCGTATCGGAGGAGACTCCCCTGCCAAAGTCGGCATCATTACCTCACGCCGCGTTGGCGGTGCTGTCGTTCGAAACAAAGTGCGCCGCCGCCTTCGGGAAATCCTCAAGTCCTGCATCACTCAAATCCCAGCTGGATTTCTTGTCGTGATCGTCGCCAAATCCGCCGCTGCCGAGGCGTCCTTCGAACAATTAAAAGCGGAATGGTTGCTTCTTGCCCGCCGACTTTCTATTTTGCCGCCTCTCGAATGAAACACCTGCTCATCGCTCTGATCCGCTGCTACCAGCTTTTGGTATCGCCTTTCTTGCAGCTGATCTGCGGTCAGGGTTGTGGTTGCCGTTTCGATCCGTCCTGTTCCAGGTATTTCATTTCAGCCCTCCAGAATCACGGAACCCTCCGTGGCACGCTTCTCGGCCTTTGCCGGATCGGGCGTTGCCACCCTTGGGGCGGTTGCGGTTATGACCCCGTGCCGCCAGCATTCAAACCTCTCTCACCTATAAATTAATGGACCGTAAATCCTGGATCGCCATCATTCTCTCAGTCACCGGCCTCTTCGCTTGGCAATGGTATGTCAGCAAATACTACAAGCCGGAAGCCCAGCCAGCGGCTTCGCCTTCCGCACCGGGCGCCACACCATCCACAGCAGTGGCCGCGGCCCCCGCAAGCACTCCGCTTCCGGCCGTCGAGCAACCTCCCTCCATGTCGGCCCGCGCCGAGAGCCTCTCCACGAACAGCACTGATTTTGTTTTCAACAACGACGCCGGTGGCATCGAGCAGGTCATCCTGCGCATGCACCTCGGAGAGAATCATGAAAATGTCGCTTTGAACCGCAGCCGCACGATGCCCATCGGTGCCTTCGGGTTCAACCCCGGCGAGGTGCTTGGCGGATTTGAAATGACTTCCGACCGCGCGAAGGGCGAGGTCTTTTTTAAACGCACGCAGCCGGATGGACTTGAGATTAGCAAGCGCTTCTCGCTTCCGCCGAGTGATGGCACAAAATCCCTCTACTCGGTGAATCTCGAGGTCACCTTCACCAACCCCGGCGCTGCTGCCATTCAGGTCCCTGACTTTTTCATCTCCGCCGGCGGAGCCTCTCCCATCCACATTCACGACCTCCCCATGTATACCCGCTTCGATTGGGGGTATGAGACAAAAATGTCCAACATCGATGTGAATTGGTTTTCCGCCAGTTCGGTTCCCTTGATTGGAATTCCTATCCACGGCGAGCGCCCACTTTATCTCGAGAGCAAGGCCGACATCTGCTGGGCGGCAGTCGCCAGCCAGTATTTTTGCACCATCGTGACTCCGCAAAGTGGCTCGCTCACGAAATCGGTTTGGGCGAAGCGCTTCGCCATTGCGAACCTCAATGCTGCACCGGTTTTCGGTGTTCAAGGCGGACTCATTCAAGGTGGTCTCTCGCTCGCTCCCGGCGCACGCGAGACACGCACCTTCCAGATTTACTCCGGCCCCAAGGAAATTCCCCGTCTGCGCGAGCTTGGCCCCACACAGGATCAGGTCATGAGCTTTGGCATGTTCGGCTTCGTGAGCGAATTCCTCCTGTGGGCGATGAATCATCTCTACGCTCTGCTCGGCAACTACGCAGCAGCCATCATTGTCCTAACCCTGCTGATCAAAACCATACTCTGGCCCATTCAAAACAAGGCGACGAATGAGATGCGCAAGATGTCCCTCCTCTCGCCAAAGATGACTGAGATGCGGGACAAATTCAAAGACGACCCGCAGAAGCTCAATGAGGAGACCATGAAGCTCTACAAGGAATATGGCGTGAATCCCTTCAGCGGTTGCCTGCCTATGTTCGTTCAGATCCCAATTTTCTTCGGCTTCTACGCCATGCTGGGGACTGCTATTGAGCTCCGCAATAGTTCTTTCTTATGGGTTACTGACCTTTCACAGCCTGACACCATTTCTCACATACTGGGGTTCCCGATCAATCTTCTTCCTATCGTCATGGCTGGCACGATGGTGTGGCAGATGATCATCACACCGAAAACCGGCGATGCCATGCAGCAGCGCATCTTTTACTTCATGCCGGTGATCTTCTTAGTCTTTTCTTACAACTACGCCAGTGGGCTTGCGCTTTACTGGACAACCCAGAATCTTTTCTCTATTACCCAACTTTACCTCACGCGGAACAAACCACTGCCCACGCTTGAGAAAAAAAGCGTGGTAGCTAAGAGGACCGCAACCGAGGCCAAGAAAAAAAGTAAAAACCGCCACAGCCCATGAATGCGACACCCGTTGAGATTCTTGATACCCTCCTTGGCTACCTCGGCTTTGTCGCCGAGGTCAAAGAAGAGCAAAACGACGGCAACACCACGCTTCAAATCCTCACCAACGAAACCGACCGACTCATAGGTCGCCGCGAAGAGGTGATGGATGACCTTCAGTATCTCGTTAATCGCATCCTCACCTCGCAAAATCCCTCCGGCACCCGGATCATTGTCGATGTCCAACACTACCGCAGCATGCGCGATGACGCCCTCGTTGCCAATGTGCGCCAACTTGCCAGCGCCGTTCGCGCTAGCGGACGCCCGATGCAGACCGCACCGCTCAATTCCTACGACCGCCGCATCGTGCACAACGCCTTCAAAGACGATCCGGAACTTGTCACATGGAGTCCTCCTGATGAAGCCCGTGTGAAACGTATCACCATCCGCAAACGCCCTGTCCGCCGGTCAGAAGAGCCCGCTTGAGCGCTCTACCATTCATGTCGTCCGAACCCCGCCTCAGCGAACTCAAAAGCCGCGCCCAACTTCTTAAACCTGGCCTCAAACTCGGCAAAGCCGGAGCTACCCCCGAGTTCCTCGCCGCCCTCGAAGAGCAGCTTAACCTGCACCAAATCCTGAAAATCCGCTTCGAAGGCTTCAAAGAGGAGCGCAAAACCCTCTCCAAAGAGCTCGCCGCCAAAACTAATTCCCTCCTCGTTCAGCAGGTCGGCCACACCGCCGTCTACTATCGCCGGGCCAGCGCATAGACGCAAAGTAGCCCCACCCGCGCCATCATAATGCGCCTCTGCGGGAAATGACTTCACGCACCCCGCAAAATAGGAACCCATGAGGCCCCACTCAGCGGTCTTCACAAAGGCGGGGCCATCTGTTTGACTACTCCCATGCCACGCGAAGCAACCATCCACCGCACGACTTCGGAAACCTCGATTCAACTCACCATCAAGTTCGATGGCTCGGGCGCATCCCGCATTTCCACCGGGATCGCTTTTTTCGACCACATGCTCACCCTGTTTTCAAAACACGGCCTCATGGATTTGGATGTCACCGCGAAGGGCGATATCGAAGTGGATTTTCACCACACGGTGGAGGACACCGGCATCGCGCTCGGGCAGGCGATCACGCAGGCGCTGGGCGACAAGGCGGGCATACGCCGATATGGTTTTTTCTACGTTCCGATGGATGAAGCTCTCGTCCGCACGGTCGTTGATCTGAGCGGTAGGCCGTTCCTAGCCTATAATGCGCCGGAGCGTGTCTCGCCGATCGGCGGCAATTTCGAGTTTCAGTTGGTCGAAGAATTTCTGCGCGCGCTTTCCGTGCACGCCGGCATGAACCTGCATGTAGACATCCTAGCCGGTCGCGATGCCCACCACATGGCTGAGGGGGTTTTTAAATCCCTTGCCCGCGCGCTTGATCAGGCGATAGCGGTGGATTCCCGCGTTCAAGGTATTCCGAGCACGAAGGGTGTTCTGTGAGCGGAAAAAAACTCGGCGTCATTGATTATGGCAGCGGCAACCTTCGCAGCGTGTGCAAGGCTCTCGAAGCCGCAGGATCGTCTCCCACTCTTGTGACCGGGCCTTCCGGCCTTGCAGGGTTGGATGCCATAGTTGTCCCCGGCGTGGGAGCCTTTGCGCATTGTGCAGAGAACCTCCGCGCCACTGGGTTGTGGAATCCCGTCCGCGAATGGGCGCTCTCCGGTCGTCCCTACCTCGGCATCTGCCTCGGCTACCAGCTTCTCTTTGAGTCCAGCGAAGAATCCCCCGGTGTGGAGGGGCTTGGCGTTTTGAAAGGGCGCGTCATGCGCTTTCCCGATGCCGGCCTCAAGGTTCCGCACATGGGCTGGAATACGCTCTTGAAAACTTCCGGTCCGCTCTACAACGGCCTCTCCGACGATGTCTCGATGTATTTCGTGCATTCGTATTATCCCGTGCCTGCCGACTCCTCGCTTGTGAGCTCGTGGAGCGACTACGGAGTTTCCTTCGCTGCCGGAGTCTCCTCGGGCGCCCTGCACGCTGTTCAATTCCATCCTGAGAAAAGCCAGTCCGCCGGACTCGCCCTTCTTCGCAATTTTCTTTCGACACTATGATTCTTCTGCCAGCCATCGACCTCATGGGCGGCGAAGTCGTGCGCCTCAAGCGCGGACTCGCCACCGAGAAAACCGTTTATTCTTCCGACCCTGTGGCGTTCGCCAAAAAGTGGGAGGACTCCGGCGCCGATTGGCTCCACATCGTCGATCTCGACGCCGCCTTCACCGGCGAGCCGCAGAACCTCGATGCCGTCGCCAAAATCTGCGCCGCTGTGAAAGTGCCCTGCGAACTCGGCGGAGGGATGCGCAGTGTCGAAAAAATCCAAGCCGCCTTCGATGCCGGCGTGAGCCGTGTCATCCTCGGCACCAAGGCATGCCAATCTCCCGAAACCATCGCGGACATCTGTTCCCGATTTGATGGCGAGCGCATCGCCGTCGGCATTGACGCCCATGGCGGCAAGGTCGCCGTGAAGGGATGGACCGAGACCACAGCCACATCAGCCACCGACCTCGCCCTCGCCGCTCAGGAGGCGGGCGCTGGAACGATCATTTACACCGATATCGCCACCGACGGCATGCTCGAGGGTCCGAATTTCGCGGAGTTGGAAAAAATGCTCTCCATCCTGACTTGCAACCTCGTCGCCAGCGGCGGAGTCTCCTGCGCCGACGACCTGCGCCGCCTGAATACCATGCCCGGCCTCTACGGCGCCATTATCGGCAAAGCCCTCTACGACGGTCGCATCACAGGCGACCTGCGCGCCATCTTCCAAAGCGCTTCCTAAAAAATCGCACCTTGGAGGGCCATCCTCCGGCATGGCCCAAGTTTCCTCACGGAAGACGCAAAACCGCTTTCAGGCGCCACCTCGCCAAATACCGCACGAACTACGCCATGCGCCCGCGCGGTCGTGACGAGCACGCCACCTTCAGACGCCGCTGCGCGGCTGAAAAATGGGTCATGCGAGACGATGACCCTCCCATTCGGACGAGGCGCGCTTTCGCGCGGGGTTTTTAGAGGATGGTTTGCGGCTGAGGGAATGGGGCGTGTAAGGCGGGGGCTATCACTCGGAGAGGATGTTTTTTGGCCGTTTCTCATCAGACTGTGTGTCCGTGGCAGAATTAGGTAACGGCACGGGACGGTCGGAGAGCGAGGGCACAGGCGGTTTGGTGGCTTCCGCAGTCGTATTGATTTCTTGGGCTCCGATGACTTGGATTTTTCCATCTGGGCTTTCGCGGAGGATCGGGCGCTTTACGATTTGGCTGTAGGTTTTGCGTCCCAGAACCTCGCCGTTGAGTCCGATGTGAGAGTAAAGGAACGCTTTCGGAGCCACATTCTGCAGGACATGAATTTGGTTCTTCTTATCGAGTAGGATTTCGGGCGTGCCGTAGGAAACAAGCCTTCCGAGGCGGTGGGTGCAGAAAACCGTGCCGCCCTTGGCATTTTCGATGCGGACATAGAGTTGCGTGCTGTTGGGCAGGCGGTGTGTGAGGACCGTGATATTTCGTGTCTCTCCGGCTCCTGGCATTCCCTCGGGGACTCCGACGGTTTTTTGGAAAATGGGACGCCCATCCGTGATCTCGATGTTCAGGGGAGGTGAGTTGAAGTAGCGCTTGAGCGTTGCGACGTAGATGGCGGCCCGAATGCGATAGCCGCCAAATTCCCCAATCGGGAAGAGCGGAGTGAGGTTCACGGTGCGGCTTAACTTTTGACCTGATTCCAAAACGAGCGGCTCGTTCGTGTAGCCCAAACTCCGAGGAGCGATTGGACGTCCGTCCAGTGTCTCGATCTGGAATCCAAACCAGTGGTTGCCGTCGGCATCGCTGAGCTGCAGTGGGTTTCCGCTGAGGTTGGTCAGGCTTACATTGATCAAAATCGGCTCGTAGCTGATGTAGAGCGTGCGCTTGAGCTTGATGTCCACCTGCAGCTGCGCAGCGCCGACCTGTATGAAGCTGATGAGAGCCAGCGCAACAAGGAAAGGCCGCACTAAAGAGAAACGGGCATTTAGTTGTGAGCTGATCATTCTCCGTGCGCTCTGCGGTCAATCATCCCTTACTTCGCGTCCTCAGCGGTTCGGAAGCCCAAGGCATCATCGCTTTGAAATTCCGTGAGCTTTGTTCCTCGGCGAAGGATGGTTTTATCTTCGAATGTCTTCCAGTTGAGGCCCCGGTAAACTGGAACCTTGTCACCTGTGCGCTCCGCGTCCGCTGCCCAAGTGTCTGTCCACTCGGAAACATTGCCGGCCATGCCGCTGACTCCGAAACTGCTGATATCCGTTTCAGGCTTATCCACCGGACTCCAGCGCTTGAAACCATCATTTTGAGCCCCGACTTTGGGATCTGGGTTGTTGCTGAAGTCGCTGCCGGTGTTGGCGAGTTTGTTGTTGAAATCATCGCCCCACGGATGATTGAGGCCTTTGTCGCCACGTGCGGCACGTTCCCATTCTTGCTCAGTGGGCAGGCGCTGGCCTTTCCACTTGGCGTAGGCATAGGCGTCATACCAATCCACTCCAAAAACCGGCGAGTCGATGGAAAGCGGAACTTCTTGGTAGCGGCCCCATCGTTTCGCCCTGCTGTAGTATCCGGGATTCGGCGGGTTGATCTCAGTCATGTCCGCCCAGCCAGCCGGGATATGGGATTTGCCGGGGGGTTGGTTGGGGTGCGCAACCTTGGCTTCTTTGTCGGGATTGTCTTTGAGATCTTTCAAAAACGCGGCGTATTCGGAGATGGTGACCTCGTATTTGGAGATCTTGAAGGCTGGCACTTTCACGCTTTGACCTTGAATGGTGATGTCGCCCGCTGGGATTTCGATCATTTTTCCGAGGTCTTTGACATTGATATCGTTTTTGGTGAATGCCCTGATGACAAAAAAACAAGCCGCCAGCGTGAGTGTGAGTGAAACGGCGCTGTAGATGATCACATTCTTGCGGCTCATTTTCTTCGACTCCTCAAGCGCCCGCGAGCGAGTGATGGTCTGCGACTGGATTTTATCCGCATCGGCCGGAGCGGCCTTGGGCATGCGGCTTGCGGCAAGCTGGGCGATGGAGGCCCATGTGGTTGTCGCCGGATCTGAATTTTGAATTTCGGTCAGCGTCGATTGAGCGACAGCGAGGGATTTGTCCGCTGCCAGAAGAGGCAGCAAAACGTTCACGAGGTTTTGAATTTCCTGCTGATGGTCGATTGGGGCTGAAGGTTCCTTGCAAGCCAGATTCGATAAACGCGGTGCGCTGCCTGGCTTGAGGATGATATGGCGGGGGAGAAGCGTTGCGCGGGCGATGCCTTCCTTGTCGAAGAAGTCGAAAGCCTCGCCCACGGATTTGATGATTTGAAGGGCCGTGGGCGTGTCGATTTTGCGGCCGTTGTCGATCATGTCCTCAAGGGTTGGAGCCGCCACAGCCTCGTTGGAGTAGAAGACAATGCCTTCTTGCTCGCCGCTTTCGTAAACCGTCGTGACGAGCGTGTGAGTGACGCTTGCCTTGGCGCGGGCGTCGTCCATGAACTTCGAGACCATGGCCGGATCAGCTGCTGCCTCTGGCTTTAGGACGCGGAGGATCACAGGGCGGCCGATATTTGTCTGCGTGGCTCTGTAAAAGGTCTCATTCTCCAAGTCGCGGATGCGGGCCTCGATTGCGAAGTGGCCAATCGTTTTTCCAACCATTTCATCCGGCGGAAGGTCTGGCTTGGGCGGCAGCGCAGGAGCTTTGGCCGCTGCTGCGGGCTTTGCAGCAGGTGCAGCACCTTTTGCCATGGGTTTCCCTGCGGGCTTTGGCGCGGCAACAGCGCTTGCCTTTGGTTTCGCACCCATAGCTTGCGGCTTTGGGGCGCCTGTGGCTTGTGGTTTGGCAGCGGCGACTGCAGGTTTTGGAGCTGCCACAGCTGGCTTGGGTGCGCCGGCCGCTGCCGGCTTAGGAGCTGCTGCCGCAGCGGGCTTTGGCTGGGCAGCGGGCGCGGGCGTCTCGATGGCTACCGGAGATTCTTCAGCGATTCCCAATTCCGTGAGGGCTTGCTTGAGTGATTCGGGAGTTATCGGCTGCGGGAGGAAGGGAGATCCTCCAAGGCGCTCCGCATAGGGGGTTATGTCATGCTGGGAGGTGAAGATGGTTTTGAGGTTCGGCAGATAGGGAACTAGGGCATCTCGTAGGGAGAAGCCATCGAGTGGGGCGAAATAGACCTCCGAGATCAGGAGGTCGCAGCCGCCGTTGGCGTTGATCCACTCGATGACGGCATCGGAATCGGCTGCCAAGCCTGGAGTGGGTTTGCCGAGGGCATCGAGGGCCTGGGAGAGTGTGGAGGCGGCTTCGGAATCGCTGAGTGCTATGAGGGTTTTCATTATGGCTGGCTCGAGAGGTAGAGTGGAAGTGGATGATCAACAGCGAGCGCCCCCGGGTCGGCACGCGTGTCTTGCAGGTCGTTTTTGTAGTAAATTCCTACAACATACCCGGCATAGGTGAAGTCGGATTTGGCGGGCGGTGTGTAGACGGCGTTCAGCAGTTCAGGTTCGTTGTTGCTCCAATCCACCGGTGGGCTGATCCACTCGGTGAGAACCTGCGAGTTTGTGAGCTGGATTTGCCCAGTCTGATCGCGCTCATAAAAGAAAACATGGACTGCCATTTGGCGAGGGTCAATGGACTGATTCGGCCTGGCTTTGATCGAAATGCGCAGGTTTTTTGCTCCCTTGGGAGCGTCGCTCAAGCGGGTTTCGATAATTCCCAGGCTCGCGCCTGGCTGGAGTCCGAACTCGTCGCGCACATCTGCTCCGGCTTCGCTGGCGACCACCGTGGGAATGGGCGTGCTTTCGGGGAGGCTGAGCATGCCGATTTTGCGTTGTGTCTGGGCGCGGAGGTCGGTGGAAAGCCCTGGAAGTTCAAGGACCTTTTTGTAGGATTCCGCCGCTGCCGGCATATCGCCTTTTTTCTCATGAAGCCTTCCGATGCGAAGCATCACTCCAGGGTCTCCAGGCAGCAGCTTGTCTGCCTCCTGGATTTTTGCCATGCCTGCATCGTAGTCGCCAACGCGGAATGCCTTGTCAGAATCCTCCACCAGTCGGCGAATTTTTTCCATCAGGGCTTCATCAAGCTGTTCCGCCGCCGTGGTCGGGGGTGGTGTGCTCTGGGCCACTGGCTGGGGTGGGGACAAGGTGTTTGCCACCACTTGGGGTGTGGGCGCTGCTGTGGTTTTTTTCACGATGTCCTTCTGAAGAAGCGGGGCGTAGTGCAATGCGACGAGGCCGATCTGAGCCACCAGAAAGAGGCAGAGCAAACCTGCGGCAACGCGAAAAGTCGGTCCGGTGGGCACGCGGGGAATGGGTGATGGGGTGGGTGACTGGCTCATGACGGAATCATAAAGCAAATACCCTCTCCCCTGAAAAAATCAAAGTGCTATTCCGGCGGCGTGGCATCTCTGGGGCGTTGCGGGTTTTGTTTTTTGCGCAGCAAGCAGACTGTCTCGCGGCCCTCTCGTTCGCTGTAAGTTGGAATCGCAGTGCTTGTCTCCATTATTTCAAAGTCATCACTGAAAAGTAGGCCCATTTCAGCCAGGTCGCAGCGGAATGGCGGCGAGTGAGGATTGGGGTTTTCAGGATTTGTAAAAAACACTGCCAGCAGGAATCCTCCGTCGCGAAGCGCTGTGACAGCGGCCCGCACATAATCAGCGCGGCGCTCCGGCGGGATGGCGCAAAGGCATGTGTGCTCGAAAAGGACATCAAATGAGCCCGGCGGCACGGCATTCCCCGTCAAAAAATCCCCCTCCTGATAGCATTCGTTTCCTGCTTTTGGGAAACCTTGGGCCAGATTCAGGGCAGAGGGGGCTACATCCATGCCTAAAACAAACGCTGCGCCCTGGGCAGCTAGTGCCCGCACGTCGTGTCCGGCTCCACAACCGGGAACGAGCACGCGGCCGGTGATGGACATTTTTTTCAGCCGGGCCAGCAGGGCAGGGTGTGCGCCGCCCTTGTCCCAGGGCGTATCCCCTACGACATAGCGGGCGTCCCAGTCAATGCCGACGCCAGCGTGTGCCGAGTGAGATGCCATATTGGAATTTTCTGGAGTGTTCACGGATCAGGAAAGGCAGGTCTTTGGTGAACTCCAGCGAGAAAGCCGGGCGCAGGAGATCGGCGAGGACTTCGTGGGATGGTGCCGCGTGCTCCGTGCCGCCGAGCCAGTTTTTTTCCGGAGTGAACTCCAGTAGCCAGGAAAACGGGGTCGCGAGCAGCAACTGGCCGCCCGGCTTCACAAGATCTGTCAAGCGCTCAATGAAGCGCAGCGGCTCGGGCAGACGGCAGATCAGGTTTGCCGCCAGCACCACATCGAAAACACCCAGATTGTTTCGCAGATTCATCGCATCCCCCGTTTCGAAACTCACCCGCCCGAAATCGACTTCCTCTGGCACGTGTGCGGTGAATTTCTGCACCCGCTTGCCTTCGAAGGCGACAGTGGCCTCGAGGGAACCTTGTTTCTTCAATTCCTCCGCCGCGCGGATGAAGGCTTCGGAAAAATCAATGCCCGTCACCTTGGGGATCGATCGAGCCAGTTCAAAAGACGACGCTCCCACAGCGCAGCCCACATCGAGTGCGTTGCCAATCGGCGCGGAGGTGTCGAGCAACTCCGAGACCACCCGCCGAGGGAAGTCCCATGCCGCGCTTGGAACAGGAAGAGTGCCCGCCGCCTCGGCAAATGTGGCGTAGTGGAAAAACAGATACTCATCAACCAGCCTCCGGGACTCGTAGGGATTCGACATTCCCGATCTCTACCACTCTCTGCCCAACTTCGGAAACAGCAATCCCGGCTTGGACAAACCACCCCGCACTCTGATACATCCCCCCGCATGCTTACTCGCGTGTTCTCAGCCGCGCTACAGGGAGTCGAAGCCATCCAGGTGGAGGTGGAGGTTAATACCGGTTCGGGCAACCCGGTGGTGATCGTCGTTGGCCTTCCCGATGCCGCCGTGCGCGAGAGCAAGGACCGGGTGCGCGCCGCGCTGCGCAACGCCGGGCACCCCGCACCCGAGCGCCGCATCACCGTGAACCTGGCCCCGGCCCACCTGCGCAAGGAG
>Ga0209598_10002758_pt1 | contig 13532 bp, 10 predicted proteins | sample M_140807_EF_Meta_FD_187317 | JGI IMG/M metagenome (GOLD analysis project Ga0209598, IMG submission 187317) | Freshwater microbial communities from Lake Montjoie, Canada to study carbon cycling - M_140807_EF_MetaG (SPAdes) (version 2) | ecosystem: Environmental > Aquatic > Freshwater > Lake... | reverse complement strand
TTTCGTCAACCCGACACAGTTCGGGCCTCGCGAGGATTTTGCCAAATACCCGCGCACGCTCGATGCGGATGTCGCGCTCTGTGGCGCGCACGGTGCGGATGCCGTGTTTGCGCCGACAACCACGGACATCTACCCCCCAGGCGATTCCACTTTCATCGAAGAGACATCTCTCTCCCGCGGACTTTGTGGGGCGCGGCGCCCGGGCCATTTCCGCGGGGTTTGCACCGTGGTGGCGAAACTCTTCCAAATCATCCGCCCCAACGCGGCCCTCTTCGGCGAGAAGGACTACCAGCAACTGGCCGTCATTCGCCGCATGACCCGGGATCTTTTCCTCGGGATCGAGATCCTCGGACACCCGACGGTGCGCGAGCACGACGGGTTGGCCATGAGCTCACGCAATCGCTATCTCGCGCCCGACGAACGCGCTCGCGCTCGGCATTTTGCGGCAGCGTTGGCCCGCGCGGCCACGGAGGACACGCCGGCACGGGTCGTTTCCACGGCAACCGCGCTGATCACCGAAGGGACCGGCTCGACGCCGGAGTATGTCGCCGTGGTCGACGCCGAAACGCTCGAGCCGCTCGATGCACTCGACCGTCCCGCCGTGCTTGCCGCCGCGGTGAAAATCGGCGAAACACACCTCATCGACAACGCGCGCATCGCACCGTCGCATGCAAAAGTTTGACCACATCGTCGTCGGTTCCGGCATCGCCGGGCTGACCTACGCGCTCAAAGCCGCGCAGACCGGAACCGTTGCCGTGGTGACCAAGCGCGCCAAGGCGACCTCCAACACCGCATGGGCGCAGGGCGGGGTGGCGTGCGTGACGAGTCCGGAGGACTCTTTCGAACTGCACGTCAAGGATACCCTCGAGGCGGGCGCAGGTCTTTGCCGCCGCGATATCGTGGAAATGGTCGTGCGCGAGGGACCCGACCGCATCAGCGAACTGATCGGCCTCGGGATGTCGTTCGACCTGCGCGAAAAACCGGACGGCGGCACGGAACTCGACCTGGGGCGCGAGGGCGGCCACTCCAAGCGCCGCATCCTTCACGCCCACGATTTCACCGGGCTGGAGATCGAAAAAACGCTGGTCTCCGCGGTGGAAAATCACCCCTCGATCACGGTCATGGAGGACTGCATGGGCGTGGACCTCATCACCACCGGCAAGCTCGGTTACGCCACGGAAGACCGCGTTGTCGGTCTCTACGTGCTCGATGAAAAATCCGGAGCGGTCGTCACGCTCCGCAGCGACCGCATCGTGCTGGCCACCGGGGGCTGCGGCAAAGTCTACCTTTACACCACCAACCCCGACATCGCCTCGGGCGACGGCGTCGCCATGGCGTGGCGGGCGGGCGCTGCAGTCAGCAATATGGAATTCGTCCAGTTCCATCCGACCTGCCTGTTCCATCCGGAGGCCAAATCGTTTCTCATCAGCGAGGCGGTGCGCGGCGAAGGCGGGGTGCTCGTCGACGAACGCGGCCGACCGTTCATGCAGCGCTACCATCCGCTCAAGGATTTGGCCCCGCGCGACATCGTGGCGCGGGCGATCGATGCGGAGATGAAGCGCACAGGGGCAAAGTGTGTGTTCCTCGACATCACGAGCAAACCCCGCGAATTCCTCGAAGGGCGGTTCCCGAAAATTTACGACACCTGCCGGCGCTTCGGCATCGATATCGCCAAGCAACCCATCCCCGTTGTTCCCGCCGCCCACTACCAATGCGGAGGCGTGAAAACCAACGAACATGGTGAAGCGACGTTGCGCGGACTCTTCGCCATCGGCGAAGTCGCCTGCACCGGATTGCACGGTGCCAACCGCCTGGCCAGCAACTCGCTGCTCGAGGCTCTCGTTTTCGCGCACCGCGCCTTCCTCAAAGCGACAAAGAACCACCGTTCGTCCGACGACATCCAGCTCCCCGAGTGGCGCCCCGGCAGCGTGACCGACGTCGACGAGTTGGTCGTCATCTACCACAACTGGGACGAGATCCGGCGCCTCATGTGGGACTACGTCGGCATCGTCCGCACCGACAAGCGCCTGCTGCGTGCGGCGACACGACTACGCAACCTGCAAAAGGAAGTGCAGGAGTTTTACTGGAATTTCAAAGTAACGACCGACCTGCTCGAACTGCGCAACCTCGTCACCGTCGCCGCCCTCATCGTCGACTGCGCGATCAGCCGCAAGGAAAGCCGCGGACTGCACTGCACGCTCGACCACCCCAAACCGCAGGACATTTTTGTCCGCGATACGGTGGTCAGAAGGGCGTGAACAGCCTGCAGGACAATATGCAAATAATTGTCCGCCAGTGTTTTAACATTCAGATTCGACCCGTAAGCTCCCGGTCTGTTGCCGGTTCCAATCTTTTTTAACCAACACTTTTTTGGAATTCGCGGAATGGTTTTTCTTCTGTTCTTCAGAGGTCGATCTCGGACATATTAACGGGTCAGTCCATGCGCCCAGCCCCCAAGAGATTCATTCTGACTTTCGCCAGTCTCGCCTGCTGCTCAGCAGCGTGTTTGGTCGCGCAAGAAATGGCAGCGGTTGCTCCCGAAGAAAAACCACCGACGGTGGAGCGGTTCGAAGAGCCTGCGGTTCCATCCGCAGGCCAGACGAACGGCGCTGACTTCCGATTCACATACCCGGTGCGGGATGCCGAATCCAACAGCATCTACACCGAGGCGAATCCGCCGGCCACAGGAGATCTGCCAAGCCCTTCGGAGTCGGTCGTTCCGACGGTTGCACCTTCTGCTGAACCCACCCGAACCGCCGCGGAAGCAAACGCCCCCGCTGAATCGGCAAGCGAGGTCGATCTGGAATTGGCCGAGGAGACCTTGATCGGCGAGGAGAATCTGCCGCAGCAGCCGTGGCCGGATATCGGCGAGGGCCGGTTTGAAAAGCGCCCGTTCCGTTACAGCTTCGCCGTCAACGAAGGATACAACAGCAACGTCAACGGGACGTCCACGGACCAGGTGGAGAGCCTTTACACCTCGATTGCCGCGGGTGCGGACTACGCCTTCGGTTCATCGCGGCTCAAGCTAGGCATCCATTTCGACGCGGCGATCGAATTTTACTACAACAACGAGCAGCTGCAAAATGATGGTTTGTTCCCCACGATCACGCTGGGCCTGGATGCCAACTACGACGCAACTTCGAGACTCGTTCTTTCCTTCGTCAACTCCACCGCGCTTCTCTCACAGCCCAACTTCTCCGCCGGCACCGGCGGCCCCTCGAACTATCAAGGTGCCTACGTCACCAGCTCGACAACTCTCACTGCTTTGTACGAGTGGTCCGAAAAATTCAACACGGTGAGCAGTTACGCACCGTTCGTCACATATTATCTCGAGCCCACCGGGGATGACCTGAGCTATTTCGAGCAGACGCTCGGGCAACAATTCGTCTTCAATTGGAAACCACTCACCCAACTCGTTGCCGAATACCGGTTCAACATCAGGAACTACTTCGAGTTGACGGACTACAACAGCTTGGGCAACTACGCCTTGCTCGGAATCAACCAGAAACTTGGCAAACGCGCTGAACTTGTGTTTCGCGGGGGCGCAGAGCAACGCATCAGCCAAAACCCCGTCGCGGGCGGCACATACAACTACATCGGGCCGTTTGGCGAACTCAACTTCAGCTACGAATTCGGAGAAAGAACATCCGTCAGTTTGAACAGCCGCTACGGGACTACCGGCACCGGCGTCAATAATTACAGCCTCAACGAGCAATTCCTTCTCGGCTTGAGCGCCTCGCACCGCTTCGGTCGTCGCCTCACGGTGGGAGCGGTTGCCAATATCCAAAACAACCGCTACGCGCAACCCGGCGGGACAGTCGACGGCGTGGATCTGACCCCCTCCTTCAGCTACAATATTCTGAACCTTGGCCTCAATGTCGGCTACTTCCTCATTCCTGACCGCTGGTCATTGCAAGCGGGCTATAACTATACGACCCTGATTTCCGGCAACACCGACCAGCAGGCCAACTACACGCAAAACGTTATTTTCCTCGGCACGCAGTTGGACTTTTGAGACCGCGCGCGGCTTGCGCGATCTCCCTTGCCGGATCCGCAAAAGGATCCGAAATCAACGACAATGCTGGTCTCGCGATGGCTAGACGTGCCTTCTCATACCACCGCACCTCTCGGCAAATCCTGCGGGCGGATGCGCCCCGACCACCATCACCGAGGGTGACGCGAAGCCCGGTGACTTTTCCGGGAACCGTCCTGCCGGGACCACCGGAACTTGGCCCGCCGCATAGAAACAGCAACGCCGCCGGGAATCATTCTCCCGACGGCGCTGCTTGGTTTGAGTGTTTGAGTGAGTCGCCCCGCTATTTGATGAAGAGCATCTCTTGGTAGGTCGGCAACGGCCAGAGGTCGTCGGGCAGCAGACCCTCGAGTTCGTCCACCGTTCCGCGGACTTTGAGCATGGCGGGCAGGACTTTGAAGGTCCAATCGCCGACCTCATGCGCCTTGCCGTGCACGGCGTGGAGCATCGCAATGTCGCTCTCGAGTTGGGAGACGAGGGCGGCAACTTTTTCCAGCGTCGCGGTGCTCGTGGCAACGCCGGCGGCTTTCATCTTGGCCACGCCCTCGGCGAGGCTCGCCGCGTAGGCGGCCGCCACCGGGAAGATTTTGGTCTGCGCGATTTCGGCGACCAACTTGGCTTCGACGTTGACCACCTTCTCGTATTGCTCGCAAAGGATGGCATGACGGCTCTTCAACTCCGTCTCGGAAAGAACCCCGTATTTCTCGAAGACCTCGACGATTTCCGGCGCGGTCAGGGCGGGAAGAGCGTCGGCGGATGTCTTGAGGTTCGGCAGTCCGCGCTCGGCTGCCTCGGCGTGCCACTCTTCGGAGTAGCCGTTGCCGTTGAAGATGACGCGGCCATGTTGGTCCATGACCTCCTTCAAAGCTGCCTGAATCGCCTTGTTGAGATCGGCCGCGCCCTCGAGCTTCGAGGCCATCCACTCGAGCGAGTCGGCGAGGATGGTGTTCATCGCGATGAGCGGCCCGGAGATCGACATGTTGGCGCCGACCGCGCGGAACTCGAAGCGGTTGCCGGTGAAGGCGAAGGGCGAAGTGCGGTTGCGGTCCCCCGCATCCTTCGGCAGCTCGGGCAAAACATCGACACCGATCTTCAACGTACCCCTCTGCTTGGACGTGGTCGCTCCGCCCGCTTTGATCTGCTCGAACACGTCGGCAAGCTGGTCGCCGAGGTAGATCGAAATGATGGCCGGAGGCGCTTCGTTGGCGCCGAGGCGGTGGTCGTTGCCCGCCGAAGCGATGCTCGCGCGGAGCAGCGGGGCGAATTTGTCGACCGCGCGAATGACCGCGCCGGCGAAAACGAGGAACTGGGCATTCTCATGCGGCGTGTCGCCCGGGTCGAGGAGGTTGCCCTGCGTGGCGTTGCCCAGCGACCAGTTGACGTGCTTGCCCGAGCCGTTGATGCCGGCGAAAGGCTTCTCATGCAGCAGGCAAGCGAGACCGTGCTTGTCGGCGGTCTTTTTGAGGACCGTCATGATGAGTTGCTGGTGATCGGCGGCGAGGTTGGCCGACTCAAAAAGCGGCGCGATCTCGAACTGGCCCGGCGCGACCTCGTTGTGGCGCGTCTTGGCCGGGATGCCGAGTTTGAAGAGTTCGCGGTCGACCTCATACATGAAGGCCATCACGCGGTCCGGAATAAGTCCGAAGTAGTGATCCTCGAACTCCTGCCCCTTGGGCGCGGGCGCGCCAAAGAGCGAGCGGCCGGCCGACAGCAGGTCGGGGCGCGCGTAGTAGAACATTTTGTCGACTAGGAAATACTCCTGCTCGGGTCCGGCGGTGGCCGCGACGCGGGCGATATCCTTGTGACCGAAGAGCTTGAGAATGCGACGGGCTTGTTTGTCGACGGCCTGCATCGACTTGAGCAGCGGCGTCTTGGTATCGAGCGATTCACCGGTCCACGAGACGAAAGAAGTCGGGATGCAGAGCGTCGTGCCATTGGGGTTTTCCATGAGGAACGCCGGGCTGGTCACATCCCATGCAGTGTAACCGCGCGCGCTGTGCGTGGCGCGGATGCCGCCGGACGGGAAAGAGGAAGCGTCAGGCTCGCCTTGGATGAGGGTTTTGCCTTTGAACTTCGAGATGGTCGTGCGGCCGTCCGTGCCCGGATCGTAGAACGAATCGTGTTTCTCAGCGGAGGTTCCGGTCAGCGGATAGAAAACGTGCGCGAAGTGGGTGGCGCCGCGGCTGACCGCCCAATTCTTCATCGCCTCGGCCACTTCATCGGCCACGCCTTCGAGAAGCTTCGTTCCGTTATTCACGGTCTCCAGCACGGCCTGATAGGTGGCCGGCTTGAGGGTTTCCTTCATCACAGCGAGGCTGAAGGTGTTGGCTCCGAATACGGTTTCCGGCGTCTCCTCGATGAAATTGACGGAGGCGTCTTGCGATTTACGGGCGGCGATGGCCGCAACGGCGGCGGCGCGGGCTGACATGTTGCTCATGAGTTTATTTCAGGATTGTTGTGTGTTGGGACTGGAATGGCTTCCGGACTCAGGCAAAGGAGCACGGAAGCCAGTTGCTTAGAGATTAAGCACGAAACATGCCAAGGGCCAATGCAAAGGGCAGACTAGGCAGCCGGTCAGAGAGGACCGGCCAGATGGCCGATTTGCGACAGCACCCCGGACGCTGTCGCTTTTTGCCCAGACCACTTACCGACAGTAGCCCCTTACCGGGAAAACAGGGTTGGCTACCACAGGCCGGTTAGGACGGTAGGAATACGCGGGAACACGAACCGGGTAAGCGCACGGATTCACGTAAACCGAGGGCGGACAGTAGTAATTCACCGGAACCACCGGGGCGCAGTAATAGCCCCCGCCCCACGGCTGACCATAGGAGACGACCCTCGGGCGACACGCCACGTAGGAGACGGCAAAGCCGTTGCCCGCGTAGGAAAGCCCGAGGCAGGAACCGCAGGAGCGGTTGAAGTAAACGGACTGGGCGGAGGCGACCGAACAAAACCCCGCGACGACAAGCGCAACCAAGGTTGTTTTCATGACCCAACGCAAACAAAGCACATTCCCCCGCGCTTGCAAGGGCGATCGATGGCAGGCGCCAACGGACCTTCCTCGGGGACCGCGAGGCTGCTAATGATATCGGCGTGCCTCCGCTCCGCTCACACACTGTGGCTCTGACTTCCGATCAGGCGGAAAAATTGCGCGGGATTCTTCGGGAGCACGGGTTCAAATTCGAACCGCGCCCATACACGCTTTTTTTCGGGCAAAAACCGGGGCTGACTGTCGCCGTTTACGAGAAAGGCCCGAAGGCGGTGGTGCAAGGCAAGGAGACCAAGGAATTCATCGAGTTCACTCTCGAGCCTGAAGTCCTCGGCGAAGCCCGCCTCGGTTACGAGGACCTTCATCATCCCGAGCGCTTCGCGCCACACTTCGGGATCGACGAAAGCGGCAAGGGCGACTTTTTCGGTCCGCTCGTCATCGCCGGCGCCTACACCAACGAACCCATCGCCCGCCACTTGCTCGAAGCCGGCATCCGCGACAGCAAATCGATCGGCTCCGACGCGCAAATCCGCAAACTCGCGGACGTCGTCCGCGCCACACCGGGTCTGGTCAGCGAAGTCATCGTCGTCTCCCCGGAGAGATACAATCCACTCTACGAAAAAATCGGCAACCTCAACCGCCTTCTTGCCTGGGGCCACGCGCGCGTCATCGAAAACTTGTGCGAGCGCAAACCCGACTGCCCGTCCGCCCTCAGCGATCAATTCGCCAACCCGATTGTGCTGCAACGCGCGCTGATGGAACGCGGACGCAAGATCGAACTGCGGCAGCAGACCAAAGCGGAGAGCGACTACGCCGTGGCTGCCGCTTCCATTCTCGCGCGGGAAAAATTCATCGATTGGCTGGCCGATGCCGAAAAAAAATGGGGCCTCAAATTTCCCAAAGGCGCCTCGGGCGCCGTCCTCGAAGCCGCCCGCACTCTGGTCAAACAACACGGCCCCGACGCCCTCCGTGCCACGGCCAAGCTTCACTTCAAAACCACCCAGCAAGCGCTGGCTTAGTTCCTTTTCTTACTGAAGACTGACGACTGCCAACTGACGACTCTTCTATGAAACTTCTCCTCCCCCTCTTCACTCTCCTAGGCTTCTGCGCATCGTCCTTCGCCATGGAAACCAACCAACAGACAGCCACCCTCCCGGGCAGCGCGTGGCAAGTGACAAACTTTGCCGGGCAAACTCCGCTTGCCGATCATTCCATCACCTTCGAATTCGACAACGAGGGCAACATCGCGGGCGACGGCTCATGCAACCGCTTTGGCGGATCATGCAAAATCGACGGCGACAAAATCGAAGTCGGGCCGCTGCGCAGCACCCGTCGCGCCTGCGAACCGGACATCATGCAGCAGGAGCACAAATTCCTCGCCCTGCTCGGTGCCGCTGCCACGTGGGCCATGGACGGCGATGAACTCGTCCTCACCGCGCCGGAAGGTGAGATTCGGGCCATTCGCCAAGTCCCCGCCAAGCCGCAGGAGTAAGCTTCAAAAACGGCCCTTCCGGCCGATGTTTGCGCTGGTCTGGACCCAGCAGAGCGGCCAGAATGTAAGGACGTCTCGGCCGTGCCCGGAACGCCCCGCCAACAACCCATTTTCCAAGTGTATACCCAGAACGAAAAAGTCGAACCGATCGATGTCGCAGAGGAGATGTCACGCTCCTTCCTCGACTACTCCATGTCCGTCATCATCTCGCGCGCCCTGCCCGATGCGCGTGACGGACTCAAGCCCGCACAGCGCCGCATCCTCTACGCGATGCACGATCTGCGACTCTTTCCCGGACGGCAGCAAATCAAGTGCGCGAAGATCTGCGGCGACACGAGCGGCAACTACCATCCGCACGGTGAAGCAGTCATTTATCCGACCCTCGTCCACATGGCGCAAAGCTGGGCCATGCGCGAAACCCTCATCGAAGGCCAGGGCAACTTCGGCTCGGTCGAAGGCGATCCTCCGGCCGCCATGCGTTACACCGAGGCGCGCCTCACCCATCTCGGCACCGCCCTCATGGCCGACATGGACAAGTCGACCGTCGATTTCGTCCCGAACTACGACGAGCGCCTGACCGAACCCGTAGTCTTCCCCGCCGCCTTCCCCAACCTCCTCGTCAACGGGGGCACCGGCATCGCCGTCGGCATGGCCACCAACATGCCGCCGCACAATTTGGGCGAAGTCATCGACGCCATCTGCGCGCAGATCGACAAGCCCGACATCACGCTCGACGGCCTGATGAAGTATGTCAAAGGCCCCGACTTCCCCACCGGCTGCCAACTCTGCGGCGTCGGCGGCATCCGCCAATACCTCGAAACCGGACGCGGCTCGGTCAAGGTCCGCGGCAAAGCCGGCGTCGAGGAACTCAAGGGCAACCGCGAGCAGATCGTCATCACCGAGATCCCTTACAACGTCAACCGCGCCACCCTCGTCGAGCGCATCGCGGATCTGGTCAACCAGAAGACCATCACCGACATCAGCGCTATCCGCGACGAGTCGGACGAAAAAACGCGCGTTGTCGTCGAACTCAAGCGTGACGCCAACCCCAAGGTTGTCATCAACAACCTCTACAAGCACACCGCCCTCGAGAGTTCGTTTTCCATCACCATGCTGGCCATCGATCATGGCAAGCCGAAGCTGCTTTCGCTCAAAGAAGCCATCGCCTGCTACATCGAGCACCGCCGCGAAGTCGTCCTTCGCCGCACCCGCCACCTTCTCGGCGAAGCCGAAGTCCGCGCGGAAAAACTCGAGGCTTTCCTCATCGCCCTGGCCAACCTAGACGATTTCATCCGCATCATCCGCGGATCGAAAAACCGCGAAGAAGCCAAAGTCAAACTTCTCGCCTTCGAGTTCACTCGCAAGCAAATCGAAAAATTCGGGGTCAAAATCCGCAGCGAAGTGCGCCTGACCGACGGCGAATACCTCCTCACCGAGCAGCAGGTTGACGACATTCTCGAACTCCGCCTCTACCAACTGACCGGACTGGAGAGCGACAAGGTGCTGGCCGAATACCACGCCCTCCTCGCCACCATCGACGACCTTCTCGACATCCTCGCCCGCGAAGAACGCGTCCTCGGCATCATCAAAACCGAATTGGGCGAAATTCGAACCAAATACGCCGGCCCTCGCCTCACCGACATCGTTCCGGACGAAGGCGAGATCAACATCGAGGATCTCATCACCAACGAAGGTTGCATCATCACCGTGACCCACCGCGGCTTTATCAAACGCACCGCGGTCAGCAACTACCGCGCCCAGAAGCGCGGCGGCAAAGGCGTGATCGGCATGCAGACCCGCGAGGCCACGACAGAGAACGAGGAGGATGACTTCGTCGAACACCTCTTCACCGCCAGCACGCATGATTACCTCGTCTTCTTCACCAAAAAGGGACGCTGCTACGTGGAGAAGGCCTACAATATCCCCGAAATGGGCCGCGCGGCCAAAGGGCGCTCCATCGCCAATCTGTTGGAATTCAAACCCGGCGAGGAAATCGCCGCCGTCATGCGCATCCAGTCGAAGTCCGGCGCGGGCAAAGATGAAACGTGGGACGAAAACCAGCACATCCTCTTCGCCACCAAGACGGGTGTGATCAAGAAGAGCAACCTCTCCTCCTACCGCAACATCCGCAAAGGCGGCATCATTGCCATCAACATCGAAGAAGGTGATGAACTCATCGCCGCCCTCATGACTGACGGACACAACGAAGTTGTCCTCATCACCAAAGACGGCATGAGCATCCGCTTCAGCGAGGAAGACATCCGCGACATGGGTCGCACCGCCACTGGAGTCTGGGGCATCCGTCCCACCAAGGGCGACTTCGTCATCGGCGCCGCACTCGTTGTGGCCGATACCACGCTCCTCGTGGCCGGCGCCAACGGCGTGGGCAAACGCACCGAATTCGATGAATACCGCCTCCAAGGACGCGGCGGCAAAGGCATCATCACCATGAAAGTCACCGACAAAACAGGTGACGTCGTCAGCGCCTTGAGTGTCCGCGAAGCCGACGAAATCATGCTCATCACCAGCGGCGGACAAAGCGTCCGCACCCGCGTCAGCGAGATCCGCATGACCGGCCGCAACGCCCAAGGCGTCCGCCTCATCGGCCTAGGCGAAGGCGAGCACCTCCAAGCCATGGCCCCCGTCGTCAGCGAGAGCCAGGAAGAAGCCGTCGAAAACATCGAGGCGTAAACGGCCGTTCCCTTCGTTGTTTGTAGCGGCGGTCAGCCGAGCGGAGCGAGACAGGTCGCCTCGGCGACCAACTGATATGACCGCCGCACCCCTTTCCGTGGCATGGGCATCTCTGCCCCTGACCGACCCGAACCCATCGGCAAGATGCCGGTGCCACTTTGCCCCCATTGTCATCACTCCCTTCCCATGCTACGTATCTTCCAATGGCAACTACGTATTCCATCACCGAAGCCCAGGCCAACTTCCCCGCCGTGGTTCGCGAAGCAGCCGAGCAACCGGTCATTATCACCCGCCGCGACAAAGTCGTCGGATACCTCCTCTCGCCCGAGCGTTTCGAGATGTTGATGGAGACCATGGAAATCCTGGCCAATCCCGAAGCGATGAAGGCGATCCGCGATGCCGAGGAAGGCAAAACAAAGTATTATCCCCTGTCTGTCCTCGACGATCTTGGCGATGAAGATTGAGCTAAGCGAGCAGGTCTCGACCTTCATTGCCCGCCAGGCACCCGATGGGCGAAAGATGCTTCGCCGCAGCCTGCGCCAACTGGCCACCGAGCAAGGCGATATCAAGCAGCTCGAGGAACGTCTCAACGGATTCTGCCGCCTTCGTATCGGCCCCTTCCGCGTGATCTTCTGCTACATCCTTGCCAACGGCAAACGCGTCATCCGTTGCGAGTTCGCCGAACGCCGCAAAATCGTCTACGAAGCCTACGAGAAAACAATCACGCTGATGCGAGATTGAGATGGTCGTTTACTCGTCCGCGCCGACTTCCTTCCCCGAGTAATCGCAAATCCCCCGCTTCTTCGACGCCCGCACGAATTCGAAAAACAAAGTGGCCTCGGGTCCCCATTGCTCGGCCGAGGCGGCGTCGAGCGCTTGGCTCACATTCAAGCCGGATTGATAAAGCAACCGGAAGGCGCGCTTCAGTTGAAGCCTCGCCTCGGCCGAAAGCCCGGCCCGGCGCAACCCGATGGAATTGAGGCCGATGACTTGATTCAACCTCGAAACAACGACGTAAGGAGGAATATTTTTACTAAAGCCGGAGTCCCCCTGGACCATGGCCAAAGAGCCAACCACGACAAACTGGTGAAAGACCGAACCGCCGCCGAGAAAGGCGCCATTGTCCACCGAAACATGACCGGCAAGAAGCACGTTGTTGGCCACGATAACACGATTAGAAACCCGGCAATCGTGGCCCAGGTGACAACCGGTCATGAGAAAATTCTCGTCACCGACCAGAGTGTCCGCATTTTCCTGCATCGCCCGGTTGATCGTCACATACTCGCGAATGGTGTTATTCCTCCCGACGCGTACGCCCGTATCGCGGCGAGATTGGTCGAAACCCAGAGCCTGCGGATTTCCCCCGAGAATCGTCCCGTGCCCGACCTTGGTTCCCTCGCCGATCACCACGCGATGTTCCAAAATCACATGCGCACCGATCGTACAACCGCTCCCGATCTCCACTTCGGCACCAATGATCGAGAATGGCCCGACGGTGACGCCGTCAGCCAACTTGGCCCCATCGGCCACGATCGCAGTAGGGTGGATGTTCATGGAGAAATTGAGAGTTGAGGGATGAGGGTTGAGAGAAAAAGCAAAAATCTCACCTCGTCCTCCATCATCTCCTACCCCTCTCTCAACTTTCAACCCTCAACCCTCAACTCACAAAAGCCCGTGCTCCTTGAAGCTGAAATAGGGCGGTGCGCCCGGGCGTTCGCGACCGATGATGACGTGGTCGAGCAGATGAATCTGCATGAGATCGGCCGCCTCGCGGATACGCCGGGTCAGGGCGCGATCGGCTTCGCTCGGGGTTGGGTCGCCCGACGGGTGGTTGTGAACCAGAACAAACGCGTAAGCGCCATGGCTGATGGCCGGGCGCAGGATTTCGCGCGGATGGGCCAGACTTTCATTGATTGTGCCGAGGGAAACCTCTTCCTCGTGAATCAAACGATGCCGCGTGTCGAGGAGCACGGCGCGCAGGGATTCGCGTGTCAGGTTCTGCAGCAGCGGACCCATGAACCCGTAGATCTTTTCCGGCGTTCCCAACGGTTCACTTTGCGCCGTCTGCCGGGCCAAGCGCTTGCCCACTTCGAACGCGGCGGCCATTTCGCAAGCCTTGGCCAAACCGACGCCCTTGGCCAAGTTGCGGAGTTCCTTCACGCCGAGCGACGCCATGCGGGCCAGCGATCCGCCGGCCGACTTGATCATCTCCGCACCGACATCGATCGCCGTGCGCCCGGGAGTCCCGGTGCGCAGAAAGATGGCGAGGAGTTCAGAGTCGCTCAATGCTTCGGCCCCGCGGTTCATCAATTTCTCCCGCGGACGCT
>Ga0209598_10002754_pt1 | contig 13542 bp, 14 predicted proteins | sample M_140807_EF_Meta_FD_187317 | JGI IMG/M metagenome (GOLD analysis project Ga0209598, IMG submission 187317) | Freshwater microbial communities from Lake Montjoie, Canada to study carbon cycling - M_140807_EF_MetaG (SPAdes) (version 2) | ecosystem: Environmental > Aquatic > Freshwater > Lake... | reverse complement strand
GGCATTGCGGCTCAGCAGGCCGTCCTCGGCGTCGCGCCAGGTGCCCTCGGCGTCACCGATGCGCTTGGCGCCGGTGGCCCAGCTGCCGATGCCCCAGCCGCTCGGATGCACGCCATTGAACAGGAAGTAGCAGTCGTCCTTGTAGTGCACCAGGCCGCCGGTGCCCGGATCGAACGCCACCGTGTCGCCCACCGGGCTTTCGCCAACGGACAGATCGGCATGGAAGAACACGCGCACATCGCGCGCGCGATCGAGCAGGTCGCACACCGTCACCTTGCGGAAGAAAACCGGACTGAAGTAGTCCACGGCGTCGTTGCAGATCACTTCCACGCCCAGACGCTCGTGGCGCAGGCGCACCTCGCTCACCAGCGTGTCGCGCTTGTAGCGCAGCGTGCGGGTCCAACCGGCGCTGTCCACCCACGCGAACTGACCGTCCACCCACACGCCGAAGCGCTGCAGATGTCCGCAGGTGTGGTTGGGCTGCCCCACGTGCGGCCAGTACAGGTCGCGAATGCGATACAGCTCGTCGAATGCGACCAGCATCTCGCCGTTGCCGATGGGGATGTTTCGTGGCATGGTGGCAGGCCTCCGAGTGGGTTCACCCGCCGGAAGCGGGCCATCCCCGATTGATATCGGATTCAGCCGCCCTCATGTGAAGGGCGGATGTGCCGTTTGGCCACAGATTGCGGGAAACCGTCAGCCCTGGAACCGGCCGAAGATCAGGCTGGTGTTGTGGCCGCCGAAGCCGAAGCTGTTGTTGATGGCGAAATCGGTCTTTCGCTTCTGCGGCGTGTGGGGCACGAAGTTCAGGTCCATGCCCTCGTCGGGGTTGTCCAGGTTGATCGTGGGAGGCAGCGTGTCGTTCACGATGGCCAGCACCGTGGCCACGCTCTCGATGCCGCCGGCGGCGCCCAGCGCATGCCCGGTCACGCTCTTGGTGCTGCTCATGGCCAGCTTGTGGGCGTGATCACCGAACAGGCGCTTCACCGCCACCACCTCGGCCTTGTCGCCCAGTGGCGTGCTGGTGCCGTGCGCGTTGATGTAGGCGATCTGGTCGGGATTCAGCTCGGCCTCGCGCAGCGCCATGCGCATGCTTCGGAAGGCGCCGGAACCCTGGTCATCGGGGGCCGCGATGTGATAGGCGTCGCCGCTGCAGCCGTAGCCCATCACCTCGGCATAGATGCGGGCGCCGCGCTTGCGGGCGTGCTCGAGCTCTTCCAGCACCACCACGGCGGCGCCTTCGGCCAGCACGAATCCGTCGCGATCCTTGTCGAAGGGGCGGCTGGCCTTGGTGGGCTCGTCATTGCGCGTGCTGAGTGCCTTCATGGCGCTGAACGCGCTCACGGCCACCGGACCGATGGCGCCTTCCGCGCCACCCGCCAGCATCACGTCAGCGTCGCCTCGCTGGATCATGTGGAACGCCGCGCCGATGGCATGCGAGCCGGTGGCGCACGCGGTGGCGGTGGCGATGTTCACGCCCTGCAGGTTGAAGCGGATGCTGGCCTGGCCTGCACACGCGTTCACCATGAGACGCGGCACCACGAAGGGGCTCACCTTGCGGGGGCCGCCCTCGGTCAGCCTGGTGTGGTTGGCCTCGATCGTGTCGATGCCGCCGATGCCGCTGCCGATGGCCACGCCGCGGCGCTCGAAGTCGCCGGTGGCGAAGTCGATGCCGCAGTCACGGGCCGCTTCCACCGCGGCACCCAGGCCGTACAGGCAGAAGCGATCCATGCGCTTGGCCTCGCGGCCATCCACGCCCATGTGCTTTTCTGGATCGAAACCACGCACCTCACCGCCGAAGCGGGTCGACCAGTCGTTGGTCTGCGGGAATGATGTGATCGGCCCGATGCCCGACGTTCCGTCGAGCAGGCTCTTCCAGAAGGTGGGCACATCAAGGCCCACATCGGTGACGGCTCCGAGGCCCGTCACCACGACACGGCGAAGTGTGATGGTGCGTGGCATGCGTGCAGGGGGAAGGCCGAAGCCGTCCGGTTCAGCCCTTGGCGGCCAGGCCCTTGTTGATCATGTCGACGGCCTGACCCACGGTGTGGATCTTCTCCGCCTGATCGTCCGGGATCTGGATGTCGAACTCTTCCTCGAGCGCCATGACCATCTCGACGGTGTCGAGGCTGTCGGCATTCAGGTCGTTGGTGAAGCTGGTGTCGCGCGTGATGGTCTCCTTCTCCACGCTCATCTGCTCCGAAACGATCTTGATCACCTTGGTTTCGATCTCTTGCTCGGTCACGTCGCGTCTCCTGAGGATGCGGCCCAGGGGGAAGTCCCTGCGGCCTGTTGAGGACGGGAAGGTAGCGAAATTCGCCTGAAACCGCCACAAGGCGGCCGCAGGCCCGTTGTCACATGGCCATGCCGCCGTCGACCACGATCACTTGCCCGGTGACATAGCCGCCTTCGTCGCTGGTCAGCCAGCCAATGGCCGCGGCGATGTCGGTGGGGGTGCCAAACCGCTTCAGCGGAATGTTCGGAAGGGCCTGCTCCTTCACCTGAGGGGGCAGGACGGCCGTCATGTCGGTTTCGATGAAGCCGGGGGCCACCACATTGGCGGTGATGCCCTTGGAACCCAGCTCGCGGGCGATGCTCTTGGTCATGCCCACCAGGCCGGCCTTTGCGGCGGCGTAGTTCACCTGACCGGCGTTGCCCATGAGGCCGCTCACGCTGCCCACGTTCACGATGCGGCCAAAGCGGCCCTTCATCATGGGGCGGCTGGCGGCGCGGCAGGCCACGAAGGCGCTCTTCAGGTTCACGCGGATCACGTCGTCGAAGTCGGCGTCGCTCATGCGCATCAGCAGGCCGTCCTTGGTGATGCCGGCATTGTTCACCAGAATGTCCAGGCGACCGTGCTTTTCGGCGACCTGCTCAACCATCTGTGCCAACGCGGTCGAGTCGCCGATGTCGCACGCCTGCGCCTCGAAACGGCCACCCGCAGCGGTGATGGCAGCGCCGACATCCTTCAGCCCGTCGAGCGAGCGTGCAACGCCCACCACGATGCGACCCTGGCTGGCGATGCGTTCGGCGATGGCTCGGCCGATGCCTCGGCTGGCTCCTGTCACGATGGCTACGCGCGTTTCGATTGGATGGACTCCTCGGGGGCGGATGGTAACGAGCGATGCAGTGCGCGTTGGTGGAAGTGCTGGACTCGATCAGCTCGGTCCACCGGGACCGCCGGGACCCTTGGGGCCCGGAGCCTGCGGACCACCGCCGCCCTTGCGCTTGCCGGGACCACTTGGCGATCCACCGGGAGCTGGACCCGATGGCGCGGCCGGTTCGTCGCCACCACCGCTGCTGGAATCACCTTCGATGGAGCGATCCTGCTGTGCCACGGTCACCACTTCGTCCGGCAGCTTCGACTTCTCGAGCTGCTCCTTGAGGATCTTCGCCCACTGCTGCACGCGGGGTTCGGCCTTGTTGCCCTTGAGCTGGTTGATCACGTTCGGTGGCGTCGGCACGGCCGAGAAAGTGCACTGCTCGGCGGCACCGGGACTCTTCACCGACCACAGTTGGGGGTCAAAGCGATCGTCGGTCATGAAGATGCCGAGCGCCATGAATGTTTCAGGCTCCAGGCCACCCGTGCAGCCCACGGTCACGCGGTCGATGCGCTCGGTGGCGCGCTTCCACTGACCGTCCTTCTGCATCAGGTCGAGCGTGGTCTGATCGGCGTCGCTCAGCATGGGCTTCAGCTTGGTGGCATCGCCCTTCACCATGGCGTTGAAGAACAGCAGCGTGGCCTCGAGGCGCTTCACATCGCCGGCGGCGTCGCCGGTGTTGGGACGCTCGCTCTCGTCCATCTTCACGCGCGAGTCGATGGCCAGACGCTTCATCACGTCGTCCACGCTCTCGACCTTCACTTCCTGCTTGGGCGGAGGTGGCGGCGGTGGGGGTGCGGCTTCCTCTTCCTTCTTGCCGCAGGCGGTCAGCGCAAGCACGGCGGCCAGCAGGGCCGACTGGAGCAGTTCAGGCCTTCGCACGTTGTGGCTCCTCGATGGTGTCATGGTTGGTCACCTCAGCCGAGCGATCGATGCGACGCATCAGTCCGCGCAGCACGCTTCCAGGGGCCATTTCGTGCAGCGACGCGCTGGTGTCCAGGCCCTGCGACTTGCGCCAGGACAGCATGTCCAGGCAGCAGGTGTCCCAGCGTACAGGCTTCACGATCTGGTCCACCAGCAGCGACTTCAGCGTGGCGGCGTCGTTGGTGGCATGCGGCCTGCCGGTGACATTGCTCCACACGGGGCAGTGCATCGCGCGGAACTCCACGTGTTCCAGCGCGCGGGCCATGCCCTCGGCTGCGGGCGCCATCAGCGGGCTGTGAAACGCGCCGGCGACCGCCAGCTTGGTGGCGCGCAGGCCCATGGTGCCGGCGACTTCCACCGCACGATCGCATGCCTCGGCGTGACCGCTGAGCACGATCTGGCCGGGCGCGTTGAAGTTGGCGGGCACAAGCACCTGATCCTTGGCCGCGGCGGCGCACACCTCGTTCGCCTTCGCCTCATCGGCACCGATCAGCGCCACCATGCCGCCCTTGCTCGCTTCGGCGGCCCTCTGCATCAGGCGACCGCGCGTGGCGACCAGTCGAAGGCCTTCGGCGAAGGTGAACACGCCGGCCAGCGCCAGCGCGGTGTACTCGCCAAGCGACAGTCCAAGCGCGCCCACGATGGGCACTTCGCCGCCTTGCTCGACCATCGCCGCGTGGCAGGCCAGGCCGCAGGTGAACAGCGCCGGCTGGCTCACATCGGTGCGATGCAGGTGTTCGGTGGGGCCCTCGAAGCACAGCGTGCTCAGGCGGGCGCCGCCGTCGAGTTCAACCAGATGATCCGCCTGCGCGAACAGCGCAGCCGCCGCGGGGCTGTCATCGCACCAGGTCTTGCCCATGCCGACCGCCTGCGCGCCCTGACCCGGGCAGAGAAGAATGTGCTGGTTCGTCATCGATACGTCTCCTGAAATGAGGTTCCCCGGACTGGTGCGTGTCACACGTTCCACACGCCGCTGGCCCACGTCATGCCGCCACCGAAGGCGACCATCATCATCGGCTTGCCCGCAGGCACCTTGCCCGCGCGCCACACCTGGTCCAGGCACAGTCCAACGCTTCCGGCGCTTGAATTGCCGAAGCGATCGATGTTCACGAACACCTTGTCCTTGGGCAGGCCGATCTTCTCCATCGCGCTCTCGATGATGCGGATGTTGCTCTGGTGGCAGATCACCTGGCTCAGATCATCCGGCGTCAGCTTGGTGGCTTCCAGCGCCTCCTCGATCACCTGACGGAATCGGTTCACCGCGAACTTGAACACCTCGCGGCCATTCATGCGCAGGCAGCCGAGGCGGATCGGGTTGTCGCGATCGGCTTCGGGCACTTCCTGCGCGCGGCGCGGCAGGTACAGGCCGCTCCAGTCGCGACCATCGCTGCCCAGTTGCTGGTACACGCAGCCGCGATCGGGGTTCTCGTCGGCCACCAGCACGGCGGCGCCTGCGGCATCGCCGAACAGGATGCTGACCGAACGCTCCTGATAGTCGATCACGCTGCTCATGGCGTCGCCGCCGCACACGCCGATGCGCTTGAAGCGACCGGAGCGGATGAGCGAGTCGGCGACATTCATCGAGTACACGAAGCCGCTGCATGCGGCCACCACGTCGAAGGCGCCGGCGCCAACCGCGCCCACTTCGCCCGCCACGCGGCACGCCACGCTGGGGCAGCTCATTTCCTGCGTGCAGGTGCCCACGATGATCAGGTCCAGATCGGAGCCCTTCATGCCGGAGGCGTCCAGCGCGTTCTTCAGCGCGTCGCGGTTCAGCGTGAAGGTGCCCTCGCGGCTCGGGTCGCACACGCGGCGTTCGCGAATGCCCGTGCGCTGCACGATCCATTCGTCGTTGGTGTCGACCATCTTGGCGAGGTCGTCGTTGGTGAGCCGTCGTTCCGGAACCGCGCTCCCCGTTCCCGCGATCCGGACGCCGATGGCGCCGGAGGCTCGGGTCACGCGGTCACCTCGGCATCGATGCCCATCGCTCGCAGCTCGCCCAGGCGGTGGCTGATGGTGGCGTTCACGCCGCTCAGCACGAACAGGCGCATGCGAAGGATGGCGTTCATGATGGTTCGCGCCTGGCTGCTGCCGTGGCTGATCAGGCACACGCCGTTCACGCCCAGCAGCGGTGCGCCGCCGTACTCGTGATAGTCGTGCTTGGCGTACAGGCTCTTCACCACCGGCTCCAGTCGCGCGGCCAGTTCGGGATCGATCGCCAGCACCTCGCGCGCAAGCGCCTTGAAGATGCCGCTCGACAGGCCTTCGGCCAGCTTGATCATCACGTTGCCCACCACGCCGTCGGTGATCACCACGTCGGCTTCGCCGTCGAACACGCCGCGGCCTTCCACGAATCCGGTGAAGTTGCTGCCTTCGGCGCGGCGCAGCAGGTCGCGCGCCAGACGCATGTCATCGGTGCCCTTCTGCTCCTCGCCACCCACGTTCATGATGGCGACGCGAGGCTCCTTGATGCCCACCAGTGCGCGCGCATAGGCCTCGCCCATCACGCCGTACTGCGCAAGATGCACGGGCTTTGGCTCGATGTTGGCACCAACGTCGATCAGCACCACGGGGCCCTTGAACGTGGGAACCGTCACGGCGATGCCGGGGCGGATCACGTTGGGAAGGCGGCGCATGTGCATCTGCGCGGCGCCCACCATGGCGCCGGTGTTGCCGGCGCTCACGATGGCGTCAAGACGGTTTTCGGCCTTGGGGCCGGCGTGACGCGCCATCACCACCAGGCTGGCGTCCTTCTTGCCGCGGATCGCTTCCACCGGCGGATCGTCCATGCCGATCACTTCGGTGGTGGCCACGATCTGAATGCGCTTGTCGCTGATGCCGCGCTCGCTCAGCGTCTCTTCGATGACGCGGCGATCGCCGTAGAGGACCAGTTCGTCCTCCGGCGGAAGCTTTGGAAGTGCTTGCAGGCAGCCCTTCAGGATTTCGTCAGGGGCGTTGTCGCCGCCCATGACGTCCACGCCAAGTCGCATGGATCACTGTCCCGCTCGGGACGTCTTCACCTGCAGACCGGGGCGAACGTAACCACAGCCGGTGCAGGCGGTGTGCGGGCGCTTGGCGGTGCCGCAGTTGGGGCACAGCACGGTGTGCACGGCCTTGATCGCCTGATGCGAACGACGGCGGCGGGTACGACCGGGAGATTGACGGAAGGCTGGGGTCATGGCGTCCTCGTGTGAATTCCGCAGGGGAAATGCCCTGTGGGGAGCCCCACAAGTTAGCCAAACCATGGTTGGTGTCAAGGCGACTGAATATCCGATAACCAAATTCGGACCCTCCGGTGACTCTGCGCTTTCGCGACAACCTTCTTACCCTCGCGCGACTATGGCCGGATTCGAACTCTTCACCGACGGTGCCTGCTCCGGAAACCCTGGCCCTGGCGGCTGGGCCTTCGTGTTGCGCGGCCCCGGCGTGGTCGGGGACATGGAGCGCAGCGGCGGGGAAGCCCAGACCACCAACAACCGCATGGAACTGATGGCCGTGATCGAGGGTCTGCAGACCCTCGCCGAGCCCTCCGAGGTGCGTGTGGTTTCGGACAGCGAATATGTGGTCAAGGGCCTGCGTGAATGGTTGGATGGCTGGAAGGCTCGGGGATGGCGAACCGCCGCTAAAAAGCCGGTGAAAAACGATGATTTGTGGAAGCGCCTCGATGCGCTGCGGGCCATGCATCGCGTGCGTCCGGAGTGGATCCGAGGACACAACGAACACCCCGAAAACACCCGGTGCGATGCGCTGGCGGTGGCCGCCATTGAGGCCGTGCGCCGTGGCGGTGGGGTGCGAACTGGCTGAAATCGACCCTCAGGCACCGAAATACACCGAATTTCGACCGCCTTCGGACTTCCCGAGACCTTGCGGGCTGGTGCCGGCTTCCGCTAGACTCGCCGATCCGCCCCATTGAGGCGGAGAAATTCTCACAGGACCCCGCATGCCGACCATCAATCAGCTCGTTCGCAACCCCCGCCGCGACCCGCCAGCCAAGAGCAAGGTCAAGGACCTTGTTCGTTGCCCGCAGAAGCGTGGCGTGTGCCTGCAGGTGAAGACCGTCACCCCGAAGAAGCCCAACTCGGCGCTTCGCAAGGTGTGCCGCGTTCGCTTGAGCAACGGCAAGGAAGTCACCGCATACATCGGCGGCGAAGGCCACAACCTGCAGGAGCACAGCATCGTGCTCGTGCGCGGTGGTCGCGTGCGCGATCTGCCCGGTGTGCGCTACCACGTGGTGCGCGGCACCCTGGACTGCCTCGGCGTGGATGGCCGCAAGAAGGGCCGCTCGCTGTACGGCGTGAAGAAGAAGGCCGCTGCGGCCACCAAGAAGAAGTGATCCGCGGGGATCACTCGACGGAACGACGAATCACATTCACTCGCGCCGCAAGGCGCACAACAACTTCGGCAAGTAATCGCGGGCTTTCACCTCCGGGCATGTCGCCCGACCCGCGGTGAACGATGGATTCCACTTCGGAATCGCCGAGCCTTCAGGAGGAGCCCCCAATGGGCGGACGCATCACTCACAGCGAGAAGCAGCTTCAACCCGATCCCCGCTACCAGGACACCACGGTGGCGAAGTTCATCAACTGCCTGATGTACGACGGCAAGAAGGCCACCGCGCAGAAGGTCGTGTACGCGGCCTTCGACGCGATCCAGGCCAAGCTGGACAAGGAAAAGCCCGAGAGCATGCCGCGCACCGCGATCGAGGTCTTCCAGAAGGCCCTCGAGAACGTGCGCCCCGTGGTCGAAGTGCGCTCCAAGCGCGTCGGCGGCGCCAACTACCAGGTACCGATGCAGCTGAACCGTCGTCGCCAGCAGAGCCTGACGTTCCGCTGGATCCTCGAGGCCACCCGCGAGGAGAAGGGCAAGCCCATGCACCTGAAGCTGGCCGGCGAACTGTTCGGCGCGGCCAAGGGCGAAGGCAAGGCCGTTCAGACCAAGGAAAACACCCACCGCATGGCCGACGCCAACAAGGCGTTCGCGCACTTCGCGTGGTGAAACCGGGCTTCGCGGTTCGGGGCCACTGGTCCTGAATCGAATGCAAGCACCTCAGCGCCCGCTGGTGTCGGCCAGCGGGCGCTTCTCTTTTTGGGTGGCGCTGGGAGAATGCGCTCGTGACCGAGATGCACCAGAGGCAGATGTTGCTCGACTGGCTGGGTGCCGAAGGGCAGCGGCGGCTGCGTGATGCGCACGCGCTGGTGGTGGGCTGCGGTGCGCTGGGCGGCGTGATCATCGAGTGGCTGGCGCGCGCCGGGGTGGGGCAGCTGACGCTGGTGGATCGCGACGTGGTGGAGCCGAGCAACCTGCACCGACAGGTGCTGTTCACGGAGCGCGATGCGCGCGATGGCGTGGCGAAGGCCGAGGCGGCGGCGCGGCGGGTGCGCGAGATCGCCTCGGGCGTGCGCGTGCATGCATGTGTGGAACATCTGGGCCCGGGCAATGCCGCGGAATTGGCGCGCGGAACGGGCGTGATCGTGGACGGCCTGGACAACATCGAGACGCGCCTGGTGCTGAACGACCTCGCCGTGCGAGATGGCACGCCGTACATCTATGCGGCGGCGGTGGCGATGCAGGGGCGATCGATGGCGGTCATGCCCGATGGCGCGTGTCTTCGCTGCGTGTTTCCGGAGCAGGCGCAGCCGGGTGCGCTGGAGACGTGCGACACGGCGGGCGTGCTGGGACCAGTGGTTGGACTGGCCGCGTCCTTCGCCGCGCTTCAGGCGCTTCGCGTGCTTGCGGGGCGGGCGGATCTGCTTGACCGCGGCTTGTGGAGTGCGGATCTGGCGGCCAATCGGTTCGCGTCGGTGCGTGTGCAGCGTGATGCGGCCTGCCCATGCTGCGGTGCGCGACAGTTCCCGTTCCTGCAGGCCGTTGGAGATCGCGCCGCCAACCTGTGCGGGCGCGGTGCGGTGCAGGTGCTGCCGCCCGGTGGGGTGCGTGCCACCATCAGCCTTCCGGCGCTGGCCGAGCGACTTCGTGCGCATGGCGCGTTCGAGATGCGAGGCGACCGATTGCAGGGCGAACTGACGGCCCGCAACGCCGATGGCGAGGCATACGAGCTGACCGTGTTCGCCGATGGGCGCGCGATCGTCGGGCATTGCACCGATCGGGACGCGGCGCGCAGCGTGTACGACCGATTCATCGGCGGTTGATGAGGGCCGGATGTCCGCGCCCGGCTAGGATGCGGACATGACAACCACCGCCACCCAGACCAGCATCGGATCGATGATCGCAGCCGGACTTCGCATGGCCATCGGCTATGGCACCAAGCTGTGCGAGGATGTTCCGGCCGACAAGTTCGGCCACATGCCGCACCCCAACATGAACTCCGCGCTGTTCAACATGGCGCATCTCACCATCTACACCGAGCGTTGCCTGCAGATGATCGGCCGCGAGGATCTGGCGCAGGCCGTCGACCCGAAGTGGGAGGAGCAGTTCAAGAACGGCGCGCAGTGCGTGGAGCAGGATGGCCGCTATCCCGGCAAGGAGGCGATCATGAAGCGCTACGTGGAGCGATACACGGTGGTGGCCAGCGCGCTGGATGCGGCGGATGACGCCGTGTTCACCAAGCCGAACCCGATGGGTGGACGCATGACCGAGATGCTGCCCACCATGGGCGCGGCGGTGATGTTCCTGTGCGGCAGTCACATGCAGATGCACCTGGGTCAGGTGAGCGCGTGGCGCCGCGCCATGGGCATGGGCAGCATCATGTGATCGTCGCGCGGTTGGCGCGCGCGGCGTCGATCGCCACGGAGCCTGCGCATGACGGCCAAGCACATCCTCGCCCTGGATCAGGGCACCACCAGTTCGCGCGGCATCGTGTTCGACGAGCGCGGCGCGATCTGTGGCGTTGCCCAGAAGGAGTTCCGGCAGCACTTTCCGCAGTCGGGCTGGGTGGAGCATGACGCCGAGGAGATCTGGCAGACGCAGCTGGAGACGGCGCGACAGGCGATCAAGAACGCGCGCGTGGCGGCGCGGCACATCGCCGCCATCGGCATCACCAATCAGCGCGAGACCACGGTGGTGTGGGAGCGCTCCACCGGTCGACCGATCGCCAACGCGATCGTGTGGCAGGACCGTCGCACCGCACCCGTCACCGAGCGCCTGAAGCGTGATGGTGCGGAGGCGCATGTGTCGCGCATCACGGGTCTGGTGCTGGATCCGTACTTCAGCGCGACCAAGATCGCGTGGATCCTGGATCACGTGCCGGGCGCGCGCGCGCGGGCGGAGAAGGGCGAACTTGCCGCCGGCACCGTCGACACCTGGCTGCTGTGGAAGCTGACCGGCGGTGCGGTGCATGCGACCGACGTGACCAATGCGAGTCGAACGTCGCTGATGAACCTGCGCGCGCAGGCGTGGGACCCTGAACTGCTGAAACTGTTCGATGTGCCGGCGTCGGTGTTGCCCGAGATCCGTGCGTGCGATGCGACATTCGGCGTGGCGCCCGCGGAACTGTTCGGCGCCGAGGTGCCGATCCGCGCGATGGTGGGCGACCAGCAGGCGGCTCTGTTCGGCCAGTTGTGCACGCGACCCGGCATGGCGAAGAACACCTTCGGCACGGGTTGCTTCATGCTGATGCAGGTGGGCGAGCAGGCGGTCGACAGTCGCAACCATCTCCTGAGCACCATGGCATGGAAGCGCGGCGACGCGGCCGCGACCTATGCGATCGAGGGCAGCGTGTTCGTGGGTGGCAGCGCGATCCAGTGGCTTCGTGACGGACTGGGCATCATCCGAAGCGCCCCCGACGTGAACGCGCTGGCGAGCAGCGTGCCGGATGCGGACGGCGTGATGATGGTGCCCGCCTTCACCGGCCTCGGTGCACCGCACTGGGATCCGACCGCGCGCGGCGTGATCGTGGGCATCTCGCGTGGCACCAAGGCCGCGCACATCGCGCGCGCAACGCTGGAGGGCATCGCGCACCAGGTGGCCGATCTGATGCAGGCCATGACGGCGGATGCCGGCAAGGCGCTGGATGTGCTGCGCGTGGATGGCGGCGCGTCGGCCAGCGACATGCTGATGCAGATGCAGGCCGACCTTCTCGGCGTGCCTGTGGAGCGACCCAAGGTGGTGGAGAGCACCGCGCAGGGTGCGGCATTCATGGCGGGGTTGGCGGTGGGCGTGTGGAGCGACCCGTCGCAGATCGAGCACATTCGGCAGATCGATCGAACGTTCGCGCCAGTCTGGAGCGCTGATCGGCGCTCCGCCGCGCGGGCACAGTGGCAACGCGCCATCGAGCGCAGTCGACGATGGGATGAGGGAAAGGCAGGCACATGACGCAGTTCTCACCGAAAGCGATCGAACGGATCCGGCAGGCGCGACGCGCCGGCGAGGAGGCGCGCGCCGCACATCTGCAGCGACTGGCCGGCGAAACATTCGATCTGCTGGTGGTTGGTGGAGGTGCCACCGGCCTGGGTGTTGCCGTCGACGCCGCGAGCCGCGGACTGCGCACAGCGATCGTGGAGGCGCACGACTGGGCCAAGTGCACCAGCAGTCGCAGCACCAAGCTGGTGCACGGCGGCGTGCGCTATCTGGAGCAGATGGACTTCGGTCTTGTCACCGAGGCGCTGCATGAACGTGGCCTGTTGCACCAGAACGCGCCGCATCTGGTGCATCCGCTGCCGTTCATCGTTCCAAGTTTCAAGTGGTGGGAGAGCCCGTTCTACGGCGTGGGCCTGAAGCTGTACGACGCCCTTGCCGGCAAGCTGAACCTGAAGCCCAGCCGCTTCCTGAGTCGCGACGAGGTGATCGCGCGCATCCCCAATGTGCATCTGGATGGATTGCACGGCGGTGTGGAGTACTACGACGGACAGTTCGATGATGCGCGCATGGCGGTGAGCCTGCTTCGGACCGCGCTGCAGCATGGTGCAGCGGCGGCGAGTGGCGTGCGCGTGACCGGCTTGCTGAAGGACGCCGGCAAGGTGTCGGGTGCCGAGGCCGTGTGCGCCGTGACCGGTGCCGTGCTGCGCATAAATGCCAGGGTGGTGGTGAACTGCACGGGCATCTTCGCCGACGCGATCCGCCAGATGGATGCGCCCGCGGCCACCCCCATGATCGAGCCTGCGCAGGGCGTGCATGTTGTGCTTGACCGCAGCTTCCAGCCCAGCGACACCGCCATCATGGTGCCGCACACCGATGATGGTCGCGTGCTGTTCGTGATTCCGTGGCACGGCCACACGCTGGTGGGCACCACCGACACGCCCATGCCGAAGGCCGAGGTCGATCCGCAGCCCACCGAGGAGGAGATCGGATTCATCCTGAAGAACGCGGGTCGCTACCTGCAGCGCACGCCCGAGCGCAGCGATGTGCTGGCGGCCTTCGCGGGCATGCGTCCACTGGTGCATGCAGGTGGCAGCGATGGCACGGCCAGCAAGAAGGTGAGTCGCGAGCATGTGGTGCACGCGAGCGATGCCGGCCTGGTGAGCGTGATGGGCGGCAAGTGGACCACCTACCGCAAGATGGCCGAGGATGGCGTGAACAAGGCACTGGAAGTCGCGGGCATGCCCGCGCGACCGTGCGTCAC
>Ga0209598_10002752_pt1 | contig 13547 bp, 11 predicted proteins | sample M_140807_EF_Meta_FD_187317 | JGI IMG/M metagenome (GOLD analysis project Ga0209598, IMG submission 187317) | Freshwater microbial communities from Lake Montjoie, Canada to study carbon cycling - M_140807_EF_MetaG (SPAdes) (version 2) | ecosystem: Environmental > Aquatic > Freshwater > Lake... | reverse complement strand
CATCGTGGAAGAATCTCTTTCTTCAGACTGTCGCACACGCGCCAATCGATGAAGAACGAGCGCTTGTATTGCAGGGAAGCCTTCAGGCCGCGGTTGAAAACGCCCAGGTTGTCCACCTCGCCGCGCCTCTGGCGGAGTTGCTCCTCCCATCGCGGCATGTCGGCGTAAACCACAAGGTCTGGATCGCAACACAGCACCGCCCCGGTGCCATAGACCACGGTAAGCCCGCTGCCGGTCCGGACGGACTTCCTGCGCACGCCCTCCATTTTTTCAGGATCGAGAAAGTCGACGACCTGCAATCGAGCCATAAACCCGAAAATAGGGTCATCACCACCGAGATATGGCGCGACAATCCTATCGATCTCATCAGCAGGGCGAAACGCCTCGTCGAATAAATTAATGAACGCATCCGGGCGCAGTTGGGTTTTGATTGCGGCAATCAACTCCTCGTGATGCAGGCCGGTATAGCACTCCACTGCCATGACGACAGAATCTCCAGTGCGTGCGGCGGATTCGCGAAGGCGCTCGCAAATCCCCTCCCAGCCAAGCGTGCAGTCGGTCGCATATCCGGCAACCTCTACGAAAGGGGCCTTGTCATAGTTAGACGCTCGAAGGCCGAGTCCGGGTAAGAAAGAAGGGTGATTTTTCATCAATGAAGCGGATGGTTGGAGTTGAGATTAAAAACGGTTTGAGGAGTGACATCTATGCCGGCAGCCCGCATGGCCATTGCCGCCGCGCCGCATTCCAACGGCATTTGAAGGTCAACAAATCGCGCCCCGGGGAGTCGCCGGGTGATCGCGGTTTCGAGCATGGGTTGAAACGGGTGGCCGGAGCGGGCGACGCCTCCGGCGAAGACCACCGGAAAATTCTCGGTGAGTGCAGCGCGATTCGCGGCCGTGGCCACGCACTCCGCCAGCCCATGCGCGTTGGCATTCAGAATGGCGTCGGCCACAGCATCCCCGCTCTCCGCAGCGCGCATCACCAAAGGAGCCAAGGCCGCGATTCCATGAGGGCCGACACTTGGATCAGAAACTGCACTCAACAGACCGGTCGCCGAAGAAATCTCTAGAGCGGCGAGAAGCGCTTGAGTCAGCATAGTCTGCGGTCCCCGGCCGTCGTGTGCCCGGGCCACTGCATTTGCTGCTTGGATGCCAAGTGAATAGCCGCTCCCCACATCGCCGATCAAACTACCCCAACCTCCACACCATGTGAGCTGGTTCAGCTCGTCGCGCGCCACCACATGGGAACCGGTTCCGGCAATCAGCGCCGCGCCGGGGCCAGATGGAATGCCACTGGCCAGCACATTCGCCAAATCATTCTCGATGCAAATCTGCTCTGCACGAAGTCCGGTGCGCGAGATCAAATCCTTCACGACCTTTACATCGTCGGCATCCTTGATGGTGCAGAGGCCGAAAAAACCTGCCCGAACAGAATGCTGCTGGGATCTACCAAATGCCGCCTCCAACGCCGCGCGCAGATTGGCGATGCAGGTTTCGGGCGACAGATTATTGATGTTAAAACCACCTGCTTCGCCGAAGCCGACGATGCTCCCGTCTCCGCGGCACAGGACGGCACGGGTTTTCGTGCCGCCACCGTCAACGCCAAGAAAAAGCTCATCCATCAGCGAAACGACTTCGTGTGCCTTGGCGCATTTTTAGTTGCCGCTGGTCAGATTGATGTCGCCGAGGGCAAACGATGGAGAGGCCCCAGTGCTTGCCCCTTTTCTGGAAATGCCGATGCGATCAGAGCTACAGATCGATGCTGGGGAGTTCATCATCCGTGCGGTCAGCGGATCCGAAGTCATATCCCTGGTCTTTCGTGCCGCCGTCGTCGCGTGCGCCGAAATCAGGTGGGTTGGCCGCGTTGAGTCGCAGGAAGAGCTTGCCGCCGGGAATCCAATGATCCTTGAGGAACTTGCCCAATAACAAGGCAGCGGCATCCGTGGAAAAAGTAAGCCGTTGGTCGGGTGAGGAGGGGGTTGCGAAGGAGGCTTCGAGGAGGACTTGGGATTCCGATCCCTCCGGTTTTGGCCCTACCCCATAATCGGTAGGCTTAACTTCTTCCTCCTCGGGAGGTGCGACCCGAAGAGCCCACAAATCGAGGTCATACTTAGGCGCGAATCGCTTGGAGAAGAGGCGGACGGAAAAATTTGCGGCCTTCAGATCGGCCGGAGCCGATGTGTCGGGCAGGGTAAACACAAAGACGATACACCGCCTGTCCGACCGGTCGGTTTCATATGAGCCGACTCGAATCACCCCTTTTGTTTTGTCACGCACGGATTGCGCGTCTCCATCACCAGCGGGGGACTCGTTCTTGGGCGTTGCATCGGCTTTTGATGCTTGGATCGTCTGTCCGGCAGAGAGCGGTTGCGTTGCGACCACTATTAAAAGGGTCGATAGGATTATGGAGGGTATATTCATGAGTTTATGTGGGGTTTTTAGCTTTATTTGTTCGGTGGTGCCGTGCTTTCACGCAGGGCGATGGTTGGGGAGATCAATTCTTGCACGGGCTGTGCATCATCAGCCCAAAGAATCTCCAAGGTTCTTCGAGCAGCATGTTCTGAATCCTTTTTGATCGTGGTCAAGGCGGGGTAGATCAGCGCATTGCCAGGGAGCTCATCGAGAGCAATCACCGAAAGATCGCGAGGGATGTTCAGGCCATGGGTAGCAGCATAACGCAGGGCTGCCCATGCTCCTACCCCTGAGATAGGAATCAAAGCCGTGACGCGCGGACTCAAGGCCAGGACTTCAGGCATGTGCTGGAGGGCGGATTCAAAGGAATTCGACCAGTTTGGAGTGTGGCATTCAACCCATCGCAGTTCCACGCCCATGTCTGCGGCTTCCGATTTCAGGTAATCGCTCCGCGTGTGAATGGCCCCCAACTCGATCGGTTCATTTGCGAGCACGCCAATGTGTCGGTGCCCCAATTCGATTAAATGCTCCAAACACAGTCGCACCGTGGCGCGGGGATCGACAAACAATGAGCTCCCGGGATATCCCTCGTGCAGGGGAACAGCAGAAATCGTTCGGTAGCCTTGACCTTCCAATTCATCAAAAAGAAGCCGAACTTGATCTGATGCAAGGCCGTGGAGAATAAGCCGCTCCTGTTCGGGGGATGCTGCCAGCCGAGCAACCAAGGATTGAGCGGATTCGTCTTTGTGAAGGTGGTGGACACGAAGACCCCACTCGAAGCTTTCCGAAGCCTGCGCATAGCTTCTCAACTCCTCCGCATTCAAAGCTGAAGCGTAAAGAGGAAGCACCAAACCGGTCGTGCGAAAACGCGCGAACTTTTGCACAAAGGTGCCTCTTCCTACATAACGGCGCAACCGTCCTGATTCAACCAGACCTCTCAAAGCCCGCCGAATCGTTGGCTGAGAGACTCCCAAGCGCTCCATCAAATCGCGTTCCGATGGCAGGCGATCGCCATGCGAATAGTCCTCCTCGATTCTCCTGCGTAACTCCTCCTGAACCCTTCCGTAAAGTGGCACTTTTTTCATTCCCAATGTCCCGGGAGCGTATTCTGCCATGTGGTTAGACACCAGCATTTCTTGAGTGTCTAAGGAAGACGCTTCTAAAGCTCCTTCTCTATTTGAATTGATTATAAACATATCCCATCTGCTGGACTGCTTACATCCCTCGCAAGTGCATCCGACACATTTCCAGCAATCCTTTCTGCCGAGTTACTGGAAAGGGCCATTGATGCGATCGTTGCGAAATTGAATAGTCGGGGGAGTATGATTAAGCGGGGAATCATCGGGAGGAAGATTGTGGAGTTAGGAAAATGCTTGCAAGCAATATTCAGTCAGGGCACAACCGTGGTCAAGGGATTTTTTTAAAAAATGTTTCGCCTCTCCGGCTGAGAATATCTTAGCGATAAAAGTTGGCCAGAGCATGGCAGGCTTTGAAGTATTGACATGAATGCTTACAAGCACTTCAATCACGCAATGGATCCACTCGATTGGTTGATGGTCGCATTGTCGGTGCTGCTGGTGCTGAGTTTTGGGGCCTATGCGCGGCGGTTGATGAAAAGCGTGGCGGATTTCGTGGCTGGGGGTCGGCTTGCCGGGCCGTATCTGCTGGCGGTGGCGCGAGGGGAAATGCAGGCGGGAGCCGTGGTGTTCGTGGCGGCATTCGAGGTGGTGACCAAATCGGGCTTCACGCTGCAGTGGTGGGGGGCGATCGCGACACCGTTCGTGATCGTCGTGGCGATATCGGGATTTGTGGTCTATCGGTTTCGGGAGACGCGGGCGTTGACCCTAGCGCAATTTTTTGAGATGCGCTACAGCCACCGTTTCCGGTTGTTCGCCGGGGGATTGGCATTTTTTGCGGGGTTGCTGAATTTTGGGATTATTCCTGCGGTGGGGGCGCGTTGCATGGTGTTCATCTTCGGGTTGCCGCAGACCTTCCAGTGGCTCGGGGTCACCTGGCAGACTTCCCTAGTTCTCATGGCGGTTCTGCTGACAGTGACCGTGTTCATAACGCTCGGGGGAATGACTACCTTAATGATAACTGATTGCATTGAAGGCATGATCACGCAGGTCTTCTATTTGATCATCATTGCGGCGTTGTTGTTCATGTTCGACTGGGGGCAAATCATCGAGACATTGTCGGGTAACCTTCCCGGACAATCCAAGCTGAACCCCTTCGATTCGGCGGCCAACGAAGATTTTAACATCTACTTCGTCCTGATGGGCATCCTGCTGGGGGTCTATGGGACGATGGCCTGGCAAAACTCGAGTGGCTTCAACGCAGCGGCACGAACCCCTCACACGGCGGTGATGGGGGGCTTGCTGGGCCGCTGGCGGGACTTGGGAAAGGGTGCGGTCATAGCCCTGCTGGCCGTGTGCGCTTTGACCTTTCTGCAACATCCTGACTTTGCTGCTGCATCGGCAGGGGCCCATGCGACGATCGATTCGATTGCGGATTCGCAAACCCAGTCGCAAATGCGCGTGCCCGTGGCTTTAAACCACTTGCTGCCTGTGGGAGTGCTTGGTGTTTTTGCCTCAGTCCTGCTGCTTGGAATTTTCGGCGGAGACTCGACGCACCTCCATTCTTGGAGTGGAATCTTCGTGCAAGATTTGATCGTCCCCTTGCGGAAGCGTCCGCTGACGCCGAAAGGCCACATCCGCGTGCTGCGGTTAGCGATCATCGGCGTCGCACTCTTCGCCTTCTGCTTTGGCGCTCTCTTCCAGCAGACCGAATACATCTTCATGTGGTGGGCGGTTACGCAGGCCATTTTTGTGGGAGGGGCCGGTGCAGCGATTATCGGCGGCTTGTATTGGAAGAAGGGAACGGCCCCGGCGGCTTATGCCGCCATGATCGCGGGAGTCGTGCTCTCTCTCGGCGGGATTGTGATGCGCCAAATCTACCCTGAATTTCCACTCAATGGGGTCGAAATCGCCTTCTACGGCATGTTCGCAGCGGTAGCCATTTATGTGGTGGTTTCGCTACTTACCTGCAAGGAAGACCACGACATGGACCGCCTGCTGCATCGCGGCAGTTATGCCATTAAAACCGACCTCCCCGAGGCCGAGTCGGAGCCCCGCCCCCCCCTCATCATCAGGATCATAGGCATTGGCAAGGAATTTACTAAGTGGGATAAAGTCATTGCCGTGGGTCTGTTTGCATGGACGATGCTTTGGGTTGTAGTTCTTATCATTGGATCGGCCTGGAATGCCTTCTCCCCACTCAGTAATGAATTCTGGGCATCTTATTGGCATGTCGTCGGCATCGGCATTCCGGTATTCCTTTGCTTAGTAACGGCCATCTGGTTTACCTACGGGGGAGTGCGCGACATTCGCCAGCTCTTTACGGGCCTGCGCCGCGAGCAGGTCGATGCCCTTGATGATGGCACGGTCGTGAACCACCGCAACCTCAACGAAGTGGCGGGTCCCTCTGCCAACAAGGACGGTGCTTCGGGGAGTAGTGGCCAGAGCTTGCATTGAGGATCAGCCGAATGCCAACAGTCAAAAAACCATTCCAATTCCCATTTGCATGGCCCACCTGCTCGTTTGTTTTCTTTTCTAAAAGAATGGGAGACTTACAAACCTAAAGTAATGAATATTGCTCTGATTGGCGTGGGTGGCCATGGCTTGGTGCACCTCGAGGCGATCGCGGAACTGGAGCGGCGCGGCTTGGCGAGACTACGGGCGGTGGCCGATCCTTTTGCGGAACAACTGGCGGATGTAAAAAACCGTCTCACCGCTCTGGGAACCGCCTGGTATTTGGATTACCATGAAATGCTCGCAGGTGAGCAGGATCTGGACGCCATTGTCATTTGCACTCCGATTCCGCTTCACGAGGAAATGCTCGCGGCCAGTCTGAAAGCAAGTCGGGCCCGCATTCTCTTGGAGAAGCCGGCTTTGCCGACCATTCAGCAACTCGATAGGGCGATCGCCCTGGAGGGCGCGGAGCGCGTGCGTGTCGGCTTCCACATGGTCAACTGGCCCCAGTTGGATGCTGCCCGGGAACTCGTCGCCTCGGGACGGCTTGGCAAGCTCCGCCGAATCACGGTCTCCGCGGGGTGGCCTCGATGTGCGTCCTATTACGGCCGCGCATCGTGGGCGGGAAAAATGATGCTCGAGGAAAGCCCAGTCTTCGACGGCCCCGCCACAAACGGATTGTCGCACCTTCTGAACAATGTCTGTTTCCTTCTCTCGCAACCCGGAACCCTTCTTCCGGAACCAGTCCGCGTGCGGGCCCGGCTTGCCCGGGCGCGGCGGATCGAGAGCTACGACACATGTTTCATGGAAGCCGCATTCGCGGAGGTGGAGGCTTCCTTCCTGCTCTCTCATGCGGCGGATCGTCATGTTCCGTTCGTTATCAGGGTGGAGGGCGAATCCGGCACATTGGAGCTGCTTGAGAGCGCGCCCGGTCTGCACTGCGACCTGCCAGGATTCGTTGCGCCGCAATACGACGAGAGCAAGGGGCCGATGTATGACCGTTTCCTCGGCGATGCCTGCGCGTTCGCCTCGATGCCCTGCTCGCTGGCCGATACGAGGGCGCACACGCTGTTGAGCAATGCGGCGCTGGTCTCGAGCGGCTCGATCGCGACGATCCCGGACGAGGAAATCGACTGGCCGGAGTCCGATGCCCATCCTGCTTCGATCCGCAGCCTTTCTGCAGTCATCGAACAATTTCCGAGCGACCCCTCCTGCCTGGAAAGGGCGGGGTTCCAATGGGCGGCACCAGGTTCCTGGGTCGATGCCAAAAACCTTCACCGGATCGACCTCACCAACTTTCGGTAACATTTAGAAGTCATGAAAAACATCGAATCCTCCTTCTCTGATCGCGACCCTGCGCTCCGAATCTCAAAGACTCTCCGAGCAGCATCCGAGTTCCTGCTGGAGCGTGAACAACCATCCAAATCGGCCGAGCTGCTGCTTTCCCACTAACATTACCGATGAAACGTTTGGCTAACAAAACAGCATTGATTACCGGCGCAACCCGTGGAATCGGAACAGCGCTGGCGCGCGGGTTTGCACGCGAAGGAGCGTATGTCCTGCTTCATGGTCGGGATCAGGAATCTGGGTCTGCATTGGCCCAAGAGTTAAACGGAAAATTCTTTCCTGCCGACCTCGCTCAGCCTGAGCAGGTCGATGAACTGGCCGCATCGATCGCTCGGGAGGTATCCTGTCTTGATATTCTCGTGAACAACGCCGGAGTTGAAATGGTGATGCCTTTTGCCAGCTTTGACTTTCACTTGCTCGACATGATGTGGCAGGTGAATCTGCGTGCTCCCGCCCAGCTCATTCATGCGCTGCTGCCAAAGTTGCAGGCTGCGGGCTCCGCCTCTGTGATCAATGTCACATCTATCCATCAAACGGTTCCCTATCCACACAACAGCGGATACGCGATGACCAAGGCCGCACTTGGCATGCTCACGCAGACTTTATCAATCGAACTCGCGCCACTTGGGATTCGCGTCAATAATTTTGCTCCAGGAGCGGTTGAAACCGATATGAACCGGGAGATCATCGAGCGGATGCGCAAAGATTTTGCCGAATGGATTCCTGCCGGACGGGTCGCGCATACCGACGAGATGATTGGTCCGGCGGTCTTTTTGGCGTCAGACGAGTCAGGTTATGTCAACGGCGCGACTCTGGTGGCCGATGGGGGCTATTCCCATAACCTGGTTCGCTACCGTCCCTAAATTTTCCGCACACAAATCCATCTATGACACTCAAACCCATGTCCGACACAGAACTTTTCGCGTTGATGAATCGTGAACTTTATACCCCCGTGGTGGGAGATATTCTCGATAGCCTGGGCGATTACCATCGGTTTCTGCCCGCTCCGGTGCAGCCGATGAGAGAGCAGATGAAGATCGCTGGACGGGCCATGCCCGTGCTGATGATTGACGTGCATGGCCCTCAAAAGAAACCCTTTGGCTTGCTCACGGAGGCGCTTGATGATTTGAATCCCGGAGAAGTGTATATCGCAGGCGGCGGTATGATGCGATGCGCCTATTGGGGGGAGTTGCTCACGGCAACTGCTCGCACCCGCGGAGCAGTAGGGGCCGTAGTGGACGGCTATCACCGCGATACGCCGCAGGTGCTCGCTCAGGACTGGCCTGTATTCAGCCGTGGGCGCTACGCGCAGGATTCTTCGGTGAGAACGCAGGTTGCCGACTTTCGTTGCCCGATCGAGATCGGGGGAGTCTGGATTGAGCCCGGAGATATCATCTTTGGTGACCTTGACGGAGTGGTCGTGATTCCTCAACGCCATGAGCGCGAAGTGATCGAGCGCTCACTCGAAAAAGCGCGCGGCGAGAAGGTCGTTCGGAAAGCCATCGAAGACGGCATGAGCGCAACAACCGCGTTTAAAACATTCGGAATTTTATAAGCACTATGCACCTCGGATTCGGCCTCTATCGTCATCAACTGGATCAGGATCACTTTCGTTTCGCACGCCAATGCGGAGCGACCCACCTCGTGGTCCATTACTGCGATTATTTCAACCAAGGAGGCGAAGAAAACACCCGCTCCGATCAACCGACAGGAGGCGTTCACGGGTGGGGGCGCGCGGGAGATCCCAATAAACTCTGGTCTGCGGAAGAACTCACGGCGCTGCGAGTCACCGTGGAAGAGTCGGGCCTCAAACTTTATGCCATCGAAAACTTCGATCCCGCCCACTGGCATGATGTCCTGCTAGACGGACCCAAAAAGAAAGAACAGCTGGAGGGCTTAAAAACCATCATCCGCAATGTTGGACGCGCCAACATTCCGGTTTTTGGCTACAACTTTTCGATCGCCGGAGTTTATGGCCGACAGAAAGGAACCTGGGCACGGGGCGGAGCGGAATCCGTCGGCCTCGAAGGCTCGATGGATCATACTTCGATCCCTGATGGCATGGTTTGGAATATGCGCTACCGCGAGCCTGTGGGCCCGGGGGTGATCGCGCCATTTTCCCATGAGGAACTCTGGAAAAGGCTCGAGGATTTTCTCGGCGAACTGATCCCCGTGGCGGAGGAGGCGGGCGTCCGCCTTGCTGCACACCCAGACGATCCACCACTGCCGGTCGTGCGCGATACGCCTCGGCTTGTTTATCAGCCCGACATGTATCAGCGACTGCTCGATTTGCGCCCGAGCCGCAGCAATGCTCTGGAGTTCTGCCTTGGCACAATTGCCGAAATGACCGAAGGGGACGTGCATGAGGCGATCGATCGCTATGCCGCACAAAACGCACTCGCCTACATTCATTTCCGCAATGTGTGTGGCAAAGTGCCTAACTACCATGAGGTTTTCGTGGATGAGGGAGATATTGATATGTTTCGCGTCCTGCGAATTCTTCGGAAGCATTCCTATGACGGGGTTCTCATCCCGGATCACACTCCGCTCATGACGTGCCCAGGCTCCTGGTATGCCGGGATGGCCTATGCCATGGGATGGATGAAGGCAGCTCTCCAGGTCACTGACTGACGATGCACCCCGATCCCGAGCGTTCAGACCGCATCAACCGTTTTCTCCTTGAGAACGAGTGCGCCGCGCTGCTGGCTTGGCATCCTGATGAAATCGTTTTGCTCTTCGGGTGCCTGCCACATTGGGGACTGACCTTTGCGCTCTGGCCGCTCGATGGGGTTCCAATCGTTTACGCCCCCGCCTTGGAGCCGGAGGATCGAATTCCTTTCCATTGTTCTGAGGTGCGGCGTTTCGACTGGGGAGTTATGGGCTGTAGTGATCCTTTCGGTCAGTTGCTCGCATTGCTTGGGGACGACATTGCCCGTCTAGGCCTAGCGAACCAAGCTGTGGCATGCTTTGCCGGAGGTTCACAAAGGGCGCCATCATCTTCGCCGGCCGAATGGCCCCCACTGCTGGGAAATGCTTTAAAGTCTGTGATCGAGGTCGCTGGACGCAGTCGCGATCTGACTTTGGAGATGCCGCGTTTGTTTGGTTTCAAGACTCCTTTGGAAACAGAACGCATCCGCAAAGCGAATCGCGTAGCTGTCCGCGCGCTGGAAGCATTTTCCTTGAACCTGCACGCGGGCATCACGGAGGCCGAGCTTGGAGGAATGGTGGAACTTCAGATTCAGCGTGAGTTGGGACTTGATGGCATTCGTTACGCGCGCGGATTCGCAGCCGTGCAGTCCGGCCCCAACGCTGCACACGCCGGACATTTTAATGTCAGTGGAGGTCGACGCTTGGCGGAGGGGGATCTTGTGCTCATTGAATTGGCCACCTGCGTGGACGGTTACTGGAGTGACCTTACCCGCACGGGGTCGGTTGGCACCCCGAGCGACGAGCATACCAAGCTAATCAACACGGTTCTGACCGCCCAGCGGGCAGCGATATCGCGGATCGGCCCCGGTATCTCTGCCGCCGAGATTGATTCGGCCGCACGCGGTATTCTTACCGAAGCGGGGCTCAAGGAATTTTTCACCCACGCCACCGGCCATCACGTCGGATTTCGCTACCACGACCCTGGCTTTGCGCTTGCGCCCGGCATCACAATGGCATTGGAGCCCGGGATGGTTGTGACCATCGAACCCGGCGTCTATGGGACTCAGCTCGGCGGCGGAGTCCGATTTGAAGAAAACGTCCTTGTGACGAAAGATGGCTTTGAAGTTTTATCGGCTCCCAGTCTGGGCGACCACTGATGGTGTCAGACGCTGACCTGTTACCCCGACTCTGAGCACTTTCTCAGTCACAGGTCTTACCGGCCTATTCCCCGCGAATGTTCTAGCTGCATACGTTGGAATAGAAAGTAAGCGTTGCGCGGAGCAGCACCTGCCGTAGGTCATGGAGATGTCGTAGTCTGGAGGCTATGACATCTACAGCATCGTTTTTATCCGCAGGCGAAATTTTTTTAGGGTCGACTATTTTATCTTGGAACTTGAGCGATGCCTGCCCAAACCTTCGGACTGGCCGATGATGGTTTTCGGATTGGCCAGTTTCGGGGGGGCGGAAATTCCTCCCAGCAGGTTTTCTTTTTGCGGTTGGGAAAGGGAATAGTGGCGTTTGTCTCGAAGGGTCTGAATACCCTCATCCCATGCCAGAAGCATGTGTTTTCCAAGATCGCGAAACTCGGAGTGTTGTTGGATTGCTACACGGACATTGGGAGTGGTGTCGGTAATGGCCTCGCAGATTGATTCGATCATTGGAATTTGCTCCCGAAGGGGGATTCCGAATTCCAAAGCAATAAAGTTTTTGAGGTTTTTTCCAGGGGCCCAAGTCTTCTTGCCCATAAAGGCAATTCCCGGCGGCTGGTTTTGATAGCCAGAGTAGACCACCGTGGTCAGCAGATCGTAAGCCGGTGAGAGGCGCACATCGGCCTTGCTGGAGTAGAGGAGTGCCAGATTTTTCGCATGGCAGTCCGCATTGCGCAGGGCATAGGTCAGGAGCAGCATGAGGGTGAGTTGACGGAAAGCCTCGCGCTGGGTCGGGCCGGGAACATGGTGGCGGATCGCTTTGGCGATGCGCTCCCAAGTTGTGTCGTATTTTTTTTCCGGGGAGAGCCCCAGAAGACAGCAAAAGTCCTCCATGCCTAAATGGGGGTGTCCCTCCTCATCGACATCGAAGCGGTGCGCAATGAGGGCTTTGCCATCCTTGGAAATCTCGGTCTTGGCAGCGGGGAGAACTTTGGCCGCCACCTGCATGCAGAGGTGTTCGTTGAGTGCCGCGAAGGGCAGATTGCGGGTGGAGCCTTTGACGATGTGCTTGCCAGTGAAAAGGGTTGTTTTGTTAAAGGCTTCGATACCACTGCTCGTATCACTCCCATCGAGAAATTTGGGGATCACTCCCGAAACCCCGCTTGTGGCGTGCTGATAGACAAGTTCCGCAAAGGCTTCCTCGGAGTTGTCTCCCTCCAAGACTTCAGCGACTTCAAAGGGCTGTGGCAGAGTAGTCAGGTCAGCTCCGAAAGCCGAAACCTGAATGCGGCCGACCATGTGGCGTCCCACCACGGCAAGCAGCGCGCCGGGGTCCGAGCCTATAAAAGGTCCGAACCGCTCCTGAAGCACCTTGAGCAGATAGCCCTCGGGAAGGTTCATCTGGAAGATCGGATGCAGCGGAGCATCCCAGCCATAGGATTCCGTCCTCACTGGCATGGTGAGTGAAACAAAGTCCTCCGCAGCCACATTCGGGTGGTAGCTCATCACCGACTTGAATGCACCGACCGACTCCAGAGTTCCGACTTCGCGACCGAGTGTGTGGACAGCGAGTTTCATGAGCCTCCGAGCTCCTTGCGGAGTTCATCCAGATTGCCTGCCGCGTTGGCGGGGCGCATATCCAGTTCGAGTCCGAGCACGGTCAATAGGGATATCAACTTGCGGACGCCAAATTCGGGGAGGCGTCCGTTCTCAAGTCGTGAGAGCGAGGCTCCTGGGATTCCGGCGGATGCGGCCAAATCTTTCTGCTTGATGCCGAGCTTTTTTCTCCGGAGCGCAAGAAGTTGGCCTATTTCAGCGGTTGTCTTCATAATTGATAAATAAGTCATATAAATTACCCGTAAAGACAAATTTTATAAATAACTCAAAATCACACGCGACGGCCGGATGGTTTTTATTAGCGGGAGGGAGTCTGTTGGCTCACAGTGGATGGTCGGCGTGATAGAATGAGGCAGGAGTGAAATAATTCCCTTTTTCACACACTTTCCAAGTCCAACCGGCGTGACAAACCGTGACAGCGATTGTTCCATTTTATGCCTTTCTGTTCCTGCCTCTTGAGAACCAGAGATGAACACACCGGAATAAAATTGCATATAGTTGAATGATAGATACATATAAAAACCCACTCATAACCTGAAGGTCAGAGGTTCAAATCCTCTCCCCGCAACCAATTTCTTATCAATGTTTTATAAGAAATTTTCCGCCCGAAAAACTCCCTCAAAATCGGGCTCCGTGACAAATCTGTGACAACCCTACTTATCCTCATGGGGTTGAGTAGTTTGGAGTAAGGTTGGCAAAATTGCGCCTTCCATGCACTCGCCTCAGTGATGGATATTTTGGAGTCCTGGCTGGCACATTTCCTCTATGCCAACAGCCGCACAGCCTCTCATTGACACGCTCTCCGAGGATATGCCCGATCTCCTCCGACCAATCAAAGTCCAAAA
>Ga0209598_10002751_pt1 | contig 13552 bp, 11 predicted proteins | sample M_140807_EF_Meta_FD_187317 | JGI IMG/M metagenome (GOLD analysis project Ga0209598, IMG submission 187317) | Freshwater microbial communities from Lake Montjoie, Canada to study carbon cycling - M_140807_EF_MetaG (SPAdes) (version 2) | ecosystem: Environmental > Aquatic > Freshwater > Lake... | reverse complement strand
CGGACAGGCGCTCCAGGGTCACGGTGCGGATCGTAGCCGTGCACGGATAGACATGGGGATAGGGCCCCACCGGGGCGCCGGTGTCGAGGCCGACGTCGAAGGTCTCGCCGCTCATGGAGAAGACCACCGGGACCGTGCGCTCCAGCCGGGCCTCGCCGGCCGGGGCACCGTCTGCCGACAGGGTGAGGACCCCGCCGGCGCCCAGGCCGCCGTCGTAGGCGAAGCCGACCTCCAGTAGGTGCGGCCCCGGGGCCAGGCGACCGGCCTCGCCGACCAAGGTCAGCTCGCGGCCGAAGTAGTTGTAGACGAAGCGCGGCGCGCCCGCGTCGTCCAGGTAGAGGCTCCAGCCGGCCATGTTGCCGCCCTGGCAGGCGATGACGCCCCGGGCCGGCACCTCGCCAACCTCGATGTCCGCCGTGATCCGGTAGGAGGCGTTCTTCAGGTTGACGACAATGCTCTCCGGGATCCGGACATGGGCCGTCGTGTAGGTCATGGACCGGGCCGACCCCAGGGCCGTGGGCACGGCCAGGCCCGGGTCCGCCCGGCGGGCCGGGTCGCGCATCGGATAGACGCCATTGCGCCGGGCCTCGGCGTCGAACACCGCCTTAAGTTCCTCCAGCTTCTCCGGGAACTGGGCCGACAGGTCCCGGCCCTGGGAGAAGTCCTCGGCGATGTTGTAGAGCTCCCAGCGCTCCTGCGGGCCGTCGAAGGGCGTGGCCAGGAAGCGCATCCAGGGCACGCGGCCGTGGAAGCAGGAGGCCATCCAGCCCTCATGGTAGATGGCGCGGTTGCCGAGGATCTCGAAGTATTGGGTCGTGCGCTGGCCGGGGGCGTCCGCCGAGCCGAAGCTGTAGCCCATGGACACCCCGTCCATGGGGTCCTGGTCCACCCCGTTGACCCGGGTGGGCGCCTCGATCCCCGCCGCCTGTAGCAGGGTCGGGGCGATGTCGATGACATGGTGGAACTGCGAGCGGAGGCCACCCGCCTGGGGGATGCCCGCGGGCCAGCTCAGGGCCATGGCGTTGCGGGTGCCGCCGAAATGGGAGGCCACCTGCTTCATCCACTGGAAGGGGGCGTCCAGGGCCCAGGCCCAGCCGGCGTTGAAGTGGTTCTCGCAGCGGGCGGTGCCGAAGTCGTCCATGTGGGCGAGCATCCACTCGGGGTCTTCAGGCACGCCGTTCTGGAACGAGGGCGCGGCCCAGGCGCCGTTCAGGGTCCCCTCCGCCGAGGCGCCGTTGTCGCCGGTGATGTAGACGACGAGGGTGTTGTCGGCCTGTCCGGATGCCTCCACGAATTGCAGGAGGCGGCCGATGTGGTGGTCGGTGTGGGCGAGGAAGCCGGCGAAGGCCTCCATGAGCCGCCGGGCCATGGGCTTGTAGCGGTCCGGATAGTCCTCCCAGGCGGGGATCTCGTCGGGCCGGTCGGTCAGGACCGTGCCCTCGGGGATGACGCCCAGGGCGATCTGACGCTCGAAGATGGTCCGGCGCAGGGCATCCCAGCCCTCATCGAACTGGCCGGCGAAGCGGTCGATCCAGGCCTTCGGCGCGTGGTGCGGCGTGTGCACCGCAGGGGTTGGGAGATAGAGGAAGTAGGGCTTGCCCGGCGCCGTCGCCCGCACCCGCTCGATCCAGGCAATGGACTGGTCCACCAGGTCCTCGGTGAGGTGGTAGTCGGGCTTGCCGAGATAGGGGAAGACCGGCGTCGTCTGGTCGTAGACGGGGGGCTCGTACTGCGAGGCCTCGGCGTTGATGATGCCATAGAAGCGCTCGAAGCCCATGCCCGTCGGCCAGCGGTCGAAGGGACCGGCGGGGCCCTGCTCCCAGGTGGGGGTCAGGTGCCACTTGCCAAAGCAGCCAGTGGCGTAGCCGTTCTGCCGTAGGATCTCCGCCACCGTGGCCGAGGACCGGGGGATGAGGCTGTCATAGCCGGGGAAGCTGTTGGCCCCTTCGGGGATGCCGCCCATGTGCACGGCGTGGTGGTTGCGCCCGGTGAGCAGGGCCGCCCGGGTGGGCGAGCACAGGGCCGTGGTGTGGAACTGGTTGTACCGCAGGCCCTTTGCCGCCACGGCGTCCAGGGCCGGAGTGGGCACGGGCCCGCCGAAGGTGCCGAAGGATCCAAAGCCCACATCGTCCAGCATGATGAGGATGATGTTCGGGGCGCCCTCAGGGGCGCCGTCCTTGCGCAGGCGCGCGGACTGGGACTCATCCAGCAGGCGCTCGATCCGGCCTTCGAAGGGCCTGGAGGGTTTGGGAAGCTCGGTCATGCCCCCGACCCTACCAGGGTCTTGCCCATCCCCTGGCCGGAGAGGGCGAACTCCAGGGCCTCGCCGTAGGCGGCCAGGGAAAAGCGGCGACCTTCGGGGGGTGCCAGGCGGCCGTCCTCCACCCAGGCCAGGAGGCGAGAGAGGGTCTCGGCGGCGCGGGGTGACTCGAACAGCAGGAACTGGCGCACGTCCACCCCGGTGAGGGCGGCGCCCTTCATCAGGGGCAGGTTGGCGGGAAGGGCCGGGATGGGGCCACCGGCAAAGCCCACCACCAGGTGGCGTCCGCCCCAGGCCAGTGACCGAAAGGCTGGCTCGAACAGGGGGCCGCACACGGGGTCGAAGATGACGTCTGGCCCGCGTCCGCCGCACAGGGCCTTCAGCCGGTCGCGCCAGGCCTCGGCCCCTGTGTCCAGGACCTCGTCCGCCCCGCAGGCCCGGGCGAAGTCGCGCTTCTCCGGCGTGGAGGCGCAGGCGAGGACCCGGGCGCCGAGGATCTTCCCCACCTGGACGGCGGCTGTCCCCACGCCCCCGGCGGCGCCCAGGACCAGCAGGGTCTCGCCTGGGCGCAGGGCGGCCCGGTGCTCCAGGCCGTGCAGGGCGGTGAGGTGGTTGATGCGGAAGCCGGCGGCCTGGCCGGAGGTCATGTTGGCGGGCAAAGCCGCGCAGGCGCCCGCCGCCGCCAGGGCATACTCGGCGAAGCCCCCTGCCACCGTGGCCATGACCCGGTCGCCGGGCGCAAGGCCCTCCACCCCCTCGCCGAGGGCGTCGACTACGCCTGCGACCTCCTGGCCAGGGGTGTGCGGCAGGGGCGGCTTGACCTGGTATCGGCCAAGGGCAACCAGGGCGTCAACGTATCCGAGGCCGCAGTCCGTGACGCGCAGGCGCACCTGCCCTGGGCGGGGCTCAGGGACCGGCGCCTCGACGAGGCTGTAGCCGTCCAGGGAGTCCAGGCTTTCGCCGACGACCTTCTTCATTCCCCGTCCTCCTTCAGACCAGACCCAGCATGCGGGGCAGGTCAGGCTGGCCGGTGTGGGCCGTGACCCCGCCGTCGACGGCCAGGATGGACCCGGTCATATAGCTGGCGTCGTCCGAGGCCAGGAAGGCGACCACGGCGGCGATCTCCTCGGGTCGGGCGAAGCGGCCCATGGGCACCCGGGCGTCCCAGGCCTCGCGCACCCCCTGCAGGTCGTTGATGCCGGCGATGATGGGGGTGTCCACGGGCCCCGGGCAGACGGCGTTGACGCGGATGTTCTCCCGGGCGTGGTCGATGGCCACCGAGCGGGTCAGGTTGATCACCCCGGCCTTGGCGGCGTTGTAGGCGGCAAAGGCGAAGTCTCCCGCAAGGCCCGAGATGGAGGCGGTGTTGATGATGGCACCGCCGCCCCGGGCGCGCAGGGCGGGAATCGCCGCCTTGCAACCGTAGAAGACCGAGGACAGGTCCACGTCGATCACCCGGTGCCAGTCCTCGACGGCCAGGTCGGCGGCGGTGGCGAAGCTGCCGATGCCGGCGTTGTTGAACAAGATGTCGAGGCCACCGAAGGCCTGCACGGCGTCGGCCACAAGAGCGTCGACCTCGGGCCAGACAGCCACGTCCACCCGGCGGAAGCGCGCGCGCCCATCGCCCAGTTCGGCGGCGAGGGCCGCGCCGGCCTCGGCGTTGAGGTCGGCCAGGAGCACCGAGGCGCCCTCGGCGTGGAATCGGCGGGCGGCGGCGGCGCCAATGCCCGAGGCCCCGCCAGTGACGACCGCCACCTTGCCTTCGAACCGTCCCATGGGCGCCTCCGCATCCGTGCCTTCGCACCACCCTGCCCCAGGGTGGCGGGGGATGCACCCCTGAGGCTGCGTCAGACGGCCGGTTTCATCTGCATGTCGTGATTCCGTCTGGGATTCTGTCACAGAGGTTCGCCACGGTTTACACTTTCTTTCCGGAGGCGAAGGTGGGGACCCGGCAGCATCAAGGACACGCAATCCTGCGGGATCTGCCGCCGGTCGAGACTCTGCGCGACTGGATCGGCGAAGGCCTGAGGGCGGCTGGCGGGGAATGCCACCGCTCGCTCATCCTGTCCTATATCGCCAGCCGCACCGGTCTGCCCGCCAGCCGCGATCTCGAAACCCGGATGGTCAGGGCTTTCGAAATGGAGGCGGCGGACCTCGCCTCTCCCTTCGAGCCCCGGTTTGGGTCCGGTTCCCATCGTTGGCGGCTGCGCGCCCAGGAGACCCGATCCGGACAGGTCTGAAGCCGGTGGCGAAACCCTCGGAGATCGGGGAGACTACCGTCCAGACCGGAAGCTGGAGAGACTTCATGGAGGACGCAGGACCTATCCGCCGGGCTGTGGCCTGGGCGGGCGGACTGAACCTGGCCTACTTCGGGGTGGAGTTCGCCGTCGCCCTGACGGCGGGGTCTGTGGCCCTGTTCGCGGACTCGGTGGACTTCCTTGAGGACGCGGCGGTCAACCTGCTCATCCTGGTGGCCCTGGCCTGGGCGCCAAGAGCCCGGGCCCGGCTGGGCATGGGGCTGGCAGCCCTCCTCCTGGTCCCGGGCCTGGCCACCCTCTGGATGGCCTGGACCCGGTTCAGCGCCCCGGCCTCGGCGCCGGACGCCGGATTGCTGACCCTGACCGGGCTGGGCGCGCTGGCGGTCAACCTGACGGCGGCCTTCATCCTGGCGGGCGCCCGCCGGGAGGGCGGCAGCCTCACCCGGGCCGCTTTCCTGTCGGCGCGCAATGACGCCCTGGCCAACATCGCCATCATCGGCGCGGGCCTGGTCACCGCATTTGCGTGGAGATCAGCCTGGCCGGACCTCATCGTGGGCCTCGGGATCGCCGCCCTGAACGCCGACGCCGCCCGGGAGGTCTGGATGGCCGCCCGCAAGGAACATGCGGCGGCGGCCTGAGGCCCATCGAATCGGCCGAGGCGGCAACTGGAAGCGGACTCAGATCTCGAGGCAGATCTTGCCGAAGTGCTTCTGCGAGATCTGGTGGGCGAAGGCGGCGGCGATGCCGTCCAGGGGGAAGGTGGAATCGATCACCGGGCGAATTGTCGAGACCTCCAGGGCCCGGATCATCTCCGCCTGCTCCTGGCGGGAGCCCACGGTGACGCCCTTCACGGCGACGTTCTTGGACATGATCAAGGCCGTGGGCACCTCACCGGCAAAGCCCGCCAGGACGCCGATCAGCGAGACGTGCCCGCCGATCCGGGTGGCCGTGACGGACTGGCCCAGGGTGCCGGCCCCGCCGATCTCGACCACCACATCGACGCCCCGTCCGCCGGTCAGGGCGGCGGCGGCAGCGCCCCATTCCGGGGTCTGGCGATAATTGACCAGGTGGTCCGCCCCCAGGGCCTTCAACTTCTCAAGCTTTTCGTCCGAGGAGGAGGTCGAGATGACTGTAGCGCCCGCCGCCTTGGCCATCTGAAGGGCGAAGATGGAGACCCCGCCCGTACCCTGGGTCAGGACCACGTCGCCGGGCTTGATCCGCGCCTCGACCATCAGGGCCCGCCAGGCGGTAAGGGCGGCGCAGGGCAGGGTCGCCGCCTCGGCGAAGGACCAACCGGCTGGCATTCGGGTGAAGGCCCGGGCCGGCATGGCGACGTATTCCGCCGCAAAACCATCGGCATGGTCCCCGGGCACGCCCAGCAGGCGCTCCAGGACCGGACCGCCGGTCTCCCAGTTGGGGAAGAAGGCCGACAGGACCCGGTCGCCTGGGGCATAGCCCGTCACCCCTTCGCCCACGGCGACCACCTCGCCGGCACCGTCCGACATGGGGATGCGACCGTCGGCGGACGGGATCATGCCCGCCACCACGGCGAAGTCATGGAAGTTGAGCGAGCTGGCGCGAACCCGGACCAGGAGCTCGCCAGGGCCGGCGACGGGCTGGGCCCTCTCCTCGATGACCAGCTTGTCCAGCCCGCCCGGGGCGCGGATGGCGGCGACTTTCATGGGACTCTCCCTGTCAGGCCCGCTGGGGGCCGGTGTGCGTGCGGAGAGCACATTGTCCAGTATTGCAGACGCCGCAAGGTCACGCGGCGTCAGTCCTTGCCCCCAGAGGGCAGGAATCCCAGTGTGCAGGACTCAAGGGCGGCGGGGGATGAAGACCTCGACCCCGGCGCCCACCCGTCGGGCCGCGGCGTAGTTCCCCAGGTTCAGGGCCAGGCTCATGCGGCCCCGGGAGTCGGGATAGATGAGGACCGCCCCCTCGGGTACGTCGCTGAAGGTGCGCATGTAGGGCGCGGGCTCAGGCCGGCCGGCCACGGTCAGGGGGACGACGTCCCCGATCCTCCAGCCCAGTCCGGCGAAGGCCTCGGCGGAGAGGTCAAGGATCAGGTTTCCATAGGGCCCGTCGGTCCCGATGGCGTGGGCGTGCACCCCCTCCGGGCCAACCCTGGGCGGCGCAAGGTCCAGCCTCACGAGGGACTTCGGATCGATCCCAGGCCCCACCCCGGCCCAGTCGTCACCCCGGGCCAGATGGCCGGCGACTGGCGAGAAGATGTCCCGGCCATGGAAGGTCGAGGACCGCCGCGCGCCGATCATCCAGGACTCGGCGGTGATCTCGCGGGCCGCGACGACCGGGTCCGTGGCGTCCAGAAGGGTGATCAGGCCGTTGTCTGGCAGGACCAGGCTCTGTCCGCGCCGGGTGCGGGCCACGATGGCCCGGCGCCGGGACCCGACCCCAGGGTCGACCACCACCACGATGACCGCGTCCGGCACCAGCCAGGGGGCGGAACCGGCCAGCAGCCGGGCGCCAGCGGCGACGTCGTAGGGCGGGACCCGGTGGCTGATGTCGAGGAGGCGGGCGTCCGGCGCAAGGGACAGGATGACGGCCCGGCAGATGGCGACGGCGTCGTCGATCTCGTCGAAGTCGGAGAGAAAGCCCACCATCCGACCGGGGGCAGCGCGGGTGACACCCGGGACCAGGGTCAGGGCAAGGCCAGCGGCCAGCAGGCCGCGTCGGGGCAGGGCGGCGGTGGTCATCCGGCTCAGGTTCCGAGGGCGGCGTAGAGGCGCCGAGGCGTGATCTCGCGGACATTGGGCGTACCGGCGCCCGGGACGCTTCCGTTGACGTTCTGGATCATGCCCACGAAGACGATGTCGTTGGTGGGATCGATCCAGAACCAGGTGCCGAAGGCCCCGCCCCAGTAGAAGGTCTCGCGCCCCTGCGGGGTCCGGGCGGCGACGGGATCCTGGATAACCGCGAAGTCGAGGCCGAACCCGACGCCTGGCTGGGCCGGTCCGTAGAGGTCCACCATTACGCCCGGGGCCAGCAGGTTGCGGCGCATGAGGCGGACCGTTTCCGGCTTCAGGACCCGGGCGCCGTCCAGCAAGCCGCCGTCCAGCAGGGCCTGGGCAAAGCGGAAATAATCTGAGGCGGTGGAGAGCAGGCCGCCGCCGCCGGACAGGAAGACAGGCGGGGCCACAGGGACCACCTGGGCCGGGCCCGCGACGATGCGGCCGTCCCGGTAGGTGTGGATCCTGGCCACCCGGGGCGCCTTCTCCGGCGAGACATGGAAGCCCGTGTCCGGCATCTTCAGGGGGCCGAAGACGTGCTGGGCCAGGTAGGCGTCGAGGCGCTGGCCCGACAGCCGCTCGACCACATGGCCCTGGATGTCGACGCTGGGCCCGTACCGCCAATCCGTCCCCGGCTGGAAGGCCAGGGGCAGGGCGGCGAGCCGGCGGATCATTTCCTTCAGGTCGCCGGACCTGAGCCCCGCCTGGGCGTAGCCGGCGCTGACGTCGAAGCCGGCGGTGTGGCTCATCAGCTGGGCCATGGTCATGGGCGAGGCCTGGGGGACGAGGCTCCCGTCCGGGGCCTTCACCTGCAGCCCCGCGAACTCGGGAATATGCCGGGCGACGGGATCGTCCAACTTCCAGAGCCCCTTCTCCCAGAGCTGCATCATGGCGACCCCGACCACCGGCTTGGTCATGGAGGCGATGCGCCAGATGGTGTCGGGCCGGGCCGGGGCGCCGGTCTCGACGTCGGCGAGGCCCCGGGTCTCGAAGTGGATCACCTTGCCCTTCCGCGCGGCCAGGGTAGTGACCCCCGCCAACTGTCCCCCGTCCACCAGGGCCTGCAGGTCGTCGGACAGGGCCTTCAGCCGGGCCGGATCGAAGCCGGCGGCCCGGGAATCCGCGAGCGGCAGGGCCGGGGCGGCAGCGAAGGACCCTCCCGGGAGACCGGCGGCGAGGACAGGTGAGGCGGCGGCGGCGGCGAGAAGCTTGCGGCGGGTCAGGCGCATGGGCATGGTTCCATATATGAGGACTGGCGCATCATCTGTGATCCTGCACGCTGCAGGCCGACCGGCGCAACCTCCGGTTCGCCGGGGGCTGGGCGCCCTGCTCGCCGCTGGCCTGCTGTACGGGGCGACCCCGGCCGCCGCCGCCGGGGCCTGCGTCGGGATCGCACCGGGCGAGGACCGTCCCGTCCGGGACCTGGCCTATGCCATGCCGGAGGCCGGCGTCCCCGCCGACGCCCTGAGCCTGGACCTCTGGCCGGGGGCGAGCCCCCTTCCCGCGCCCCTGGTGGTCTTCGTACACGGCGGGACCTGGATGAACGGCGGCAAGTATGCGGGGACAGCGGGACAGGCCCGGGCCTTCCGGTCCGCGGGTTTCGCCTACGCCACGGTGAACTACCGTCTGCGACGGTATGCCGCACCGGACGGCGCCGCCCGGGACATCGCCCAGGCGATCGCCTTCCTGCGAGCCGAGGCCGGGGGCTGCGGCGTCGATCCCAGCCGCATCGTTCTGATGGGCCATTCTGCAGGCGGCCACCTCGCCGCCCTGGTTGCCCTCGACCCAGGCTACCTGGCGGGGGCGGGCGTGCCTCCCGGCGTCGTCCGGGCGGTGGTCCTGCTGGACGCCTACGGCCTCGACATCCCCCGCCATGTCCGCGAGAGCGGGGACCCGGTTTACGCCCGGGTCTTCGGCCCCGATCCCGTGGGCTGGACAGCCATGTCGCCGGTCACCTACGCCGGTCCCGGGCGGCCACCAGCCGTCATCCTGCATGTGGACGCCCGCAATCCCGAGACGCCGGGACAGGCCCGGGTCCTGGCCGAAGCCCTCCGCGCCGCCGGGGGTGAAGCGGTGGTCCACGAAGCGGAAGGGGAGAACCACATCAGCATCAACTTTGGCTTTGGCGCCCCGGGGGACGAGACCACGCGTCGGACCCTGGACTTCCTCGCCAAGCACGTAACGCAAGGGACGGGCTTGTCAGGACTGCGCGCTACAGCCTTAATCCCACCGACCTCGGCGGACAGCGCCGGCACTCACGAAGGATACACCCGATGAACGCCCCGATCCCTCCCTCCACGGGCCCCCTGACCTTCGGCTTCAGCCCGCATGACGACATGAATGACCTGCGGATGAGCGACAAGGCCACGCCGCTCTACGAGCACGTCAAGCGCTTCATCGCCGAGACCGTCGTGCCCATGCAGACGGAGTTCCGGGCCCTGGGCGAGGGCCATACGGACCGCTGGACCTTCGCGCCGGGCCAGCTCGACGTGCTGGAGAAGGCCAAGGACCAGGCCAAGAAGGAAGGCCTCTGGAACTTCTTCCTGCCCGATGCTGATACCGGCGAGGGCCTGTCCAACCTCGATTACGCCTACATCGCCGTAGAGCTGGGCAAGGCACCCATGGCCTCGGAGGTGATGAACTGCTCAGCGCCGGACACCGGCAACATGGAAGTGCTCGAGCGCGTCGGCACCCCCGAGCAGAAGGAGCGCTGGCTGAAGCCCCTGCTGAACGGCGAGATCCGCTCGGCCTACGCCATGACCGAGCCGGCGGTGGCCTCGTCCGACGCCAAGAACATCGCCACCCGGGCGGTCCTGGACGGTGACGAGTGGGTGATCAACGGCGAGAAGTACTACATCTCTGGAGCCGGCGACCCGCGCTGCAAGATCATGATCACCATGGTCCGCACCGACCCCGACGCCCCGCCGCACAAGCAGCAGTCGCAAATCCTGGTGCCCATCGACGCCCCCGGGGTGGAGATCCTCGGCCCGATGCACGTCTTCGGGGAAGACCACGCCCCCCGCGGCCACATGCACATCCGCTTCACCAATGTGCGGGTGCCTAAGTCCAACGTCCTCCTGGGCGAGGGCCGCGGCTTCGAGATCAGCCAGGTCCGCCTTGGGCCGGGCCGGATCCATCACTGCATGCGGACCATCGGCAAGGCCGAGCGGGCCCTGGACCTCATGGTCCGCCGGGGCCTGTCCCGGGAGGCCTTCGGCCGCAAGATCGCCTGGCTGGGCGGCAATGTGGAAATCATCTCCCGGGCCCGGATCGACATCGAGGCCATGCGCCTGATGGTCCTAAAGGCGGCCAAGGCCATGGACGTCCTGGGCAACCGCGAGGCCCGGGTCTGGGTCTCCATGGTCAAGGCCATGGTGCCGGAGCGGGCCTGCAAGATCATCGACCAGGCCATCCAGATGCATGGTGCGACGGGCATTTCCCAGTGGACGCCCCTGGCCTCCATGTACACCGACGTGCGCCACCTGCGCTTTGCCGACGGCCCGGATGAGGTCCACCACATGGTGGTCGGCCGCAATGAGATCCGGGCCTACGAGGGCGGCGCCGAGGACGTCCCGGCCGCCGTTGCCCTGAGGAACTGAGGGGGCGGAGCTGAACGGGCGGAACTGAGCGGGCAGAACTTACCGGGCAGACTGGGGACGGGGCGATTTGGCCCCGGTCTCAGCCGGGGAAGTTGGCCGGGACCACCTCGGACAGGGTGGGTCCGATCTCGTCGTGGATGACCAGGTCGGCGTATGCGTCCAGGTCCGTGGCGTCCCGGTTCACGATCACCAGGCGTGCGCCAGACCGGCGTGCCTGCAGGGGAAAGCCCGCAGCCGGCCAGACGGTGAGGCTGGAGCCCAGCACCAGGAAGAGGTCGCAGGACAGGGTCTCGTCCTCCGCCCGCCGCATGGGTTCCTCGGGCATGGACTGGCCGAAGGAGATGGTCGCCGTCTTCACCAGGCCGGTGCACTCCCGGCAGGCGGGAAGTTCTCCCCGGACCTCGAAGGCCGGGCGCAGGTCATCGATCTCGTGGCGCAGGCCGCAGGACAGGCAGGTGGCATAGCTGGCATTGCCGTGCAGCTCGATCACCCGGTCGGCGGGAATGCCCGAGTGCTGGTGCAGGTTGTCGACGTTCTGGGTGATGATGGCGGACAGGCGCCCGCTCTCCCACAGGCGGGCCAGGGCGAAGTGGCCCGCGTTGGGCTCCCGGCCCGTCCAGCCGGCGCGGCCCTGGAAGGCCCGGGTCCAGGATTCCCGGCGCTTTTCCTCGCTGTTCACGAAATCCTGAAACTGAATGGGCTTCATCCGGCTCCAGACCCCGCCCGGCGAGCGGAAGTCCGGAATTCCCGATTCCGTGGAGATTCCGGCCCCGGTGAAGGCCACAATCCGCTCTGCAGACCGAAGGACCTGGGCCAGATCGCCCCGTTTTGCCAATTTTCCGGTCACTTTCCGACTCCGTCTGTCTGCGCCGCTTCGGGCCTGCCTCAGGGGAAGGCGCCCTGAGCCTGTTCTTTGGGCCTTTTCAGCGCCGCCTGATCCTGTAGCCAAGGACTTCAGGACAACCGCCGGATTGGCGCAAGTGGGGATGCGAGGCATGAAGCCCAGAAGAGTCATGAAGCGCGGCACAGTCTGGGGTGCGGCCCTCGCCACCCTGAGCCTGGGCCTGCTGGCCTCGGGACCCGCCCTGGCCCAGGCCCCTTCGCAGGTCGACTCCGGGGACACCGCCTGGCTGCTCAGCGCCACCGCCCTGGTCCTGCTCATGAGCCTGCCGGGCCTGGCCCTCTTCTATGGCGGCCTGGTGCGGACCAAGAATGTCCTGTCCGTCCTGATGCAGTGCACGGCGGTAGCCTGCCTGGCCTCAGTGGTCTGGCTGGTGCTCGGCTATTCCCTGGCCTTCTCCGGGACCGCGCCCTTCATCGGCGACCTTGGCAAGGTCGGCCTGATGGGCCTGTCCCGCGGCGACGTCGTGGGTACGGCGCCCGAGATTGTCTTCTTCGGCTTCCAGATGGCCTTCGCAGTCATCACCCCGGCCCTGATGATCGGCGCCGTGGTCGAGCGGGTTAAGTTCTCCGGCCTCCTGGCCTTCTGCGCCGGCTGGCTGGTCCTGGTCTATGCCCCCGTCTGCCACTGGGTCTGGGGGGGTGGCTGGATGGCGACCCTCGGGGTCAAGGACTATGCCGGAGGCCTGGTGGTGCATGCCACGGCCGGCGTCAGCGCCCTTCTTCTGGCCCGGGCCGTAGGCCCCCGGGACGGCTTTCCCCGCGCGCTTTCGCCGCCGCACAATCCGGGCATGACCATGACCGGGGCGGGCCTGCTCTGGGTCGGCTGGTACGGCTTCAACGGCGGCAGCGCCCTGGCGGCCAATGCCGACGCCGGCGCGGCCCTGACCGCCACCCACATGGCGGCGGCCTCGGCGGGCCTGGTCTGGGCCCTGATCGAGCACCTGCGCTTCGGCCGGTCCAGCCTGGTCGGTCTGGTCACCGGCGTCGTCGCCGGCCTGGCCACCGTGACCCCGGCCTCGGGCTTCATCAGCCCCCTGGCGGGCCTGGCCCTGGGGGCGCTCGGCAGCCTGGTCTGCTTCGAGGCCGTGACCCTGGTGAAGGCCAAGCTGGGCATTGACGACAGCCTCGACGTCTTCGCCGTGCATGGGGTCGGCGGCATCCTTGGAACCCTGATGGTCGCCGTACTGGCCCACCCCCTCCTGGGCGGGACCGGCTATGCCGAGGGCGTGACCCTGGCGGGCCAGGCCTGGCGGCAGGGTCTGGGCGTCCTGGTGGTCTGCGCCTGGTCGGCGGGCGCCAGCCTGGTACTGATCGCCATCGTCCGGCGACTGACGGGACTGAGGGCCAGCGACGAGGTCGTCGACGATGGCCTGGACCTCGGCGCCCACGGCGAGCGGGCCTACCACATCTGAAGGTGAAGGCGGGCAGCGGCGCCGCCGTTGACCCCCTCACCCGGCTTCGCCGGGAGCTCCCCCTGGGGGGAGCAATAGCTCTGTAATTCCTCCCCCAAGGGGGAGGTGGACCGGGGCGGCGCCCCGGGACGGAGGGGGTCAACGGCGCTTCAGCTGACCCCCTCACCGACCTTCGGCCGGAGTTCCCCCTGGGGAGAGCAATGGGCACCGGGCCTGAGGTGGCGCGCGGCCCCTAGTCCCTGAACACCACCGTCTTGCGGCCATTCAGCAGGACCCGGTCCTCCAGCACCCAGCGCACCGCCCGGGCCAGGACCCGGCGCTCGATGTCACGGCCCTTGCGCACCAGGTCCTTGGGTTGGTCGCGGTGGCTGAT
>Ga0209598_10002746_pt1 | contig 13575 bp, 16 predicted proteins | sample M_140807_EF_Meta_FD_187317 | JGI IMG/M metagenome (GOLD analysis project Ga0209598, IMG submission 187317) | Freshwater microbial communities from Lake Montjoie, Canada to study carbon cycling - M_140807_EF_MetaG (SPAdes) (version 2) | ecosystem: Environmental > Aquatic > Freshwater > Lake... | reverse complement strand
CACGCCCTTGCTCGGGCTGGCTTTCTTCACCTCGGCGATGACAGCCGGTTGGCCAGCCGCACGCTTGGCGCGCAAGGCGCCGACGAAATCGCGCAGCGGCGCGCCGGCTGCCGCGGCGGCACGCAACTCGGCGAGGCTGGTGTGCGCCAGTAGGGCCGCGACTTCGCGGGCTTTGGTGGCAAGGATGCGTTGCAGGATGTCACTGCTCATGGCTGGAGTCCGTAATCGAGGGCAATGCCGATGAAAATGGCGGCACCGTACCAGACGTTATGCAGAAAGGCGCGAAAACACGCAGCGGGCTCGCGTCCGGCGATCAGCCGCAGGTGAAACAGAGCGATGCCGCCGGCCACCGCCAGGCCCAGCATCCAACACGCGCCGCGCTGCAGGATCTGGCCGACTGCAGCCAGCAGCAGCAGATTGGCGGCGTAACACGCGGCGATGGCGTGGCGGTCCCAGCGGCCGAAGGTGAGCGCCGAGGTGCGGATGCCCAGATGCACGTCGTCGGCGCGGTCGACCATCGCGTACTCGGTGTCGTAAGCCAGCGTCCAGCAGACGTTGGCAGCCAGCAGCAGCCAAGCCACTGCGGGGACGTCGCCCTGGATCGCCGCGAACGCCATCGGGATGCCAAAGCCGAAGGCCAGCCCCAGATAGGCTTGCGGAAGCGCGAGAAAACGCTTGGTGAACGGGTAGCTGGCGGCCAGCAGCACCGCCGGCACCGACCACAGCCAGACCCTTGGCGGCAGCGGCAGGATCAGCACGAAAGCCAATAGCGACAACCCCGCCGCCACCCACAGCGCCGCGCCGGGTGAGAGCTCGCCGCGGGCCAGCGGCCGGTCACGGGTGCGGGCGACATGGCCATCGAAGTCGCGGTCGGCCCAATCGTTGATGGCGCAGCCGGCCGAGCGCATCAGCACCGTGCCAAGCACGAAGATGACCGCCACATCGAGCGGCGGCCATCCACCCGCAGCCACCCACAAGCCCCACAGCGTCGGCCACAGTAGCAGCCAGATGCCGATTGGCTTGTCGAGGCGGGTGAGGCGAAGGTAGGGGCGCAGGCGCTTCATGCTGAAGCTGCTTGCCGCGGCGGCACCGTCGGTGCGAACACCTCGGTTACCAAAATACGGGCCGCGCCACGACAGAACAGCGAGCGCCGCGCCCACAGCGGAGCCCGTAGCAGATCACCGGCCGACTCGGCGAAACACGCCGCAGCCAGCCGTTGACGCGGATCGCGCCGGCTCAAGCGTCGCACCAGCAGATTGCCGCGCGCCACCCGCCGGTCAGCGAACAACGCCGCGCCCAGCGAACGGTTGCCAAGCCCGGCAAGGTCACGCCAGCGGCTACGCAGATCGCCGGGCAGGGCCACGCTGCGCGCCCACACCCAGGGCACGCCGTCGGCCACCAGCGCCACTTCGCGCACCCACACCCGACCGCGTGGCGAGACCCCAAGCAGCGCCGACTCATCGCACAGCACCGGCGCCAGCCCTTGCCAGCGGCACTCGACGCGCAACTGGCGGCAACGGCTGCGCAGCGCTGCGGTGAGCGAGTCGCGGTCGGTGAGCCACGGTGCGAGGCCGGCCGGTGCGTCGGGCGGGGTGGTGCGCCAGCCGGCGTGGGGGCGATTCAACATGCCGGGATTCTAGCCGCTGCGGCGGGCGCTCAACTCCGCCAGAACGCTTGTCGCTCGCCCAGCCAGCGATCGAGATGCACCGAGACTGCCGGATTGTCGCCGGCGATCCACGCCTCGGCGAGCTGCGCCGCCTGTTCCAGCAACACGTGGTCGCGATCGGGGTCGGCAAAGCGCAGCAGCGGCTGGCCGCTCTGCGACTTGCCCAGCAGCTCGCCCGGTCCGCGCAACTCAAGGTCACGGCGGGCGATCTCGAAGCCGTCGGTGCTGTTGCGAATGATCTCCAGCCGCTTGCGAGCGCTCTCGGACAGGCCCGGCTCGAACAGCAGCACGCAATAGCTCTGCCGCGGACCACGTCCGACCCGCCCGCGCAACTGGTGCAACTGCGCCAGGCCCAGGCGCTCGGAATGCTCGATCACCATCCAGGTGGCGTTGGGCACGTCCACGCCGACCTCGATGACGGTTGTCGCCACCAGCCAGTCGACCTCGTGGCGCTGAAACGCTGCCATCACGGTGGCCTTGTCGATAGCCGTCATGCGGCCATGCACCAGACCGAAACGCAGCTCGGGGTGGCGTTGACGCAGCTCCTCGAAGGCGTCGGTGGCGGCCTTGAGCTGCAAGACGTCCGACTCCTCGACCAGCGGACACACCCAGTACACCTGATGGCCGTCACCACAGGCCTGCGCCAGTTTGGCGATCACCTCGTCGCGGCGCGGATTGCCGATCACCCGCGTCTCGATCGGGCTGCGACCGGGCGGCAGCTCGTCAATCACCGACACATCCAGGTCGGCGTAGTAACTCATCGCCAGCGTCCGCGGGATCGGCGTCGCGCTCATCATCAGGCTGTGAACACCCTCGCCCTTGCCGGCCAAACTGAGCCGCTGCGCCACACCGAAACGGTGCTGCTCATCGACCACCACCACTGCCAGAGCCCGAAAATCGACACCCTTCTGGAACAGTGCGTGGGTGCCCACCACCACGTCGACCTCACCCGCCGCCACTGCCGCCGTTAGCCGCTCACGCTCGGCCTTCTTCTGCCCACCGGAGAGGCCGGCCACGCGCACGCCGAGCGGCTCCAGCCACTGCCGGAACTTGGCCAGATGCTGTTCAGCCAGCAACTCGGTGGGCGCCATCAGCGCGGCCTGACGGCTGTTCTCGACGGCGCGCAAACAAGCCAATGCAGCGACGATGGTCTTGCCGCTGCCCACATCGCCCTGCAGCAGGCGTTGCATCGGTTGCGGCCGGGCCAGGTCCGTTTCAATGGCCTGCCAGGCGCGCTGCTGCGCACCGGTAAGCGCGAACGGCAGGGCTCGGCGCAGCGCTGCCACCAAACGATCGGCCGCAGGCGGCGCCAATGACACGGCAACGCGCGACGCCCGCTGACGACGTGCCAGTCGCAAGCTCAGGCGTTGCGCCAGCAGCTCGTCGAAGCGGACGCGCTGCCAGGCCGGATCGTCGGCGGACGGCACCGTCTGCGGATAGTGCAAGCGCGCCAGCGCCTCGCGCAGGGGCGGCACGTGCAAGCGCCGGCGAGTCGGCTCGTCGAGCGTATCGGCCCAGTCGAGCTTTGCAAACGCAGCAGCCACAGCACGGCGCAGGGTCGGCTGCGCCACCCCGGCGACGGTCGGGTAGACGGCGGTGAGCCCAGCTCGCGTCGCCGCCCCCGGCTCGCTCACCCTCAACCGTGGATGGATCATCTCGCGGCCGAATAGGCTGCCACGAACTTCGCCGTACACGCGCAGCCAGCTGCCGACCGGCAGGGCCTGCAACTGCGCGTTGGAAAAGTGGATGAGCCGGACGGTGAGTTCACCGCCCTGCTCATCGCGGACCTTGCCGATCCACTGGCGACGTGGCCGCAGCCTCACCTCGCCGTGGACCAGGCGGCCCTCGGTCAGCGCGTGGTCGCCTGGGGTCAGGTCGCCAATAGGCGTGACCCGCGACTCGTCCTCGTAGCGCAAGGGCAGGTGGAGCACACACTGCCACGGCGTGCCCAGCCCCAAACGAACAAGCCCGCTCTCGGCGGGCTTGCGCGACGGCTTGGCCAAACGACGGGTCACCCGGCGTGTAGCACCAGCACGGCGTCGACCTCCACCAGCGCGTTGCGCGGCAGACTGGCAACGCCTACTGCGGCGCGCGCCGGATACGGCTCCTGCACGTACTCGGCCATGATCTCGTTGACCTTGGCGAAGTGGCCAAGATCGGTGAGGAATACCGTGAGCCGAACCGCATCACGCAGACTGCCGCCGGCCTCCTTGGCCACCGCCGCCAGATTGTTGAAGACGCGGTGGATCTGCGCGTCGATGCCCTCGACCATCAGCATCGTCTCGGGATCGAGGCCGATCTGACCCGAGCAATACACGGTGTCGCCCACCTTGACCGCTTGCGAATAGGTGCCAATGGCCTTGGGGGCGTCAGGCGTCGAAATGATGGTCTTGCTCACGCGAGGTCCTTCACCAGGGCGTTGCGGAACTCGGTCGAGACCGGGTCCACGGTCACCGTGTAGTTGGGGTGGCTAATGCCCGCCGACAGCGCGACACCATACTTAAGCGCCTCGGCCATGTCTTGATCGAGCTCAAAGCGCATGAAATGCACGGCGCTGGTCTTCTCGGCGTTCTCCCGCTCGAGGTCTTCGTCGGCAATGGCCCACACCTTCTCGCGGCCCTCCACCTGCAGCCAGACGCGATCTTCGATGCCCTTGAGCTTGCGCAGCTCGGTGGCGCGGATGTCCGGGTCCGGATACTCGATCATCATCGTCGCTTTGAAGTTGCGACCGTCCGGAATCAGCGGCGTGTAGGCCTCGAGCTCGTCACGGATGCCGTCTTCTTCAAAGATCTTTTCGATGCGCAGCATCTCCTGGACCTGGTAGCGGATGGTCATCTCGTCCTCGAACAGCACGGTGATGTGCTCACCCAGCGACAGACTGCGCAGGCGCTTGTGGGCGATGACTTCGGCGCGGAAGTCCTTGCGGACCTTGGCATAGTGCTCGAGAGTCCAGAGCGATTCACGGGTGAGTGTCATGTGAGTCTCCTGAAGGATTTAGCGTTGGCGCAGCGGTCACAGTCCGTAGGCGCGCGCCAGCAATGAAAGGGGATGCTGCACCTTGTCGTCGGTCGGGCCATTGGCCACGCCACCATCGATGCCCTGCGCGATGTGGTGGCCTGCCAGCTGGCAATCCGATGCGATCACATCGACCGCGCCGTTGGGGTGTTCGTTCATTTGGCGGAACATCGGCTTGCCGATCTTCAGCGACATCTCATGAAACTCCTTCTTCACGCCCCAAGTACCGGCGTGACCCGAGCAGCGTTCCACCGTGTTGACCGATGTCTCCGGTACCTTCTGCAGCAGCTCGCGGGTTTTTTGCCCAACGTTTTGCACGCGCAGGTGACAGGCGACGTGGTAGCTGACGTTGCCCAGGCCCGACTTGAAATCGGTCTTGAGCAGTCCGTCCTTGTCGCGGGCGACGAAGTACTCGAAGGGGTCGAACATGGCCTTTTGCACAGCAGCGATGTCGGCGTCCTCAGGGAACATGAGCGGAATCTCTTGCTTGAACATCAGGGTGCAGGAGGGGATGGGGGTGACGATGGCGTAACCCTCTTTGGCCAGCTTGGCCAGGCCCGGGATGGTCTGACGGACCAGGCCCTCAACCGACTCCAGATCGCCGAGTTCGAGTTTGGGCATGCCGCAGCAGGCCTGCTTCTCGACCACCACGAAGGGGATCTCGTTGTGCTCAAGCACCTTGACCAGGTCGTGGCCAATGCCCGGTTCGTTCCAGTTCACATAGCAAGTGGTGTAGATGGCGACCTTGCCCGGCGTGCGCTGGCCGTCTTTGACGGCATGCTTGTGCGATTCGGCGTGGTGCGACTCGAAGGGCTGCGAGGTGTAGTCGGGCAACCAGGCGGTCTTGTGCACGCCGAGCAGCTTTTCGCCAAGGGCGCGGGCTGGCGCCATCTTGGCCAGCGCATTGACCGTCTGCGCCACCACCGGGATGGCAGCGATCTTGCCGTTGAGCGCCGTGTTGGAGAGGGTCTTGTCGCGGAACGCGGTCGGGATACCCTTTTTGAACTCGATCGCCTTGTGCTGCAGCATCAGGTGCGGGAAATCGAGATTCCAAGGGTGCGGCGGCACATACGGGCACTTGGTCATGTAGCAGACGTCGCACAGGTAGCACTGGTCCACCACCTTGTGGAAATCGGTTTTGGCGACACCATCGACCTCGCCGGTCGGGCCTTCATCGATCAGATCGAACAACAACGGGAAGCTGTTGCACAGGCTCACGCAGCGGCGGCAGCCGTGGCAGATGTCGAACACGCGCTCGAGCTCGGCCTCGCAAGCGGCTTCGTCGTAATAGGCCGGGTTCTTCCAGTCGATGGGATAACGGGTCGGGGCTTCGAGCGAGCCTTCGCGGACGGTCATGGTCTGTCTCCAAATGTCATGGATGGGACTTTAATCGAGAGTAGCGCTGCGGTAATGCAACGGGGGTGCCGAACGACACCCCCGTTGTGGTCAAACGCCTAATCAGGCAGCCAAGCCTTCGAGGGCCTTGGCGAACTTGTTGGCGTGCGAGCGCTCAGCCTTGGCCAGCGTCTCGAACCAGTCGGCGATCTCGTCGAAACCTTCTTCGCGAGCGTCCTTGGCCATGCCCGGGTACATATCGGTGTACTCGTGGGTCTCGCCAGCGACGGCTGAGGCCAGGTTCTGCTCCGAGCTGCCGATCGGCATGCCGGTGGCCGGGTCACCCACCTGGGCCAGGTAGTCCAGGTGGCCGTGAGCGTGGCCGGTCTCGCCTTCAGCGGTCGAGCGGAACAGGGTCGCGACTTCCGGATGACCTTCGACGTCGGCCTTGTTTGCGAAGTACAGATAACGACGGTTGGCTTGGCTTTCGCCAGCGAAAGCGTCCTTCAGGTGCTGATGGGTCTTGGAACCGTTGAGTTGCGGCATCTTGATCTCCTCGTTGATAAATCCCGGCGATGCGGGCCTATAAAGCTAAATTGTCAAGCTGATAGATTTCTTTTAAGAAAGTTATCAACCAGCCGCCCCGAATATAGTCCATGTTGGTGACGGCTGCACTGCTTTGAGCTCAACAATCAGGAAAATCTGCAGTTGCGTCAGACTGATAAGAACATGCGGTATGTCAACTTCGCTTCACACAATCGCGCTATGCTGCATCGCACAACAGAACGCGGAGGCCAGCATGGTATCAACGAATTCTGTCAGCGAATTTCAAGTCGAAATCGATGCGGTCACGGTGGCGATTCACTTGCAGCCGGAGCAACGGGAAGCGGTGGCCGACGGCTGCCGCCGCGTCATTGAGGGTGGCGGGTTAATCGACGGACGACGCGCCGAAGGCAGTTGGTGGTATTTCAACGAGCCCGACCTCGGTCTGCTGCGGGTTGAAGTTGGCACCTTGGCGGAGGCTGCGACACCACGCTGGGAGGGCCGGATCTGGTTGGCACAACAGCCCAAGGCGATCTCAACGCTCCGTTAAAAAGCACAAGGCCCGCACGCGGCGGGCCTTGCTGGAACACTTGGTGGCGAATCAGGGACTCGAACCCCGGACCTGCGGATTATGATTCCGTCGCTCTAACCGACTGAGCTAATTCGCCATTGGGATGCGGAGTGTAGGCCTGCTACCCTGCAGAGGTCAACCCGGGGCCCAAGCGCCGCCCCTACAGAACCGAGGACCCCACGCGTGAACAACATCCCGCCCGAACACCGCGACGACACTGCCACTGTGGTGGCCGGCGGCGGTCTGGTGGGCGCAACGACTGCGCTGGCCCTTTTGCAACGCGGCAGTGCGGTGCAGTGGTTACGCCCGGCACCGTCCACGCCAGCCCTGCCGGACGGCTACGCCGCCCGCGTTTACGCGCTGTCGCCAGACAACCTGGCCTGGCTGGAGACATTGGGTGTCGGCACCCACCTGCAGCACGGTCGCATCGGCAGCGTTCAGGCGATGGAGATCCGCGGGCCGCAGGGCGGACTCTTGGAGCTGTCAGCACGACAGACCGGCGTGCCGCAGATGGCAGTGATTGTCGAGAGCGACAACCTGCAGTTGGCCGTGGACGCGGCCATTGCGGCGGCCGGCGGCGACGACCGGCTCGGTGCGGCCGCCAGCGCACAGATCACCGCCATCGACGCCGGGGACTCGGGCATGGCCGTGTCACTCGACGACGGCGTGCGCCTCAACACGCCGCTGCTGGTGGCCGCCGACGGCGCCAACTCGCCGCTGCGAGCGCTGGCTGGCATCGGCACCGTCGGCGACAGCTACCACCACCGCGCGGTAGTGGCCAACTTCGAATGCGAGCGGCCGCACCGCGGCATCGCCTGCCAATGGTTCAACCATGGCGAAGTGCTGGCTTGGCTACCGCTGCCCGACCGCCACATCAGCATGGTCTGGAGCGTGCCCGATTCCCGCGCCGAGACGCTGCTGGGGCTGGACGATGCCGCACTGGTCGCCATGGTCGGCGCGGCCGGAGACCACCGCTGGGGTGACTTGCGACTGGTGTCGCGGCCGCATAGCTTTGCCCTGCGGCGACAGCGCGCACAGCGCCTGGTCGGACCGCGACTGGCACTGGTCGGCGACGCCGCCCACGTGGTGCACCCGCTGGCGGGCCAGGGGCTTAACCTTGGCCTGCGCGACGTGCGCGAATTGCTGGCCGCCACCCGCAGCGCGCGCGACCCGGGCGAGGCCCGCCTGCTAAACCGCTACCAAGCACTGCGTCAGCACGACGTGCGTGCCATCGAGTGCCTCACCGACGGCCTATTCCGCCTGTTCAAGTCGCCGCTGGCGGGCTATCTGGGCGGGCAGGGCCTGAGCCTGCTCAACCATGTCTCACCCATCAAGTCACAACTGGTGAAGCTGGCACTGCGCTAGCATCCATCGCCTGATCAGACCGCGGAAATCTCATGCCCTATCGTTCACGCATCACCCGCACCGTTGCCGCCTTGCTCGGCGGAGCTGCTCTTGCCTTAGCCACCGTCGCCCTGATGCCGCTGACGGCCGAGGCCAACGAGCCGCTCAAGGCAACGCTGCAAAAGCGCTTTTCCGACATCAAGATCGAGCAGGTGACCAAGTCGCCGGTGGCCGGCCTGTGGGAGGTGTACGCCGACGGGCAGATCTTCTACACCGACGACAAGGGCGACTACCTGCTGCTCAACGCGATGCTGATCGATGGCAAGACGCGCACAAACCTCACCGACGAGCGCTTGATGAAGCTGCGCAGCATCGACATCGGCGCGCTGCCGCTCGACTTGGCAATCAAGGAGGTCAAAGGCAATGGCAAGCGCCGCTTGGTGGTGTTCTCCGACGCCGACTGTCCGTTCTGCAAGCGTCTGGAAAAATCGTTGACCGAGGTCACCGACGTCACCGTCTACACCTTCTTGTTCCCGATCGACAAATTGCACCCTGAGGCCAGTGAGCGCTCGCGCCGGGTCTGGTGCAGCGGCGACCGGCTCAAGGCCTGGAAAGACTGGATGCTGGAGAACCGTAACCCGACCGCCAGCGCCGACTGCGACAACCCGGTGGCGAAGTTGGCTGCGCTGGGCGAAAAATACCGGATCAACGGCACGCCCACGCTGGTGTTTGGCAGCGGCCGTACGGTGCCCGGCGCCATCGGCGCGCGCGACATCGACCGATATCTGAACGAAACCGCGCGTTAAAGCGCGGTTTGGACCTCGGGTTCAGCGACGACCCGCTGCAAGGCTCGCGCAACCTCGGCGGGCATTGTCTCGATTAGCCGCAACAGGGCAGCCGCCGCCCCGCTGGGCGCCCGTTTGCCCTGCTCCCAGTTGCGCACCGTGTTGACCGACACGCCGATCCATTGCGCAAACTCGATCTGCGTCATATCCAAGGCCCCGCGCAGACGGCGAGCGCGGATGGCTTCGGCACGGTGACGGGCCGGGTTATCGGGACGGGTTCTTGGCATCAGGGGCCTCCCTGGCTAGGTCAAGGGTGGCGGGGGGGGGGGAGGGAGTAGCTCGCGGCATCAGCCACGGCCCCCGAGCGGGTCAGTACTAGCAGCGCTTGCAATTCCTCCGGGCTCATCCGCTCCACCCGCCTATGGATGAGCTTGCGCACGGCGCCCTCAGCGTCATCGGTCTCCTGTCGAACACCGCCACCGAAGTCCGCTAGACACAGCAACGCCATGCCCTGTTCGGGCGTTAGGCGCAGAAAGGTACACAGAACACCGAACGACTCTAGAGCCGGCAGAGAGAGTCCACGCATCCACCGACGCACGGTCTCGGCGCTGATCGGCACTCGACCGCCAGTGAATGCGCGAAGGTCTCGTGCAACAACGGCAGCCTTGGGCAATTCGCCGTCGTAGCGGGCGCGTAGCAATAGACGGAGATCCGCCGCAAACCGCACGCTGTAAATCTGACCGACGCCCGCGTCCATAAGCACCGCCAACGAAATGTTCCCAAACGACAATTTGGACCGCGCCCACAGCGTCAGTCATTAGTCATTTGATTTATCCGTAGTCAGTATGGCAGTTGGAAAACCAAGCCCACTGGCATCGACAGATTTCGCACTTATGTGTGGTTTATGTCAAGAAAAAAGCTTGTTTTTATTGACTTTACGCAAACGAATGAGCGGCAAGCGGGAGGCCTGCGATCAGTTCGTCGAGCGTGGCCGCAACAGCCATAGCCGCCCGGCTTGCTGCATGCGGCCGGCCGTGTGCGCAGCCGCCTCGCCGCGCCCCCAGAACAGGTCGGCGCGCACGGTGCCGCGGATCGCACCACCGGTATCTTGGGCGGCCATCAGGCGCTGGATCGGCGCGGCGGTATCGGGGTCGGTGGTGGCCAGCCACACCGGACTGCCCAGCGGAATCGCGTTCACGTCCACGGCGATGCTGCGCCCGGCGGTCAGCGGCACGCCCAGCGAACCGATCGGGCCGTCGTCGCTGGCCGGCAGCTCGCGGAAGAACACGTAGCTGGGGTTGGTCGCCAGCACCGTATCGCGCTGATCGGGATGCGCCGCCAGCCAGTCTCGGATGCTCTGCATTGACACGCCGTCGCGCGCCAAAGCGCCGCGATCCACCAACACGCGACCGACCGGCTTGTACGGGTGTCCGTTCTGGTCGGCGTAGCCCAAGCGCAGCACCGAACCGTCTTCGAGCAGCAAGCGTCCGGAGCCTTGCACCTGCATAAAGAAGAGGTCCACCGGGTCAGCCGCCCAGGCCAGTACCGGCGCCACAAGCGGTTTGCCATTGGCGGTGCGGGCATCGATCTCGGCCCGACTTGCGTACGGGACCACTTTGCGCCCATCCAGCCGCCCGCGCAGACGCTTGCCCTTGAGGTCGGGGTCGATGGCGGTGAGATCGATGGTCAAAAGGTCATCGGGGACGCCATGCACCGGCACGCTGCAGTCGGGTTTGCGTGACCGGCAAGCACGGATCACCGGCTCGTAATAACCGGTGACCAGCCCCTCGCTGGAGCCATTGGCATTGACCAACTCCACCGCCTCAAAGCGCGCCTCAAAAAATGCGCGGGCGGCGGTGTCGTCGCCAGCTGGCACGCCGCGCGCAGCCACGCAGACACCGGACAGCGGCTGGTTGGGCTTGACACCCTTGCAACCGGCGATGAACACCACCAACGCCTCGGCGTGGCGATCAGCCGCCCAGCCCGGCAACTCGGCGAATGCAACCACACGCAACGCGGGAGCCGCGGTCGGAGCTGGCGGTTTTGGCGCAACACTTGGGCGCAAGGGCGCGCACGCCGCCACCACGATGAGCAGCGCAGCCAAGCACGCGCGCCAACGCGGTCGATGCGGCCGATGCGACGGCGACGCAGCAACAGTCAATGCAAGGTCCGCGGCAAGCTCAGCTGAAACGGGTCGATCGGCGCGTCAAACCGGGTGCCGTCGGCGGCGACCATCTGGTAACTGCCGTGCATGGTGCCCACCGGTGTGGCAATCGAAGCGCTGCTGGTGTACTCGAACTGCTGCCCCGGGGCCAGCCATGGCTGCTCGCCGATCACGCCTTGGCCGCGCACCTCTTGCACACGCTTGTGCGCATCGGTGATGACCCAGTGGCGAGACACCAGTTGCGCGGGCACCGAACCGCTGTTGCGGATGACCACGGTGTAGGCGAACACGTAACGGTCGCCGACGATGTCGGAATGTTCGGGGACGAACACCGCCTGCGCGGTGACCTCGATGCGGTGGATTGCGTCTTCGCTCATCCCTCGATTGCATCCGATTTCATGGGCGCATGCAAGGCTGCCTCGTTTACACTTGCCCGCTCCGCGATCGCTGCGCGCCGAAACACGCCGCCATGCCCGACTACATCCTCGCCCCCAGCATCCTCTCGGCCGACTTCGCCCGGCTCGGCGACGAGGTGCGCGACGTCATCGCCTCGGGCGCCGATTGGATCCACTTTGACGTGATGGATAACCATTACGTGCCGAACCTGACCATCGGCCCATTGGTGTGCAGCGCCATTCGTCCGCATACGCAAGCCACCATCGACGTCCACCTGATGGTCAAGCCGGTGGATCGCATCGTCCCTGACTTCGCCAAAGCTGGGGCTAACCTGATCAGCTTCCACCCGGAGGCCTCCGACCACGTCGATCGCACCCTGTCGCTGATCCACGACCATGGCTGCCAGGCGGGCTTGGTGCTCAACCCCGCCAGCTCCATCCACCACCTCGACCACGTGCTCGACAAGCTCGACCTGGTGCTGCTGATGTCGGTCAACCCGGGCTTCGGCGGACAGTCGTTCATCCCATCGACGCTGGCCAAGCTGCACGCGGTGCGGGCCATGCTGGACGAATACAAAGTCCGCAGCGGCCGCACGATCCGATTGCAAGTGGACGGCGGCATCAAGGTCGATAACATCGCCGACGTGGCGCGTGCCGGCGCCGACACGTTTGTCGCCGGATCGGCCGTGTTCGGCGCTCGCCAGCCCGGCGACCCGCACCACTACGACAGTGTCATTCAGGCGCTGCGCGAACAACTGAGCGGGGTCTACCCGGTGGGTCTGCACTAGATGCGCTTGGCTGTACGCGCACTGCTGATCGACCTCGACGGCACGCTGTTGGAGTCGGGTCCCGACCTCGCCCGCGCGATGAACCGTACGCTGGTCGAGCAGGGCCTGACTGAGCTACACCTGCCGCAGGTGATCAGCTTTATCGGTCGCGGACTGGGGCACCTCTTGAGCGAATCCCTGCGCGTCGCGTTGCAGCGCGAGCCGTCGCAAGCCGAGATCGACGCCCTGCTGCCGCGCTTCGAGGCGCATTACGCCGACCTGCTGGCCTTCGACTCGCCGCCCTACCCGGGTGTGGTCGAGGGGCTCGGCACGCTGCGCGAAGCGGGCTTTGCACTGGCCTGCGTCACCAACAAGACCGAGCGCTTCACCCTGCCGCTGCTCGACAAGACCGGCCTCGCGCGGTTCTTCGAGCTGGTGGTGAGTGGTGATACCTGCGCCCGTAAAAAGCCGCATCCCGACATGTTGCTGCACGCCTGCGAGCACTTTGGCGTGGCGCCAGCCGAGGCGCTGATGGTCGGCGACTCCAGCAACGACGTGGAGGCCGCACGCGCCGCCGGCTGCCCGGTGTGGTGCCTGCCCTACGGCTACAACGAAGGTGGCCCCGGCGTACCTCTGGCAGCCGACCGTGTCATTGACTCGTTCATGGAGTTGCCCACACTGCTCACGCTGGCTGGCCGCGACACCGTGTTGGAAGCCGGCGCAGCATGAGGCGCGAGGACTTCGACCAGCTCGCTGCCGCGGGGCACACGCTCGTCCCGGTGATGCGCGAGACCTACGCCGACCTCGAGACGCCGCTCACCGTGTATTTGAAGCTCGCCAACCGGCCAGATTCGTTTTTGCTGGAGTCGGTGGTGGGCGGTGAGCGCTTTGGCCGCTACTCGATCATCGGCCTGCCAGCGCGTGAGCGACTGGTGGTGCGCGGCCATGAGGTGACGCTGGAGCGCGACCGCAAGCCGGTATCGACGCACA
>Ga0209598_10002744_pt1 | contig 13583 bp, 9 predicted proteins | sample M_140807_EF_Meta_FD_187317 | JGI IMG/M metagenome (GOLD analysis project Ga0209598, IMG submission 187317) | Freshwater microbial communities from Lake Montjoie, Canada to study carbon cycling - M_140807_EF_MetaG (SPAdes) (version 2) | ecosystem: Environmental > Aquatic > Freshwater > Lake... | reverse complement strand
GTGGGATTTCCATCGCCAGATTCTAACCGACTTGCTCCCAAGTGAAACGCAAAGAGCAGATTTTGTAGCCCCCAACAGCACACCAGTTATTTATGGTGCACCGGCTATTTATGGCGAACCAAAAGGGTCGTCATTGCCAGAGGCTGCGGGTGCCGAGGAGGGGGCACCAAAGATATCGTCGGTATTGACGGGATTGCCCGCAGGTTTGCTCGGTGCACTTGAGCCGGAGGGCTTTGCAGACTCCTGAGCCTTCTTGGGGGGATTGAAAAGGGTTGGCTCAAGGGCCCCCACTTCCCGCAAGCAGCTGATGTGGCCATCCTTGGTCGCGATGAACAAACGATCCGTAACGCTGTTGGGAATCACCAAATCGACCAATGCAGAACTGGTCCCGTCGACTTGGCCGTCGGATAGCCGAAGCCGACTTAGAGATCCCCGATCATTTTGGACGTAAAGGTGATCCTTGCCTACACCGACGATTTGATCGACGTGTCCGACATAACTGTTCCAGAGTTGTTCTCCGGTGGTCAAGGCCAGGGCCACGACCCGACCGTCATCCGAGACGATAAAGGCGCGTTTGCCATCGCATACTGGCGTGCGACTCGTTGGTATCGCCAAATTCACTCGCCATAGATAGGAACCGGTCCGCGACGTGGTTGCATGGATTACGGTGCCGTACATGCTTGTGAACAAGAATCCTTGGGGGGTCGCAATCGGCTTGCTATCGAGCGGTTCGTCGATGTTGACTTTGGACCAAAGCTTTGGAACGTTTTCGTTGTGGACCAGGTACATTGCGTTCTTGGATGTCCAGGCCATGAAATCACGATCTGCTGAGATCGCCAAACCTCGACGGTTCTCAGCGCCTGCTCTGAGAATCACCGGGGCGATGATCGGTTTCTCGACGTTGTATCCAACCAATCGCCCTTCGGTTGAAGGCACAATGATTCGATTCTCAAGAGCTGCAGCAGAACCCGCAGGGGTAAACGCAAGACGGCCGGTGTTGATCATGTTGCCGGTTTTCAAATCCATCGCGTAGAACGCATTTCCGTTGACTACGGTGACGAAATCATCGGAGACCCCTGGACCAAAGATGGCCAAATCGGCTCGTGGAACAGAGCTCTGCCAGAGAAGCTCTCCGGTTTCTCCGTCGATTGTCGTGACAACCCCATTGCTAGCTACTCCGACAACATAGGTCACCGGTTGGCTGACCACTTTGACCGAGGCCTTCTTACCAAGAATCGCATAGGTCTTGACCAGCTTTTGAGCCTGGGCCTTGGCCCCCTCCAAACCCAAGATAGGGACCGACCCGGCGGACTTACCCTCCAAAATCCGCTTGTCCAGTGCGTCTCGGTCGACTCTCCGAGCATCGATTCGCTCGATCAATCGGTTGCCGATGAAAACATCAACATACTCGCGTCGGTCGGAGGAATGCGGCCAAACGGCCAAGCTCTCGGCACCTTGGACAAGGCCAGCCCCGCCGATGCTGTTTTCCCACATAAGCTCTAAGCCCAGCGGAGCCACGGAGCGCTCGTTAATCTGGGCCTGGGCATCGCATCCAAAAAGGACAATGGCTCCGAGTGCCAAAAGCACAACCGCTCGGGGAAAGCGGACTTTGCCAGGAAAGCCCCTGGTGCTGCAGCGATGGATCTGGCTTGGTTTGGTCATGCTCGGACACGCCCTCGGACAAAAAAGGAATGGATCAGCTCGTATCATCGTACTCTCAGGTAGCCAAAATGCGAGTTTTTTCGAGCCAACCCCAAGTTCCCCAACACCCTGCGGCAATTATTCGGGAAATTCATCTGGTGCTAGCATTCCCGCCCGCTTGCTCAAAGGTGCCTGGCACCTTTTGGGGATGTTTTGCATCAGCGGTCCATCAGCGTCCATCAGCGGTCCCGGTTGCTGCCGGGGTTCCTTGGGTTTCACGCAAAGACTCCATTGGTGCCTGGCACCAATGTGGGCCTTGCGAATTCTGGGGGAATTTTGACATGACACTTCGCAGGGTTATACTGCTACTATCGATATTGGTTATGTTTCCGTGGTTTTCTATTTGTTTGGCTTTATGCCTTTCCAAGGAGATGTGAGGTTGGATCATGGCAGGAAGATTGCGATTTTTTTCCAGTAAGCCTCTTTTAGGCAGCTTGGCTCTCCTGGGACTGACCCTTCTAGGAGTCGTTTACTATCTGAACGTGGATTCGACGCCTCAGGGGCGTAAAGTCTCTTTTGGTTTGGTGGGTAAGTTCGATCTTGATGGCGATGGGAGGGACGACCGCGAGGCGGTCAAAGCACGGATTGTTGAAAACGGTGGGGAGGTCTCTTTGGATTTGGGCCTCGACGGCGAGCTTCAAGGTGAGTTCGACGACCAGACGCGCTGGCTGATTCTTGGGGACGGGCCGACTGGATCCGCAAAAGACGAACTTATCGAGCAGGCCAAATCGCGTGGGGTTTCCCTTATCGGCTTTGGGAAGTTCATCAAATTTCTAGATGGTAACCTGGATTGACCCCTTGCCGCTCCATTCCGAACGACTGGTAAGGCTTAGCAGGACAAAACCTCCAAGCCCGCTTAATTGGCATTAAAGTTAGAAAAATCCAAACTTAACCTCGGAAAATTTGACGCCCGGACCACGCGTGTTTACGATCTACATATTGAATTTGGAGATTTGGACCAGGAGCTCGGCTTACGAGGTTGTTCATGGCACGCGATCGCAATTTGTATGTTTGGCAGGCTTACGTCGTCGTCATGTCGTTTGTAAGTCTCCTGAGTATTGGGGCCCTGTGCTACGTGATCTTCCAGTCGGGGACCAACTCCACGCAGGTTGCCGAAGCTAAAAAACTGGCCGATGCCGCGGACCTTAAGCTCCGAGAAGAGGCCAAGAAATCGCAATTGCTCGAAATGGTTTTGGGTGCTAAGCCTTCTAACCAAGCTGAGTTCGATCAGGTTGCCCAGTCTTTTTCTGGCAACCAAGATGTCGCCGAGATTCAAAAGAAATACGTTGCCGACATGGGCCTCCTGGGCCCAAATGTCGCTGAAAAAAACTATCGCAAGCTCGTTGAAACCCTCATGCAGACCGTCAGAGAGCGGAACCTCCAAGTCGACGCCCAAGCCAAGCGTGAAGAGGACTTGAAGGCCAAGTACGACGCGACGATCAAGCAGGAAACCGATGCTCGCGAGGCCGAGCGCAAGCGAGCCAACGAACTTGCTCAGCAGCTCGAGCAGACCCAAGTCGCTTACACCCAAAAGGAAAAAGAGCGACAAGAAGAGATCACCAAAATTCAAACCGAACGCCAACGAACTGCCCAGCAAGCTGAGACTGAAAAGAGAACCTATTTGGGCGAAATCGACAAGCTGACCAAGAAGCGGGATGAACTGGCCAAGCAGAACGAACTGCTCGGCAAGCAACTCGAAGAGATCAAGGGTGAAGACTTCCAGTATGTGCAGGGCAAGGTTACCGAAGTCGTCGACGGAGGTCAGACGGTGTATCTGAACCTTGGGCGAGCCGATGGATTGCGCCCAGGAACTCGATTCTCGGTTCTGGACGATGATACTTCGAAAGTCGCTGATGTTTCGCCCAAGGCCCGTATTGAGGTCGTCGAAGTCAATCAGCAAACCGATCACCTCTCGCGTGCACGCGTGCTGCCTGATCGGCATCCAAAGACGATTCTCCGAGGCGATCGCATCTACTCGCCAGCTTGGCAACCTGGGCGCAAAGTCTCCTTCGGTTTGGTCGGTAAGCTCGACATTGACGGCGATGGCAAAGACGATCGTGAGACAGTCAAAGCCCTCATCGCTCAGAACGGCGGTGAAGTCTCGGTCGATCTTCGACCCGATGGACGCATGGAAGGCAATCTCAACGTCAACACACGCTGGCTGGTCATCGGTGATGAATTCAAAATCCTTGGGGGCGGCCTCGATGCAGCCACCGAAATCATGGGCAAGAGACGAGTGGAACTTGAGCAACAAGCCAAGGCGATGGGTGTGAGCCGCATCAACCTCGATAAACTCATGGGTTATCTGCGAGGCTCCAACGACGAGGACATCGTGCCGCTGGGCAGCGCCACACGAGCCCAAGACTTCAAGCGTCGGGAGGCTCCACCGGCACCTAGCCGGGGCCGAGTCTCGGGCTTGTTCCAAACCCCGGACGGCCAAGCTGCGCCGAAGTAGTCTTCTGGCAGTTTGACTCTGCGATCAAAGAACGCTTGCAAGCCTAACAACAATGCTCGGCTCTCTGGTCGACGTACAAACAGAAGATGGTATCAAACTCCATGGGTTCCTTTCCAGAACCCAGTCGCAGAGCCGTTGGGTTTGGATCATCGTCCATGGCGTCAACGGAAACTTCTACGGTTCGACGCTTCTGAGCGATCTGGCGCTGTGCGTTCAAAGACTCGGACATGATGCTCTGCTGGTCAACACCCGAGGCCATGACCTAGCAACATTCGGTTCTGCAGATCATCCAGCTCGCATGGGCTCGATGTTCGAGACGATTTCCGATGGCCAAACCGACCTGCTCGCTTGGATTCGATTGTGCAAACAATTGGGTTATGCGAATATCGGCTGCATCGCCCATTCCTTGGGGGCCGTCAAGGTCTCGTATGCCTTAGCCCATGGTGGGTTAGATCACCAACGTTTAGGTCTCCAGCGGTTCGTCGCCCTCTCACCTCCGAGGCTCAACACCGAATTGCTTTCGATGGATCCTGCCAAACGAGAGATCTTTGATCAGCAGTTGCAAGAGGCCCAGCAGTGGTGCGACAAAGGATTCCCGCACCACATCATGCGAATCCGCTTTCCGCTGGCTAACTGGGTCTCGGCCGAAACCTTTATGGACAAATACGGTAGTGGTCTCAAGTACGACTACTTTGCGTGGTGGTCGGCGATTGGAGTCCCGACCCTGTGGGTCTTTGGTCAGCAGGAAGTTCGTCAAGGTTCGGTCAATTTTCGGGACATGGATCAGCAGTTGGAGCAAGTCTTTCGAAACCAGCAGGTTCTCGATCATCGACTGGCCGTGATCCCCCAGGCCGACCACTCCTATCGCGGGCAGCGGGACCCGCTCGCAGAGTCGATCCAGGGTTGGGTCCAATCGTTTTAAAGCGGTTTATCCTTTAGAACGAGCCGTGAGAAATAAGAAATGCGAATCTGCCTCGCCTTAGCGCAGGCAACTAGGCCTAGAAACTAGCATCTTTTGGTGGGCACCCCTTGAAAACAGGCTACAATCCAGCGTTCTCCGGAATGCACCTGTCGGCCACTTTCCACCTTCCCACCCTTGCAATCGAACAAAATGAGCGTTTTGACACCTGCCTGGCTTGCTAGCCCCACCGATATCACCGAAGCCCGTAAAAAACTCGATCAACACACGCATGAGACCGTCCAGTGGCATTTCCACGAATCGACGGGCTCGCCGTTTTGGTTGGCGAAAAAAGCCGAGTTGAAATTCGATCCGCTCAAAGAGATCAAGACGTTTGACGATCTGAAGAAGTTTCCGATATTCGAGGACGAGTGGTTGCGGGGCGGACCTGTCGAGCGTTGGATCCCCAAGGGTTTGGCTGGAAAACCAACGTTTGTCTTTGAAACCGGTGGCACGACTGGGATCCCCAAGAGTCGCGTGGTGATCGACGATTTCCGCATCGATTACGAGCTTTTCAGTCACACGCTGCCCGATGAGTACTTCCCCAAAGGTGCCAATTGGCTGATGCTCGGGCCCTCGGGTCCTAGGCGGCTGCGGCTGGCCGTCGAGCACCTGTGCCAGTACCGTGGCGGCATTTGTTTTTGCATCGATCTGGACCCGCGATGGGTGATCAAACTCATCAAGAAGGGTTGGATGGAGCATCTCGAAGAGTACAAGAAGCATTGCATCGACCAAGCCATCACGGTCCTGACGGCCAATCACAATATCAAGTGCATGTTCGCCACACCGAAGTTGCTCGAATCCCTGGCGATGGGTTTGGCCGAAAAAGGAACGACGATTCGCGAATGCGGAATCACAGGCATCTTCTCCGGAGGAACCGAGTTCACTCCCCAGTGGACTCGCTTTTGCGTCGAAGAGCTCCTCGAAGGCTTGCCCGGTCAAAGCGGTGTGTACATGACCCCGACCTACGGCAATACCCTCATGGGTTTGGCTTGCTCTCGCCCGATCACCGACGAGGACAACTACACGATCGCTTACTATGCCCCAGAGCCTAGGGCCGTTGTGGAGATCGTCGAATTCGATGACTCCAACAATGTCGTCCAGTACGGCAAAACAGGTCGTGTGAAGCTCTATACGATGACCAAAGAGTTCTTCGTTCCTGGGTTCCTCGAACGCGACGAGGGGGAACGCGAATTGCCCTACGCCAAGTACCCTTGGGACGGAGTTTCCGGAGTTCGCCCCTACCATGGAATTGCTTCTTCCACCACCGTTGGCGTCTACTAAACCATCCGCAACTGAGAACTCCGTATCACGATGCTTACTATCCAACCGCTCCGCTGGGGCAAAACCTATAATTCGCTCGACACCTTCGATGTGATTCACTTCGACACCGGAGCGCCGATCGCCAAGATCGGACAGATCACCGGTGGGATGGTTCAACTCGATATGCGGAAAGCCGAGCAGGCCCGAAAGGCTCTGCGGAGCCTGTCCTGCGACGACTTGATCCAAAAATGCCAGAAGGCAGCTCATCTGTTCGAACACGAGCCGCTCAGAGTCGGGGACGGCATTCAAACCGTCAGCGACTTTGTCTATCAGCAATCTGCTAGCACGGGCTTGCCCGAGCACATGTGCCAGAGCAACATGAAAAAGAATTGCTTTGTGCTTAGCAACATGGAAAAGATACTCGATTGCTTGACCCGCGGGCTACCTCTGGACGTCTACACCCGAGGCTACGGCCAAGAGGATCGAGGGGTGACCGTCAGCTACCAATGCCAATCGCCTGTCTTGGGCGCAGTCCTTCCGAACAATTCGCCAGGAGTTCACACGCTGTGGCTACCGGCTGTGCCTCTGCAAGTGGGCTTGGTCCTCAAGCCCGGCTCGCAAGAGCCTTGGACCCCCTACCGCATGATCAGTGCGTTCATCGAAGCCGGCATACCCGCAGAAGCCTTCTGCTTGTACCCCGGTGGTCACGACGTCGGTTCGACGATCATGAGCAAATGCGAACGAAGCATGATCTTTGGCAGCGCGCAGACTGTTCAGCAGTACTCGGGCAACCCCCGCGTCCAGGCCCACGGACCAGGCTTCTCAAAAATCCTCCTGGGCGATGATTTAGTAGATCGTTGGGAAGACTACCTCGATCTGATGGTCGAGAGCGTGGCGAGCAATTCAGGTCGAGGTTGCATCAATTGCTCAGGCATTTGGGCGTCGCGACACACCAAGAAAATTGCAGAAGCGATTGCGGCCAAGATTGGACCCATGGAAGCTCTGCCACCTTCGGACCCCAACGCCCAATTGGCCGCCTTCACCAACAAACAGATGGCCACAGGAACCTGGTCGATGATCCAGCAGGATCTCTCTGAATCCGGGGTCACCGACATGACCGCTTCGTACGGTCCGCGTCTGATCGAAAAAGAACGATGCGCTTATTTGAGGCCCATGGTGATCCACGCCGACTCGCCGAGCCGAGGCGTCGCAGCAAAAGAGTACATGTTCCCGTTTGCATCGGTCGTCGAGTGTCCTCAAAAAGACATGATCAAATCGATCGGTCAGACCCTCATCGGCACGGCCATCACTCAAGATCCAGCCTGGATCGACGAGCTGACCAACGCCGTGAACATCGACCGGCTCAACATCGGAGCCATTCCCACCAACCGCCTGAATTGGCTCCAACCCCACGAAGGGAATCTCACCGAGTTTCTCTTCCGCAACAGAGCCTATCAGATCGCTTAGAACCGCTTACGGCTTACTTGCTTACTTGCTTACGGCTTACCCCGTAATCGGCAAGCCTTAAGGAGTCTATCGAGAAACCAGAGCCTCCAGGACCCGTTGCCTGCGGACCTTGCGCACCAGGACCCGGATTCCTGGGAGGTCGATCGTATCGCCGCCCAGGGGCAAATGTCCTAATCGGTCAGCCACCCAGGCGTTAAGATTCGGGAACGAGTCGGCACTATCGAGTTCCACGCCGGTGAGTTCGCGAAGCCGTGCAAGCGAGATTCCACCCCCGACCAACCATCCGTGTCCTGCTCGCACGGCATGGATCGGGAGCATATCGTACTCGTCTTGGATATCTCCCAGGAGTTCCTCGACGATGTCTTCGAGCGTAACCATTCCGGTCACATTGCCGAGCGAATCGGTTACGAGGGCGATGTGTGTGTGTTCGCGAAGCAATCTTTCTAGCGCGACGGAGATTTGGAGGGATTGATCGAGTTTGGGGATCGATCGCAGAATCCCTGCGATGGTCGGTTCACTGGGATTGATGCGCATCACCGAAACGATGTCTTTGAACGTCACGTATCCGACGATGGTTTGAGGGTCGGACTTGATTCTGGCCACCGGAAATCGGGTGTGCATATCCATATGAGCAGCGATGAGGCACTCGCCGAGCGAGGAGTCCAAGGCTAGGGCGTGGATTTGGGAGGCAGGAAGCGTGATCTCCTGGAGAGTCCTGCTTGCTAGCCTCGCGGCCCCTAGGATGATGTTCTCTTCTCGGGAACCGATCAAGCTCGAGGTGCGAGCCAAGCTTGCGATCGCTCGGAGTTCCTGAAGTTCGATCGCCTCGGTCCTCGAGTCGTGGGATGATTTAGGTCTCCACATGCGTTCGGTCAAGTCCATCACGCCCGAAGCGGAGGCTTCTAGGAGCCAGACCAGCGGCCAAGCCAGGATGGAAAACCATCGCATCCAGGGCGATAGGCTCAGGCAAACCCATTCCTTATTCCGAAGCGCAAAGAGTTTGGGTACCAACTCGCCGATGACGATGGTGGCGATGGTCAGTGGAGCGACAATCAAGGCGATGGCGATCGCATCGGCCAAGCGTTCGCTCCACCCTAATTCTTGCAAGATCGGAGATAATGATTCCGAGGCAGTCACGCCGCTGGTCGCTCCTGCGATCAGGCCGACGATGGTGATCCCGAGCTGGACGACGGCAAGACTTTTTTCGATGCGTTCCTTCATCACCACTGCGGCCGCAGCACCGAACCTGCCTTGGTCCTTGAGCGCCTGAAGTCTAGCTTTGGTGATGCTAGCTAGTGCGATTTCGTAAGCCGCGAAAAGGGCGTTGACCAGCACCATCAAGCCAACGACGATCCATTCAAGTCCGGCCACAGTTCCACAGGCTCCCGCGCGGGTTATTCGTCCGTCACGCAACCTTCGCTTGCGCTCTTCACGTTCTTAATATACTTGTAGAGTGTCCCGCGTGTAGCTTTTAGGGCAGGTGCGGTCCACTTTTCACGTCGTTTGGACATATCCGTTTGGCTGATGGCCACTTCGAGTCGGTTGTTTTGGGCATCGACGGTGATGTGGTCATTATCATGGACCAAGGCCAATGGGCCACCCTCCTGGGCCTCGGGTGTGATGTGGCCGACGATGAATCCGTGAGAGCCGCCCGAGAATCTACCATCGGTCAGCAGGGCGACATCTGAGCCCAGTCCTGCACCCATGATGGCCGAGGTGGGTGTGAGCATCTCGGGCATTCCGGGCCCTCCCTTGGGACCTTCATAGCGGATGACGATCACATCCCCTTTGCATATTTTCTTTTGCTCGAGGGCTTCGAGCATCTGTTCCTCGGAGTCAAAGCACTTGGCTGGACCCGAGAAGACCAGTCCCTCCTTGCCTGTGATTTTTGCGACAGCACCTTCGGGAGCCAGATTCCCGAAGAGGATTTGGATATGGCCTGTAGATTTGATCGGATCGCTAACTGGTCGGACAATCGATTGGCCTTGTTTGAGTCCAGGGAGAGTTTCGAGATTTTCCGCGAGGGTTTTGCCCGTGACGGTTATGCAATGGCCATGGAGCAAGCCTTCGGAGAGCAGATACTTCATGACAGCGGGTGTGCCACCGATCGAGTGGAGATCTTCTTGGACGAACTTGCCCGAGGGTTTCAGGTCGGCAAGATAAGGGACTCGGTTGCTGGTGTTTTGGAAGTCTTGAAGGGATAGCGGGATGTTGACACTGCGGGCCATGGCTAGCAGGTGCAAGACGGCGTTGGTGCTACCGCCCAGGGCCACGACGATTGTCATGGCATTTTCAAAGGCTTCGCGGGTCATGATGTCGCGAGGCTTAAGATCCATTTCCAGGAGGTTTTTGATCGCGGCGGCAGCCCGGTCGCACTCTTCTTTTTTGGCAGGGTCTTCAGCGGGAATCGAGGCAGAGTAGGGGAGTGACATGCCTAGGGCTTCGATCGCCGAGGCCATGGTATTGGCGGTGTACATCCCCCCGCAGGCCCCTGCGCCTGGGCAGGAATTTCTAACGATACTCTCACGGGTTTGATCGTCGATCTGGCCGGCGATGTATTGACCATAGCATTGGAAAGCCGAGACGATATCCAGCGAGTGTCCATTCCATTTCCCGGCTCGAATGGTTCCCCCGTAGATCATCAATGCCGGGCGGTTCAGGCGCCCCATAGCGATCAAGCAGCCTGGCATGTTTTTATCGCAACCGGGAATAGCGATCAGTCCGTCGTACCACTGGCCACCCATGATCGTTTCGATCGAGTCGGCGATCAGATCTCGCGATTGAAGCGAGAACGACATGCCGTCGGTCCCCATGCTGATCCCATCGCTGACCCCCACGGTGTTGAACCGCATGCCGACAAGACCTTGGTCCTGTACCGATTTTTTGGCGGCAAGCCCCAGGTCCAGCAGGTGCATGTTGCAGGGGTTTCCTTCAAACCATACACTCGCAATCCCGACCTGCGCTTTGCTCATGTCCTCGGGCTTAAGTCCTGTTGCATAGAGCATCGCTTGCGATGCCCCTTGGCTCTTGGGTTGGGTGATACGGGAGGAGTACTTGTTGATCGGAGAAGTCATAAAACGGTTGGCAATTCGTGGGACGAAACGGTGGACGGAGATACCCGTCATTGTGAACACAAATACGATTTATTCCTACCGCACTTGCGGCGCAATTGTTGGTCGAGACTCGGATACTAGCGAGACTCTCGGTAGTAACTCAACGCTCGGCGATTGGAGACAAAGGCCATCTGCTCGAGGACCTCATCGCTCAGTTCGGTCCAAATCCAGGAACTGATTTCTCCATCGATCAACTCGATCTGTCCGTCTTCGACCTCAACTTTGTAGAACAGATCTAGGACAGGTAGGGTGACCCCTCGGTAAACATAAGCGTTGGGTTCTGAGGTCAAGTACTCGAGCGCCTTGACACTCAGCCCGATCTCTTCGTAGATCTCTCGTCGCAAGGCGACCTCTGCGGTCTCTCCGTGATCGACAAAGCCCCCGGGCATACCGAGCAAACCCTTGCCAGGATCGTTCGCCCGGCGTAGCAACAGGACATGGCCTTGGTCGTTGGTGACGACGGCTCCGACAGCCGAAACCGGACCAAAGAACGAGGAGTGTGAGCACTGTGAACAACGAAAAGGACGCACGGGCTCGAACGACTCTCGATGGTGTCCACAGGCTGGACAATAACGATAGGTTTCCGCTAGTTCTTTGCCCATCTGCTAAAGGCCCTTATCGACTGTATTTTCAGATAGTGGAGCAAAAATGCCGGAGTAAAAATGCCGGAGTAAAACGAATCCTTAGGCCGCCAATGGGTTGGAGGCTTTGCGTTTCGCAGCCTTAGGCAAACACAGTGCCGCTTCGATCAACAGAGCCGCGAGCATTGCCACGACAAACCATCGCCAAATTTCCTGGACCAGACTCGAAGCCCGTTTGCCGGCGACGATTTTAGCCCAAGGCAGGTCTCCGAACATGCGTTCGAGGTTTTGCGAGTCTACGCTGCGCATAGAATCTTCCTCGGTATCCCGATGCAATGCTACCAAGGCATTGTCGTTTCTGTAAACCCCCGAATGCATGGCGTATTCGTTCGAGATCGCCGATTCGCTCCCAAAGACCATCTTGGAGGTCGCATCGACCGCGCGGTGCTGAGTCCCTGCGGACGCATTTTTGGTGGTGCCCACCCGCTGGGCGCCTGCGGCGAGCATTCGCTGGATCGTTACATACAGGACTACCCCATCGCCTCCCAAGGTCGAGTCGCGATCCGATGGCGTCGTCGCGCACAGCGTGATCGGCGTGGGATCTTGGGGTGACAGAGGCACACTGGCCAAGAATGGACTGCCATCGGGCAAGGACGCCAAAGCCTCGAACTTACCGTCGAGTTTGCAAAGACGCCGAATGCCGAGCTGTCCCAAAGGCAGCGGGGCACCGCTGAGGGTGTTGGAGAGCAACTGCGAATCGTTTTGCCACTGAGCGATACGAGCGAGCCGATTTCGCTGAGCTTCGGCTGCCGTTTCGTTCTCTTGAGGCACACTTGCTGCTCCCTCTTGGAGCGATTCCCAGCCTGCCCAACGCACACCAAAGGCCTCTGAGCCATCGGCATTCTCGGGAGGCAACATCAAAAGCTGCCCACCGGTGGAGACAAATTTCGCGAGCAGCTCGAGAGGCTTTCCTGTCGGTAGGTTTTCTTGCCAAACGACCATCGCGGCGGTGCTCAGATCCACCGATTCGAATTGCTCAAGACTGGTAAGCTCCGCTTCGCATTGGATGGCTTGCTGCGGAGCGATGCTCGCACACAACTCGATCGCTTGAACCAGTTCCGGGGTTTGGCTGACGATCACGGTACGCCTCGTTGGGGATCGTTCGTAAACAAAATATTCGATATCGTCGCTGGGATTGGTGTCGGCTGGCAAGCGCACCGAACCCCAGCCCTGGGATGATGCATCGGCCTCGAGCGGGATTCGATAGTCGGTCAATTGAGCAGTGCTTCCCTGAAACTCGACCTGGACAATCGAGCGATTCTCTCCGACGGAGATCTCCACAGGGATCGGTTCGCTAGTGGCGGAATTCGCGGAGCTCGACTGGGTATCGGGAGATCCAGAAAGCTGTTTTTCGATACGGAAGCTCAGCGAGAGCTCGGGTCCTGCGTCGGTATCCAGGCGATGCACATCGGTGATCCGCAAGCTGCGGTTGATGGTGCTGGTTTGCGAGAGATCGAGGATGGAAAAGCGGACTTGCTGAGCGATTGAGCGAAAGCCGTCTTGGATGGCTTTCCAACGACCATCTTGGCTGCGCCAGTCGCTATCCCGCATGTCCGAACAGAGCCAGACCATGGTGTTGCCAGCGGGATTGCTCTTTGCGTAAAGGAGAGCCTTTTCCATCAGGCTAGGGATGTCGCTCGTGGCGCTCCATGCTTGACGGGGGGTAGCCCTGAGCCACTGCGTGAGAGAACTGTACTCTTCGGGTTTTTCGGTCAGCGGATCGATCTGTACGATGCGTTGGATCCCGAGTGTCTTGAAAGTCTCTGCAAGCTGATCGATCCCTTGTTGGAGTTTTGTGCTATTGGAGCCAGCCGGGGTTTCTTCCATGCTCGCGGAACGGTCCAGGATGACGATCGCCACTCGATTCGCATCACCGCCGAGCAACGCCAGCAAACCGCTTGTCAGGGGTCTTGCGGTGAACATCACCAGGGCTAGGACGGCCAAGGTTCGCATGGCCAAGATCAGCCACTGGCGCAGCTTGGTAT